>WNEY01001117.1_pt1 | contig 18441 bp, 15 predicted proteins | sample 5400531 | NCBI WGS metagenome assembly WNEY01 (sample SAMN13153338, study PRJNA577476) | soil metagenome | isolation source: 200 cm saprolite under Douglas fir tree site 1 | place: USA:California | collected 2015-04-18
GGCGAGGTCATCAGCCAGCGAATCCGCCGCAACGACTCTGCCGCCTTCATCAGCTTCCTGACTGTGCTGGACCAGCACATCGCCCCGGACGCGCCGATTACCACTATGGCCAGGCGTTGTGGGTGCCCGAGGTCGGCGGCCCGATCGACCCCGACGACGAAGCCCATGACCTGATCATGTCCGTCTTCGGCGCCGTCTCCAAAGGCGAACGCAAGCGCATCAAGATCCGGGTCCGCACCGCCATGACCACCCAAGCCCAGATCGACGTCCGGTCCCTCGGCGGACGCCCGCCATACGGCTACCGGCTCGCCGACGCTGGCCCGCAACACCCGCCGTTGCGGCATCGCCTGGAACAAGTTCGCCGTCCGCGCCATCCTCACCAACCCCAGCTACACCGGCCGCCAGGTCTGGAACAAGCAGCGCAAAGACGAAGTCCTCATCGACGTCCACGACGTAGCCCTCGGCCACACCACCAAGCAGCGATGGAACGACCAGAACAGGTGGATCTCCGACAACCTTGTTCACCCGCCGATCATCAGCGAGCCCGTCTTCACCCAGGCCCAGCTGACCCTCGCCGCGCGAGGGCAGGTCACCGGGCCGCGCGAGCGCTTCAGCCGACGCCACCTCCACGTCCCCGGCTAACCCAGACCATCGACGACCTGACCTCCGCGCAACCCGACTACACCGGCGAGCTACAGGCCCATTGCCGACGCACGCGAGGCGATCAAGGACTGGACGGCAAGATGTCCCGCTACCAAGCCGACATTGATGCCGGAGCCGACATCGCCGACTCAGCCGACAAAGCCGACATTTACAAAGGACTCAACCTTGTGCCCACATACCAGCCGGCCGCATGCACAATTCGCGCAGAAGTCCCCATCGGGGAATAAAATCATGGGGTTATGGTCTGGTGTCCGAGGGCCGCTTACCGCCCAGGCCGGTCGCGGTGACACGCTGGTTGATGACCAGCGGAGAACCGCCCTCATCGGAGGTGGGCAGCAGGATCGGCGAGCCCGAGGCCGAGCCCGAGCGCTGGCCGGCCGCGGTGACCTTCTGGGTGAAGATCCCCATGTGTTGTTGAATGAGGGACAGATACGTGATCCACGCGGTGCCGGTCTTGGAATCGATTCCAGAACACGCTGAGGCCGGAGGAGGTGGCGTCGGGGTCGCTGGCGGAGAAGATGCGCGACTGGACCGTGACCGGCTTGCCGACTACACCCGCCGCGCTGGCCGCTAGGAAGACTGCGGTACGGCCCAGTCTGGACATGTCCCCTCCATCTGCTGGCGGATATCGGCCGCTACCGATCAGCGGCCGATCGGTTTCATGTCGGAGTCACGGGCAGGATCAATCGAAGAGCTGGCGGAAATCAAAACTTCAGCCGACATTCTGGCCTCGAGTCGCTGAATCGACAGCGTCCTATCCTGAGTCTTTGCTGAGTGGCCGGCGCTGCGCAGGCAAGACCGAGGCGGGGGTCAGGTTGTCTTCAGGAGTTACTCAGGTACGTGACGAACTATAAGAGAGAAGCTGAATCCACGAGGTGAACCGAGGGAGCCGATTGCGATGAGCAGCAGCTATGACCCGCCGACCAGGCCTTATTCTGGCCAGTCGCCGCCACCGCCGCCACCGCCGTCCGGGCCGTGGCCAGGCCAGGGCAACGCGGGTGGCTACGGCGGTCCAAGCGGCGTCACCTATCCGCACCCGCCGGGCTATCAGGGTTACCCCGGCCAGGGCTACCCGACCGGTCAGGGCTACCCGCCGAACCAGGGTTACCCACCGAATCAGGGCTACCCGCCGAACCAGGGCTATCCGGGCTATCCCACGTACCCCGGGTACCCTGGCGGTCCTGGCTACGCTGGCGGTCCCGGCTACCCGGGCGGTCCGGCCGGACCAGGCGGAAGGCGTCGGCCGTCCCGCCTGCGCCGCAGCCTCGCGATAGCGGCGGCCGCGGCCGTGATCGGCGCTGGCACCACGTTCGTCGGACTGCATCAGTCCAACGGTTCGTCCGGCGGCAACGTGCTGACCACGGCTCAGGTCGCGGAGAAGGTCGACCCCGCCTTGGTCGACATCAACACGACGCTGGGCTTCCAGCAGGAGCGCGCGGCCGGCACCGGGCTGGTGCTGACCTCGGACGGCGAGATCCTGACCAACAACCATGTGATCCAGGGCTCGACCTCGATTACCGCTACCGACATCGGCAACGGCCACACCTACAAGGCCAAGGTGGTTGGCTATGACCGCAGTCACGACGTCGCCGTGATCAAGCTGGTCGGAGCGAGCGGCCTGCAGACCGTGACTCTCGGTAACTCATCGAGCGCGGCGACCGGCCAGAAGGTCGTCGCTCTCGGTAACGCCGGCGGCAAGGGCGGCAAGCCCTCGGTCGTGGCCGGTCACGTCACGGGGCTGAACGCATCGATCACGGCATCGGACGCCTCAGCCGGCACCTCCGAGCGGCTGACCGGCTTGATCAGGCACAATGCCGCAATTCAGCCGGGCGACTCTGGCGGCCCGCTGGCCAATACGACCGGTGAGGTGGTCGGCATCAACACCGCCGCCTCCTCGCGCGACTTCCAGTTCTCCGGCGGCACCCAGGCGACCGAAGCCTTCGCGATCCCGATCAACCAGGCGATCTCCATCGCCAAGCAGATCGACGCCGGGCAGTCCTCATCTACCATCCACATCGGAGCGACCGGCTTCGTCGGCGTCGAGGTGACCTCAAGCAACCAGGCTCAGGCCCGGGGGATCCCGGCCGGAGCAGGTGCGCTGATCGCCGGCGTGATCTCCGGTGGGCCAGCCCAGCGCGCCGGCCTGGTGGCCGGCGACCTGATCACGTCGGTCGACGGCCAGCACGTCTCATCGCCTACGACCCTGCAGACGGTGCTGCAGCGGCACCACCCGGGTGACAGCGTTCAGATCGGATGGAAGACCCAGTCCGGTCAGACCCAGACGGCGACCATCCAGCTCACCACCGGCCCAGCCGGCTGAGCGAACTCGTACAGATCTGGCCGGGCCGTTGCAGAACGGCCCGGCCAGTACTCATTTCCGGGTCAGATCCGGGCGCGCGCTGCCAGCAGGCGGCTGACCGTGCGCTCGCGGCCAAGAACCTGCAGAGACTCGAACAACGGCAGCCCGGTACTGCGGCCGGTTACCGCGACCCTGACCGGCGCCTGAGCCTTGCCGAGCTTGAGGTCGAACTGGGCACCGGCCTGCTCGACGCAGGCCCTGATCGACTCGGCATCCCAGGCGACCGTGCGCAAGCTGTGGATCGCCGCGTCGATGATCCCGGCCGCCGTCGGCGCGGCATCGCCGGTCATCGTCTTGGTCCAGGACGCCTCATCGAAATCCGGCTCGTCGAGGAACAGGAAGTCCACGTTCGCCGTGATCTCCGACATCACCGCCACCCTGGTCTGCACCAGCGGCGCCACCTGGGCGTAGGCCCCGGCGTCGAACGCCTCTGGCCGCCACGGCGCCGTGGGCGGGGTCAGCCACGGCTCGCTGCGGGCGATGAACTCCCCGACCGCCAGGTCCCTGATATAGGTGCCGTTGATCGCCCGCAGCTTCTTGATGTCGAAGAAGGCGGGCGACAGATTCACCTCGTCGAGCCTGAACTCGGTGATCAGCGTCGGCCACGGCAAGATCTCGCGATCGCCGGACGGTGCCCAGCCGAGCAGCATCAGGTAGTTGCGCATCGCCTCGGCCAGGTAACCGTCGGCCCGGTAGTCCTCGAGCGCGACCTTGTCCCGGCGCTTGGACAGCTTCTGCCGCTTCTCATTGACCAGCAGCGGCAGATGCGCCCACACCGGCGGCTCGTGGTCCAGCGCCCGCCACATCATCTGCTGCTTGGGGGTATTAGGCAGGTGCTCCTCGCCCCTGATCACGTGACTGATCCGCATGTCGACGTCGTCGACCACGTTGGCGAGCAGGAACAGCACCGAGCCGTCGGCGCGCATGACCGGGAAGTCATCGATCGCGGCGTTGTCGAACCGCACCTCGCCCCTGATCACGTCGCTGACGATCGTGGTGCCGTCATCGGGCGTCCTGAACCGCAGCGCCCGGCCAGGCCCTGGCCCGAGGCCGAGGTCGCGGCAGTGGCCGTCGTAGCCTCGGTGCGGGTCGCCGGTCCTGGCGACGATCTCCTCGCGGGTGCAGGAGCAGTAATAAGCGTGGCCCTTGGCCAGCAACTGCTGCGCGGCGGCCGCGTGCTTGTCGGTGTTGGCCGACTGCAGCAGCGGGCCCTCGTAACCGCTCGAGTCCATGCCGAGCCAGGCCATCGCGCTGACGATGCCGTCGGTCCACTCCGGCCGGTTGCGAGAGGTGTCGGTGTCTTCGATCCGCAGCACGAACGCGCCGCCGCGCTGTTTGGCGAACGCCCAGTTGAACAGCGAGGACCGGGCGGACCCGACGTGGAACATACCGGTCGGCGAGGGCGCGAACCTGACCCGGACGCCGGAAGAATCATCAGACTGCGAGGTTGTCACGCCGCTGAGGCTACCGTGCCGAAAGGTTGAGTGTCGCACTGATAACTCTCAGCAACCATTGACTAACGGTCTGATTCCGAATCCCTAATGGGGTGTGATTCGGACATATTTTCCCCGAGATTGGACTGGTGCGAAGCTCGATCTTGTGGCCGAGGATGAGGTCGGTCTGGCCACTGCTGATCAGTGTCCTGCTCAGCACGCTGATCGCGTCGTCGCTGGTAGCCGCCTTCGCCGGGTTCGGGGCGACCGCGCTGCCGCAGGCGGTCAGCAGCGAGCTGACCAGCGCCCAGCACAAGTCGATCATGATCAGCGGCGCATCTGACCGTCGGCCAGTACTTACTTCACAGACATAAGAGTTTCAGGCATAAAGATTTGCGGTGGTTCATTCACCCCGTGCCGCGAGTCGGCGTAGTACCACATCGGTCTGGGAAAGAATCCGCCCTGGGGGCTGGCGCAGCAGCGCGCAGAAATCGCGCTCGAAGTTGCTAGCCTGCACGGGGGTGCTCGACCATGGCAGTAAATCGACGGGCGCTGATAGCTGGGGGCAGTTCAGCGGTTGCGTTGACAATCCTTATTGTTGGCTTTTTCGTGCTGACTAGCGGAAAATCACAGAAGGCCAGGACGACGATGCTGCCGGTCAAGTCGCGGGCTGGACAGCTGTTCTCGCCGTTTACCGGTGAGCCGATTCGCAGGCTAAGGCCCGAGCTGATATTCAAGATCGACAACGTCGCCCAGGCCAGGCCGCCGACCGGGTTGCCTGACGCCGACATCGTGTACCTGGTTCCGGTCGAAGGCGGCCTGAGTAGGATTTTTGCCGTCTTTTCGTCTCATATACCGCCAGTGGTCGGGCCGGTGCGTTCCTCGCGGGCCGAAGACCTTGAACTGCTCAGCCAGTTCGGCCGTCCGGCGTTCGCGTTCTCCGGTGCGCAGCCTCATCTGCTGCCCGTGGTTGAACACGCCCGCATCGAGGATTTGTACTCTGGGATCGTGGGCGGCTATTACCGAGATAACGGCCGGATTGCGCCGTATAACTTGTACGCGAAGACTAAGCGGCTCCTGGCCGAGGCCAAAGGCGCCAGCCGGGCCCGCGACATCGGGTTCAAGTTCGGCCGGGCCCCGGCCGGCGGGGTGCCGACCACCTCTTACAGCGTTTCCTATCCGGCCGCCTCCTTTACATTCCGCTGGTCGGCAGCAGGGCACCGGTGGCTGTCGTGGATGGACGGCAAGCCGGCCTTCGCGGCCGGGGGCGGCCAGCTCGGCGGCGCGACGGTGGTGGTCCAGTCCGTGGTCGTCGGCGCCTCGCACTTCAGGGAACTCGGGATCAAGCCGCCGTACGCGAACACGGTTGGTAGCGGGCTCGCGGTGGTGCTGCGCGACGGCCGCGCCTACCACGTGCACTGGTCGCGTCCGCGGGCCGACGGCGGCACGTCCTTTACATTGCCTGACGGCGCCCCGATGCGTTTCGCCCGAGGGCAGGTATGGGTTGTACTGAAGTACGGGCCTGGCTCGAGGCACTGAGCGAAGCGCGACACTGAGCGAATCGTGAGCCAACACTGAACAGGCCCGCCAATCCACGGTACGGGCCGGTTACGAATATCTGGTGTGACCAGCCTGATACGTCTTCGACGCGAGCCGGCCGGCTTGCTTGCCCGGAGCCGTCAGTGCCTGCGCGACGCCGGATCGGCCGGTCGGCACGCCGAAGTATCCGACCGTCTTGTCGGTTTCCGTGGCGCATGCGACACTCTCAGTGTTTATCGATGCGGGCCGCAAATCGGCGGACGAAGTGCTAGCCAAAATTCGACTCGAATCGGTATTTTCTGGACAGTAACCAGAGGAAATTGGGGACGGGGTAATGAGCGATAGGCCGACAGAGCTGCCAGGCTCGATTGATCCATCGTTGCCGGGCACGATCATTAGGGAACGGCCACGAGCCGCCGCCGCTCCGGTTGTCGAGCAGGGGGCAGCGCCTGGATCGGGTGACCTTACCGACGAATTGCTGAAGACAGACCAGTGGACCGACGACATGCTGGCCCGGGCGGGGATCCCGGTCGGTGACGTGCCGTTCGTGTCCATTGGCGGTGGCATCGGGTCTTTTGTGACGGTTGACTACTTGCGGGTCGCCGGGGTGAGCACTGACCGGATCAAGATACTGTCCAACCTGGACTTCGCCTGGCAGACCTATGAGTACCTGACCAGGGTTTCACAGATCCCGCGTCCTGAGCGGATCAGGTCGGACTCGGCCTCGCGGCCGGACAACCTGTGGGGATTTCCCTCCTACGCGGCGACCGAGGCCTGGCAGGAGCGCAAGTGGGGCGAGCTCTGGCACGTCTTCACCGAGCCGATGTGGGCCGACTACTATACGCCCAAGGCCGGGCGCGTCTTCGCGGGCCTCGAGCGTGAGTCCAAGCGGATCGGCTGGGATCAGATGCTGGTCAAGGGCCAGGTCCGGATGGTGCGCAAGCGCCAGGGCGGTGGCTACTTCATCATCTTGACCCCCAAGGCCGGGGTGACCCCGACCAAGCGGGTCGCCTATCGGGCCGAGTACGTGCACCTGGCCGTCGGCTACCCGGGATTGCGGTACCTGAAGGAACTGCAGGACTTCCGCACTGAGCACCAGGACTTCCACCACGTGGTGAGCGCGTACGAAGAGCACGAGCACATCTACGAGGCCGCGCGGACCAAGCCGATCACGGTCATGCTGCGCGGTGGCGGCATCGTCGCCTCCCGCGTGCTCTCGCGGCTGATGGATGACCGGGAGAAGTACCACCTGCAGACCCAGATCGTGCATATGTTCCGCACGTTCATCGACGCCGACCACAGCCCGAACGAACAGAAGCTGCGCGCCTGGAACAAGCGCAAGGGCAGCAATGGCTTCGCCTACCAGGGCTTCAACTACCCGAAGTCGGTCTGGGGCGGCCAGCTCAAATCGGAGATGCGCAAGCTCGAAGGCGAAAAGCGGCTCACCAGGTACAAGGAGATGGGCGGCACGAACACGCCGTGGCGCCGGCGCTGGCAGGCCCAGATGGACCAGGGCCGCCGCGAGGGCTGGTACCGGATCATGCAGGGCACCGTCGATGACATGAAGATCGCGGACGGCAAGATCGTCAGCATGGCCAAGACGAAGAACGGCCCGCTCGAACTGGCCGCCGATTACATCATCGATTGCACCGGCCTGGAAGCCGATATCACCGAGCACCGCGTGCTGAAGGATCTGATAGAGCATTCCGGCGTCGGGCGCAACCCGTACGGCCGGCTCGACGTCGAGCGCTCCTTCGAGCTGCGCGGCACCCAGAGCGGCCCCGGAGTGATGTACGCCTCGGGTGCGACCACGCTCGGCGGGTACTTCCCTGGCGTGGACACGTTCCTCGGACTCCAGGTGGCCGCCCAGGAGATCTGCGACGATCTTGCTCGACGCAGGTTCTGCCATAAGATCGGCACGTTCCGCTCGTTCTCGCAATGGATGAAGTGGGCAAGGAACAAGCAGCCCTAGCCCGCCCGGCCGGCCGCTGCGTACGCTCTCGGCGGGGGCCTGGGGGTCGCCCCCCAGACCAGCACAGCGGCCTGGCACTGCCCAACTTTTAGCACGACTTTGCAGGAGGCTTAAGGTGCTACCCACGCTGGGCGGTCGGATCCAGACGCGGATCATACTGCTTGCCATCGTCGGCGGGATCGTGACGGCGATCATCACGCCTTTCCTGCCGCTCGGGGCTAACGTCACGATGTCCCAGGCCTACAAGACGACCTTCATCATCCTGGCCGCGGTGATCGTGGTCGGGATCGTCTGGGAGTTCATCTACCACTTGATCATGCAGTGGCGCTGGGAGAAGGACTGGCCGACGTTCTTCGGCTTGATCACGTGCATCAACGAGGGCATCGTGATCTGGTTGCTGCTGCACTTCGGACTGATCCCGGGCATCGCCAAGGGCTCGGTGCCGACAAGTGCGTTCGTTATCGACTTCCTTGCGGTCTGGATCGTGTTCTGGATCTGGGTCAACGGGCCGATGCGGGTATTCAACATCAGGTGGCGGTTCTTCGGCGGGAGGCTTGTGTGAGCGAGGCTAATCACCCACCCGGCCTATGGCCTGTCCCCGGCGACGGCGTGCTGGCCAGGCATGGCCACCTGATCCTGCTCAGCAGCCTGGAGTCCGGTCAGTTCGTGGACGTGATGCTCGACCTGCTTGAGCAGGCGGCCGCGATGGGCGGTGACGGGCGTCAGTTCACCGACCAGATCGCCGGAGTGCTTGAGTCAGAGGAGGCCGCCGAGATGGTGGCCGCCGACGACGCCGAGTCCGGCCCTTCTGTGCTCGCGTTCGGCTCGACGGACATGGGCATGTCGGTGGTCGTGAGCGGCAACGCCTGGGCCGACATCACGACCATGCACGGCACCCAGCGCGTCGAGGCGGGCCAGCCTGGCATGCTGCTGCGCTGTACGCTGCGGGCGCCGGTGACCGCCATCCGGGGCGGGCTCGGCGCGGCCGGAAATGGCGCCGCGAGCACCGACCGGTTCTCCCGGCTGGATGCCGGCACGGTCCGGGCCAGCGGCCTGAGCTTCTTCGCCGGCGGTACGTCGGTTATTGGTCAGCTCGGTGGACGAGGAGCGTCATTGGGTTCGGCGGGGACTCGGGTAACGCCCGAGCCTCAGCCAGTAGAGCCTCAGCCTGTCGTGGCTGCTCCGCCTCCGCCTCCGCCCCCTCCGCCGCCACCACCGGAGCCGGTGCCCGAGCCTGAGCCCGTGATCGCGCTGCCGCCACCGCCCGAACCGGTACCTCCGCCGCCACCTCCGCCGCCGCCGCCGCCCACTCCGGCGCCAGGGCCGCCGGCCAGACCGCCTATCCTGCAGGGCACTGAGGTCTGGCAGCCACCGGCGGAGCCGTTTCAGCCTGAGCCGTTCGAGGCCGTGCTGCTGGGCTCAGGCCCGGCCGGTGCCGGTGCCGGTGCCGGTGCCGGTGCGGACCTCGGCGTGCTGCAGCGCGAGCCGCTGTCCAAGGCGCGCGACATCCCGCCGGGTGCGCGCAGCTACGTTGCGGACGCGCCGATCGTCCAGGGCGTGTACTGCAGCCGGGGGCACTTCGATGACCCCGAGTCGCTGTTCTGCGCGGTCTGCGGGATCTCCATGAACCAGCAGACGCTGGTACCGAGGCCCGGCACCCGGCCGCCGCTCGGCGTGCTGCTGACCGACGACGGCTCGGTGTTCCAGCTCGACCGAGACTACATCGTGGGCCGGGAGCCGAGCCTGGACGGGACGGTCGCCTCCGGCAAGTCAAGGCCGCTGCGGATCGCCGACGACTCGGGCATCGTGTCCCGGGTGCACGCCAAGGTCCAGCTCGACGGCTGGCGGGTGACCATCACCGACCTAGGGTCGGCCAACGGCACCAGGGTCAAGCTGCCCAAGCAGGCCGCGGACACGGTGCTCCAACCGCACATCCCGCTCGTGCTCGCCACCGGAAGCCAGGTGGACCTCGGCGGGCGCGGGTTCCGATACGAGTCGCATCGTGGCCGGTGAGCTTGCCAGCCGGCAGGCAGACATCGGCCGGTCGGCAGGCGACGGGGTCTGCCACGGGGTAACCGGCCTTCGCGGCCGGAGGTTTAGCAGTTATGCTGGGGAGCCGCGATGACCGACTCAGAAGTTCAACTGTTTCTGTTCGATCTTGCCCTGATAATCATTCTCGCCCGGCTGCTGGGAGAGCTGGCCAGGCGGATCGGGCAGCCGCCGGTGCTCGGCGAGATCGTCGCCGGCATCCTGCTCGGTCCGACGCTGTTCAGCGGCTGGATCACCAACCATCTATTTCCCACTGACCTGATCCCGCCACTGACCGCGATCGCGGACATCGGTCTGGTGCTGTTCATGTTCGTGGTTGGCTACGAGGTCGACCTGGCCCTGGTCAGGGGCCGCGAGAAGGTTGCGGCCGGGGTGGCGATCGGCTCGATCGTGCTGCCGCTGATCCTGGGCGTCGGCCTCGGGATCTGGCTCACCACCCGGCACACCGTGCCCCACAAGCTCACGTTCGTGCTGTTTTTCGGCGTCGCGATGTCGATCACCGCGTTCCCGGTGCTCGCCCGCATCCTGACCGACCGCGGCATGCACCGGACCAGGATCGGCGGCCTGGCGCTGGCCGCTGCCTCCGTCGATGACGTGCTGGCCTGGTGCCTGCTCGCGATCGTGATCGGAATAGCGGGTGCCGCCAGCGGCAGCGGCTGGCGGCTGGCGCTGGCTCCGGTCTACGCCGCAGTGATCATCTTCGGCGTCCGCCCGGCGCTGCGCAAGCTCGCCCAGATCTTCAAGAAGCAAGGCAGGCTCACCCCGAGCGTGCTCGCGGCTGTGCTGATCTTGCTGCTGCTGTCGTGCTGGGCTACCGACTGGATGGGCATCAAGTTCATCTTCGGCGCGTTCATCTTCGGCATCGCGATGCCCAGGGACGAGCCCGCGCTGCGCCAGGCCATCCTGGAACGGCTCGAGCAGGTCAGCGTCATCCTGCTGCTTCCGGTGTTCTTCGTGATCGCCGGGCTCAAGGTAAACCTGTCCGGAATCGGCCTGTCCGGCCTGCTCGACCTGCTGCTGATCATGATCGTTGCGGTCGTCGGCAAGTTCGGTGGAGCCTACGCGGGCGCGAGGTTGACCGGGGTCCGCCAGCGGCAGGCGGGCGCGCTGGCCTCGCTGATGAACACCAGGGGCCTGACCGAGCTGGTGATCCTGACCGTCGGCCTGAACCTGGGCATCTTGAACAAATCGCTGTACACGCTTATGGTCGTGATGGCGATCGTCACCACTGGCATGGCCGGTCCGCTGCTCCGCTACATCTATCCGAACCGGATCATGGAGCGGGACATCGTCGAGGCCGATCGGTCCGTGCTCGGCCGGGCCGGTGCCCACCGCGTGGTGGTGCTGGTCGACGACCCGGTGACCGCAGGTCCGCTGGTCGATGTGGCCGCGCAGCTCGCCTCCGCTCGATCGAACACCGAGGTGGTGCTGACCCACCTGGTCCGGCAGGCGAAGACCGAGCGGCTCGACTTCGGTTCCGGGCTCGGCGGCGAACTGCTCACCATGACCGCGACGATGGACACGCTGCACCAGCTGGCCGCGCGGGCCGAGGCCCGCGGCGTGACGGTGATCGTGCAGTCGAGGTTCAGCGACGACGTGGCCGCCGAACTGCCCGGCTATGTCGGTGCGGCCGACCCGGACAAGATCGTGATGTACCGCGACGCCGCGCCGATCAGCGAGCTCAGCAACGAGGGCCGGGTCCAGATCGTGGTCCTGGTCAAGCCGCTGCCGGAGGCGCCCACGGCTGCGGTCGCGCATTGGATCAGGGGTGCTGACTCCGACGCGGCGCTGCAGGTCGCCGGTGAGCTCGCGGTCGCCGGAAACCTTGACCTCGTGCTCACCCCGGCGGGGCGGCAGACCACCTCCCGCGCCTCCGATCTGACTAAGCGCGGCCTGGCGGCTAGCGTGGGAACTTCACCGGCCGGCGCCATCGTTATCGGGCCAGCCGACGAATTGCTCGCGGTGCCCGTCGGCGCCGTGGCGCAGGCAGCGTCCGCCGACGGGTCGGACCCGATTACTGACGTCAATGGCGGGACGCCGGTCGACAGCGACGGCGTGCGGGACATTCACATAGCCGTCGTGGCCGGCAGCAATGAAGCCAGTGATGACATGGACCAGTGGGTTGAGGCGCTGGACGGACGTAGCCAGCAGGAAGGCAGGCCAGAGTGAACAGTACTGACTCGCGCCTCGCGCTCGATCGGGCCGGAATCGCCGACTATGAGTTCATCCGGCTGATCGGCGCGGGCAACAACGGGGTGTTCTACCTGGCGAACCGGCCTGAGCGGCTGCACATCGACGCGGACCTGGTCGCGGTCAAGGTGCTGTCCGGCTCGAACAGCCAGGACACGTTCCGCCGGGCCACCCGCGAGCTGGCGGCGTTCGCCGCGGTCAAGTCGCCGTATCTGGTGTCGCTCTACGACGCCGGCCAGCAGGGCGACGACCTCTATTACTCGATGGAGTACCTGCCGGCGGGTTCGCTGGCCGACTCGGCGGGTTCGCTGCGCCCCGGTGAGGTGCTGGCCGCCGTCGCCGACGCTGCCCGGGCCGCCGACGCGCTGCACGACGCCGGGATCGCGCACAACGACATCAAGCCAGGCAACGTGATGCTGCACGACAACGGCGCGAAGCTCAGCGACCTTGGGCTCAGTCAGCTGCTTACGCCAGGGCTGACGATCACCGGTCTTGGCTCGGCCGGCTCGGTCGAGTTCCTTGACCCGGCGATCATCCGAGGTGAGATGGCGTCCCGGGCCACCGACATCTACGCGCTCGGCGCGACGCTGCACCGGGCGCTGTCCGGGGTCGGCCTGTACGGCGACTTGCCTTCTGACAACACGATGGTGGCGATGCGGCGGGTGCTGTCCCACCCGCCGACGGTCTCGCCGAACCTGGCCGCCGAGGTCAGGGACATCATCGCGGCCGCGACCGACCCGGACCCGAAGGTGCGGCCGAACACGGCGCGCGAGCTGGCCGAGCGCATTGACGCGGTCGCGGTTGCCTAGGGGTTAAGTCCGCGGGGGTCCGAGGGGGTCGTCTCCCTCGGCCAGCACCGGTCAGCTGGCGACAGCTGACCGAGGAACCCTGGTCAGGCCGAACGCGACCAGGTAGGTCAGTGTCGCGACGGCGAGGATGCCGAAGCTGGGCGGCATTCGCGGCGCCGAGTAGGCGATCAGCAGCCCGGCCCAGACCGAGCCGATCGCGATGCCAGCCGACAGCCACAGGCCGACGAACGGCCGGGCCGTCAGTCGCTGCGCCGCGCCGGCCGGCGCCGCCAGCAGGCCGAGCAGCAGCAGCGCACCGACGGCCTGGGTCGCGGCCGCGGCCGTGACCCCGACCAGGCCGAGGAAGACCAGGCCGAGCAGCCGGACGGGGACCCGCCTCGCGCTGGCAACGGCGGTGTCGACGCTGGCGAACAGCAGCGGCCGGCCGATCACGATGACCGCCACGCAGACCCCGACGCAGACCGCGGTGTCGATCACGGCCTGACTCGCCGACAGCCCGAAGATCGTGCCGAACAGCACGTTGACGCCCGACGTGCCGTTGGCGCCGGACGTGGAGGTCGTGTAGATGGTCAGGAACAGCGCGCCGAGCCCGAGAATCCAGGCGAACACGCTGCCGATCACGGCGTCGTCGGCCTGCCCATGGCCTCGGATTCCGAGTGCGGCCATCGCGAGCGCGACCACGATGCACGCGCCGTACAGGCCGATCAGCAGGTCGGTCCCGGCCGCGAGCGCGGCCAGCGCGCCGGTGAACGCGACGTGGCTGAGCGCGTCGCCGGTGAACACCTGGGCTCGCAGCACCACGAAGTAGCCGGTCAGCCCGGCCGCAGCGGCGATCGCGGCTCCGGCGATGAACGCGTATCGCAAGAACGGCTGCGCGAAGATGTGCTCCAGCCCGCCGAGCGGCCCGCTCGCCAGCACTCCGCTCGCCAGAACCGTGTGGATCATGCCGTCACCGCCTGCCAGTGCGCCGCCGCCTGTTTCCCGGCCACGGCGAGCAGGTATCCGCCGAAGCCGAAGCTGGTGATGTAGAACCCCACCGGGTAGATCGAGAAGTAGGCGACGGCTAGTCCGAGCCACACGGTCACCAGCCCGAGCGCGATCGTGATCGCCAGGCTGGCCATCGGGCGGGGCGTCAGCTGCTGCGCGGTCGCGGCCGGCATCACGAGCAGCGCGAACACCAGCAGCGCGCCGGTTATCTGGCTGACCTCGGCCGCGGCACAGCCCAGGAGTATGAGGAAGACGGTACCGAGCAGCCGTACCGGCACGCCCCGCGCGGCCGCCACGTCCGGGTCGACGGTGGCGAAGAACAGGGGCCGGCCGATCAGCGCGAGCACGGCCAGCGCGATGACCGCGACCGCGAGCAGCGCGAGCACCTGGCCGGTCGAGATGCCAAGGAACGAACCGAACAGCAGGTTGGTCAGCCCGTTGAGAAAGCCCCCGTACAGGCTGACGAACAGCGCGCCGCAGGCCAGCGCGAACGCCTGCAGGGTGCCGATCACGGCCGATTCGCTGCTGCGCGCCCGGCCGCCGAGCGAGCGGGGGATCGCGGCGAGGACGACCGCCGCGCCGATCGCGGCGGCAAAGTACCCGGCGGTCGCGCTGATCCCGAGCAGGATCGCGGCGGCCGCACCGGGGAACGACACGATCGCCAGCGTGTGCCCCGCGAACGACTGCCGGCGCAGCACCATGAACCAGCCGAGCGCGCCCGCTGCGATCGCGACGATGGTCCCGGCGAGCAGCGCGTTGGTCATGAACGGGTACTTGAGCAATTGCCGGAGGTCGGCGGCCAGGTCCCAGTCCAGGCTGATCGTTACAGCTGGACCGGCCCCGGCGGCGATCCCCACTGCTACCACGGCTGGCCCGTAAGGCTGGTCGAGTCGCCGTGCCGGTCGGTGTGCCTGGCCGGGGCCTCCGGTTCGCCGACCACGACCAGGCGGCCGTCGGAGGCCTTGAGCACCTCGATCGGCGTCCGGTACAGGTCGGTCAGGACCTCGGATCTGATCACCTCATCGGGCGTGCCGCACACGGCGCCGCCCCGGGCGACGTAGGCTACCCGGTCCAGGTAGGGCAGGATCGGGTTCACGTCGTGGGCGACCAGCATGACCGTGACCTGGTGCTCCCGGCAGATCCGGGAGATCAGCGCGGCGACCGAGGCCTGGCTCGGCAGGTCAAGGCTGTCAAGGGGCTCGTCGAGTACCAGCAGCCGCGGTCGCTTGACCAGGGCCTGGGCGATCAGCAGGCGTTGCTGCTCGCCGCCGGAGACCTGACCGATCGGCCGGGCCGCGAACGCGGTCGCACCGACGAGTTCGATCACTTCGTTGACCCGCTCGGCAGCGGCCCGCCTGGACGGCAGGAACTTGCGGCCGAACGGGATCGGCAGGCCCCAGCGTTCTCCGTCGCTGCCAAGGCTGACAATGTCGATTCCGCGCACCCGCAGGCTGGCGTCGAAGTTGCGGCGCTGCGGCAGGTAGCCGATCTGGCGTCCGGCCTGCCCGGCCGGGAGACCGAGCACCGTCACCGAGCCGGCCGACAGGCCGACCAGCCCGAGCATCGCCTTGATCAATGTCGACTTACCGACACCGTTGGGTCCGAGCACCGCCACGAACTCGCCTTGCGCGACCTCCAGGGTCACGTCAGACCAGATCGTCCGGCCGCCGACAGCCGCCGCCGCGTGGTCGAACCGTACCGCCTGGCTGGCCCGGGTCGCCCGCTGGGTCGAGGTAGAAGTCATCGGCTTGCTCCCGTGTGTTCTGCTTGCGCCAGCGCGGCCTCGATGCCGCGCAGCTGGCGGTCCTGCCAGGCCTGATAGCTGACCTGCGGCGGCAGGAGCGTCTCGGTGATCGTGGTGATCGGGATGTGGGCCGCCCTGGCCGCGCGGATCTGCGCCTGCACGTCAGGAGTGACGTTCTGGCTGTTGTAGACGTAGATCTTGATCAGGTGGTGCTTGATCTGGTTGTCGATGGTGAGCTTGTCGGCCGCGGAGACTTCGCCGCCCTCGCTGATCGCCTTCAGGAACGCCGGCGGAGTGATGAGCCGGAGGCGGAGCGCGGGAGCCAGCATCGCGAAGATCGACTCTGACGCACCGACCGGAGCGCCGCCAAATTTTCTCCCTATCGCTTTGATTAGAAGGTGATATTCGCGCAGACCTGAGGTGTCGAATGCAGCGCGCTGGCGGGCGAAGTAAGCGGAGTCGGCCGGATCGAGGCTGCTGTAGTCGGCGACCAGCCGGCGGATGATCTGCTGCACGTCGGCCGGGTTGTACCAGCGGTGCGGGTTGGCGCCGTCGGCTAGGCCGAGCGTGCTGCCCACGTTGAGTACGGTCTGGGCGCCCTGGTCGGCGGCGAGTAGGCGGGCCGCCCAGGGGTCGTAGCCGATTCCGTTCTCGATGACGAGCTGCGCCCCGGCGATTGAGCGGGCGTCGAGCGCGGTCGGCTCGTAGCTGTGCGGGTCCGTGTTGGGGTTCGTGATGATGCTGATCACGTGGGCGTGGCGGCCGCCGATCTGGCTGGCGATGCTGCCCCAGAAGTTTTCTGCCGCGACGATTTCGATGACGTGACCAGTGCCGGTGTTGCCGCTGCCGCTGGTTTGGGCGGTTTGAGTGGCGGGGCTGGCTGAGCTGTTGGCGGCGATGATGATCGGGCCGATGATCACCGCGATGGCCAGGGTGAGCAGGGGGAGTGGGCGGGCTAGCGAGCGGGCCCGGAAGGAGAGCCGGGCGGCGGCTGGGCGAGCGGCCTGCTCTGGAGTGGGGCGTGAACGTGGCACTGGACTCCGCGTCCTTGCTTGCTACTTGGGTCTGTACGGCTCGGCTGGTCAAGCAAACTACTTGAAAACCGTTTTCATTTCAAATTGAGCCTGACGGTCGCGTGATGGCTCTGGAGCGCCCCCATCGATTACCCATCGCGATGGTCTGCTTACGATTAGTCAAAGGCAGCCGTCCAGTGCTTCGGGGGGATTCGCAATGACGATGCATGCCGACCAGCTCGTGGGTGCCCCGGTAATCGACTCGGACGGCCGGGGGGTCGGTACGGTCGAGCAGGTGTTCCGCGACGACGTGGACGGAGCGCCTAGCTGGGCTCGGATCCGATCAGCCAAGGGGCTCCACTTCGTTCCGCTCGCGGGAGGCAAGGTCACCCACGAAGGTGGGCTGAGCGTGGCGTTCGATGAGCAGAAGATTCTCAGCGAGCCCGACATCAATGTGGACCGGCATATGTCGGTCGATCAGGAAGAGGAGTTGCGCCGGTACTTCGGGATTAGCGTGCCGGCGCAGGCCGGGGGGCCGGGCGCTGGACGGCCGCCGGCTGGGGGGCCGCCGGCTGGACGGCCGCCGGCTGGGGCCGGTCGGCCCGGAGGGCCGAGCCAGACTCAGCCGAACCAGGCGCAGCCGGTGCGGCCAGGACAGCCGGGTTCGCCGGGTCCGGCGGGTGGGCCCGCTCGTCCAGGGGCGCCGGGAGGGCCCGAGGCGGAGCGGGCTCGGACGCAGGCCGATCGGCCAACTGTGGCCCAGCCAAGCCCAGGCCAGCCAGGTGCGGGCCAGCCGACCGCGGGCCAGCCGACCGCGGGCCAGCCGACCGCGGGCCAGCCGGGTGCGGGCCAGCCGGCCGCCCAGCCGGGTGCGGGCCAGCCGGCCGCCCAGCCGGGTGCGGGCCAGCCGACCGCCGGGCCGACGCCCGCTGGTGCCGCGAAGTCGGCCGGTGCGGCCGAGACGCGGGTGGACCGGCAACCACCGTCGGCCGCGGATCAGCCCGCCCAGCAGTGGATGATCCGATCGGAAGAACGCTTCTCGGTCAACCTCGAAACCCAAGAGGCCAGCCGGGTGCGGCTGCGCAAATACGTGGAAACCGAGCCGGTCGAACAGACGGTGAAGGTCTTCCACGAGGAATACGAGATCGAGCGCGTCCCGATCGCGAAGGATGACCAGGTCGGCGCGGACCTGGCCGAGGGCGTGCAGGAAATTATCCTGCGTGAGGCCCGGGCGATCATTACGAAGGAATCGGTCCCGGTGGAACGCGTTCGGCTAACGGCAAAGAAGATCGAAGAGGACAAGACCGTACGCGACGAACTCCGCCGCGAGCGCATCGAGATCCTCGGTGACGACGGCCAACCAAGCCGACCAGCAGCCGAGTCCCCGGCCAGCCAGCCGAGTGCGGGCCGCTCGCCGTCGGGCCAGCCGCCGTCGGGTGGGTCACCGTCGGGGCAGCCGCCGTCGGGGCAATCACGCCGCTAAGGCAGGTCGGCCGGCCGGTTAGCGCGCCAATGCAGCTCAGGTTATGCGCGGCTATCAGGATGCTGGCCGGCCGACCACCGCCGGGTCCTTAGCTACGAATTAGCGACTGAAAAGGGGTCTTTCTGGCGAGGTCGTCAGCGCAGACCAGGTGAACATGCACTTTTACCCCAGGCAGCCTGATGAATCTGTATATTCATCAG
>WNEY01001118.1_pt1 | contig 18428 bp, 24 predicted proteins | sample 5400531 | NCBI WGS metagenome assembly WNEY01 (sample SAMN13153338, study PRJNA577476) | soil metagenome | isolation source: 200 cm saprolite under Douglas fir tree site 1 | place: USA:California | collected 2015-04-18
GGGGAACCGAGTGAAGACCGCAGAGAGCACCGCAAGGATTCAAGCCTCGTTATGCGGTCGTCCAGCCAGAATCGCCAAGCCCGCACGGCAGATGGGCGGTGCCAGGAGCCCGGGGGCGCGCGTGTGCGTGCGAGGGGGGCCGTGGCGGAGGCCCATCACGAACGCGCCGGCGCGTCCCTCGTGCCAATGACCCATGACAAAGGACAGCGGCGAGCACGTTCCGCTTCAACCGTCGGCGCACCCCGATGGCGGCCTTCCAGACGTTGCTGGGCCTCGCCTCGGAGGTTCATGGGCCGACGACCTACGAGATGTTGTACGCTTCGGAGTCAACTCGTGTTCACACTGGGATCTAGTCTTTCCGCGAGCGAGGTGTTTGGCTCGATCGATCGCGTCCTCACGGTCCAGGCACGCTGAAGCCCCGGAAACCCGCCGGCGAGGCGGCGTGTTAGAATGACGCAGCGATGAAGGGTCTGCGGGTGACGGTCGCGGTCGTCGTTGTTCTCCTCTGGGGAGTGTTCGTCCCTATGGCGATGGCGGCCGACCATTGCGCGGCGATGAGCGGGATGTGTGAGGGGCCATGCGGGGCATCGTCCACTGTGGCGGGCCCGACAGTGCCCGCGTCCAGCGGCCTCGTTAGTCGCGCACCCTCTATGCCGTTGCCCGCAGTTCCCCAAGCCGCACCTCCGACGCTCGAGCTTCCCCCGAAGTCGCTCGCCCTCTCCGCGTAGCTCGTAGTCTGTCTTTCGAGTCGTAACAGACTGGAGACGGCATCCGTCCGTGTTCTCGGTGGGCGGGCGCCGGGGGAGAGGTCTCGCGCGTGGTCAACTGGCTCATCGAGGTCTCGCTCAGGAACCGATTCCTGGTGATCGCGTTCTTTGTGCTCGTGGGCGCCTGGGGGTACTGGGCGCTTCTCACAACGCCGATCGACGCGATCCCCGACCTCTCGGACAATCAAGTGATCGTCTTCACCGACTGGACGGGACGCTCTCCGCAGGAAGTCGAGGACCAGATCACCTATCCACTCACGGTCAGCCTGCAGGGACTGCCGGGCGTGCGTGTCGTCCGGTCCTCATCGGCGTTCGGCTTCTCGATGATCAACGTGATTTTCGAGGACAACGTCGATCTCTACTTCGCTCGCTCGCGAGTGCTCGAGCGGCTCCAGCTCCTGAGCAAGTCGCTGCCGTCGGGCACGGTGCCGACCCTCGGGCCCGATGCCACCGGCGTGGGCCACGTGTTCTGGTACACCGTGGAGGGGAAGGGGCAATCTCTGCGCGACCTGCGCTCCATCCAGGACTGGTTTATCCGGTATCAGCTCAACGCGGTCCCCGGCGTGGCGGAAATCGCGAGCATCGGCGGGTTCGTCCGGCAGTACCAGATCGACGTGGATCCCAACCGCCTCCGTGCCTACAAGATCTCGCTCTCGACGGTCGTCGATGCGGTCATGCGCAGCAACCGCAACGTTGGCGGCAACGTCGTCGAGGCCAGTGGGACGTGGTCCGTGGTGCGTGGTCTCGGCCTCATCGAGAGCACGCGTGACCTGGAGGACGTGGTCGTCGCGGCCGAGAACGGCGTCCCGGTCTTCGTTCGGCAGGTCGGCACGGTAAAGATCGGGGACGCGTTCCGGGCGGCGTCCCTCGTGAAGGGCACCGAAGAGGCGGTCGGGGGCGTCGTCGTCGCGCGCTACGGCGTCAGCACCGTGGACGTGATCAACCGCCTGAAGGAAAAGATCCAGGCGCTCCAGGCCGGCCTGCCGGCGGGCGTCAAAATCGTCCCCTTCTACGATCGCTCGTCGCTCATCGACCGCGCGGTGCATACGCTGCGGCGGGCACTGATCGAGGAGACGATCGTCGTCACGATCATCAACATCATTTTCCTTCTGCATTTCCGCTCCGTGCTGATCGTGACGATCCCGCTGCCCCTCGCCGTGCTCACGGCGTTTCTGTTCATGCGGTACCTTGGCATCAGCTCGAACATCATGTCGCTGGCCGGCATCGCGATCGCGATTGGGGTTCTCGTCGACGCCGCGATCGTGGTCACCGAAAACGCGTTCCGGTTCATCGAACGGCGCGGCGTCGATCCGCGTAACCGGCGACGAGTGACCGAGACGGTGCTCGAGGCCACCCGGCTCGTGGGCCGCCCGATCTTCTTCTCGATGGCCATCATCATCCTGGCCTTCATCCCGGTGTTCGCGCTCACCGGCCAGGAGGGAAAGCTCTTCCATCCGCTGGCGTTCACCAAGACGTTCTCCATGGTCGGCGCCACGATCCTGTCGGTCACCCTGGTGCCCGTCCTGTGCAGCCTGCTCATCGGAGGCAGGATCCGCGGTGAGGAGAGGAATCCGATCATGCGCCCCCTCGTGTGGCTCTATCGGCCCGTGCTGGACTTTGCCCTCCGGCACCGCGTGATCACGCTCGGCATCGCGGTGGTCACCGTCGCGGGCGCGCTCGCGCTGGTCCCGCGGATCGGGAAGGAATTCATGCCCCCGCTGAACGAGGGCGACCTGATGTTCATGCCGGTGACTGACCCGTCGATTTCGCTTCCCCAGGCGATCGACGTCGTCAAGAAGCAGAACGCGGCGATCGAGAAATTCCCGGAAGTCGCCTCGGTGGTCGCCAAGATCGCGCGGGCCGACACGTCGACCGATCCGGCGCCCGTGAACATGACCGAGACAATCGTGAGCCTCAAGCCGGAGTCGGCGTGGCGGCCGGGAATGACGCGCGAGAAGCTGATTGGCGAGATGGACGCCGCCACCACACTGCCGGGCGTGTCGAACATCTGGACCCAGCCGATTATCAACCGCATCAACATGCTGACGACGGGGATCCGCTCCGAGGTCGGTGTGAAGGTTTTCGGCAGCGACCTGAACGTCCTCCAGGAGCGAGCCCGTGCCGTCGCGGATGCGCTTCGGCAGATCCCCGGCGCCGCCGACGTCTATCCGGAGCAGGTCACTGGAGCACCGTATCTCGACGTCCGCGTCAACCGGCAGGCGGCTGCGCGGTACGGCATCACGGTGGGGGCGATCCAGGACGTGATCGAGACTGCCGTCGGCGAATCGAATCTAACGTTGACCATCGAAGGGCGCCAGCGCTTTCCGGTGCGCGTCCGCTATGCGCCAGAATATCGGGCGAGCACGCAGGCGCTGGGGAGCGTGTTGGTCACGGCGCCGAATGGCACGCAGGTCCCGCTCGGCCAGCTCGCGGACATCCGGCAAGTATCCGGGCCCGCGATGGTGTCGAGCGAGAACGGGCTGCTGGTCGTCTCCGTGCTCCTCAACGTGCGCGGCCGAGACGTCGGTAGCTTCGTCGACGAAGCCCGCGACGTGATCGCGCGGACCGTGCTGCTCCCGCCAGGGTCGTATGTCGAATGGAGCGGCCAGTACGAAAACGAGGTTCGGGCACGCCAGCGGCTGCAGATCGTCATCCCGATCGTACTGCTGGTCATCTACATCCTGCTGTATCTCACGTACCGCTCCTTCCTCGACGCAGCTCAGGTCCTCCTGGCTGTCCCCTTCGCGCTGGCCGGAGGCATCTATCTGCTCTACGCGCTCGGTTACAACATGTCCGTCGCCGTCTGGATCGGCTTTATCGCGCTGTTCGGGACCGCTGTGCAGACGGCCGTCGTCATGGTGATTTACCTCGAAGAGGCCGTCGCCCAAAAGCGCGAGGAGCTCGGCGGTCAACTCACGCGCGAGGCGCTCCTGGAGGCCGTGAAGGAAGGCGCGCTCTTGCGGTTGCGGCCGAAGGTGATGACAGTCTCGACGATCGTGGCGAGCCTGTTGCCCATCATGTGGAGCCATTCCACCGGCGCTGAAGTCATGAAGCCGCTGGCGACACCGGTCCTCGGCGGCATGATGAGCTCGCTCGGCCTCGTCCTGATCGTGACACCCGTCATCTTCTACTGGCTGAGGGAGCGGGACCTGCGGCGAGCGGAGGCCGAGCAGCGGGGCGACGAACGATCGATGCGAGGGCGGCCTCTGGGGTCGGCCGAGTAACAACGACTAATGGAGAGGAGACACGAACGATGATCCGGATGATGGCGATCCTCATGGTCACGGGTGTGCTCACGATGGGCGCTGGGGTGGCGCTCGCTGCCGACATGAAGCCCATCCATGCGCAGAAAACGAAGGATGTTGTCGTGACGCTGATGAGCGAGTCGGGACAGTGGAAGAAGGGCAAGAACGAGTTCGTTCTGGAGTTCACGTCGGCCACGGACAAGAAACCTGTCGACGCCGGCAAGGTCAACCTGAACACCAGCATGACGATGTCGGGCATGGCGCCGATGATCGCCGGAGCGACGCTCGCGCCGGACAAGACGCCCGGCCGGTATCTCGGCACCATTGAGTTTCCGGACGCGGGCACTCGCCAGGTCACCGTGACCTGGGACGGCCCCGTGGGCAAGGGGTCGACGAAGTTCTCGGTCTCCGTCCCGTGACGCCGATGATGAGCGCGCGGCGGTTGAGCGTGGTGTTGATCCTGATGGTGGTGATGCGCCAGCCGGTGCTAGCGCAGGCCCAGCTCGCAGCGCCGGCGTCGGACCTCACGATCGAAGAGCTGATCGCCCGCGCCCTCGCTGACAATCCCGACCTCCGCGCGACCCGCGCGGAAGTCGACGCGGCGGGCGGGCGCCTCCGCCAGGCGGGGCTCCGCCCGAACCCGGAGCTCGATCTTGGCGGCCAGAAGGCGTTGAGCCCGGACAACAACCTCACCGTGACCCTACGATTGCCGCTCGACCTCAACGATCGAAGAGGAGGTCGGGTCGCTGTCGCCAAACAGGACCTCGAACTGAAGCGGAAACAACTCGCAGATCGCGAGCGCCGCTTGCGGACCGACGTCCGTATGAAGGCGGGCGAGATGCTGGCGGCGCGCCGAAATCTCCAGATCACCGATGAGCTGCTCGACGTGAATCACAGTGCGCTGCGCGTCGTCGGCAACCGCGTTCGCGAGGGCGCGGCGCCAACGATCGACGAGAACCTGCAACTCGTGGAAGTGAACCGGCTCGACGCCAACCGTCAGCTGCTCTCGAGCCGCGTCGAGATCGCGACGCTGCAGCTCAAGCTCCTGGCCGGGATGGCCGCGGACGCCCCGCTCACGGTGCGTGGTGAGCTCACCACATCGCCGCCGACCCTGGAGAGAGCCGAGGCGGTGCAGAGGGCTCTCGCGTCACGTCCCGATCTCGCCGCCGCGCGAGCCGATGTCGCCGTCGCGCGCGCCATGATCCGCAAAGAACAGGCCGAGGGGCGATGGGACGCCAGCGTCAACGTCGGTTACATGCGGCAGGAGTTCGGTTTCGGGCTCAACGGGTTGACGAACTCAGGCCAGACACGTCCGATTCAGGACACTTTCCATTACTTCGGCGGCGGCGTGACGATCATGCTCCCGGTGCTCAATCGGAACCAGGGCAACATCGCCGCCGCGGAGGCCGCCGCCCGTGCCGCCGAGCGCCGCCTGGAGTTCACGACACTGACGACGCAGCAGGAAGTGGAGGCCGCGTTCGCGCAAGACGAGGCGGCGAGACGCTCACTGGAGATCTACGGACGAGGCGTCCGCGACGTGGCGCGCCGGAACCTCGACGTCGTCCGGCAATCATACGAGCTTGGCCGTGGGTCACTGCTCGACGTCATCGCGGAACAGCGGCGCTTCATCGATGTGGAAACCGGGTACACCGACGTCCTGAAACAGGTCTACGACGCAGCCGTGGAAGTCGAGCGTGCCGTCGGCGTCAGCGAACGTTGATGCAAGGAGACGAAATGGAGCCCATAGAGCCAGGCAGGTTCGCATCGCGGCCGCGCGATCGGAGACCGGGGCGCCGCCTGCTCAAGCAGGTCGTCACAGGGCTCCTCCTCATCGCCCTCGGCGTTGCTGCCGGCGTCGTCTGGAGCGAGCGCCGCACGCCGTCCGCCGAGAAATCGGCGTCCGGGACGACAAAGTCCATGCCCGGAATGCCCATGCCCGGCGACACGCGAGCATCTCCCGCAGTCAAGCCGGATGAGATCGTGGAGGTATCCCTCACGCCTGAGGCGATCGAGCGGGCAGGGATAAAGCTCGAGGCAGTGCAGACAGCGCCGGCGGCGGAAGGGGTCAGCGTTCCGGGGACGGTCACGTCCAACGCGTACCGCGACACGAAAGTCAACGCATTGGTCGGTGGCATTGCGCGGCAGGTGACGGTCGAGCTGGGAGCGCAAGTCGAGCGCGGCGAGCCCCTGGCGGTGATCGTCAGCTCCGATCTCGCCGACGCGCAGATGAAGTATCTCTCGATGCGCGCGATGCTGGAAGCCGACCATCAGAAGCTCGTGCGAACTGAAAAGCTTGTCGCGCTCGGCGCGGCCAGCCGTCAGGAGCTCGAGGACGTCACCGCGACACATGTCGGCCACGCGACCGAGGCCGCCGCAGCCCGACAGCGCCTCCTGTTGCTCGGGCTCTCGGCCAAGCAAGTCGACGCGCTCACCGACGCTTCCCAAGTGGTCTCAGAGGTCACGGTCGCGGCTCCGACCAGCGGCGTGGTCATCAACCGTACCGTGAACCCGGGACAGGTCGTGAGCGCTGGCCAGGACCTGTTCGTCGTGACGGATCTCAGCACGGTCTGGGTGATGGGCGACCTCTACGAAAAGGACTTTCCGGCCGTCCGCGTGGGGTCCAACGCGGCGATCACCGTGCCGGCGACCAATCAGACACTGCGCGGGCGGGTCGCTTACATCGATCCACGCGTCGATCCGGCGGCGCGGACCGCGAAGGTACGGGTCGAAGTACCGAATCCTCAGCGCAACCTGCGTCTTGGCATGTTCGTCGCGATGAGTCTCGAAACGGGCTCGAGCCAGCGCGTGACGGTGGTGCCGCAGGCGGCGGTGCAGGCGATTGGTGATCGCACGGTGGTGTATACGCCCGTCGAGGGCGAAGAGGCGAAGTTTACGGAGCGCCCGGTGAAGCTCGGACCAGCGCGAGGCAACCTGGTGCAGGTCCTGGAGGGCATCAAGCCGGGAGAGAAGGTCGTCACCGACGGGAGCTTCTTTCTGCGTGGCGAGGCAAGCCGGACGCGGTCCGGCGGTTAGGAGTCCGATCGGCCAGGTTCCGCCGAGGAGAAACCCGATGGGAGGCCGCGATGAACAGAGAAGCACTTGCTTGCCTCGCTGAACGGCTCGATCGCCTCGAGCGTGCGCATCGGCGCTGGAAGCTCGCCTCGAGCGCGACGGTCCTGCTGTTGCTCTCGGCGATCGGTCTCGACGCGGCGGCGCCGCGCTCGGCTCAACCTATTCCTGAGGCGTCGCCGATGGGATCCGTGGTGGATGAGGTCCGCGCCAAGAGGGTTGTGCTGGTTGAGGACACCGGAAAGGTGCGTACGGTGCTCGGGGCCGCGACACGGGGGGCAGTGAGCCTCGAGCTCCTGGACAACGAGGGCAAGGTCCGGTCCGTGCTGATCGTCGACTCCAATGGCACGCCACGCCTCGAACTATTCGGAGCCGATGCGGCACGCCGGGTAGTGCTCAGCGTATTCCCGAACCGATCAGGGCTCGGGATCTTCGGCGAGGCGGGGCGGGGTGGCGCCATCCTTGACGTCGTAACCGACGGCACGGCGAGCCTGGGCCTGACAGACAACAAGGAGAGGAGTCGAGTTGGGCTGCAGCTTCGTTCGGACGGCACGACGCTGCTAAACTTCAGCGACACGAACGATAAAATCCGCGCGGTGCTCGGCGTCGGTGCCGATGGATCGCCGGGGCTCGGCATATGGAACAAGGACGGCAAGCGCATCTGGCAGGCTCCACCGGTGGCGGACCAGACGCGGTAGCGCGGGTCGCCAGCGATGTTGGGATCCGCTCAACACCCGCCGAATCTTTGACGCGAGTTCCGGCGTCTCTATACTGAGTAAGGAGCGGGATGCCATGAGTTGGCGAGGCTTCGTTGTGGTGCTCATCTTGATCGGGTCGGTCCTTTTGGGCCCGATCGCAATGGCGTATGCAGGCTGTTCCCTGATGGGCGCAGTGTGCGACGCCCCTTGCGGGATGCCCTGTGCCGTCTTCTCGCCGACCGTGTCGCTCGCACCCGTCTCGAGCGCCGCCCTGTACGGCATTCCTGATGTCCATCGTCATGCGAACGTATTTGAAGGGCTCGAGCTCCCCCCGCGATCCCTGTTCCTTTCCGCGTAGTCGCTCTATACCTTCTTCTAAAAACTGATCGTTTACCGCGGCTCATCTCTGTCCCGTGAAGGACAGATCGGGCTCAGTCCCGCTGCCGCGAGGGAGGTTCCATGTACAGGCTCATGCTCTTGCTCGTCGGCGTTTCAGCTGCGCTTGCCGCGTCTGTCGGCACCGGATACGCGTCATCGACCGTGCGCGACGTTCTCAGCGAGCGCTTCAAGGTTTCTCGCATCGACGTACCGAACCAGTTTGACGAAGGGCACGTCATCAAGAAGGGCACCGTTCTGCGGCTCCAGGTGGACGGTGTCCCGGCGGGTATGCTGCGAACGACGCAGATCAACACCAAGTCACCCCGCTTTCACGTGCACGACTACGCGCGGGTCACTGTAGGCGAAAAGGGCCTCATCCGCGCTGAGCCGGCGAGCCTGACGCTTGGCAACGGCACGCGACTGGTCGTCCTGGATCTCAAGGTGGACCGCGATCGGGTGCGCATCTTCACGCATACCCTGGAGCCCGTGCGGCTGCCGGACGGTAGGAGCGCGCACGGATGCACCGAGTTCGTCTTCGCCTTCGATCCGGCGACCCTGGCCCGGGCCGATATCCCGACGGTCAGCGCCCGGATCGACCAGTGGCTTTCGATCGCATCGGCTAGCTAAGGGGAGGACCCAGAAAATGATGCACATGATGAACGAGACTTGCGGGCCACTCATGATGGCAGTCATGGGGCTGAGCTGGCTGCTCGGACTCGCGCTCGTGGTGAGCTTGATCGTCCTGGTGTGGGCAGCCATCGGACGGCTACGTCGCCCACCAACTCAGTCTTAGCTGTTCGTCCCGTTAAGGCTCCGAACGGTGCCCTCGACCGTTCGGAGTCTCCATTGTCCTCTTTCGTCCTCATCTTGACCGGGCTTCACGCGCGGCCGATCATATCTTCGAGTGGAGCGAGGCGCGATGGCACAGGATCCGGCTTCGAGGTTATCGGCGGAGGAGCTCGACTCTGTCACCGGGGAACCAGTGGAGCGCCTGCACCGCCTGCGGTCCCTCAAGCTCATCGGTTCAGAAGGCGACGAACGGTTTGCAGTCTGACCACCAGCGTCGGTCTGAGCCGGATGGGCCAGGTCTGGCGCGAGATGCAGAATCATGTCTGCTCGCACTGCCTTCACGATGCCCCGGCGATGGAAGTAGCGAATCATCGGCTCGACGATCGGCAGGAAATGCTCCTGCACGGACTTTCGGTTGTCCACCAGATTGCGCTCTCGCAATCGAGACGCGAACGGCGCAGGAGCCGCAGTTCCCGGCGGTGCGAGGCGCGGTGCACTGGGGCGAGCTTCTCTACCAGCAGGGCGGATACGTCGGAGGCGCGCTGAACGTCGCTTCTCGCGCGGCTACGCACGCGACGCCGCACCAGATACTCATCACGGCCGCCGCTCGAGCCGAGATCGGCGTGCTATCACCGGTAACATTCAACGCCGCTCGGAACGCGCCGACTGAAGGGGCTCGCCGAAGAACTCGAGCTGTTCGAAGTGCGCTCCGAGCATCGCCGGAGCGGCGAGAGAGTCCGAGACCCGGTCTGCGGGATCGAGATGGCACCCACGGATGTCGCCGCGAGACTCGTCGTGAAGGGCCGCGAGCTCGCGTTCTGTTGTGAGCGGTGTCTGCGCGCCTTCCTGGAGGCGCCGCAGAGGTTGGAGAGTGACAGGGCCGGCTAGGCCATCCCGAAGGCTTCAGCGGGCTGATCTGCGCCAGCGTGCAGATGAAGACGCCGCTGTTCGCCTGCCTGAATCACCGTTGGTGTACAGCGCGTCGATCATCGGACAGTGCGAGCCGCTCCCCGCCTCACAACGCGCGATGGTGTCTGCGAGCACCCGCTCCATCGCCTTCAAGTCGGCGATCTTCCCTTTCACGTCGTCAAGATGCGCTGCCGCGACTGCGCGTACCTCGGCACACGGGCGTCTCCGCTGATCTGCAAGCGTCAGCAGTTTCCTCACGTCAGCGAGCGAGAACCCGAGCACGCGCGCGCGACGGATGAAGTTCAGCCGCTTGAGGTGATCCGTCCCGTATAAGCGGTAGCCTCCCGAGCTCCGAGCGGGAGCGGGCAACAACCCGACGCGCTCGTAGTAGCGGATGGTCTCGATGTTAGCGCCTGTGTACGTCGCCAGAACCCCGATGGCGATCCGCCGCGTCTCTTCCATGCCCCGGCCTCCCCTGAAATAGTCCTTGAGTCTGGAGTTACTACAGACTCTACCCTCGGTCCAATGCGAGAGGAGGCCGATCTTGGCGAACCTCGTGATCCTCACGGCTGACGAGCTCAAGTCCCTCAATCCCCTTGAGCGGCAGGCCGCTCGCCGGGCGGCTCGCCAGGAGCCCCTCGTCCGGCTCATCCTGCGGACCTTCCTCCAACGAGGCGGGTCGATCCCTGTCGAGGACATCATCGCGGCCTCGCCTGACGGTCAGGGGGCGACGCTCCACGATGCCCTCGTCGCTCTCGATGAGAATGACTTGATCCGGGTCCGCGCTGGTCAGATCGACATCGCCTACCCGTTCTCGGGCGCGCCAACGCCGTTTCGCCTGCGCCTGTCCGGCGGACGCGAGCGCTACGCCTGTTGCGCGACCGACGTGCTCGGCATCGCGCCGATGGTCGGAGAACCCATCGAGATCACGTCGGCCTGCCATCACTGCGGCGACCCTCTGAAGTTCACCGCAACGCCGCACGGGGTGGGGCGGGACGCTGAGGGCGTGATGGTCTGGGTCGGAAAGCGCGGTGACGAGGGGTGCAAGGCCTTCGACTCCCTCTGAACGACGATCAACTTCTTCCGGTCGGAAGAGCATCTGAGAGCGTGGCGGGACGCGAACCCAGCGACCGAGGGCGCTGGAGCAACCATCGCCGAGGCGTTCAAACTTGGTCACTGGATCTTCGGTGACCTGCTCACGGGAGACTAACGTGGCGAATCGGCAGATTACCGTCTACTGGTCCTCAACCTGACAGTCTTGTCACGCGGCGAAAGAGTTTCTTTCGTCCTACGGCATTGATTTTACGGCGAAGAACGTCGCGGACGATACGGTGGCCCGCGCAGAGTTGATCGCGCGGACCGGGCGGATGGCCGTCCCGGTCATCACGGTAGACGACGAGGTTGTCGTCGGCTTCGACCGGGGCCGGTTGCAGCGGCTCTTGGGGATTCGCTGATGCGGGTAGTCCGCTGCCCTGACTGTGGCGCGCTCATCGAGTTGCCCGAAGGAACGCGGTCGGGCGACTTGGTGGAGTGTCCGAACTGCGGGGGGCACGCCCTGCGCGTTCACGAAGACGCCGGTCGCTGGTCCGCGACGCTCGCCTACCGGGTGAGCTGCCCCGAGTGCGATGAGGTAATGACACTCCCCGACGACGTGAAGCCGGGAGATACGGTTCGATGCTGCGGCCGCACATACCGTCTGACGTTCGAGTACGGGGCGTACGCCGCAGAAGAAGCGTAGGAGGGACACCATGAGACTTGCGGCGCTCACTGCTGGCTTGGTCGCGTGGGTCGGGGCCGCGCTAGCCTCGCTCTGCTGTCTTTTACCTCTCGCCGTGATCGTGCTGGGGCTCGGGAGTGGCGCGTTCATGGCGACGACGATGCAGTACCGTTGGCTGCTGGTCCCAGCCGGGATCATCGGCATCGTCACTGGCTTCGCCCTGTACCTCCGGGAGAGGCGACGCTGTGACGCGCTGGCCTGCCGGATGGCAGGCAGTCGCATCACGCTCGGGCTGCTGATCCTGGCGAGCCTTGTGGTCGCTACGACTATCGTGCTCGACCGCTTCCCCGAGTTCACGTCCGATCTCTTGGCCCGCGTCGTAAACAGCGATTCGCCTCACACGGGGCATGACATGGGAGGGATGCGATGAACCGACTGGCCGCGTGGCTCGTCTTGATGTCGCTCGTCCTCGTCGCAATAACCGCCTTCGCTGCGACCTCGACTGTCGCGCTCAGCGTCGAGGGCATGACGTGAGGCAGTTGACCCATAGCGGTCAAGAAGGCCCTGGAAGGGCTGAAGGGCGTGAGCCGGGCGGAGGTGAGCTTCCGCGACAAGGAAGCGCGTATCACATTCGATCAGGCCCAGGTGACGGTGGAGCAGTTGATCGAAGCCGTGAACCGGGCCGGGTTCCGGGCGGCGCTCAAGGCGCGACGTACGAACTAGTGCGCGACACTCGAGTCCTCAAGGCCTCTTGCCGACAGACTCACTTCGGAGATCCCCGCCCGCCTCCGCGCTCTGCTGAACGGCTGGCGCCGCACCGGGAAGGGCAGAGCGATACTGTGCCCTCACATCGAGCGCGTGAGCCAAGCAACCCGTCGCGGATCGGATGACTGACCAAAAAGGAGGACAACCGATGGAGAACGTGAAGATGTCGCTGTGTCCGGCCTGCACGGCGTGCCCCGAGATCGAGATCGCCGGGGACGAAGTGCGGATCGGTGAAGCTGGGAACCTCGCGGTCCTGCAGAAGGACGAGTGGAACGTCCTCGTAGACCTCATCCAGTCGGGGCAGTTGACGAAGGTCTGAGTACCCAACGCCGGGCCGACTGGCGGCTTCTGCTGGTCGGCCCGCGCCGCTCCATCCGCACCCCATCTCGGAGTACGATTGCAGCGTGCATCGACCTGAGGACGCTTCCATCATCCTGGTTCGTGGCGTCGGCGACATCGGGTCGGCGGTAGCCCATCGCCTCTTCCGAGAGGGCTACGGCGTGGTGATCCACGATGACCCGAAGCCCACCATGACCCGACGGGGCATGGCATTCGCCGACGCCGCCTTCGACGGCCACGCGGTCCTCGACGGCGTGCGGGCGGTACGGGCCGACGACCTGGAGCGCGTGAAGCAGGTGCTTGCTCGCCGCGACATGAAGCTTCCGATTTCGGACGAGAGCAAGCGCAAGATCCTCTGGGACAACTGCGCGCGTTACTACGGGGTGAAGAGCTAACCGGAGCTTGAAGTACCGGAAGGAATCATCATAGAGTTCCAAAGACGAAATCCTTGACCTGCTGCTGCGTGCACACCAGATCATCGAGTGATCTCCCGCAACGTGCCACGGCATCCAGCGAGCGGCGACGGAGATGGAGGTAGAGGTTTATGATATACGGGTTTCGTCCTGAGAACTGGCCTGCATTCCAAGCTGAGCTTCAGAAGCGGGGCATTAGTGCGCCCGACATCGAGAAGGTAGAGATGCGGCCTACTGAGGACCCTGTTGTCCTGGAGGACCGTCGATATCACGGTCACCCTTCGATCTGGCCGTGCCGAATCGTGGAGTCAACTTCGAGAAGCGGCCGGGTAATCCCCCTGGCCGACCTTCCTTTCGCCCGCAATACGCGATCTGCTCGGATACAGCGCATGGACCCTCACGAGCGCGCCACGAGCGTCTGGTACCGCGTCGCCGGGCTGCTGCGCCGCAAGGACTTGGCGATTGAGATTGTCGAGGCGGAGATCCGCTCCGCCCAGCACGAGATCCTGCTTGAACCGGGGGCGTAGTGCGAGCCAGCGCGATGTCGAGCGCGCCGCCAACGGGAAAGGACACGATGTCCTCGTTCCGCGGGAGCAGGATCACTCAGATCGTCAGGTCAAAGAGGAAGGGACGGTGGCTGGCACGAAGGCCGTTGCATTGGAAACAGCACTGATTGCGCACGCTCCCGACGCCGTCATTTATGCGGATCGTGCTGGGGTGATCCGCCTGTGGAACCACAGGGCCGAGGCGCTCTTCGGATACAGCGCTGAGGAGGCGGTCGGACAGACCCTCGATCTCATTGTGCCGGAGCCCTACCGCGTAGCGCATCGGGCTGGGTTCTCTGGCGCGGTGCAGCGCGGCCACGTCGCGAAAGACGATGTGTTGCTGACGAGTCGCGCGCTCACAAAGGATGGCAGAGTGATCAGAGTGGAACTCTTAGCGGCGATTATCTGGAGTCCTGCTGGTCAGGTGGCGGGGATCATGGCTATCGGACGAGACGTCACGGATCGACGAGCACCGAAGTCCGGGTAGGCCCGAGCACCCGGCGAATCATTCTACGCCCGGTGGCATAGGACGAAGGCCATCGGATGAGGCCTTCCGCCCCATGGTCGTGATCCGTCGCCACATCGCAGCGACCAGGACGCGCGAGACCACCTGGGGCGCGTACAGCGACGGCATCGGCCTCAGGAGATGGGTCACCTCGCCGAGCCGCGCAGCCACGTGCCGGTCGGCGCACGCTACCAGCTTCGGCCGATACCAGTTAAACAACCGCACCGAGACGGAGCGATTGCCCACAGTGGCCGGAAGCCGCAAGTCGTCGGCTGCCGCGAACAGCCACGGCGTCCTCTGGAAGTGCGCCTGGGGTCTCTCTCTCACTCTCACTTCTGATGTTGACCCGGAAGAAGCGTTCCGGATGTGAATCTTCGGTACAGGAGAATGATATGAATTGACACGAAGTTATCCTGCACTTGTCCCGTACCGGCCCCGCCGGAACACCCTCTGAGAAGTTCTGATGCTTCTCTGATCGGTTCCAGCGCCTCTGATCCTCGCCATCCCACGCTGTCAGTGGCGAGGGATGCTCTCCCGCGCATGATGGATAATGCGATTGGGCGGCGGCCCCATCTGAGGCACGGCCCTCGACGACACGCGGTTCGGCCGGGTACCCGCCAAAACCGACAGAACCTCATCTGGGGGGGGATGGGGTCAGCCATTTGGCGTTCGCCCCCACGGATCCGAGCGTGCGGTTTTCCCGCACTCGGCTCCTCCCGAAGGTCACCCAGCGCGGGCCAAGTTCTTCAACTTTGTTCTCATCAGAGCGGTGAGGTGCGCCGTACGATAGTCCCGTAGCGAAGACCCACCTGATGCGTCGGAGCACCTCGCGCGACCCCGGCGAAGACGCGAGGTGCTCAGCTGTAAGGGAGGCACGTGACCATGAGCCGGACACTGTTCGTGCTCCGCAACACGCCGGCCATGCGTGCGGCGATCGAAGAGGCGATGCGACTCTTACCGCCGTGGGACGAGGAGTTGAACCTGCTCATCTCGGTTCCCCAGGACGACGTCGTGAAGGTCTATAACGCTCCGGAAGGTGCGTGATGGGCGCCACGTGGACCAAGCGTGGTCGTAGTTTCAGAGTCATGGTCGGACAAGGCGGTCAGCGCGCCTCGATCACGGTTCGCACCAAAGGTGACGCCGAGAGCCTGTGCCGCGAGATCATCGAAGATTACATCCGGGACGCTTCTTCCGGGTCATCTCACTCTCCTCGGGCTTCGGAGTGTAAGTCGCCGGGGAGGTAAACCGCGGCTCGGCGGTGGTGGGGCCAAGGTCAGCGATCTACCACAGCCACCGCAAAACTTCTCGCTGCCCTCGTTCAGGAACCCGCATGACGGACATGCGGAGGCGAACGAGAGCCCGCACTCACTACAAAAGCGGCGACCTTCACGGTTCTCCGCGCGGCACCGGGGACACTGCATCGCACCTCTCCCGCGCGGGTGTGCAAACTCTTTCATCTTGACAGCCGGTCGGAACGGCACTACACGGGGGTGCCACTTGCAGGGTTGGAGTTGTCGAGCCAAGCAGGAGGCGTCATGCGGGCTGGTCCGCACGGGGGCAACGCTTCAACGTTCCGGCATCTGACACAGCGCGGCGGCCGAAGTAAACAAGGGGAAACTGATCGAGGAGGAGGAGCAATGAACCCTTTCACTACGATCCGGTTTTCAGCCGTCGTCCGCTGCATGTTGGTTCTGGCGGTTTTGATCGTTCCACAGGCGGTTCAGGCTGCAGCGTGGGAAGCTGTCGCGGGCGCCCAAAGTACTAACGAGGGAATACAGGCTCTGGCCTTCTTGGCGAATGAGCTTTGGATTCACGCTGGCGACAGGATCACCTGGACATTTCCCACCCCCGAGATCCATACGGTGACCTTCTTGAAACAAAACACCCCCCCTCAGCAGGTCCGACCGCCTCGCCCAGGCGTCCCCGGCGGGGGCTGTCCAGGAACAACGCCCGATGGCTCCAGCTTCGATGGCTCCACGTGCGTGACCTCCAGCGAATTGGTGAACGGGCAGACCTATACCGTAAACTTCCCGACCGCCGGCAACTTCAAGCTCGTCTGCCTGGTGCATAACAACATGACTGGAGCGGTGCATGTGCTCAACCCGTCAGAAACTCTTCCCCATAATCAGGCCTTCTATGACCACGAGGCGAACAAGGAGCGAACCGAGTTGCTTTCGGACGGCTCTCGCCTAGAGGGCCGGGGATTAGCCGCGGCGCGGGAAACTTCTGGAGATGAAGTGAGCGTCGGCATCGGAGAGGTCTTGGCGACTGGTGGGGGATCTCACACCGTCTCTGTCATGCGCTTCCTGCCGGGAACGACTGTCGTCCATGTTGGGGACACTGTTGAGTGGACGAATTTGGACCCGGTGACGCCGCATACCGTCACGTTCGGGACCGAGCCTTCGGGACCCCCTCAGCCTCCTTCCCTTGGGGTGACTGTGGATACAGACGGAGCCAGGCATGCGGTGCTCACTTCGCCCGCTGACAGCGTGCACTCAGGGTTTCTAGTTGCGGCACTCCAAGATCGGACAGGACTGGCGCAGTTGCCTCTGGGCGTGACGCGGTTCCGGGTGACCTTCCAATCGCCGGGTACGTTCGATTACTTCTGTGCTCTTCATGATGATCTGGGCATGGTGGCGAGGGTGATCGTTCACCCGTAGGTACCTGCGGCGCATGCTCAGAGCTTCGGGCGCCTCAGGATGAAGCTGCGGTTTTTTGGTGCATGCGTGGTCATCCTCGCACTTTGGCTGGGTGCGCCGGGGTCGGCTGCGTCCGGGCCAAAGAGTGAGCCCGACCCGCCTCACGCGGATCGCCCTGGAGCGACATATCGGGGAGGGCTGGTGACCCCGCCCCTACCGAAACCGAGCTTTACTCTGACCGATACCGCCGGTGCTCCGTTTGATTTTTGGGAGAAGACCCAGGGATATGTCACGCTCCTCTTTTTCGGATATGGCCGCTGCCCCGATCAGTGTCCACTTCACATGGCGAATATCGCTGCGGGCCTTAAGAAAATGCCCGAAGGTCTTGCGGATCAAGTCAAGGTGGTTTTCGTTACAACTGATCCCGCACGTGATCGCCCAAAAGTACTGCGCTCGTGGCTCGATCGTTTTGATGAGCGTTTCATCGGCCTCACCGGAAGCGAAGCCGCCATCGAGGCAGCCCAGAGGGCTGCCGGGGTACCTCCAGCCAGAAAAACAGTGCTCGCCGGCGAAGACTATGCGGTAGGTCACGCGTCATTTGTTCTCGCCTACACCAAAGACAATCTGGCCCACCTGATCTATCCTAGCGGGGTGACTCAAAAGGACTGGGCACACGATCTGCCACATCTAGTCACAGAGGCTTGGTCGAGCCGCTGAGAACGCTCTAATGGCAGACTTGACGACCATATCGAGTGCAGGTCCTCGTCCATTGGCTTAACAGCCCCGTGGTGGAAGTGGCGGACGTCACCAAGCGAGCACGGCGGTTGAATAGGTGCGCAGTACGCACGGTATCAGTGGCGAGATGGGTCGGAGAGGGAACGCCCCCTTCAGCAGCGCCAAGCGCTTGCCGGCCATTTCGGCCGGCGCAAACGTCATGCCCGTGATATTCCCGCCCGGACGCGCGAGGCTCGTGACGAGTCCGGACGCGACGGGGTCGGCGCCACCCGCGATCACGATGGGGATCGTCCGGGTCGCGTGCCGTGCAGCGTCGGTCGTTCCCTGCACGGCCATTATCACGTCCATCTTGAGATCGACCAGCTCCTGGGCGAGGTCGGGGGAGCAGCTCGCGATTCCAGTTCGCTGATCGGTACTCGATGACGATGTTCTGTCCCTCGAGGTACCCCAGTTCGCGCAGACCGTCTAGGAACGCCTGGCGCTCGGCTGTGGGCGGATCGAGCAGAGGGGACAAGACCAGATAGCCGATCCGAGAGACTTTCACCGTCTGCCCTTCGGCAGCAAGCGGCACACTAAACAGGCTGAGAGCGAGAACGACCGCGAAGCCCAGAAACGGTGTCCGTAACCTCGAGGTCACCGCGCAGGAGGCGGCGGAGATTATCCGGCGGTACGGCGTCCGCAAAGTGTACGGCGACAGGGTCACGGGCGGCTGGGTGCAGGAGGCATTCGAGCGACAGGGTGTCCGGTACGTGTCTCCGACCATCAAACGCGACGGGAAGGACCTGTACGTCACGCGCTCCATGGGCTACCTCGAGGCCGCGCCGCTGCTGCGTGCCGGACGGCTACGCATTCTGGACGACGAGCCGACACGCCGGGAACTGCGGAACCTCGAGCAGCGGGGCGACCGGGTGGACC
>WNEY01001119.1_pt1 | contig 18425 bp, 17 predicted proteins | sample 5400531 | NCBI WGS metagenome assembly WNEY01 (sample SAMN13153338, study PRJNA577476) | soil metagenome | isolation source: 200 cm saprolite under Douglas fir tree site 1 | place: USA:California | collected 2015-04-18
GCCGGCTGGGATGCGTTCCGCCGCTTTCGCACCGAGGCCGGGCTCAGCCCGCGGCCGCTGCGGCTCTTCGCCAAGCCCGAGCCGATCGCGGACGTCTTCGCGCTGGTGCCCGACGGCCCGCCGCTGCGCTTCCGCTGGCGCCGCGCCTTGCACGAGGTGGTGGCCGCCGAAGGGCCCGAGCGCATCGAGGGCGCTTGGTGGAACGAGGACGGCGGCGCACTTGTCGAGTGGCCGCGCTGGCCGCTCCCCCGGATCAAGTCCGGGGTCGCCAGCGCGGCACGCGCCGACGAGCCCGGTTCAGGGCAAGTGTCCGGCGCGCGCACTTTAGAAGAGTGGCCGCGCTGGCCGCTCCCCCGGATCAAGTCCGGGGTCGCCAGCGCGGCACGCGACTATTTCCGCGTGGAGGACAAGGCGGGGCTGCGCTTCTGGCTCTTCCGCGCCGGACTTTATCGCAACATGTCGGCACCATGCTGGTTCCTGCACGGGACGTTTGCGTGACATGCCCGGATACCTCGAATTCGCCGTCGCCTCCAATTTCTCGTTCCTGCGCGGGGCTTCCCATGCCGAGGAACTGATGCTGCAGGCGGTCCATGTCGGGCTCGACGGCATCGGGCTGTGCGACCGCAATTCGGTCGCCGGCGTGGTGCGTGCGCACCTGATCAAACGCGAGCAGGAACTGGCGCTCAAATATCACCCCGGCGCGCGCCTCGTGTTCGCCGACGGCACGCCCGACATCCTCGCTTATCCGCGCGACCGGCCGGCCTGGGGGCGGCTCTGCCGCCTGCTCACCCGCGGCAACCTGCGCGCGGAAAAGGGCGACTGCATCCTCCTGCTCGACGATCTCCTGGAATACGCCGACGGTCTCGAGCTCGTCGTGATGGAGACCGCGACGCGCGAGGCAGAAGCGCCTCCGCCCGAGAAATGGAAATCGACGACTGCCGGGAGCGGTCAGGACGCCAAGAGCGCAGCCGACATCCTTCCAGCCCGATCCGCCGCCGGCAAGGTGAAGCTCAAGCTCGTCGCCGGATCCAAAAAGCCTGCCCTCCTCCCTCTCCTGCGCGAGGCCGCCCCCGGCCGCGTGCGGCTCGCCGCCCACATGCTCTATCGCGGCAACGACCGCGCAAGGCTTGCGCACCGCGCCGCGTCGGCGCGCGCGGCCGGCGTGCCGCTCATCGCCGTCAACGACGTGCTCTATCATCACCCCGACCGGCGGAAATTGCAGGACGTGCTCACCTGCATCCGCGAGCATCTCACGATCGACAAGGCCGGGCGGCGGCTCGCCGTCAATGCCGAGCGCCATCTGAAAACCCCCGCCGAGATGGCACGCCTGTTCCGCGATGCACCGGAAGCGATCGCGGAAACGTCGGCGCTCGACGCCACGCTGACGTTCTCGCTCGACGAGCTGCGGTACGAATATCCCGACGAGATGCGCGCCGATTTCGCGACCCCGCAGGACGCGCTTGTCCATCTGGCATGGGAGGGCGCCGCCTTCCGTTATCCCGGCGGCATTCCGAACAAAGTCCGCGAGAACCTCGAGCATGAGCTCGCGCTGATCGCCGAGTTGCAATACGCGCCCTATTTCCTCACCGTCCACGACATCATCCGCTATGCGCGCTCGCGCGACATCCTCTGCCAGGGCCGGGGCTCGGCGGCGAACTCGTCGGTGTGCTTTTGCCTCGGCATCACTGAGGTCGATCCGAGCCTGCACGATCTTCTGTTCGAGCGCTTCGTTTCAGCCGACCGCAACGAGCCGCCCGACATCGACGTCGATTTCGAGCACGAGCGGCGCGAGGAGGTGATCCAATACATCTATCGCCGTTTCGGCCGCGAGCGGACCGGCATCGCCGCGACCGTGATCTCCTACCGCGGCCGCTCGGCGATCCGCGAAGTCGGTAAGGTGTTCGGCTTCTCTGAAGACACCATCGGCACGCTCTCCTCCTCGATCTGGGGCATGGGCGGCGGCGCGGTGCGCACCGCCGAGCTCATCCGCGTCGGCATCGACGTCGACAGCCCCCGCATGAAGAAGATGCGCGCGCTCGTGGAGGAGATCCAGTCCTTCCCGCGCCATCTATCCCAGCACGTCGGCGGCTTCGTCATCACGCGGAGCCGGCTCGACGAAGCGGTGCCGATCGCGAACGCGGCGATGGACGATCGCACCTTCGTCGAATGGGACAAGGACGATCTCGACGCGCTCGGCATGCTCAAGGTCGACGTGCTCGGGCTCGGCATGCTGACCTGCATCCGCAAGGCGTTCGAATTCGTCGAAAAGCACTATGGCGAGAAGCTGACGCTCGCGGCCATTCCGAAGGAAGAAGAAGCCGTCTACCGCATGCTCCAGCGCGCCGACTCGCTCGGCGTGTTCCAGGTCGAGAGCCGCGCGCAGATGTCGATGCTGCCGCGCCTCAAGCCGGAGAATTTCTACGACCTCGTCATCGAGGTCGCGATCGTGCGGCCGGGACCGATCCAGGGCGACATGGTGCATCCCTACCTGCGCCGACGGCAGAAACTCGAAAAGGTCGAGTACGTGTCGAAGGAGCTGGAAGCGGTGCTCAAGAAAACCCTCGGCGTGCCGCTGTTCCAGGAGCAGGCGATGAAGATCGCCATCGTCGCCGGCGGCTTCACGCCGGGCGAGGCCGACAAGCTGCGCCGCGCCATGGCGACCTTCAAGCGCACCGGCACCATCGGCACGTTCAAGGCCAAGATGATCGAAGGCATGGTCGCGCGCGATTATCCGCGCGAGTTCGCCGAGCGCTGCTTCAGCCAGATCGAGGGCTTCGGCGAATACGGCTTTCCGGAGAGCCATGCCGCGAGCTTCGCGCTCCTGGTCTACGCCTCGGCCTGGCTCAAGTGCCGCTACCCGGACGTCTTCGCCGCCGCGCTCCTCAACGCGCAGCCCATGGGCTTCTACGCGCCGGCGCAGATCGTGCGCGACGTGCGCGAGCACGGCGTCGAGGTGCGCCCGGTCGACATCAACCATTCGGACTGGGACGCCACGCTCGAGGAAGGCCCGCGCGCCGCTATAAGTGCGCGCGCCGCCGAACGCCTGCAGGCGCTTCATCGCGACATGGCGGACGACATCCGCGCGACGCACGCGCTGCGGCTGGGCTTTCGCAAGATCAAGGGATTATCGGAGGCGCACGGCAAAGCCATCATGCAGAACCGCGGGGCGGGCTTCGCCTCCGTCCGCGATCTGTGGCTGCGCACCGGACTTGTCCCGCACATCATCGAGCGCCTCGCCGACGCCGATGCCTTCGGCTCGCTCGGCCTCACCCGACGGCAGGCCTTGTGGGCGGCCAAGGCGCTCGGCCGCGTGGGCGACAAGAACGACGATCTGCCGTTGTTTCGCGAAGCTACGGCGCAGCCGGTCGCTCGACCGGCGGATGCTTCGGTCGCGCCCGAGCCCGCCGTCGCACTCCCGCCGATGCCGCTGGGCGAAGAGGTCGTCAACGACTACCGCTTCCTCGAGCTGTCGCTGCGCGCGCACCCGGCCTCGTTCCTGCGCGCCGACCTCGCCCGGCGCGGCATCATCCGCAACGCGGAGCTGCGCGCGCGCAAGTCGGGCGAGCGCGTCGCCGTCTCCGGCCTCGTCACCATCCGCCAGCGGCCAGGCTCAGCCAACGGCGTCATCTTCATGACCATCGAGGACGAGACGTCGGTCGCCAACATCATCGTCTGGGCGAGGACGTTCGAGCGCTTTCGCCCGATCGTGCTCGGCGCGCGCTACGTCGCCGTGAGCGGGGAGCTGCAGCAGGAATCGGGCGTCATCCACGTCGTCGCGGCCAAGCTCGACGATCTCACCCCCCTGCTCACGCGCCTGACCGAGGACATGCCCCTGGCGAGCGATCTCGACGTGCCCGCGCGCGGCTCCGCGCACGCGCCCTCGCGCCACGGGGGCACGAAGATCAGGAGTCAGTAATCAGCGATCAGTAATCAGAAGCACAATGCTCTGATTGCCGACCTCTGATTACTGATTACTGACCTCTGACTCCTGCTACTGCGGCACGACCCCGTCGCGGCCGACATTGACGCGGCCGGCCTCGAACGTGCCGTCGGCCTTCTTCGTGGCGGCCGTTGCGGTGATGGCGGCGCCGGGCTTGAGCTCGCTCAAGCTGCCGATCTCGTAGCGCACGATCGGCACTCCGGGGCCCACCACGATCTTCTTCTCGCCGTCCTTGTACTTGACGGTGATCGCCGGCCCGTCGACGCCGGTCACGGTCGTGCCGGCGGTCCCGTTGGTCATGGTGCTGTTGGGCGCGCCGTCCCACGGACGATGTCCGTCGCCGGTGCCGCGCTGCGTCTCGGCGAAGATGTGCACCTCCAGCGCCTTCTGGCTGCCGTCGGCCTGCGGCATGGCTCCGCTGCCGATATACGAGCCTTCCTTGATATCGGCCAGCGACGCCTTCACTACGCTCACGACCACCGCGTTGCCGGTGAGCGAGAGCGTGACCGGCGTGCCGTCACGCGTCTTCAGCATCAGCGTATTGCCGTCGACCTTCTCGATGGTCCCGCGCAGCCGCACGGTCTGCTGCTGCGCGAGCGCCGACGTCGCCGCAAGCGCCGCCGCCCAGGCCGCGCCCGCGAGCACATATCGCGTGATCCTGCTCATGATGTTCCTCCCGAAATGGCCGCGTGCCGTCACGAGCGGACGGCACGCGCAGCAAAAGCCGAGCGACGCCCGGTCTCGCCGGGCAGGCGTTTCACATCGGCGGTACGATGCCGTCGCGGCCGACCGAGACGGCCGCGGCCTCGAGCGTGCCGTCTTCCTTCTTGTTGGCGCCGGCAATGAAAATCTTCGCGCCGGGCTTGAGCTCGTCCTTGCTGCCGGGGACGTAGGTCACGATCACCGTCTCCGGCACGACGACGATCTTCTTTTCCCCGTCCTTGTACTTGAGCGTGATCTCCTGGCCGCTCACGCCCTTCACCGTCGTCGCCACGGTGGCATTGGTCATGGTGCTGTTGGGCTGCAAGTCCCACGGCCGGTGCCCCTCGCCGGTGCCGCGCATCGGCTCGGGGAAGATGTGAATTTCCACCGCCTTCTGGCTGCCGTCGGCCTGCGGCATGCCGGTGACGCCGATAAACGAGTTGTCCTTGATATCGGAGAGCGGCGCCTTCACGATTCCGCGTACCGACGCATTGTCGGTCAGTTTGACCTTGTAGGTCGTCTGGCCGTCGCGCGATTTGACCGTCAGCACCGATCCATCGACCCCCTCGACCGTGCCGCGCACGCGCACGGGCGGCGACTGCTGGGCAAAGCTGGCGGATGTGGCGAGCAGCAGCGCAAATCCAGCCACCCCGAAAACACGCCGTGTCATGTGGTTCATGTGGTCCTCCCGAAATCTCGTCGCCGGCCGAACGCCCGGCGATCGAATGAACAACCCTCCGCGGCCATGGTTATTCCTGCCGTCGGGGCATTTCCTTGTGAGACCGCCTATGAGACCAGCCTCCGCGGGCGCGCGCAAGGTTCCATGCCGGCATTTTCGAAGATGTGATGCGGTCAATAAAGTCCGGGCGTCGCGCCGCCGTCGACCGCGATCGCCGTGCCCTGGATTTGCCGCGAGCGCTCCGAGCACAGGAACAGCGTGAGCTCGGCGATATCCTCGGGCGTGGCCATGCGGCGCGTTCCGCTCTTGGCGAGCGCCTCGGCACGGTATGCGTCGATCGACTTGCCCTGCGCCGTCGCCCGTTGCTGCAGCAATTGCTCGGTGCGCTCGGTCGCGGTCGCGCCGGGATGGATGGCGTTGACATGGACGCCGTCGCGCATGCCGAGCCGCGACAGCCCCTTCACGAAGTTCGCGCTCGCGGCATTGACCGAGCCGCCGATGAGAAATTCCGGCTCCACGGTGCGCGCCGCCCCGCCGATGATGTTGACGACGTGCCCTTCCGCCGCCTTGAGCAGCGGCCAGAATAGCCGCGTCAACCGCACCGCGCCGAAGAATTTCAGCGCGAAGCCGTCGAGCCAGGCCTCGTCCGGCAGCTCGCCGAAGTTGCCGGCGCGGGTCGCACCTGCGTTGTTGACGAGGACGTCGCAGCGCCGGAAGCGGTCGTTGACCCGCTTGAACACCTGCTCGCAGGCGTCGAGCTTGCGCAGATCGCCGGCGACGATCATCGGCTCCGGCCCCTCGGCCGCGATCGCCTTGGCGGCGGCGGCGAGATTAGGCTCCGAGGACGAGGCCAGCACGGTCTGCGCGCCCACGCGCGCGAAGGCCGCCGCGATGCCGCGGCCGATGCCGCGGCTGCCTCCCGAGATGACGACGACCTTGCCCTTGAACTCGTCCGGCATTTCCCACTCTCCATGTTGTCCTACTCGTGGAGTATTACTATGGCTTGGAACGTCGAGGGAACAAGATGAAATCGATCTTCGTCGACTGCAACAAGCAGCTCGCCCCGGTCTTTGCCCGCGTGCAGCGGCCCGGCGACCCGCCCATCGCGGTCCACGGCGAGCCGTTCCAGTCCGCCGATCTGCCGCGGCTCCTCGCGGGATACGACATCTGCCTCGACGATCACTCCTACATGCCGACCGAGCAAATGGCGCAGTGCCGCTCCCTCAAGCACATCGTGTTCCTCGGCACTGGCGCGTCGAGCTACATGGACGTGCCGGCGCTCGCCAGGCTGGGCATCAAGGTTCACACCATCAAGGGCTACGGCGACATCGCGGTCGCCGAGCACACCGTGGCGCTGATCTTCGCCTGCTGCCGCGAGCTCGCCCGCATGGACCGCGCGGTGCGCGGCGGCGTGTGGGACCCGCTCGAGAGCATGCAGCTCAACGGCAAGACGCTCGGCCTGATCGGGCTCGGCGGCATCGGCCGCGAAGTGGCGCGCATCGCGCGCGGCATCGGCATGGAGGTGATCGCCTGGAACCGATCGCCGCGCCCCGACGCGGGCGTAGCGCTGGTCGGCCTCGACGAGGCGCTGGCGCGCTCCGACGTGATCTCGCTGCACCTTGCGCTCAACGACGAAACCCGCGGCCTGATCGACGCCAAGCGCCTGGCGCGCACCAAGCCCGGCGTGATCCTGGTCAACACCGCGCGCGCCGCCCTGGTCGAGGAAGCCGCCCTGCTCGACGCGCTCGAGCGTGGCCACATCCGTCACGCCGGGCTCGACGTGTTCCATGCCGAGCCGCTCAAGGTCGACCATCCGCTGGCGCGGATGGAGAACGTGACGCTCACCTCGCACGCCGCCTTCCGCACGCTCGAGGCCTCGGAGACGCTGATGCGGCGGGCGATCGACATCGTGCGCACGATCGTCGGTTCGTGATCCGAACGCTTGATCCGTTGAGGTCAATAAGGTCAAATCGGGAGCCGTTAAAGATAACCGCGGTCCAATCGGCGGGCGTGATGGGAGGGGTTGCGTGAAGCCAGCGCCATTCGCCTACGCCAAGGCCCGGACGCTCGATCACGCCATCGAGCTGCTCGGCCGCGAACAGGATGCCCGGCTCCTCGCCGGCGGACAAAGCCTGATCGCCACCCTCAACATGCGGCTGAGTCATCCATCGCTGCTGATCGATATCAACGGCGTCAACGGACTCGACGGCATCGCGCGCAAGAACGGGCACGTCGAGATCGGCGCGCTGGTGCGCCACGCCCAGGCCGAGCGCTCGTCCGACGTCGCGCGCCATGTGCCGCTCATCGCCTTGGCCATGCCCCATATCGGCCATCCGGCGATCCGCAACCGCGGCACCATCGGCGGCTCGCTCGCCTTCGCCGATCCGGCCGCCGAATTGCCCGCGTGCCTGCTAGCGCTCGGCGGCGAGCTCGACATCGCCGGGCCGCAGGGGCAGCGCACTGTCAAAGCCGACGATTTCTTCAAGGGCTTGTTCGAGACCGCGCTCACGCCGCGCGACGTGCTCATCGCCGTCCGCGTTCCCGCAGCGGACGCGAACTCCCGTGTCGGCTTTGCGGAGCTCGCGCGCCGCCACGGCGACTACGCGATGGCCGGGCTCGCGGCCTGCGCGCGCGCCGACGGCAAGCGCCTGACCGACGTTCGCCTCGCCTATTTCGGTGTCGGCTCAACCCCGGTGCGCGCGCGCAATGCCGAAACTGCGCTTGCAGGCGGCGACCTCGAGGGCGCCGCGGGGGCGCTCGCGACGGACCTCGACCCGCCCGACGACGTGCAGGCATCCGGCGCCGTGAAGCTTTACCTCGCCGGCGTGCTGCTGCGCCGCGTGGCCAAGCATCTCATGGAGGCGCGGCCATGAGCGAGCGCTTCCACGAGATCACGCTCAGCGTGAACGGCGAGGAGGTGCGCGAACGGGTCGACGCGCGCAAGACGCTGGTCGACTTCCTGCGCGAGGAATTGAGCCTGACCGGCAGCCACGTCGGCTGCGAGCACGGCGTGTGCGGCGCCTGCACGGTGCGGGTCGACGGCGTCGTCGTTCGCGGCTGCCTGATGCTGGCGGTGCAATGCGACGGCGCGCGCGTCGAGACCATCGAAGGCGTCGCCGACAGCGATGAAATCGCCGACCTGCAGCAGGCGTTCATCGAGCGTAATGCGCTCCAATGCGGCTACTGCACGCCCGGCATGCTGCTCACCGCCCAGGAATTGCTGCGGAGCGGTGGCGTTCCGAGCCGTGAGCAAATCCGCGCGCATCTTTCCGGCAACTACTGCCGCTGCACCGGCTATCAGGCCATCGTCGACGCGGTCGAGGCGGTGGCCAAGACGAGGGCGAACCGATGACCATGAAAATCGCCGAAGACGCGCCCTCGGCCCTTTCCGCCCTCGACCGGCCCAACTCCTATATCGGCCGCTCGGTGCCACGGCCCAATCTCGCACGGCTGACGCGGGGCCGCGCCCAGTTCGTCAGCGACATGACCTTGCCGCGCATGGCGCACGTGGCCTTCGTGCGCTCGCCCCACGCCCACGCCCGCATCGCGGCGATCAAGACGGCGTGGGCGAAGAAAGCGCCGGGCATGATCGCCGTCGTCACCGGCGTCGAGCTCGCCAAGGTGATCACGCCTTGGGTCGGCGTGCTCACCCACCTCAAGGGCATCAAGTCGGCGCCGCAGCACGCGATCGCCGTCGAGCGCGCTTGCTGGCAAGGCGAGGCAGTGTGCGCGGTGATCGCACGCGGCCGGGCCGAAGCGGAGGACGCCTGCGAGCTGGTGGAAATCGCCTACGAGGAATTGCCGGCGGTCACCGACGCCGAGACCGCGCTCGACCCCGGCACGCCCGTGATCCATCCCGAGCTCGGCGACAACCTCACCTTCGAGCGCGTGCACGTCGCGGGCGATCCGGACAAGGGCTTCAAGGATGCCGACGCGGTGGTGGAGACGACCTTCGTGTTCGGCCGCCACACCGGCGTGACCAACGAGCCGCGCGCCATCCTCGCCGATTGGAACCCGGGGGACGAGCGGCTGACGGTTTATCACGGCACCCAAGCGCCGCACATGATGCAGAACCTGTTCGCCAAGCATCTCGGGCTCGAAGAGCATCAAGTGCGCGTCGTCACCAAGGACGTGGGCGGCTCGTTCGGCATCAAGGTGCACACCTATGCCGACGAGATGGCGACGGTCGCGCTCTCCAAGCTGCTCGGCCGGCCGATCAAGTTCGTCGCCGACCGCATCGAAAGCTTCGTCACCGACATCCACGCCCGCGACCATCGGGTGAAGGCGAAGATCGGCGTCAAGAACGACGGCACGATCACCGCCTGGGAGATCGACGACCTCACCGGCATCGGTCCCTATTCGGTCTATCCGCGCACGTCCGGCATCGAGGCGAACCAGATCGTCAACCTGACCGGCGGGCCCTATACCTGCCCCAACTACCGCGCCCGCGCCCGCGTGGTGTTCCAGAACAAGAATGTCATGTGCCAGTACCGCGCCGTGGGCCATCCCATTGCGACGGCGGTGACCGAGGGGCTCCTCGAGCTTGCCGCCGCCAAGATCGGCATGGACCCGCTGGAAATCCGGCGTCGCAATCTCACTCCCGACGACGCGCATCCCTCCAGCGGCCCGTCGGGCATCAAGTTCGAGGCGCTGTCGCACCACGAGGCGCTCGCCCACCTCGACGCCATGATGAACTATGCCGGCCTGCGCGCCGAGCAGAAGCGGCTGCGCGCGCAAGGCGTCCATCGCGGCATCGGCTTTGCCTCGTTCATCGAGGTGACCAATCCGTCGGCGGCGTTCTACGGCGTCGGCGGTGCCAAGATCTCCGCGCAGGACGGCGTCACCATCAGGCTCGATGCGCAGGGCGCGATCATCTGCCACACCGGCGTCACCGAGCAGGGCCAGGGTGCCGAGGCCGTCATCGCGCAGGTCGCGGCCTCCGCGTTCGGCGTGCCGCTCGAGCGCGTGCGCGTCATCACCGGCGATACCGACAACACGCCCTATGGCGGCGGCACCTGGGCCTCACGCGCCGCCGGCATCGGCGGCGAAGCCGCTTGGCAAGCCGGCAAGGCGCTGCGCGCCAACGTGCTTGCCTGTGCCGCCAGCATCTTGCAGGCTAGGCCCGAGAATCTCGACATCCGCGACGGCGCCGTCGTCGACCGCGCCAGCGGCAGCGAGCGGCTGCCGCTCGCCGAGCTCGCGCGCATCGCCTACTTCCGTCCGGACACGCTGCCGCCCGGCTTCCAGGCCGAGCTGATGGCGACGCGCCACTATGTGCCGCGCGCCTGGCCGTTCGCCTTCACCAACGGCATCCAGGCGAGCTACCTCGAAGTCGACGTCGAGTCGGGCTTCGTCACGCTGCTCAAGCACTGGTGCGTGGAGGACTGCGGCACCGTGATCAATCCGCAGCTGGTCGACGAGCAGATCAGGGGCGGCGTGGTGCAGGGGATCGGCGGCGCGCTGTTCGAGCACTGCATCTACGACGAGCGCGGCCAGCTCTTGAACGGCAACATGGCGGACTATCTCGTGCCCATGGCCGCCGAGATGCCCGATATCGAGGTCGGACACGTGGTCACCCCGACCGCGGACTCCGAATTGGGTGCCAAGGGCGCGGGCGAAGCCGGCACCGCCGGCGCGCCGGGCGCGGTGATGAATGCCATCAACGACGCGTTGCGTCCGCTCGGCGCCAAGCCGCTCACCGAGATGCCGTTCACGCCAGGACGGGTTCTAGAGGCGCTCGGGCGAGTCTAGGCGCTCCAGGGATCGACAACCGGCACGCTCAGACCATCGAAGTGCCGGACGTTGCGAGTAGCCACCGTAGCGCGCTGCGCCAACGCAATCCCAGCGATCATGGTATCGCGCAGTTCGCCCGGCTGGCCGGCGCGACGGCGCAAGCCCATAAGAGCTGCGGCTTCCTCTGCGGCCGCGTGGTCGAAGGAAACGACACGAAGCTCCAGCTTTTCCTCCACAACACGCTCGAACAACACCAGCCGTTCCGTTTGTCGGCGCCCGGTCGGCATCGCGACGAGACCATAACGGATTTCGAGGATTGTAATGGATGTCGTCCACACCGACGTCCGCGCCTGCCGATCGAGCCACGACGCAACAACGACATCGGGTTCAGCGAGCATCAGCGCTGAAAGCACATTGGTATCAAGAATGATCATTCATTTAAGTTTTGCAGGCTTGACCGGATAGCCACGCAATTCCTGAATTGGTTCCTCGAGACCGATTCCCTTGAACAGCTCGGCGATCTCCGTGCCAAGGCCCCTACGGGCGCGACCTTCTTCCTTGACTGCATCGCGCAAAATGTCGCGGATCTCCTCTTCCATCGACCGGCCGTGTCGAGCCGCGCGCCGCTGCAGCTTGCGCTTGACCGCGTCATCCAGGTTGCGAACAATCACTTGAGCCATATTCACCTCACCTGCTATCATGATAGCAACCGATGGCTCGAAGCTCAAGCGTCGCTGGAAAGGGCTCCGCTCACTATTCACGCACAACTAACGGAATAAGGACAATATCCGATGGACATCAAGGTGGGCAAACAGGCGATCGCCGAGGCCACGGAGAAGCTCAGGAACTGGGGCCGCTGGGGCAAGGACGACCAGATCGGCACGCTCAACCACGTCACCCCCGAGGACATCGTCAAGGGCGCGAGCCTCATCCGCACCGGCAAGGTGTTCGCGCTCGGCATCCCGCTCGACTCGAGCGGCCCGCAGACCGGCCTGTTCGGGGGGCGCTTCAACCCGATCCACCAGATGCTCGCGACCGGCACCGACGCCATCGCCGGGCGGCAGGACTGGAACAAGATCCGCTACGCCGACGACACGCTCACGCTTTGCGTGCAGGGCGCCACCCACTGGGACGCGCTCGGCCACATCTTCTACGAGGACAAGGCGTATAACGGCTTCGATGCGAAGCTGATCGACGCCAAGGGGCTCAACGTGCTCGGCATCGAGCATTCCAAGAGCAAAATGGTCGGGCGTGGCGTGCTGCTCGACATCGCCCGCTTCCGCGGGGTCGACTGGTTGCAGGACGGCGAGAGCATCTCCAACGACGAGCTCGACAAGTGCGCTAAGGACCAGAACGTGGCGATCGGGCGCGGCGACTTCGTCATCATCCGTACCGGGCAGATGGAGCGCTGCCTGAAGGAAAAGAAATGGGGCGGCTATGCCGGCGGCGATGCGCCGGGCGTCAAGTTCGAGAACTGCTACTGGTGCCAGGACAAGCAGATCGCTGCGATCTGCACCGATACCTGGGGCGTGGAGGTGCGGCCGAACGAGACCACCGAGGCGAACCAGCCCTGGCATTGGGTGGTGATCCCGGCCATGGGGCTGTGCATGGGCGAGATCTTCTATCTCAAGGAATTGGCCGAGGACTGCGACGCCGACGGCATCTACGAGTTCTTCTTCTGCGGCCCGCCGCTGCTCATCACCGGCGGCACCGGCTCGCCGATCAATCCGCAGGCGATCAAGTGACGCCGTAGGCGTCAGCCCGAGCCACATTCTCCGCCGTCACCCGCGGGCTTGACCACGCAAGTCGGGTTCACCCGACTTGCGCATCAAAATGCCCCGAACTCGGGTGAACCCGAGTTCGGGTGGTCCATCTTCTTTGTTAAGATGGATGGCCGGGTCATAGGCGCGTTTACGCGCGTCTTCCGACGCGCTATGCCCGGCCATGACGCCGCAGCAAGGAGCAATACCATGGCCCGCTATCTCAAGCGCGGAATGGACGCGAGCGCGATCAAGGCCGCCGACGCCAAGGTGCGCGAGACGGTCGAAGGCATTCTGGCCGAGGTCGAGAGCAAGCGCGACGCCGCGGTGCGCGAGCTGTCGCAGAAATTCGACAACTGGTCGCCGCCGTCGTTCAAGCTCTCCGCGCCAGAGATCGAGCGCGCGATATCGCAGGTGGGAAAGCGCGATCTCGACGACATCAAGTTTGCGCAGGCGCAGGTGCGCAATTTCGCGCAGAAGCAAAAGGACACCATGCACGATCTCGAGGTCGAGACCCTTCCCGGCGTCATCCTCGGCCACAAGCACATCCCGGTGAATTCGATCGGCTGCTACGTGCCGGGCGGGCGCTACCCCATGGTGGCCTCGGCGCACATGTCGATCGTGACCGCGCGCGTGGCCGGCGTGAAGCGCATCGCGGCCTGCGCGCCGCCGTTCAAGGGCGGGCCGCATCCGGCGATCGTCGCCGCCATGCATTTCGGCGGCGCGGACGACATCTACGTGCTCGGCGGCGTGCAGGCGGTCGCCGCCATGGCGCTTGGCACCGAGACGATCGGCGCCGTGGACATGATCGTCGGCCCCGGCAATGCCTATGTGGCGGAGGCCAAGCGCCAACTGTTCGGCCGCGTCGGCATCGACCTACTCGCCGGCCCGACCGAGACGTTGATCATCGCGGACGAGACGGTCGACGGGGAGATATGCGCCACCGATCTCCTCGGCCAGGCCGAGCACGGCCCGACCTCGCCCGCGATCCTGATCACGAATTCCGAAAAGCTCGCGCGCGACACTCTGCGCGAGATCGAGCGGCTGCTGGCGATCCTCCCCAGCGCCGACCTCGCCGGCAAGGCCTGGGCGGATTTCGGCGAGGTCATCGTCTGCGACGGCTACGACGAGATGGTGCGCGAAGCCGACCGCGTCGCCTCCGAGCACGTGCAGGTGATGACCAAGGACCCCGACTACTTCCTCGCCAATATGAAAAACTACGGCTCGCTGTTCCTGGGGCCGCGCACCAACGTGGCCTACGGCGACAAGGTGATCGGGACCAACCACACGCTGCCGACCAAGAAGGCGGCGCGCTATACCGGCGGGCTGTGGGTCGGCAAGTTCCTCAAGACCTGCACCTACCAGAGGGTCAACACCGACGCGGCCTCGGCGCTGGTCGGCGAATATTGCTCGCGGCTGTGCATTCTCGAAGGCTTCTACGCCCACGCCGAGCAAGCCAACGTGCGCGTGCGCCGCTACGGTGGCCGCAATGTGCCCTACGCGCAGGCGGCGGAGTGACATCATGAACAGAAGCACCATCAAGATCGTTCATGAAGGAAAGTACGCGGCAGAGGTTCGAGTCGAGCTGATCGAAGAAGAAGACAGTTGGTCGCCCTACCTGTCCTTTCAAGATGCGACAAAGCTCGATGCCGTGCGAAAGGCCCTTCGAGACGGCGACGTAGCGACTGCAGCAAGATATGCTCGCGTCTTCGAATTGCTGCCGGTCTCCGCCTGAGATGACCTCAATCGAGCTTGCTGCCACGCCCTCCTTCCGCCTCGACGGCAAGCGTGCGCTCGTCACCGGCGGCGGGCGCGGCATCGGGCTGGCCGCGGCATCGGCGCTCGCCCAAGCCGGCGCGCACGTGACGCTCGCGGCGCGCACCCGATCGGAGATCGAAGCCGCGGCGCAGGCGATCCGGGCCCGCGGCCACGAGGCGGATGCGCTCGCGCTCGACGTCGCCGATCTCGAGGCCGTGCACCGCGCGATCGCAGCGGCAGAGCCGTTCGACGTGCTGGTCAACAATGCCGGCACCAACCGCCCGGCCTTCCTGATGGACGTCAAGGTCGAGGACTTCGATGCGATCTTCGCGCTCAACGTGCGCGCGGCCTTCTTCGTCGCGCAGGCCGTGGCGCGGCGGCTGGTCGAGACCAAGCGCGCCGGCTCAATCATCAACATCTCCTCGCAGATGGGCCATGTCGGCGCCGCGCGCCGCACCGTCTATTGCGCCAGCAAGCACGCCATGGAGGGCTTCACCAAGGCGATGGCGATCGAGCTCGCGCCGCACAACATCCGCGTCAACAGCCTGGGGCCGACGTTCCTGGAGACGCCGATGACGCGGCCGTTCTTCGAGAACAAGGCGTTCCGCGACGAGGTGCTCGGAAAGATCAAGCTCGGCCGCCTCGGCCAGCTCGACGAGTTGACCGGCGCGATCGTCTTTCTGGCGTCGGACGCCTCGTCGCTGATGACGGGCTCCGCGCTCGTCCTCGACGGCGGCTGGACCGCGGAGTGAGGAGGAAATCCATGCGGGCCTTGTTGCTCTGTCTGCTGGCGTTCGTCGCCGTTCCGGCCCATGCCGACGACCAGGAGCTCCGGCAAAAGATCGTCGGCACCTGGAAGCTCGTCTCGGTCGTGTACGAGGACCAGGAGACCAAGGCGCTCACGCCGGTCCTCGGCGAGCATCCCAAGGGACGGCAGATCGCCACCGCCGACGGGCGCTGGCTCGCGCTGGTCACCGCCGAAGGCCGTGGCGTTCCGAAGACCGACGAGGAGCGCGCGCAGGCGCTGCGCACCATGATCGCCTATACCGGCCGCTACCGGGTCGAGGACGGCAAGGTCATCACCAAGGTCGAGGCGGCGTGGAACGAAGCCTGGGTCGGCGGCGAGCAGACGCGCTTCATCCGTTTCGAGGGCGATCGGCTGTTCATCGAAAGCCCGCCCATGCCGCATCCGAACCAGAACAACCGGGTCGTGCGCGTGATCGTGATCTGGGACCGGGAGAGGTAGCCGCCGATGGCGCTCTATCGCGCGCAGGCGCCTATTGCAGATTGAGCTTCAGCCTCGGGTCGGACACGATGCGGCGATAAAGCGCGAGCTGGTCGCGGTTGAACGCATCGAGCTCTTGCGGCGTCGAGCCGACCGCTTCCGTTCCCGCGTCGTTCAACCGGCGCACGACGCCGGGGTCCGCCATTGCCTTGGCGATCTCGGACGCAAGCTTGTCCACGATCGGCTTGGGCGTTGCCGCCGGCGCGTAGATGGCGGTCCAATACGGCACCTCGTAGTCGAGCCCCTGCTCGATCATGGTCGGCACATTGGGCAAGGCCTGCGCCCGCGTCCTGGTCGTCACGGCGAGCGCCCTGACGACGCCGGATTCGATATTCTTTGTCTGCGCTGGAACGCCGTCGATCAGCATGTCGATGCGCCCGGCGAGCAGATCGGGCATGACCCCCGCGTTTCCGCGATAGGGAATGTGCACGATATCGATACCGGCGGCCGCCTTGAACAGCTCGCTGGCAAGATGAATAGCCGTTCCCGAGCCCGACGAGCCGTAGCTGAATTTGCCCGGATTGGCCTTCGCCAGCGCGATGAATTCCTTCAGGTCGCTCGCGGACAGCGACGGATTGACGATCAGCACGGGCGCAAAGCGAGTGACCAGCGACACCGGTGTGAGATCGCGCAACCAATCGTACGGCAGGTCCTTGCCCACGACGGAGCTCACGACGCCGGAAACGGAATGATACAGCAGCGTGTAACCGTCAGGCGCCGCGCGCGCGACCGCATTCACGCCGAGCGTGCCGCCGGCGCCACCCTGGTTCTCGACCACCACTTGCTGACCGAGGATGTCGGAGAGCTTCTGCGCGGTCGTACGCGCCGTAAAATCGATGCCGCCGCCGGCGGCGAGCGGAACGATGAGCTTGATCGGCTTTGCAGGATAGCGGTCCTGCGCCGCCGCGCCACACGACGACAGTGCAAGCGCGGCACATCCGAGCACGTAGGAGACGAAGCGCCCCGCAGTCATGTCACCCTACCTTCACCGGATAGACCGGCTTCTCGCCGCTCAAGACCCGCGCCACGTCGCTCGCGCATTTGGTCTGCAGCTCCTCGAGCGCCTCGACCGAATAGAACGCGGTGTGCGGGGTGAGGATGACGTTGTCGCGCCCCGTGAGCTTCGAATTCTTGGGCAACGGCTCGACCGCGACGACGTCGAGCGCCGCCCCGCCGAGCTGGCCGGAATCGAGCGCCGCGACCAGCGCCGCCTCGTCGACCAGCGGCCCGCGCGCCGTGTTGATGAGCACGGCGCCTTTTTTCATATTGCGAAAAGTCCCGGCATTGAACAGCTCGCGGGTCGCCGGCATCAGCGGCGCATGAATCGAGACGAAGTCCGAAATTTGCAGCAGCCGGTCGAAGCTCACGCCTTCGACGCCGGCGGCGGCGAGCGTCTCCTGCGACACGAAGGGGTCATGAGTGACGACACGCAGCCCGAAGGCCTTGGCCTTGGGCGCGAGCGCACGCGGAATGTTGCCGAAGCCGACCAGGCCGAGCACGCGTCCGGCAAGCCGATGGATCGGCACCACCGCCGGCATTTCCCAGCGCCCGGCCTGCACCAGCGCGTTGGAAAGCGGGACCTTGCGCGCGAGCGCGAGGATGAGCGCCATCGCGTGGTCGGACACCTCGTGCATGCAATAGTCCGGCACGTAGGTCACCGTGATGCCGAGCTCCGCCGCCGCTTTCACGTCGATATTGTCGACGCCGAGGCCGAAGCGGCCGATCGCCTTGCAGCGCGTGAGCTGCCGCAGCAAATCGCCCGGCAGCTTCGCATAGGTGACGAGCACGGCGTCGGCGTCGCGCGCCACCGCCAGAATGTCGTCGGCCGCCGCGCTCTTTGCCATGCGCAGCTCGGGATCGACGCGCGCGAGCGCGGCCTTCGCCGGATCGAGCGATGGAAACGGGCTGTCGGTGACGGCGATCACGGGACTGGGCATGGGTCACTCCGCACGCGCATCGTCTTTTTCTCGCAGCACCTCCGGGTTGACGCAATTGGGTGGCGTCTTGCCCTCGAGCAGCGCGACGATGTTGTCGACCACGATATTCGCCATCTGCTCACGCACCTCCACCACGGCGCTGCCGAGGTGCGGGGTGGCGACCACGTTGGGCATCTTGAGCAGCGCCGGCGTGACCTTGGGCTCGTGCTCGAACACGTCGAGGCCGGCGCCGGCGATCTGCCGCTTGCGCAGCGCGCGCGTAAGTGCCGCCTCGTCGATGATCGCGCCGCGCGCGGTGTTGACGATGAAAGCAGTCGGCTTCATCAGCGCCAATTCGCGCTTGCCGATCTGATGCCGCGTCTCACCCGTGAGCGGGGAATGCAGCGAAACGAAATCCGATTCCCGCAGCAGCTCGTCGAACGGCACGTAGGTCATTTGAAGCTCGCGTTCGAGGCTTTCGGGCTTGCGCCGCGGCGTCCAATAGAGGATTCGCATGCCGAAGCCGCGGGCGCGGCGCGCGACCGCGGTACCGATGCGCCCGCCCCCACCGATCAGCCCGATAGTCTTGCCGTAGACCGCCGCCCCCGCCAGATGGTTCGATTGCGAGCCGGGAAACCCACCCTTGTGGACA
>WNEY01001518.1_pt1 | contig 18424 bp, 13 predicted proteins | sample 5400531 | NCBI WGS metagenome assembly WNEY01 (sample SAMN13153338, study PRJNA577476) | soil metagenome | isolation source: 200 cm saprolite under Douglas fir tree site 1 | place: USA:California | collected 2015-04-18
AAATGATCCTGCGATCGTGGCTGTAAATGCGCAGTTCGCCAACCATAATACGAACGACTGGAACATACAGGACACCATAGGAACCATTGGCCCGTGCAGCGACGGATATACCTACACGGTGGACCAACCCGCGCAATGGATCGCCGCGGGTTGGACGATACAGAAAATGTTCGATGTCGGTACACAGATTCTGGACACTACCGCAGCGTCTTTCCCCAACCAATCGATTAAGCTCCCTATCGGTGGTCTTGCCGACGAGCTGGTTCAACCATTTCTCGGTCCGACCAGCGGCTACGGCTCTTTAGCGAAAATGATGGTGGATTATGTAGCAACAACGCCGTACGCGAACAGGTTCTATCCCCAGCGTAACACCGTTGACGCGAACTGGGGTGTTGCCTCCACGCTCAATCCTCCGAACGAGCCCGGCATAGATTCAATACGATACCCTAAATTGCTAGTCTGGAATCACACCCGTCCAGACGGACTGACGCCGGGGCAGGGCGGGTTGCAAATGGTAGCTAGCGCTACGGACGGCTCGACCACCAATTGCAGGCAAGACGGCGGCCCAAACGGTCCCTGCGGCCCTACTTGTGATCCGGTTTGCGTGTTGCAAAAATCGCTTGACGTCTCGGTAACTTTCAACCCCTCTTTTATAGAGGTTTGGCCGCACGACGCAATGAACACAAACTTGTATTCACTTATACAAAGCACAACGCTAACTATAGGCGGGCAGTTGCGGGCAACTCCAACACCAACACCAACACCAACTCCAACTCCAACACCCACACCAACTCCCACACCAACTCCCACACCAACTCCAACACCAACACCAACACCAACACCAACACCAACACCAACACCAACACCTACTCCGACACCCACACCCACTCCAACACCTACTCCGACACCAACTCCAACACCAGCCCCTGATTTTTCGCTTGCGATCAGCCCGTCAACGGTCACCTTGAACCGCAGTGGTGGAACAGCCAACTATACCGTGACTATCAATTCGACAGGCGGCTTCAGTTCGACGGTGCAACTTTCCGTAAGCGGTCTTCCTGCCGGCACGACCGGCAGCTTCAGCCCCGATCCCGCAACGACGTCCTCAACCCTGACTCTAAACGTCAGCTCTTCAACCGCGCGCGGCTCGTATACCTTCACAGTCTCAGGCACCAGCGGAACTCTGATACATACTGTGACCGCGACGCTCAGTAAGAATGGCAAACGGTAGTAGGCGTCGGCAACGGTGCCGATACGGACATCCGTCCGTGAATCTTCCTTACCGATTGAGGACTAAGGCGGGAAATTGCCGGTTAACCTAGTATGGCTCAGGTGCGCAAGCACTCAACCAATTCTGGTACCCGACTAACCCGCCTGCCTCCGGCGGAACGTCTTTGAGACTGGAAACGCTCTAAGGTAGAACTGCGGGCGGCGCCGAACCTTCCTCTACAGTGAGCGTCGAATTCGCTGCCATCGCGGATACCAGGTCGACGGTCCCGCTTGGCCATCTCACCTCAGCTGTTGCCTCGTTACTGTTGGGGTTCCAAATGCACCGGCACAAAATCTGCTGATTTACCATAGATATTGGAATTCATGGAAAGATGAAACTTGGCGCTACATATCGGCAGTCAGGATCCACCATGCCGGAAATCATGGCAGCAGCCCTTCGCCTGATGAAAAGACTTTGTCTGGCATTTGTAGTCTTCGGCTCACTCGGCGCCGCAATGGCTCAGGCGCAATCCCAGAAGCCCTATCCCAGAGGCATCATGGATCTCCCGGGGGCTATCTCCGCGAAAAACCCTATCGGAACCATCACTGACCACCCGTGGCAGAATGTAAACGTGGATGGGCTGCGGATCAGAACGGGCTGGGATAATACCGAGACCGCAGACGGAGTTTATAATTGGGCGCAGATTGATGAGTGTTTAGCTTTGGCCGTCACCAGCGGAAAATTTATCGGTCTCGGGATGATTGCTGGCATCGACGCCCCGCCGTGGCTCATGGGCGGCTGTACTTTCACGGACGGAGTGACCACCCTAGATGCGGCAACGCTTACCTCATCCACTGCCAATTTTGTCACTGAGGATGTTGGAGGGGTGATCGTTTCCGCATACTTCCCAGCGGGTACTACCATCGTTTCCCGAATCAGCTCAACAGTTGTCCAAACGTCCGCGGCCGCGACCAGGACCACTAACACTAAGAACCCGGCCGCCTTTTCCATCCTGGCGTGCAATCCCGGAGGAGCCGCATTTCGTGTGCTCACCGCGCCCGATTCAGGCGTGATGGTGGTGCCATGGGACCCTCTTGCCAAAGCTAAATGGAAGGCGTTTGTGACCGCTTTAGGAGCCCGGTATGACAGTAATCCGCAGCTTGGATACATGGTTATGACGGGCTTTTGCCAAGCCGGTGAGGCTTATCTAGCCAGTGTGCAGGCTGACATTGATTTCTTTGACGCCAGTGCAATTGCCGCCGGGTATGTGGCGACCCCAGATCTGCCTGCCGGGCTGGTCGCGTGGGAGGCGACAGTCAAGGAAGTTGTCGATACTTACATGACAGCGTTTCCGACGACGCCGCTTCTCATTACCGGGGCAAAACCGTACGGTGGCACACAGTCATCAGCTGGCACGAAGGCGATGAATGATATTTTTGCGTGGGGTGTAACTACGTATCCGGGTAGATTCGGTATTATGAACGCCCAGTTGCATGTAACCTCTTCAACTGGTTATTACCTCAATGCCGCAATTTACAACAACCGTTTCACCGAGCCGGTTGGAATTCAGTTTCTTTGCTCCACCAATAGTGCCGACAATGTTGCTCGCCTAAGCAATTCTCCACCATACGGCTCCGACCCGCTTCTTTCGGCTTACGATGCTATAAATAATTCGTTTACGGCCGCGGTGAATATCGGCTGCAAATTTGTTGAGACCTATGAGGTGGATGTCAAGAACTCGGCATACCAAACGATATTGGCGACTCAGGGAGCAGCTCTGAAATCACCGACGCCTACACCTACCGCGCCCTCCATCACGACTCAGCCTGCCGACAAGACGGTCAGAGCCGGGCGGACAGCCAAGTTTACCGTGACCGCGGCAGGCACAGCCCCATTGACATACCAGTGGACCAAGAACGGCGCGAATATATCCGGAGCGACTAAGGCGTCCTATATCACTCCAGCGACAACGACGGCTGACAACGGTGCGCTCTTTGCCGTGGTGGTGAGCAACGTTGCTGGGAGCATAACCAGCAACAGTGCGACCCTAACGGTCAAGTAGCGCAACGCTAGGGCCGGCACCCACCTCCCACAGAGAGTCCAACGCCAGAGTGCAGAAGGAAACGCCGACCCCTAAACGGCGTCTCGGTCGCTCTCACTAATCAAACGCTTCGGCGACGCCAACCCCAACGCCAACCCAACTCCCACTCCGACACCAACTCCAGGTTAAAAACACTCCGCCAATCTCGTGAGAAGGTCCGCAGCTTGGGGCTTTCTAATGCAAATTTAGGAATGCTACGACGGATCCCGCCGCAGTCATGAGGCGCGAGAGTGTTTTTCTCATGCCTCATGGGGATCGCCAGCATTTCGGCGTAATGCCGATCCGACATATCGAGCACAAGGTCGAATGCGTGCGGGGACTCCTTGGCAACAGAAATCGTGACGAGATGGGTTCCGCCTTCCCCAAGCACTTTGGCGGAGAGGGTTGTTGGGTAAGGCGCATGCCGTCCGGAGCGACATGAAAACCTGGACGCACCTACTGCCGCCAGACCAGCCCGATGCGCTTGTCAACAACCGTCAAGGAAGCGTCTTTGGGGGGACAGGGAAACTCGCAGCACAACGTTTTCAAGAGTTAGCAGATCATTCCCTTGCGCGGCCCCGCAAAAGTTGGCATTGAGCAACGACAACGACAGTGGCAACAGCAAAAGGTGAACAATTTTCATGGATGAACTTCCGTCGTTCGGTGCTGAGCGAATATCAAAACATTTCGCGCCGGCGAGCGACGACGTGGTGCCCTAATTGGTGCCTCCAGATTAGGACACTACCGACCGGCGCGTTTGCTTGACCGCTCCGCCGCTCGCCTCTAGAATAGCCGCTTACCGCGGGTCCCGCGGGACGCTCGCAGCACACGGCACCGGCCTTGCTGAAGCTGTTCGAGACGGGAGAAGCGGTTCACAGGCCGAAACAAAAACTCAACGCAATGGACTTTGCCTGGTCGGACCAACAACAAGAGCTACTGGACGCGGTTGGCCGTTTCGCCAGCCAGCAGCTCAACTACAACATGATCGAGAACGACCGCGAAGGCGTTTTCAACCACGACGCCTGGAAAAAGTGCGGTGACTTCGGCATCCAGGGCCTGCTCGTCCCCACTGAATACGGCGGGCTCGGCCAGGATCCACTCACCACGGTGGCGGCGCTCGAGCGGCTCGGGTACGCCTGCAAGGACAACGGCCTGCTCTTCTCCATCAACGCTCACATGTGGACGGCGGTCATTCCGCTCGTCTACAACGGCACCGAGGCGCAAAAGAAAAAATACCTGTCTGGCCTTTGTAACGGCACGCTTATCGGCGGCAACGCCATGAGCGAACCGAATAGCGGCTCCGACGCATTCGCTCTCGCCACGACCGCCATCAAGAAAGATTCCAGTTACGTCCTCAACGGCAGCAAAATCTTTGTCACCAACGGCCCGATCGCCGACCTGCTCGTCGTCTTTGCCACAGTGGACAAAACGCGCGGCCCGGATGGAATCACCGCGTTCCTTGTTGAGAAAGATTCGCCGGGAATGAACGTCGCGCGCAAGCTCGAGAAGATGGGCGTGCGCACGTCGCCAATGGCCGAAGTGTTTTTCGAAAACTGCGAGGTGCCGGAAGAAAACCTGCTCGGCAAAGAAGGCGGGGGCGCTTTTCTGTTTACGCGATCGATGACTTGGGAGCGCGGCTGCATTCTCGCGAGCGCGGTCGGCTCGATGCAACGGTTGTTGGAGACCTGCATTCGTTATGCGAACGAGCGCAAACAAGGCGGTCAGTCGATCGGCAAGTTTCAGCTCGTGGCGACCAAAATCGTCGACATGAAGCTGCGCGTCGAGAGCTCCCGGCAGATGCTCTACCATTACGCGTGGCTGAGCGGCCACCGCAAGGCCGTCTACCTGGAGGCTGCGATGACCAAGCTGCACATCAGCGACTCCTGGGTCAAATGCTGCGAGGACGCGATCCAGATCCACGGCGGCTACGGGTACATGACCGAGTACGAGGTCGAGCGGGAATTGCGCGACGCGATCAGCAGCAAACTATACTCGGGCACGAGCGAAATCCAGCGCAACATCATCGCCTCGATGCTAGGACTGTAACGCAATCCCAGTCGCTCGATGAAGGTCCTGGTCCCGTTCAAGAGCGTACCCGACCCCAACGACGCCACTGTCGCGGGCGCAGCGGCTTCGATGCCCAAGTCGGTGATCAACCCGTTCGACGAGATCGCCATCGAGGAAGCGTTACGGATTCGCGAACGCGGCGAAGCGGCTGAGATCGTGGGCGTCACGATCGGAGCGGTGGCGGTCGACGAACAAATCCGCGCCGCGCTGGCGATGGGCGTCGATCGCGCCATTCGCATTGACGATACTCGCGCGCTCGATCCGTACGCGGTGGCGCGGATTCTCCGTGCGCTGATCGAGAAGGAAGCGCCGCACGTCGTGATCATGGGCAAGCAAGCCGTGGACGACGACTCGAACCAGGTCGGGCAGATGCTGGCCGGCTTGTTAGGCTGGCCACAGGCGACGTTCGTCTCGAAGATCGAATTCCTGGACAACAAGACGCGCACCCGTTGCACGCGTGAGACCGACGCTGGCCTCGAGGTCGTCGCAATCAATCTGCCCGCCATCATCACCACCGACCTTCGCCTCAACGAACCGCGCTACGTCTCGCTGCCCGGTTTGATGAAGGCGCGTCGCAAACCAATTGAGATCCTAACCTGCGATCAACTGGGAGTGACGGTGCGGCCTCTTACCACCGTGCTCTCCACTTCGCGTCCGCCCAAGCGCGCCGCCGGCACACGCGTCGACTCGGTCGAAGGATTGATCGCCAAGTTGAGGCAGGAGGCGAAGGTGCTTTGAGCATGGCCGAGACCCTTGTATTGATCGAACTCGATCGCCAACAGGTGAAGCGTCCGTCGTTGCACGCGATCACGCTGGCGCGACAACTCGGCGGCGATTACGCGTTGCTCGTGCTCGGCCACGGCCTAGACGAGATCGCCACGTCTCTTGTTTCGTACGGCGCGAGTGCCGTGATTGTTGCCGACGACCCGGCATTGGCGGAACCGTTGGCCGACCGTTACGCGGCCGTGATTGTGAAAGCGGCGCAAAAGCACGGGGCGAAGACCCTCCTCGGCTCTTCCTCGACGTTCAGCAAAGACGTTTTGCCGCGCGCCGCCGCGCTGCTCGATGCGCCGATGGTGACCGACGTGCTCGCGATCGAAGAAATGGACGGCTCGGTTTTGTACCGACGACCCATCAACGCCGGTAGCATGTTGGCCACGGTCAAGTTGGAGGGCGACCGCCGCGTGCTCACGGTCCGCGCCACCGCATTCGAGGCGCCCGCGGCGGACGCAGCGCCCTGCCCCACCGAGCGGTTCGCGTTCGACGCCGCGTCGCTTCCTAACGGCATGCAATTCATCTCGCGCGAACAACGCGCGTCTGACCGGCCCGATTTAACCGAAGCCCGCGTTGTGGTAAGCGGCGGCCGGCCGCTGAAGGACAAGGAAACGTTCGAGCGTCTGGTCGGCGGATTGGCGGACGCGTTGGGGGGCGCGGTCGGTGCTACCCGAGCGGCGGTCGACGCAGGCATGGCTCCCAACGATTATCAGGTCGGACAAACCGGCAAGATCGTCGCGCCCGAGTTGTACATCGCGCTTGGCATCTCCGGCGCGATCCAGCATCTGGCGGGCATCAAGGATTCGCGGATCATCGTCGCGATCAACAAAGACCCCGACGCGCCGATCTTTCAGATGGCGACTTACGGCATGGTCGGCGATCTGCATCAGATCGTCCCACAACTCATCGAATTGATTCGCCGAGCTTAAGCCATAATGCTAGATGGTGAGAGCCCGCGAAGATGAACAAGAAGCATATTCTCTTTCATTTATCTAAAGCGCGAAAGGCGCTTGAGGAACTCATCCGGGATCTTCGTTCCGATCCCGACTACGACTTCAGTAATTATCGGGTCGACATGGAGCACTTGTATCACCACATCGACTCAGCATGGAACGCGCGTGACGCGTTGGAGCAGGCCACAAACCAGTGTGCAGAAGAAGATTTTCGTCGTTGGCGGCAGTTTCCTACTAACATGTCGTTACTGTCTTAAGGACGAACTATCTGGCCAGACAATGTATCTGACGGCTCGCAGGCGTAGTGCTTCACTTTAACTAATGAAAACGCCCCCATTGCAATCCACGCCCGCCTCTGCCAGTCGCTGATGATCTTGTTCTCGCTATGACCGATGTGAATAACGCGACGCGCGAAGTGTTCGGCAACATCGCGCCATGGATGCAAGTCGTGTTCTTCGTCATGATCGCGGCGAGTATCGGCGTGCTCGCGTGGCAAGTCGTGGCCCGCGCGCTGCTCTGGCGTAAAGGTCAGCCGGGCGGGTTTGAGCGTGATTGGCGTGTGTGGATCGAGCGGCTCGTCACCTACGCGCTGGCGCAGAAACGCGTTCATCGCAAGTCGCTTGGCGCTTTGCTCCACCTGCTGCTCTTTAGTGGTTTCGTCGTGCTTACCATTGGCACGACGCTATTGATGATCGCCTACGATGGGCCGTACTACTTCCACCACGGCTGGTACTACCTGATCTACGAACTGACGATGGACGTATTCGGGGTGGCTTTTTGCATCGGCTGTGTCCTGGCAATGTATCGCCGCGCCTTCCAACGGCCTGCGAGCCTCGGTCACAACCCGCGCGACTGGTGGCTGTTGGGGTTGCTTCTCTCGTTAGGCGTTACTGGTTTCGTGGTGGAAGCGTTGCGCATGCATTACACCCAGGTGCAACCGTGGGTGGCGCACTGGTCGATCGTGGGCTGGCTGATCGATGTGACCTTGTTGCGCGATATCGACGTGGTTACCGCCCAAACGATGCACCTGGGGGCTTGGTGGCTGCACACAATCCTAGTCGCAGTGCTCTTCGCCACGATTCCGGTGAATCGGTTTCTCCACGTGATCACTGGCCCGCTCAACATCGCGGTCCGTCCCGAGCGGCCCATGGGCGCGCTCGTGCCGTTGAAAATGGAAGAGGTCGAGCAGACGGGCCTCATCGGTGTCAGCGAAATCGAGGATTTCAATCGCCAACAACTACTCAGCCTTGATTCCTGCATGGAGTGCGGTCGCTGCGAAGACGCGTGTCCGGCGACCGCGACGGGCAAACCGCTTTCGCCCAAAGCGGTCGTGATCGACTTGCGCGGATTGATGTCGCGAGGCGGCGAGTTGCACGGCCAGACGATCCGTGCCGAAACGCTTTGGGCCTGCACGATGTGCCAGGCGTGCGTCCAGGAATGTCCCGTGTTGATCGGGCACGTCGATTTGATCAGCGACATGCGCCGGCATTTGGTCGGCGAAGGGAAAATCTCTGGGCCGCCGGCGCGAGCGCTGCAACAGATCAGCAGCCAGTCCAACCCTTACGGTCGCCCCAACTCCGACCGCCTGGCTTGGGCGGAAGGCCTCGGCGTGCCGACGGTCGAATCGAATCCCGAATTCGATTATCTGCTCTGGGTCGGCTGCGCCGCGTCGTTCGATCCGCGTGCGCAGAAGGTGGCGCGTGCGACGGCTGAGTTGCTCAAGGAAGGAGGAGTAAATTTCGCGGTGCTTGGCCGAGAGGAGAGTTGTACGGGCGATCCCGCGCGTCGAATCGGCGATGAGTTCCTTTTCCAACAGCTCGCGCAGACCAATGTCGAGACGCTTGCCCGCCATAAGGTGAAGAAGATCGTGACACCATGCCCACATTGTTACAACACGTTCAAGAATGAATACCCGCAATTCGGCGGAGCGTACGAAGTACAACATCACTCGACATTACTCGCAGAATTGATCGGCGCAGGACGATTGAGCAATGGCAACGGCGTCAACAACGGTGAGCCGATCACCTTGCACGACCCGTGTTATCTAGCTCGCGTCAACGGGGAAGTCGATGCGACACGCACGGTGGTCGGTGCTGCTAGGGACGCGCAGTTTCGCGAAATGCCTCGCTGCGGGAAAAAAACCTTCTGCTGCGGTGCGGGCGGGGGTCGGATGTGGTTCGACGAATCACCGGCGCAGCGCGTCTCCGGTCTGCGTGCGCAGGAGGCGGTCGCTACCGGCGCGCGCACTCTCGCGACGGCCTGTCCGTTTTGTTTGAACATGATGAGCGACGGCATGGCGGGCACGCAAGGAGGGGAAAACGTGAAGGTGCTCGACATCGCGGAATTGCTCCTCAGCCGCCAACCGCCAGGTAGTCGAGGAGTATCCTAAGGCGGCGAAGCCGAACCCTCCGGAAGGATGCTCGCAAAACTGTCGCATGTTCCGACGGAATCTTCAAATGGACAGGAGTTTTCCGTCTTTTCCACCAAACTGAGGACGGCGCGCCATTAGCCGCCCTGAAAAACGTAGGATTCAACGGGGTCGAAACGCAAAAGCGAGAGACGTGTGAACCACGTCAGATGTCTTGTTGCCTTTGATTTATCCTGCCGCATTCTATCGACGGCTTTTCTTGAACGCGATGATCGGCAGTGTCCTAATTTGCATCAAATTAGGACACTGCCCTAGATCGAGCTTTGAATTTTCCGGCTGGGGCCGCTCAATTTTGACGGGAGAATGCGGCACTGGAACTCCAACCGGGCAGTTGCTCGGCACAACGCAAAATGCTACGATTCACCACCGTGGACAGCGAGGCGCTAATTTTTCTTCACATCCCTAAGACAGCGGGAACGACTCTCAACCGGATAATCGAATGGCAGTACAGCCCGCTTTCGATCTACACCATAGAACCATACCGGTTTCGCGCGACAGTTGAACGGTTCAAGCGACTTTCGGAGCAGCGCCGCCGCCGGCTGCAGGTGGTGCGGGGACATTTGTTTTACGGCATTCACGAATTTCTGCCGCAAGGCGCTACTTATATTACCATGCTCCGCGACCCGGTGACTCGGTGTCTATCTTCTTACTATTTTATCTTGCGCAGGCCGCTTCATCCGATGCACCGGAAACTGAAGGACGAGCGGCTTGGGGTCGAAGAGTTTATCAGATTGACACCTCATCGCCAAAACCTGCAGTGCAGATTCATCGCCGGATTTGAGAACGGCGAGATTTGCGATGAGCAGGTATTGAACGTTGCAAAAGAAAACCTCACGCGCTCGTTTAGTGTGATTGGGCTATGCGAAAGATTCGAAGAGAGCTTGATGCTCATGGCGATAACGTTCGGATGGGAAGTTCCATTTTATGAGAATCGCAAAGTCTCGAAGACTCGGCCGGTGGTCGAAACGAGGTTGATCGACCTCATCAAGGAGCACAATCGACTCGATGTTGAGCTCTATGAGTTTGGGACGAAACTGTTTGGCGAAAGCCTGCGCAAAAAGGAGGACGCACTGAGAGAAGGGTTGACGACTCTACGTACCATTCCAAGGCCTGGGAGGTTGAAGAACTTTTGCCAATCGAGCTTGGCTACCAGCCGGTTTTTACTGAGCAAGATCGCATCTGCAATATGACGTCGAAATATCCGATGCTTGGGCTCCTGCGACAGCGGTATGCGTGGCTTGCTGTTGCACTCGCCGCGGCTGTTCTGGGTGGGCAGATAACGCAACCGGTCATGGCGCGGCGTCGCCCTGCCGAGGTGGCCAATGCCGCGGCCCAGCGAAATTTGGTCTACAAGCGCGTCAACGGCGAAGTACTCACGCTCGACCTTTATTCTCCCGAGAAATTTTCCGGTCCGCTGCCTGTGATCGTTTGGATTCATGGCGGAGGCTGGAGCAGGGGCAGAAAAGAGCGCAGTCCGGCTGTTGCTCTTGTGGATGATGGCTACGCCGTCGCGAGCATTGACTATCGTCTTAGCAGCGTTGCACCTTTTCCGGCGCAGATCGAAGATTGCAAGGCTGCCGTGCGCTGGCTTCGAGCTAACGCCTCCAAATACAATCTCGATCCTGACCACATCGGCGTCTGGGGGCACTCCGCGGGCGGGCATCTGGCAGCCCTGCTTGGTACTTCCGGCGGAGTGCGCGAACTCGAGGGTGACGGAGATAATATGTCGTATTCGAGCCGGGTGCAGGCGGTGTGCGATGTATCAGGTCCGTCAGATTTGGTCCGTCTCTACCAGGAAGCTTCGCAATCGTCGGCGGATAAAAGCGGCAAAGCGATGTCTGCGGTCGCGGGCTTAGTGGGTGGTTCGGTCGAACAAAATCAAACAAAGGCGATAGCTGCCAGCCCTATTCATTATGTTTCAAAGGACGATCCGCCGTTTCTAATCATCCATGGAAAAAATGACTCCACCGTGCCTGTCGCTCAGGCCGAGTCATTTGCCGCAGCCCTTAAATCAGCCGGGGTTGAGGCCATGCTGGAGATCGCACCTGCGCGAGGGCACGGCGCCGGGGGTCCAAGGTTTCAACTAATGATTAAAGCGTTTTTCGAGAAATATCTCAAGAAATGAGGGCAACTGAATTACACAGCCGACGTTAGAAGCGATGCAGCCCGCCAAATTCTTCTACGTCATTCGCCCGTTGCTCGGCGGTCTCGCCCTTGTAATTGCGGGTTCGATTCCACTCTTTGCTGAGCGGGAGCCGCCGATCCGAACAGGTTTATGGGTCATGCAAAAGGTCGATGCTCGCAAATTGGACGCTTTCGCCAGCAGCATTCGCGCAAACCATCAACTAGCTGGCGTCTGCCTTAACGTTGCCTGGAAAGAAGTCGAGAAAGAACCTGGTAAACCGGATTTTAACGCAATTGATAAATTTGTGGCCGTGCTCCGCGGCATCGGCATGAAATATCAGATCTGTTTCAAGCCAGGGGCTAGCACGCCGCCTTTTGTCTATGCGGAGGGCGCCCAGTCTTTTGAGACCCGCGTAACGAATCCCAATCGAGCCAATGTCGGTCAGGCAATCATGATTCCCGTTCCGTGGGACTCCATCTATCAACGGAACTTTTCGCGGGTGATCGCAGAGCTCGGAGAACGTTACGCTAACGATCCGTTGTGCGTGAGCGTTGTCCTTACATGCGCGAACTTGTTGAGCGCAGAAATGCATCTTCCAAAACGCGGCGAGGATCTCGCGAAATGGAAAGCGCTCGGAAACTACGAAGAAAAGTTGCTCGAGGTCTACAAAAAATACACGGATGAATGGGCGAAAGCCTTTCCGCGGCAGGAGATATCTCTGCACCTATCGAAGGTGCTCGACCAGCCGCCGCAGTTCCACGAACACGTGATCGATTACGGTTTGAGCAAATATCCGGCGCGGTTCACCATCCAGAATTGTCAGCTTACAGGGCGCAGGGAAGACACTGGCATGATGACTTATGATCTCGTGCAAAAGTACCGCGATCGCGCTCATCACGGCTTCCAGAGTCTCGCCGGTCTTGGTGGGGAAAGAATGGGCTCGATCGAGTTAGCCGTCCTCAACGTGGTTCATGCAGAGGGGGAATATTGGGAACTGTGGCACCGTGATGGTCTCAGCGCGGAAACCTCTGCCGCCGTAGCCAGAGCCTGGGAGGAAGGAAGGCGACTTGGTTACGATGCTTACAAGAAAAAACTGATATCCGAAGGTAAATACCGCGAGCGCGAGGATGACCATTACCGCGCGAAGGGTAGGCGTCGGGGCAACGCTGCGCAAACCTCCGACGAGTAAAAGCCCGCCATGACCCAAGCCGATGCCGTCTCGGAGGCGGTTATCTTTCTTCATATGCCGAAGGGCGCGGGCACCACGCTCAACCGGCTGATTGAATGGGAATACCCTCTCTTCGACATCTACTCCATCGATCCGGTCTTCTTCAGATGGTCGTGGGCGCATTTGCAGCGCCTCTCCGAGAAGCGATTGAAAAGAACTCGTGTCTTCAAAGGCCATATGCTGTTTGGCCTTCACGAGATCCTTCCGCAGCCAGCGACTTACATTACCGTGCTGCGCGAGCCAGTTGATCGCGTAGTCTCTGCCTTCTATTTCATGCGCAACTACAAGTTGCACCCGTTGTACTGGAAATTCAGGTGGGAGAATTGGAGCCTCGAGGATTTCGTCAGGCGTTCGCCAAGAGACAATGTCCAATGCAAGATTGTCGCCGGAGCCGAGTATGAGGAACCTTGCACGGCGGAGATCTGTGAAAGAGCGAAGGAGAACCTCGTCCGGTATTTTAGTGTGGTCGGCCTCTCCGAACGTTTTGAAGAAAGCCTGGCGCTGATGAAGCTGCGCTTCGGCTGGAAGCTACGACGCTATTCGAGTTTCAATGTGACTCGCACCCGGCCCAAGAAAGAAGATCTTCCTCGATCGGCTCTCGATTTGATTATGGAGAAAAACTCTTTTGACGTCGCGCTCTACGAATTAGCAGCAAAGGTATTTCAGACTGCCATCAACCAACACACAGCCGAGGTCAGCCGGATCGCGCGCGAGCTGAAAGCGGCCCGGGCACGAAGTCAAGCCCCGCTCGGCTCCCTGCTATTTTCGATCCGTGCCGCTGGCCGGAAAGCGCTCAGCAGAGCCTATTCCAGCATCTAGGTTTACGGTGTTTTGGCGACATTTTTTGGCTGGGTCGCGCGCTCAACCAGCAGCACCTTTGCGCGGTAGGTCTCAAATTGGACCTTGGCGTTCTTGTCGAGATAATCCAGCACGTTCGGGTTAGTTATTTTCTCAAAGGAAGAATAAGGCGCGAAGACAATCCAGGTGCGCCGCGAGTGATAAACGACTTCCTGCAACTCCGTCAGATTGCGGACCGTGGGTAATCCGGCAAACTTATCGATGAACCTCGGCTCGGTGAGCAACTGATTGTACCCAACTCTCGAACCCAGGAGAGTGTCCAAAAAATAATCGCCCGGCATACCCGCGTAGTAGGCAAACACGTGCGGAATGCCTGGTAAAATCAGGTCGCCTGGCCGAACGTGACTTTTCACATATTGCGCGGCACCCCGGTAGTCATAACGGTAGGTATTCATTCGTGTCATGAGTCCCGGTTGATCGCCTCTGCTGGAAAGGGAGTATTCCTTCATCAGCCATTCGTTGCTTTGGAGGAAGAGCAGAATTATTACCGCAAGTCCTGTGGCATGCGCCGCGATGCGGGCGACGGTCGAGTTACCTTCGCGGTAGGCCAGCGAAACGACGCGATCATAAAGCATCATCCCGGCAGCTGTGCCGGCAAGAATGACCAGCGGCTGAAAGTAGTAGGTATAGCGCGGAGACAAAGCGGAAAGGAAGTTGGTGTGCAGAATCCACAGCGTGACAAGCACCGTGAGAACATAACGAAATCCGCGGTGGCCCCAGCAGAATGGAAGGCCGAGGAGAATCATTATAGTAAAGAAGACGTGGTTTTCCTTGAGCAACAGCTGATCAATGTAATACATTGGCTGGTATGCGGGCGTCAGGAAAAAGAGCGACGGGCCAGTGAGATTCCTAATCCCGGAGCCTACCTCAAGATAGAGAGAGCCAACGAGCGTCCGCGAACAGAACTCAGCGATGACCACGACCGCCATGAAAAAGAGGCAGCGGTAGAGGTGGAATTCCTTCAGCCACCACCATTCGTTCCACCGAACGACGATCAACGCGATGAACAATGCCGGTAGAAGGAAGCCGCTTCCCTCCCACGAAAGGTAAGCGAAGCAAAACGCGACGGCGCCTGCGGTGAGATATCTGCGGTGTAGCGGGCGAACTCTGATTACCTCGTAAAACAACCAAATGGTCAGCATCGACATGAATTGACATTGCGTCAGGTAAAAGGCATTCTGCGCCCAGCGGATATTGAGCGGCATACAGGTGTAAACGAAAGCGGCGAAGAGTCCGGTGCGCCAGTTGAAGAGCCGGCGTCCCATCAGTGCAATGACCCCAATGCAGAGCGTGCCCATGATGCAGGCGGGCAACCGCATTGACCACTCCGAATAGCCAAAGATCAATCCGGAGAGAGCGAGCGGATAAGGCACCGCCTCGTACGTTGTGAGCCAGCGGATCTCTCCCGCGGAGATGATATACGGAATACCAAGTTTATAGATACCCTTCGATTTTGTCACCAGACCCATCTCGTCGTGATCGAAGGACATGTAGCCGAGATTGTGGTAGCGAAGGGCCAAACCGAGAGCCATCATTGCGGCCAGCAGCAGATAAGGCAGCATTGCACGGAGCTCAGCCTGCCGTACTTGCGCCATCCACCTCTCAAAACCCCAGGTGGTCCGGCTGCTGACGAAGAGATGAAGCAACCGAACACCTAAGAGGGCCAGAATCAATCCAATCACAAATTTCGGCTGAAAAGACCAGCCCATCGGAAATCGAGGGTCGTAATTCGGAAGGATCAATAGAAACAAACCGGCGGCGATCGGACCGTGAAATAGAGCGTCACGAGACATGGCATAGGCGAGTGGCTCCCGCCGCCTCCCAGCTACAATCGCGGATGCCAGGAGCCACACTGCTATTATGAGGACGGTCGTTGCCGCAACTACCGCGCAAGATTTCGCCAAAGTAGAAAAGCCAGAACGATCGATTAGTCTGGCTAAGACTTGCGGGAGATACCCCCACGGCGCCGAGCCATCCTTCCCGAGTTCGACAGCGCGATGAGCTTGTGTCGCTTGATGACCGACCGGCTGATCTCCTGTCTCCCAGCTTGAATCGGTTTTAAATCGCCGGATGCCGCCATCCTTGCGCACGAGGAAACCATTGGCGAAAAGACTGGCGGTACGATGATCGCTGCGAACCGCTGCCACGATGGCGTTGGGTCCTTCTTTAATCCAGTAGCTAATGTCATACGCGGCCAAATCAGCCGTTTCAAAAGGAGGAGTGGTCGGTTTGCCTAGAGACACGCTCCCTCCGGCGCTGATCCCTGGATGCGTTTCCGCACGGTTTTGGGTCGGCTGAGCGGGCGAGGGCGCCAAATGGGGGAGGTTCTTTCCGCCAACTGAGGAAGCCACCGCGGAGGTAATGAGATGTCCATTCACAAGAAGATCGATATCTCCCGAACTCGCAATCTGAATCCATGTCTCCTGACGCGCGTGGTCCGCCTTGATCGAAGTCGAGAAGACTGCCTCGGTTCCAGCGTTCTCGGCCATGATCCATGAACCGGCGGAGGGGAGTTGCAGCAGAAGCGGATTGGTGTCGACCCAATCGATCCGGACCGGATTTTCCTTGATTACCGACCGCTTTGCGTTCGGCCAAAGCTGTTCTTCTACGACCGGAGAGGTCCACTCCTCCAAGCCTTGCACAATCCCGGTGTTCGCGCTGACTCTCCACTTCTCATCCGATATCAATGAAGTCACGCTCCCACCAGGCTCTTTGAAGAGGCCGCAAAGGAGAAGCTGCGCGGAGCCGGGATAAGAGGTGCGGCCGCAATCTCTATCCAAGCCTGCTCGGGTGCGCTGCTGAGAAATACCTCTGTCCGGAAATAAGCTACCGGTGCAACCTCGGGGGCTTCGATCCACTGAGCATTGCCGAAGTCGAGTTGATACTGTCGCTGCTTCGGACTCACATAAGTCTGCAACACGAAATAGCCGAGCATGAGTCCACAGGCGAGAACTAGGGCCCATGACCACCGTTGCGCACGCGGGGGTAAACCTCTCGGTGGGGTCGATAAAGTATCCATGAGTTATTCGCCGATTAGTCCCGCGAGCGCCCAATAGTTTTGGATCGGATCCGCGGCGTACGAGAGGTTGTAATAATGGCGGGCATCCGCGTCGCGGCCAAGCTTGGCATAACAATCGCCACCCAGTGAGTAGGCGTCGGCTTGCATGGAGTTATGGTCGGCTATAATTTGCAACAGGCGGTCGATCGTCCGAAGCGCAGCTTCATAACGGCCGACCTCATAATAGCCACGGGCGAGGTAGGGCAGCGCATAAACCTGCATAGGATCATCAGCGAGAGCTAGCTGCCAGTTGGTTACGGCGGCGCCAATGCCGCCCGCGTGATATAAGGCCAAACCGAGAGTTACACGAGTCTGCGCGGAAGCACGTCGCGCAGCGAGCGCGAGGGCACCGCCCGCCTCGGCCGCCCGACTAAACTCGAAGATCGCTGGCTCGTATTCACTCTCCTTTTGCAGTTCCACCGCTCGATTCACATGCCGCTCTGGCGAACCCTGTGCGATACCAGTCTGCTTCTGGAGCTCGCCAATCGTTGCGTAGAGGTCAATATCCTGCGCATGCCATGCATCCCATCTCATCGCCTTCCGGTAGTCAGCGATTGCCTCTTGATTGCGTCCTTGGGCCTTTGCGATCGAGCCCCTGGTGAAATAATGCTGCCCGATTATTGGCGGCATGAGTAGGATCGCGAGCGCGCCAACCGGAAGACAAAACAGCGCCAGTACAATCGCCATTCTTCCACCCGGGAGATGGCGGATTGCATCTATGGCAATCAACAGTGATCCGAGCACAAAGCAATACCAGCCAAGCCGGAGAAAGGACCAGGCAGCGAGAAAGCGCCCGCGCGCAGTGTAAAGGATCAGCTGTTTCGGGAGATATTCAGGGGGACCAAAGTTCTGAGGAAGATAATCCTTGGTAAAAACTTTGATTAACGGCATCGCCTGGAGTTCATCGGCGAGGCGGCGAAGCATCATCGGCTGTTGAAAGGCGATGTGGGCCGGCACTAGCACGCAGAGTGTGAGGAGGATGGCCGTGGCAAGACTGAGGGCTGGAGCGAAAAATCGAAGCAAAACAAGTCCGGCGATCAGGACAAGGACGCCAAGAGCGCCGAAAGAGAAGAGAGCAATATTCGGGATGATCCCCGAGTCATGCAGCAACGGCAGCTCCAGACCAGAAAGGTTGCGGCTGAAAGGAAATTCAACCCATTTCAGAAAGACCGAACCAAGAATTAGAAAGCTGCCAACGATGAGCAGCCAACAAGCCGCCCAGACCTTAGCGCCTGTCTCTGCCCATAACGCCAGCCGTTTTGCCCATGACGCCAGACGTCGCGTTATCTTCATGTGTTGCGTTTAAGTTTTTTCGTCCAGGACTCAATAAAGGGAGAGACAAACGCAATGCCTTCTCGCGCGTGATGCATCTCCTCCATCGAAAAGGTTTTGAGAGCGAATAAAACCACGCCGTAGACAATTACCGAAAGAGCCGCGGCACCAATCTGCCAGAGGAGCGGTGTCTCTGCCGCCGCGAAAAGCATAAGTGCCATCGCGGATCCTGCCGCCAGCGGCCGCCAGATGACGTGGCCTAAGTTCGCCGGAAAACCGAGTCGCGTGAGTTGAAACATCCAAATGCCAACGATCAGTGTTTCAGCGCAAACGAAGGCAATGGAGGGTCCAACAAATCCGAATCTCGGTAT
>WNEY01001120.1_pt1 | contig 18415 bp, 15 predicted proteins | sample 5400531 | NCBI WGS metagenome assembly WNEY01 (sample SAMN13153338, study PRJNA577476) | soil metagenome | isolation source: 200 cm saprolite under Douglas fir tree site 1 | place: USA:California | collected 2015-04-18
GCGCTGGAAGGGTTCCGCGCGCTGGCCCGCAGCGAGGGCATCCTCTGCGCGCTGGAATCGGCGCACGCCATCGCCGCGCTCTCGAAGCTGCCTGCCGGCCTCCGCGACGCCCCAAACGCGTCCGTGGTCGTCAACCTGAGCGGGCGCGGGGACAAGGACCTGGCCACCATCCTCAAGGCACTGGGAGGCCCGCGATGAGCCGGCTCTCCGACGCGTTCCCCCGCGGCCGGACCGGGTTGGTCTGCTATGCGATGGGAGGCGACCCGACGCTTGCGGCGACGGAGGAGCTCCTGCGCGCCATCGACGGCGAGGGGGCCGACGTGATCGAGATCGGGCTGCCGTTCTCGGACCCGATCGCCGACGGACCGACGCTGCAGGCGGCGGCGACGCGCGCGCTGCGCGGCGGAGCTACGCTGGGCCGGCTGCTGGACGTCGTCGGGCAGCTGCGGCTGCGCGCGCCCGTGGTGGCGATGGGCTACATGAACCCGGTGGAGTCCATGGGCAACCATGCCTTCGCGCGCGCGCTGGCGCAGGCGGGAATCGCCGGCGCCATCGTCCCCGACCTGCCGCTCGAGGAGGCCGCCCCGCTGCGCGCGGACCTGGCCGGGGCGGGAGTCGATCTGGTGCCGCTCATTGCGCCGACCACGGGGCCGGAGCGCGCCGCCAAAATCGCGCGCCAGGCGCGCGGCTTCCTCTATTACGTCAGCGTGACCGGAGTGACCGGAGCGCGCGCCGAGCTGCCGGCCGACCTCGCGGCGCGGCTGCGGGAGCTGCGAGCGCTCTCGCCGGTGCCGGTCGCCGTGGGGTTCGGCATCTCGCGGCCGGAGCAGGCCGCCGCGCTGCGCGGCCTTGCGGACGGAGTGGTGGTGGGCAGCGCGCTGGTCGCCGCGCACCACCAGGGCGGAGTGCGCGCCGCCGCCGAGCTGGTCCGCGGCCTCCGCGCGGCGCTGGGCTGAACCACCAGTCCGGTTGACGAAAGATTGCACCACGGAGGACACGGAGCGCACGGAGATTCGGCTCTTCAAGAAACCGGAGTCTCTGCGTTCTCCGTGAGCTCCGTGGTGCAATTGTTCTGTCGTAGACCGCTGCTTACCGAGGGTGCGCCACCAGCCACTCCAGCGCCTCGAGGTAGCCGGCGATCCCCTTGCCCATGATCCGGTGCGCCGCCACCTCGGCGATCACGCTGACCCGGCGCCACGGCTCGCGCTGCGACAGGTCCGAGAGGTGCACCTCGACCACGCGCAGCCGGGTGGCGGAGATCGCGTCCCGCAGCGAGTACGAGTAGTGAGTGTGTGCGCCGGGGTTGAAGATGACGCCGTCCGCCCACTTGCGGACCTCGTGCAGCCGGTCCACCAGCGCGCCTTCGTGGTTGGACTGGAAGGCGCGCACCGCGACCCCCAGCTCCCGGGCGCGCTCGGCGACGAGCGACTCGAGCTGCGAGAGCGTCGTCGTTCCGTAGATCTCCGGCTCGCGCTCGCCGAGCAGGTTCAAGTTGGGCCCGTTGAGCAGCAGCACGTTCATGAGAGGCTCGCCTCCAGCGCGCGCACGCACTCCTGCGGCTCCACCTCCACCAGCCGGGGCGCGCCGAGCCCGGCGAGCAGCACGAACCGGACTCGCCCGGCCCGGGCCTTCTTGTCACGCGCGAGCGCGGAGAGCGCCACCTCGCGCTCCGGCGCGTCCAGCCGGCGGTCGGAGGAGATCTTCAGGCGCTCCACCAGGCGACGGGCGCGTTGCAGCCCGGCATCGTCGAGCAGGCCGCGCGCGCGGGACAGCCAGAGCGCTCCGCGCAGGCCGAGCGCCACGGCTTCGCCGTGCGCGAATCTCTCGTAGCCCGTCGCGGCTTCCAGCGCGTGGCCGACGGTGTGGCCCAGGTTGAGGTACGCGCGCGCACCGCCCTCCCGCTCGTCTTCCGCGACGATCGCCGCCTTGATGCGCACGCAGGCCTCGATGAGAGGCGCGAGCGCGTCCACCTCGCCCGCCGCCGCGCGCTCCAGGTCGCGCTCGCAGCGGTCGAGCAGCGGCGTCCCGCCCGCGTCCTGCGCCGGAGAGAGCAGCGCGCACTTCACCACTTCGGCCAGGCCGCTCCAGCGCTCGCGCACAGGAAGGGTCCCCAGGACCTCGGCATCGCACACCACCAGGCGCGGCTGGTGGAACGCGCCCGCGAGGTTCTTGCCGCCGCGCAGGTTCGCGCCGGTCTTCCCGCCCAGCCCGGCGTCGACCTGCGCGAGGAGCGTGGTGGGGACCGACACCCAGGGGACTCCGCGCAGGTACAGCGCGGCCGCCAGCCCGCCCAGGTCGGTGAGCACACCGCCCCCGACGGCCACGACGAACCCGTCGCGCTGCACGCCGCGCGCGGCCAGCGCCTCGCACATCTCCTCGACCTCGCCCAGCGCCTTGCGCGTCTCGCTGACGGCGCGGGCGAGCGGGGCGCCCAGGCGCGTGGTCCCGTACGCGAGCAGCGCGTCGCGGTGGGCGGTGGAGAGGAGCCGCGCATCGCACAGCAGGCCGGCCGTCCCGGTCAGCCCCACCTGCGCGGACAGCTCGTCCAACCGCCTCAGGCCACCGGCCGTGAACACGCACCGGGTGCGCGCGCCGGAGCGGAACTCGATGTCGAGATCAGCGCCAGGCACGCTGCGCCTCCAGAGCGCGCGCGGCGGCCGCGCACTGCTCCGCCACCTGCGAGGGCGTCAGCCCGGCGATGTCGACGGCCGCGTCGGCGAGGCGCGCGTAGAGTGGATCGCGCGCGGCCGCGAGCTGCGCCATGCGTGCGGCGGGATCCGTGCCGAGCAGGGGCCGGCCGCTGGGCGCGCGCGACGCGCAGAGATCGGCGGGCGCGCGCAGCCAGAGCAGGTGCCCGGTGCGCCGGACCCAGTGCCGGACGCCGCGGGTGGTGACCGCGCCTCCTCCGAGCGCGATCACGCAGCGCGGGCCCTTCACCGCGGCCCGGAGCGCGGCGGCCTCGCGCGCCCGGAACCCGGATTCCTCCTCCGCCGCGAAGATCTCCGGGACCGAGCGCCCGGCGCCGCGCTCGATCTGCTGGTCCAGATCGAGGCAGGGGATGCCCAGCTTCGCCGCGAGCAGCGGCGCAACCGTGCTCTTTCCGCTGCCGGGCAACCCGCAGAGGAACACGTGTCCCTCGAGGAGCCGCGCCCGCTGCCACGCGCGGCGGAGGGCCGCCTGCAGCTCGTCGAGCGAGTCGCCGCCGAGCTTCTGCAGCAGGGCATCGGCCACCGCCAGCGCGACCACCGCCTCGCCGACGACCGCCGCCGCCGGGACGGCGCAAGTGTCGCTCCGCTCCACATGCGCGGCATCGGAGGCGCCGGTCGAGAGGTCCACGCTGCGCAGGGCCGCGGGCACCGTCGCGAGGGGCTTCATCGCCGCGCGGGCGACCAGCGGCTCGCCGTTGGTCACGCCCCCCTCCAGGCCGCCCGCGTGGTTGGTCTCGCGCAGCACGCCGCCGCCGCCGCGGTCCATCGGGTCGTGCACCCGCGAGCCGAACAGCTCCGCGTTGCGCCATCCGTCGCCCAGCTCGACGGCCTTGATGGCGGGGATGGAAGCCAGCGCGCGGGCGAGAAGGCCGTCGAGCCGCAGGTCGTGCTGCGCGTAGCTGCCCAGCCCCGGCGGCAGCCCCGTGACGCGGACCTCGAAGGTTCCGCCCACCGTGTCGCGCTGCTTCTGCGCCTCCTCGATCTGCACCCGGAACGCCTCGTCCGCGGCGTCGTCGAGCGCGCGCACGGTGGACTTGTCCGCGCGCAGCGCCAGCTCGTCCGCGTCCTCGATGGCGAAATCCAGCAACTCGGCCGGAATGCCCGCGCGGGCGTGCGCGGTGCCGATGGAGGTCACGAAGGAGCCGACGCGGACGTCCAGCTCGTCCAGCATGCGGCGCACCGCGGCGGCCAGGGCCACCCGCATGGCGGTCTCGCGGGCGCTGGCCCGCTCGAGCGAGTTGCGCAGGTCGCGGTGGCCGAACTTGATCGCGCCGGTCAGGTCGGCGTGCCCGGGTCTGGGGAGCGACACCTCGCGGCCGGGGTCGGCGACCGGTTCCACGGCCATCCGGTCCGCCCAGGCCTTCGCGTGATCGGCGTTCTCGATCAGCACCGCGAGCGGGCTTCCCAGCGTGACCCCGTGCCGCACGCCGGCCAGGATCCGCGGCACCTCGGGCTCGATCTTCATCCGCCCGCCGCGGCCATATCCCAGCTTGCGCCGCTGCAGGTCGCGCTCGAGGTGCTCCGCGAGCAGCCGCACTCCCGCGGGCATCCCGTCGAGGATGCCGACCAGCGCCGGGCCGTGCGACTCGCCGGCAGTGAGGAAGCGCAGCCGGGTCATGCGAGCGCCGCCTCCCGGAGCGCGGGCGCCAGCTCGTCGAGCCGGGGGCGCGAAAGCCAGATCTCGAGCGACGCGATGGCCTGGTGCACGAGGACGTCGATGCCGTCCGCCGTGGCGAGCCCGCGCTCCCGGGTCGCCCTCACCAGCGCCGTCTCGCCCGTCGCGCCCCGGTAGACGAGGTCGGCGAGCGCGGCCCCGGGCGCGAGCAGCGCGGGGTCGAAGGGCAGCCGGTCGTCCGAAAGGCCCACCGTCGTACAGTGCACCACCAAGGCCGCTTCCTGGAGGGCCCTTCGCGCCTCGGCCGAGTCGAGGGCCGCCGCCTGGACGCGGGCGCCCGCCGCCTGGACCGCCTGCGCGAGCGAGCGCGCTCGGTCCACCGTGCGGTTCACGATGGTGAGCCCCTGCGCCTGGTCCGCGAGCGCGAACGCGGCCGCGCGCGCCGACCCGCCCGCGCCCACCACCACGGCGCGCCCGGAGGCGTCGATGTGCCGGGAGCGCAGCGCGCGCAGCAGGCCGGGCGCGTCGGTGTTGTGGCCGACCAGCGCTTCGCCATCGCGCGCCACGCAGCTCACCGCGCCGATGCGCGTCGCGCCGAGGTGGAGGCGATCGACGAGCTGAGCGACGGCGGTCTTGTGGGGCACCGTCACGTTGAACCCGTCGGCGCCCAGCGCGCGCAGCCCGTCCAGCGCGCGCTCCAGGTCCTCGGGGGCAACCCGGCACGGGGCGTACGCGGCGTCGACCCCCAGGAGCGCGAAGGCGCGCCCGTGGATGGCAGGCGAGCGCGAGTGCGCCACCGGATCGCCGAGCAGGACGAAGAGCTTCCGCATCAGGCCACCAGCTCCACCTCGGCCCCCAGCGAACGGAGGAGGTCGAAGAACCCGGGGAACGACACGTCGGCCCACTCGGCGCCGGAGATCAGCGTGGGCGAGTCCGCCGCCAGCGCCGCGACGGTGAAGGCGAGCGCGATGCGGTGGTCGTGAGCGGAGTCGATCTCTGCCCCGTGGAGCGGACGTCCGCCCCCGGCTCCGGTGATACGCAGGCCGTCCGGCAGCTCTTCGACCTGGGCGCCCATCGCGCGCAGGCCGCGCGCCATCTGCGCCAGGCGATCCGATTCCTTGACGCGCAGCTCGGCCGCTCCCCGGATCACGGTGGTGCCGCGCGCCACGGCGCCGAGCACGGCCAGGATGGGGACCTCGTCGATCGCCCGCAGCACCAGGTCCCCGTCCAGCTCGGCGCCTCGCAAGCCCTGGGTGGACGCGGACAGGTCTCCCGCCGGCTCGCCTCCGGGCAAAGGCTGCGCCTCGCGCTTCAGGTCGAGCTGGATGCGCGCGCCGAGCTGCGTGAGCGCGTCGAGGAACCCCGCCCGGGTCGGATTCAGGCCGACGTGCCGCAAGGCGATGGAGCTTCCCTCGGGCGCGATCAGCGCGGCGGCCAGCAGGAACGCCGCCGAGGAGAGATCGCCGGGCACCTCCAGCGCGACCGGAGAGAGGCGCGCCCGCCCGCGCACCGCCACCGTAGTTCCTCGCGTCGCGACCTTGACGCCCATCTGGCGCAGCAGGCGCTCGGTGTGATCGCGGCTCCTGGCGGGCTCGGTGAAGGTCGTCTCGCCCTCCGCGAACAGGCCCGCGAGCAGCACCGCGCTCTTCACCTGGGCGCTGGCCACCTCGGAAGCGATCGCGCCGGCGTGGATGGCGGCGCCCGGCTCGACCGTCACGGGTGGGCGCCCGGAAGCGCCGGTTCGCACGCGCGCGCCCAGCTCGCGCAGCGGCGCGGCGACGCGCTCCATCGGCCGGCGTGAGAGGGACGCATCGCCGACCAGCGTGGCCGGAACGCCCGCGCCCGCGAGGACGCCGCAGAGCAGGCGCAGCGTCGTTCCGGAGTTCCCGCAGTCCAGGTCCGCTGACGGCGCGCGCAGCCCGCGCATCCCGACGCCGTGCACGATGGCGTCGTCGGGTCCCATGTCCGGATCGGGTTCCGGCAGCGGCGCCGAGCCCGCCGGACGGGAGGGCGGCCCCAGCCCCTCGGGAGCCGCCGCGCTCCAGGGCGTCCCGTCGCCGCGCAGGAGTGGCACGCCGAGCTGGGCCAGGCAACGGGCCGTGGAGCGCACGTCTCCGCCGGGCGCCAGGCCGGCGATGCGGCTCTCCCCCTCCGCCAGCGCGGAGAAGAGCAGCGCGCGGTGCGAGATGCTCTTGTCCCCCGGCACGCGCACGCGCTCGCCGCGGAGCGGCCGGCGGAGCGGGTGGACGCGCGCCTTCATGCCGGCATCCGGTACAGCGGGCGTCCGATGGCGCGCGCCACCGCTTCGACCTCGCGCATGAGCTGCGCGAACAGCGGCAGGTCGAGCGACTGCATCCCGTCGGAGAGGGCGCGATCCGGGTCGGGATGCACCTCGATGATGAGGCCGTCCGCGCCCGCGGCCACGGCGGCGCGCGCCATCGGCAGCACCGCCGAGCGGATGCCGATGCCGTGCGACGGATCCACCACCACCGGCAGGTGCGAGTGCGCCTTGAGCATCGGCACCGCGTTCAGGTCGAGCGTGTTGCGCGTCATCGTCTCGAAGGTCCGGATGCCGCGCTCGCAGAGGATGACCTGCTTGTTGCCGCGCGAGACGATGTACTCGGCGGCCATCAAGAGCTCCTTGATGGTGCTGCTCATGCCGCGCTTGAGCAGGACCGGCTTGCGCAGGTCGCCCACGGCCTCGAGCAGCGAGAAGTTCTGCATGTTGCGCGCGCCGATCTGGAGCAGGTCCGCCGCCTCGGCCACCTCCGGCAGCGTCTCGGTGTCCTTCACCTCGGTGACCACCTTGAGGCCCGTCTCGGTGCGCGCCTTCGAGAGCAGCTCGAGCCCCTTCCCCTTCAGGCCCTGGAAGTCGTACGGACTGGTTCGAGGCTTGTATGCGCCTCCGCGCAAGAGGCTGGCGCCGCTCAGCGCGACGCCGCGCGCCGCGCTCAGGATCTGCTGCTCGCTCTCCACCGCGCACGGACCGGCCATCACCACCAGCTCGCGCCCGCCGATCGGCACGCCCGCCACGTCCACCACCGTGTCGTCGTGCTTCACCTCGCGCGAGACGAGCTTGTACGGCGCGGTGACCGGGATGCACTCCGCCACCCCCGGCAGCAGCCTGAAGTGCCCTGGATCGATGGGTCCCTTGTTCCCGGTGATGCCGATCGCGGTGCGGCCCGCGCCCTCGATGGCGTGCGGCGTGAAGCCCAGCTCGCGCACGCGCGCCTCGATGGCCGCCTGCTGCGCCGGGCTGATGTCGGGGTGGAGGACGATCAGCATGTAGGAGAGATACCCCAGATCGGGGGCCGTTTCCCGTGCGCGGGCGGGACGTTCAGCCTCCCAGGCGGTCCCCCGGCCGGAGCGGGTGTCCGGCCAGGTAGGCGGAGGTAGGCATCGGCCGCTTCCCTTCGGGCTGCACTTCGAGAAGACGCCAGATGGTCCCGCTGCCGCACGACACGTCGATCCCGTCCGGGCCGGCGGCGATCACCTCGCCGGGCTCGCGGCCGCCGGTCGCGAGCGGCAGGGCGGCGTGGATCTTCAGCACCTTGCCCCCGGCGGTGGTCCACGCGCCGGGCCAGGGAGTGAACCCGCGGCGACGCTGGTCCAGCTCCAGCGAGGCGCGCGAGTAGTCGACCCGGCCATCCTCCCGGGCGAGCATCGGCGCGAGCGTCGCGCGCGAGTGGTCCTGCGGGTATCGCAGCAGCTCGCCGCGCTCCAGCCTGCGCAGCGCCACGCCCAGCACCCTGGCGCCGAGAGGCGACAGCTTCCGCAGCAGCGACTCGCCGGTCTCCTCGGGCCCGATCTTGCAGGCGCGCTGCAGGCGGATGTCGCCGGTGTCCAGGCCTTCGTCCATCTGCAGGATGGTGACGCCCGTGCGCGCATACCCGCGCGCGACCGCCCACTGCGCCGGCGCGGCGCCGCGCAGCTCGGGCAGGAGCGAAGCGTGCACGTTGAGGCAGCCATGGAGCGGCACCGCCAGGGCATCCGCGGGGACGATCCGGCCGTACGCGGCGACCACCGCCACGTCCGGGGTGTAGCGGGAGAGCTCCGCCGCGAGGCGACCCTGCTTCACCTTCTCCGGCTGCTCGACCGGGACGCCGTGCTCCAGCGCCCACCGTTTGGAGGGAGGCGCCTGCGGCTTTCCCGATCTTCCCACCGGCCGGTCGGGCTGCGCGATGACCGCGACCAGCTCTCCCACACGGACGCACGTCTCCAGGATGGGCAGCGCGAACTCCGGCGTGCCGAGGAAGACGATCCGCATCGCGGCGAGCGTATCACCCGCCGAACGGGCGCGACGGAAGTCACAGCGGAGGGGGCCCGGCCTTGGCGTAGGATGCAACCATGCGGCTTCGCGTTTGCATCCTCGCCTTGCTTCTCTGCGCCTGCCGGCCGTCCGATCCGAAGGACCCGAACACCTGGCTCAAGCGGCTCTCCGATTCCGATCCGCGCGCGCGGCAGCAGGCCGTGCAGGAGCTGCGCAAGCTGAAGGCGAGGGAGGCGGCCCCGCAGGTCGCGCAGCTGCTCAAGGACGTCATGGTGCGTGAGGAAGCGGCCACCGCGCTGCGCGACATCGGCGGCGCCGACGAGGTGCCGGCGCTCCTCGACGCGGTGGACACCACCGTCGGCGCTGGCAGCGACACGGCGACGCGCTCCGCGAACCGCGCCAACGCCCGCATCGCGGAGGCGCTCGGCGAGATCGGCGACCCGCGCGCCGGTCCCGCCCTGTTGCGGCTGGCGCGCAGCAAGGACGAGTACGTGCGCCTCGAGGCGGTGCAGGCGCTGGGCGAGGTGAAGTTCAAGGAAGCGGTCGTCGAGCTGTCGCTGCTCGTCGACGACCCGTCCGCGCCGCCGCTCCTGGTGAAGAAGGCGGTCGTGGCGCTCGGCCAGATCGGCGACCCGGCCGCCATCCCCGCCCTGCAGCACGCGCTGGTGCTGGAGCGGCAGGGCGTGAGCCTCTTGCCCGAGGCGTCCTACGCGCTCTTCCAGCTCGGGCCCGCCGCGGTGGCTCCGCTCATCCGCATGGCCAAGGACGAGGACCCCGCGTACCTGAAATGGGCCCGCGAGAACAACCGCGCGCCGGCGGGCACCTATGCCAAGGCGGCGCTGGTGCTCGGGGACCTGGGCGACCCGCGCTCGGTGCCGGTCCTGCTGGAGAAGCTCCACTACAAAGACTCCGATCCGCTGCCCGGCACCGCGCGGCTCCTCACCAACCTGGTCCGGCAGTTCGCGGCAAACGCGCTGGGGCGCCTCCGCGCCAAGGAGGCCGCCGCGCCGATCCTCGCGCTGGTGCAGACCCGGGACCCGCAGGACCTCGACCTGGTCAGCTTCTGCTCCGAGGCGCTGGTCTGGATCGGCGACCGCGCCCAGGCGAAGGAGATGATCAAGCGCGCCGAGTCCGGCGACGTGCGCCTGCGTCTCGTCGTCGCGCAGGCCGCGGCATTGTTCGGAGACGAGTCCCTCCTCAAGCAGTTCGACGCGCTGGGCGCCCGCGCGCGCAAGGCGCCTCCGGCGCAGTGCGCGAGAGAGGTCGAGGCGCTGCAGATCGGCGAGGCGAAGGACAAGGCGTGCGAGCTCGTCGCCGCCCAGTTCGAGGGACCGGCGGTCGCGCTCGAGGCGGCGCACGCCTGCAAGGACTCCGCTCCGTGCTGGCAGGACAAGCTGAAGTACACCGAACCGCTGCTCCGGGCGCGGGCCGCGTACGAGCTGGGCCGCCTGGGCGCGGGCGACGCGGTGGCGTCCCTGGTGCAGGCCGCCGGGGACCAGGACCTGCTCGCGCGGGTGGCGGCCATCCGCGCCCTCGAGTGGCTCCTCGGGGTGCCCGCTGCCCAGCCCCAGCTCAAGGCCGCCGCCGAGAAGCTCTCGGCCCAGCTCGCCGCGGAGCAGGGCCGGGTGCAATTTCTCAAAATCAACGAAGAGTTGCGCCGGCTGCAGGCCCGCATGGCCCACCTGTGAAGCCGGCACCCGAAACTTGATAGACTTTCCCGGCCTTGCCCAAGCTCATCGGCATTCCCGCCTCTCCCGGTGTCGCCATCGGGAAGGTGCACCCCATCGGCCGCCGCCGCGCGCGGGTGCCGCGGTTCCACATCGCGCCCGACCAGGTGGCGGCCGAGATCACGCGCCTCGAGCACGCCGTCCGCGACAGCGTCGAGCAGCTGCGCGCGATCCGCGAGAGCCTGGGCGAGGGCGAGCAGGGCGACATCCTCGACGCGCACCGGATGATGGCCGACGACCCCTCCGCACTGGAGGGAGTGCGGTCGCTGGTGCGGGACGAGCTGCTCAACGCCGAGTGGGCCGTGCGCCGCACCTTCCGCGACATCAGCGAGAAGCTCGGGAACGACGGGTACCTGGCGGAGAGGCGCGCAGACCTCGACGAGGTCTCCGACCGCATCATCCAGAACCTGGTCGGAGAGGCGCCTTCGACCCATCTCGAGCAGCCGCCCGAGGACGCGATCCTCGTCGCCTACGACCTGCCTACGGCCGATGCGGCCGTGCTGCTCTCCGGCGGGCGCGTGAAGGGGCTGGTCACCGACTTCGGCTCGAAGACGAGCCACACCGCCATCCTGGCCCGCGCGCTGGAGGTGCCCGCGGTGGTGGGCGCGGGACAGGCGAGCGAGCTGTGCCGGGCGGGGGATTCCATCGCGCTCGACGGGAACACGGGCGAGGTGCTGATCTCGCCCGACCCCGAGGACGTGCTGCGCTTCGAGACGGCGCGTGCCGAGGCGAAGACGCGCGAGGCGTCGCTGCTCGAGGAGCGCGACCTGCCCGCGGTCACCCTCGACGGCCGCAGGGTGGGCCTGTGGGCGAACATCGAGTTCCCCGAAGAGATCCCCTCGGTGCTCGCGCACGGCGGCGAGGGCGTTGGCCTCTACCGGACCGAGTTCCTGTACTTGAACCGCGAGGAGCTGCCGAGCGAGGAGGAGCACTTCAAGGCCTATGCCAGCATCCTGCGGCAGATGGGCGACCGCCCGGTGGTCATCCGCACGCTGGACCTGGGCGGCGACAAGCTGCCCATCGGCCACCGCTCGCACGAGCCGAACCCCGCGCTCGGTCTCCGGGCCGTCCGCTTCACCCTCCGGCACCCGCAGCTCTTCCGGACGCAGGTGCGCGCGATGTGGCGCGCCTCCACGCTGGGCCGGTTGCGCATCATGCTACCGATGATCGCGGCGGTCAGCGAGCTGCGCGAGGCCAAGGCGCAGATCCACGCCGTCCGGCAGGAGCTGGTGCGCGAAGGCGTGCACGTGGCCGAGCGGGTGCCGGTCGGCATCATGCTGGAGACGCCCGCCGCGGCGCTCGCCGCGGACCGGCTGGCGCGCGAGTGCGACTTCTTCTCCATCGGGACCAACGACCTCATCCAGTACTCGCTGGCCATCGACCGCGCCAACCGCGACGTGGCGTACCTCTACCGGCCGCTCCACCTGGGCGTGCTGCGGCTGTTGCAGAGCGCGGTCGAAGGGGCGAGGACGGGCGGCATCGAGATCGCCATGTGCGGCGAGATGGCAGGCGATCCGGCGTACGCGCTGGTCCTGCTCGCGTTGGGGCTCGACGTGCTCTCGATGAACCCGGCGGACATCCCGCCGGTGAAGCGCGTGCTGCGATCCGCCGAGCTGCGGGACGCGCGCGAGATCCTCGAAGCGGCGATGTCGTACAGCTCGGTCGACGAGATCGAGCGCTTCGTGGTGGAGCAGATGCGCGCGCGCTTCCCCGAGCTCGTGTCCTATCCTCGGGACGTGCCCGAGCCGCGCTCCGCTCTCCGCGACGTCTCCGGCCCTCCGAAGCGCGAGGCCGGCGGCTGAGCTGCGTTTCGCGGGTCGCGATCCCCAAGCCGGGTGATTGACTTTCGGGCCGTCCGGCGAGATTCTGCGCGCCCTGCCGCCAGCCGCATCGAGGCATCTACATATGCAACTACGCGACGCCCTGTTCAGCTCCGAGTCGGTCACCGAAGGCCACCCCGACAAGGTGTGCGACCAGATCTCCGACGCCGTGCTGGACGAGTGCCTCCGGCAGGATCGCGCCAGCCGGGTGGCGCTGGAGACGGCGGTGAAGACCGGCCTGGTGGTGCTGGTGGGCGAGATCACCACGCGCTGCACCCTGGACTATCCGCGCATCGTCCGGCGCACGGTGGAGCGCATCGGGTACACCGACGGCTCGATGGGGTTCGACGCGAAGAGCTGCGCGGTACTGGTCGCCGTCGAGCAGCAGTCGCCGGAGATCGCCATGGGCGTCGATGCGGGCGCCAACAAGGAGCAGGGGGCCGGCGACCAGGGGATGATGTTCGGCTACGCCTGCGACGAGACGCCCGAGCTGATGCCCCTGCCCATCGCGCTGGCGCACCGGCTCACGCGGCGGCTTTCGGAGTGCCGCCGGTCGGGGATGCCCTTCCTGCGGCCCGACGGGAAGAGCCAGGTCTCGGTCGAGTACCGCAACGGCCGTCCGTTCAAGGTGCACGCGGTGGTGATCGCCGCGCAGCACGAGGACAGCGTCTCCACCGAGCACCTCCGGCAGTCGGTCAACTCCGAGGTCATCGACAAGGTGGTCCCGCCGGAGCTGCGCGGCCCGGACATGAAGCGGTGGGTGAACGCGACCGGCCGCTTCGTGATCGGCGGTCCGCAGGGCGACTCGGGGGTGACCGGCCGCAAGATCATCGTCGACACCTACGGCGGGATGGGACACCACGGGGGCGGCGCGTTCAGCGGCAAGGATCCCAGCAAGGTGGATCGCTCGGCGGCCTACGCGGCGCGCTGGGTGGCGAAGAACGTGGTCGCCGCGGGTCTGGCGCGCCGCTGCGAGGTGCAGGTGGCGTACGCGATCGGCATCGCGGAGCCGGTCAGCGTGATGGTGGAGACGTTCGGCACCAACGCGGTGCCGGAGGAGCGCATCGAGCGCGCCGTGCGCGAGACGTTCAGCCTCAAGCCGGCGACGATCATCAAGGACCTGGACCTCCTCCGCCCCATCTACGAGAAGACCGCCGCCTACGGCCATTTCGGCCGCAGCGAGCCCGAGTTCACCTGGGAACGGACCGACCGCGCCGATTCCCTCCGCTCCGCCGCCGGCCTCAAGGGCACGGCCACGAGCGCCGCCTGAACACGACAAAGCAACTGCACCACGGAGCACACGGAGCACACGGAGTCGTGCTGGTGAAAAACAAGAACCTCTCCGTGATCTCCGTGCTCTCCGTGGTGCAATCGGTTTGTCCGGAAAGGAAGTCACTGTGGCTGTTGCCAAGTTGAAGAGGCCGCACGACGTCAAGGACCTGAAGCTGGCGGAGAAGGGGCGCGGGCGGATCGAGTGGGCCTCCAGGTCCATGCCGGTCCTGGCCAGCATCGAGGAGAGGTTCCGCAAGCAGAAGCCGCTCAAGGGCGTGCGCGTCTCCGCCTGCCTGCACGTGACCTCCGAGACCGCGCACCTCATGCAGACCCTGCAGGCGGGGGGAGCGGACATCACCCTGTGCGCCTCGAACCCGCTCAGCACGCAGGACGACGTGGCGGCGGCGCTGGTCGAGGAGGGCATCTCCACCTTCGCCATCAAGGGCGAGGACCGGAAGACCTACTTCGAGCACATCCGGGCGGCGCTCGACCACCGGCCGCAGATGACCATGGACGACGGCTGCGACCTGGTCAGCGCGCTCCACTCCGAACGCCGCGAGCTCCTGAAGAACGTCATCGGCGGCACCGAGGAGACCACCACCGGCGTGATCCGGCTGCGCGCGATGGAGCGGTCCGGCACGCTCGCCTTCCCGGTGATCAGCGTCAACGACGCGCTCACCAAGCACATGTTCGACAACCGCTACGGCACCGGCCAGTCGACCATCGACGGCATGGTGCGCGCCACCAACCGGCTGCTCGCGGGCTCGGTGTTCGTGGTGCTCGGCTACGGTTGGTGCGGCCGCGGCCTGGCCCTGCGCGCGAAGGGCATGGGAGCCGACGTGGTGGTCACCGAGATCGAGCCGCTCAAGGCGCTGGAAGCGACCATGGACGGGTACCGCGTGATGACCGGCCTCGAGGCGGCGAAGATCGGCGACTTCTTCTGCACGGTGACCGGAAACACCAGCGTGCTCGCCCAGGAGCACTTCGAGCGCATGAAGGACGGCGCCATCGTCGCGAACAGCGGCCACTTCAACGTCGAGATCGACATCGCTTGGCTTGCGAAGAACGCGAGGAAGCGCACCGTGCGCGAGTTCGTCGACGAGTACACGCTCAAGAACGGCCGCCGGATCGCCGTCCTCGGCGAGGGCAGGCTCATCAACCTCGCCAGCGCCGAGGGCCATCCCTCGAGCGTCATGGACATGAGCTTCGCCAACCAGGCGCTCTCCGCCGAGCACATGGCCAAGCACGGCAAGGAACTGGAGAAGAAGGTCTACCCGGTGCCCGCCGGGATCGACCGCGAGATCGCGCGCCTCAAGCTCCGGTCGATGGGCGTGAAGATCGACAAGCTGACACCCGAGCAGGAGAGGTACCTGGCATCGTGGCAGGAGGGGACGTAAACAACGTCCCCCATGTCCGTCCTGCAAGCCATCGCTCTCGGCATCGTCCAGGGGCTCTCGGAGTTCCTGCCCATCTCCTCCAGCGCGCACCTCATCCTGGTCCCCTGGCTGTTCGGCTGGCAGGACCCGGGCCTCGCCTTCGACGTGGCGCTGCACTGGGGCACGCTCCTCGCCGTGCTGGTGGTGTTCTGGCGCGATTGGATCCGGCTCATCCGCGCCGGCGCGGCGAGCATCCTGGATCGGCGCATCGGAGACGATTCCGACCGGCGGCTGTTCTGGGCGCTGGTCGTCTCCTCCATCCCGGCCGCGGTGGTGGGCAAGCTCTTCCACGAGAGCGTGGAGGAGACGGTCCGCTCTCCGCTGATCATCGCGGGGACGATGTCGGTGATGGCCATCGTGCTCTGGCTCGCCGATCGGCACGGAGCAAAGAGCCGCCCGGAAGGCGACATGCGGATTCCCGAGGCGCTCGGGATCGGCGTGGCCCAGGCGTTCGCGCTGGTGCCGGGAGTGTCCCGATCCGGGTCTACCATCAGCGTGGGCCTCTTCCTGGGGTTCACGCGCGAGCAGATCGCGCGCTTCAGCTTCCTCATGTCCACGCCCATCATCTTCGGGGCGGGAGTGCTCAAGTTCCCTCAGATGCTGCGCGAGGTGCATGCCGGGACCGGCCAGGTCGGGCCGGCGGCCCTGCTCGGCGGCTTGATCGCTTCCGCGGTGGTCGGCGTGCTGGTCATTCGCTGGCTGCTGGCCTGGCTGCGCACGCGCACCTACAACGTGTTCGTCGTCTACCGGCTGCTCGTGGCCGTGCTCATCGTGGTGCTGTGGCTGTCGGGAAAGCGATGATCGAACGGGCGCCGACGGTCGCGCAGATCCGGCGCGCGCTGGCGCGGCACCGACCGCAAAAATCCGAGGAGACCTTCCGACCCGCCGCGGTGCTCGTCCCGCTGCTCCCGCGTCCCGAGGGACTGCACGTGCTCTTCACCGAGCGCAGCAAGGAGCTCCGCTCGCACGCCGGGCAGATCAGCTTTCCCGGCGGCGGCATCGACTCCGGAGACGCCGACGCCCGTGCCGCCGCGCTGCGCGAGGCGCGCGAGGAAGTCGGCCTCGACCCGCGGCACGTCGAGATCCTCGGCCAGCTCGACGACTGCCCCACCTTCGTGACCGGCTACGTCATCCTGCCGGTCGTCGGCGTCGTCGATCCGCTCGCGTTCACCGCGGCGGGCCGGTACCCCTGGACGCCGAGCCCGGCCGAGATCGCCGAGCTGCACGAGCTGCCCCTGGACGCGTTCATGGACCCGGGGAACCGGCGCGTCGAGCAGCGCCTGCGCGACGGGGTTCCCTATGACCTGACGTGGTACACCGTGGGCGGCGCGACCGTCTGGGGCGCGACGGCGCGCATCCTCCGCCAGCTGATCGAGATCGCGAATGCGCCCGTGGAGGCATCGTGAGCACGCACGCGGTGCTGCTGGCCGGCGGCAGCGGGACGCGGTTCTGGCCGCTCTCTCGGGCGCGGAGGCCCAAGCAGTTCCTCGAGCTGGTCACCGGCCGGACGCTGCTGGCCGACACGTACGCGCGGATCGCGCCCCTCTGCGGTCCCGAGCGCGCCTGGGTGGTGTGCGGACGCGACCACGTAAGCGCGGTCCGCAGCGGGGTGCCGGAGCTCCCTCCGGCGCACCTCCTGGTCGAACCGGCGGCGCGCAACACCGCTCCGGCCATCGGCCTCGCGGCCGTGCGCGCCCTGCGCGAGGATCGCGACGCCGTCCTGCTGGTGCTGCCGAGCGACCATCACATCGCGCATCCCGACCGCTTCCGGCAGGCCCTGCAGACCGCGGCGCGAGTCGCGGAGCAGGGCGACCTGGTCACGCTCGGGATCCGGCCGACGCGCGCGGAGACCGGGTACGGGTATCTCCGTCGCGGCGCCGAGCGCGGGCCCGGCGTGTTCGCCGTCGAGGCCTTCGTGGAGAAGCCCGACGCGGTGACCGCCCGGAGCTACCTGCAGGACCCGCGGTATTCGTGGAACGCGGGCATCTTCGTCTTCCGCGCCGACGCGCTGCTCGAGGCCCTGCGGCGGCACCTGCCGGCGGTGCACGAAGGGCTGCAGCAGATCGGCGCCGACGAGGCGCGCGCCGGCGAGATCTTCCCGCGCCTCCCCTCCATCAGCATCGACTACGGCGTGCTGGAGCCGGAATCGTCGAGCACGCGCCGGATCGCCCTGGTCGCGGCGGACGATCTCGGCTGGAGCGACGTCGGCTCGTTCGCCACGCTGCCGGAAGTGCGCGAGCTGGATGCGCGTGGCAACGCGCTCAGCGGCGACGCGCTCGCCGTCGATTGCGCGGATTGCGTGGTGCTCTCCGAGGGCGGGCGCCTGGTCGCGGTGCTGGGGCTTTCGGGCGTGTGCGTGGTCGACGCGGGCGACGCCCTCCTGGTGGTGCCCCGCGACCGCGCCCAGGACGTGCGCGCGGTGGTCGAGGCGCTGAAGGCGCGAGGCCGCGGCGACAAGCTGTAGACGGAGGCCGGCATGGCGATTCCCACACACGTCTTTCGCGAGTACGACATCCGGGGCCTCACCTCGACGGAGCTGACCCCCGAGTTCGCCGAGGCGCTGGGCCGCGGATTCGCTACGTACCTGCTCGAGCGATGTCCCGGCGCGCAGAGCATCGCGCTGGGGCGCGACCACCGCACCTCCAGCCTGGGCCTCGCCCGCGCATTTTCCCGCGGAGTGCGCGCCCGAGGGGTCGACGTCTGGTCCATCGGGATCGTCCCCACCCCGCTGACCTACTTCGCGGCCAACACGTTGCCCGTGGATGGGCTGTGCATGATCACCGGCTCGCACAACCCGCCCGAGTACAACGGCTTCAAGGTCGGCATCGGGAAGTCCACCCTGGCCGGGCCCGAGGTGCAGGAGCTGAAGCAGCGCGTGCTCGAAGAGAAGCCAGGCAGCGCCGCGCATCCCGGCCACGAGAGCGAGTTCGACGTCGTCACCCCGTACCTGCACTTCGTCACGCAGACGCTCGAGACGGCGCGCCCGCTGAAGGTCGTCGTCGATGCGGGGAACGGCACCGCCGGCACCGTCGCGCCGCGGCTCCTGCGCGCGCTGGGGCACGAGGTGGTGGAGCTGTTTTGCGAGCTGGACGGCACCTTCCCCAACCACCACCCGGATCCGACCGTCCCCGAGAACCTCCGCGACCTGCAGGAGAGGGTGCGCACGCAGAAGGCCGACCTGGGCGTCGCGTTCGACGGCGATGCCGACCGGGTCGGCGCGGTGGACGAGAACGGGAGCATCCTCTGGGGCGACCAGCTGATGATCCTCTTCGCCCGCGACCTGCTGCCCCACCACCCGGGAGCGACGATCATCAGCGAGGTGAAGTGCTCGCAGACGATGTACGACGACATCGAGGCGCGGGGCGGGCGCGCGATCATGTGGAAGGCGGGGCATTCGCTGATCAAGGCGAAGATGAAGGAGGAGCACGCGCTGCTGGCCGGCGAGATGAGCGGCCACATCTTCTTCAAGCACCGCTACTACGGCTACGACGACGGCATCTACTCGGCCGCGCGCCTGCTGGAGCTCTTGGCGCGCGACGGCCGCCCGCTCTCGCGCATGCTGGACGG
>WNEY01001121.1_pt1 | contig 18415 bp, 15 predicted proteins | sample 5400531 | NCBI WGS metagenome assembly WNEY01 (sample SAMN13153338, study PRJNA577476) | soil metagenome | isolation source: 200 cm saprolite under Douglas fir tree site 1 | place: USA:California | collected 2015-04-18
CCGCTGATCACCGCGGCGGCCTTGGCCCCGGCCGAGCCAAGCGGCAGCAGCGTGGCGCCGACCTGGCTGGCCAGCAGCTTGACGAACTCCGGGGGCCGGGTCCTGCTCACCACGAAACGGAGATCCCGGGGAACTGCCTGCTTACTGCCGTCGGCATCGGCGGCGCCGGTCACCGGCCGGCCCTGGCCGGCTGGCCGGCCTGCTGCGGTCTCCGCCAGCCCCGCGGTGCTGAGGACCTTGCCCTGGGCCGGCAGCGCGACCGCGCCCGCGGTCAGCTCGCCGAGTTCCCACAGCGCCACGTGCACGGCCCAGTCGGTCCGGCCGGCCTCGCCGAATTCCCTGGTCCCGTCCAGCGGATCCACGATCCAGACCCGGCTGGCCGACAGCCGGGCCTCGTCGTCGCTGCCCTCTTCGGACAGCAGGGCGTCGGCAGGCCGCAGCCTGGCCAGCTCGGCGGCCAGGAACTCGTGCGACAACAGGTCGCCGGCCTTGCGCAGGGTGTCCGGGTCGCCGCCCGCCGCGCGCAGCGCAAGCAGGCGCTGTCCCGCCTCGGCCGCCAGCTGATGGGCAAGGCGATCGTCATCGGACATCATCAGGCAGGCTCCATCCAGTGGTTTGTCCGCCGCGACGGGACTAGTAGGCCCCGGACCCGCGCAGTACCGCCGAGCACGTCTTCCACAAGATCTGAAGGTCAAGGACCAGGGACCAGTTCTCTACGTAGCGCAGATCGAGCCGGACTGATTCCTCCCAGGACAGATCTGACCGGCCGTTGACCTGCCAGAGCCCGGTGATGCCAGGCTTGACCACCAGCCTGCGCCGGACGTAATCCCCGTACCTGGCCGCCTCATCGGGCAGTGCCGGGCGGGGTCCGACCAGCGACATGTCCCCGCGCACCACGTTGATGAGCTGCGGCAGCTCGTCCACCGACCAGCGCCGGAGCTTAGCGCCGATGGCGGTAATCCGCGGATCATTGCGGATCTTGAAGAGCGCTCCGTCTTTCTCGTTGCTGACCGCGAGCTGTGCCTTGCGGTCCTCCGCGTCCAGCACCATCGTGCGGAACTTGTACACCGTGAAGGCACGGCCGTCCTTGCCGACTCTGGTCTGCCTGAACAGCGCCGGGCCGCCGTCCGCGAGCCTGATGGAAATGGCCACGGTGATGAATACCGGCGCGAGCAGCGCGAGCGCGGACATGCCGAGCACCTTGTCGAAGGCTTCCTTGATGACCTGCTTGGCGCCGGTGAACTCCGGATGATCAACATGTAGCAGCGGCAGCCCGGCCACCGGCCTGATCGTCGTACGCGGCCCTGCGACGTCCAGCAGTGCCGGGGCGACGCACAGGTCGGTGCCGGTTTTCTCCAGCTCCCAGGCAAGCTCTCGCAGCCGCACGCCGCTCATTTCCGGGCAGGCCAGCACGGCGACCGTGTCGGCGTCGTACCGCTCCACCACCTTGGCAACATTTCGCAGGTCGCCGACCAGGGGAATGCCGTTCACCTCGGAATCCCCCTCGGGGCCGGCCACGCAGGCCGCGACCACGCACAGCCCGTGATAGGTATCCCGGCGCAATTCCGTCGCCAGGCCTGCGACCACCGGCGTGTGCCCGACGGCGACCACCCGGCGCATGCAGCTGCCCCTCCTGCGCAGCCGGTGCAGCCTCTTGCGCAGGACGAACCTGGCGATCAGGTTGGACAGGGTGAGGCATGGCAGCGCGACGACCACGTAGCCACGGGCAATATCCGTCTTCGTCGCGTAGGCCAGGATCGCGACGGCGGCGGTCAGCGTCACCCCGGCGTTCAGCACGCGGCGGAACTCGTCCGTGCCTACCCCGATAAAGCGGGAGTCATAGCCGCCGGTGAGGAAGACGATAGAAAGCCAGATCAGCGGCAGGCCCAGGCTGAGCGCCAGGTAGCGGCTCGGCGGATTGCCGTCGCCGTCGAAGCGCAGCTTGAGTGCCAGTATGCCGCTGGCCAGCGCGCAGAGCCCGTCAGCCGTGATCACCTGGCGCTGGTAGCCGCTGGTCCATGCGGCGGGGTTCTGCGCAGCCAGGCGAGCGAGCACCTTGTCAGCCCGTCGGCCGCTGGTGACGGCTGTCTGACCTGACACGCTCGCACCTGACCCTTCCCGCCGGTTACCGGGACGCCGATGTTCGCCGGGCGTTCACCTCGCCGTACACAGGGAAAGACGCCTAGCCAAATGAGCCGGTTGACCTACTTTCCCCGCGATCTGTGCATCATAGGGCAGATTACGCAGAGTTACACCAGTATCGGATCCATCGTCAGCGCCCTGACCAAGCGAAACTCCTTACGCCACCGAGGTCGCGTCACGATTTCGCGGGTGAAAAATCGGGATGAAATTCGTTCTGAGCGGCGGCCAGGCCACCGGTCAGCAGCGCCTCGACGGCATCCCCGCCCCGGTCGATCAGGCCGGGCAGTTGCCTGCGCTCGGCGGCTGCGAAATCACGCAGCACGAAGTCGGCCGGGTCCATCCGGCCAGGCGGGCGGCCGATGCCAAGCCTGACGCGGTAATAGTCCCGCGTGGCCAGCGCGGCAGTAACGGACCGCAGCCCGTTATGCCCGTTGTCGCCGCCGCCCAGCTTCAGCCTGATCGCGCCGAACGGGATGTCGAGATCGTCGTGCACGATGATTACCCGGTCCGGCGGGATCTTATAGAAATTCCGGAGTGCGGCGACCGGACGGCCGGACAGGTTCATGTACGACATCGGCTTACCGAGCGTGACCGGCAGCCCGGCCAGCCGGCCGGTCGCTACCGCCGCGCCCGACCGGTCCCGCCTGAACCGCGCGCCCATCCGGTCAGCGAGCAGGTCGGCGACCATGTACCCGGCGTTGTGCCGGTTGCCCGCGTACTCGGCGCCAGGATTACCGAGCCCCGCGATCAGCCAGCGCTCGTCCGCCATGCGTGCTCACTCCAGGCTGCGCTCACTTCCGGCCGGTCCCTTCCGCCGGTCCCTTCCGGCCGGTCCCTTCGGCCAGCCCGCCATCGGGAGAGCCAGGTCAGGCAGTCTCCTCGGCAGCGGGGGCCGCGGACTCGCCCTCCGGCACCGGGGCAGGCTCGCCCTCGGCCGGCCCGGCGGCCTCCTCGGCCTCGATGCCGAGTCCGGCCTCCATCTGCTCGGCCGTCGGGGCCGCGATGACATGCAGCACGAGCAGTTCCGCGTCAACGGCGAGCGTCGAGCCAGCCGGCAGCGACAGGTCGCCTGCGTGCACCGATGCGCCGACCGTCATGCCCTCGACGTCCACCTCAATACCCGTCGGGATGTTGGTCGCCTCCGCCTCGACGGCTACCTGGACCAGCTGCTGGTCGAGCAGCCCGTCCGGCGCGACCTCCCCGGTCACCTGCACGGGCACGTCGACGGTGACCTTCTCGCCACGCCTGACCAGGATCAGGTCCACATGCTCGACGGAGCCCTTGATCGGATCCCGCTGGATTGCCTTGGGCAGCGCGAGCTCGCTGCCGCCGGGCAGTCCCTCGAGCCGGATCAGCACGTTGGGGGTGCGCAGCGCCAGCAGCACGTCGTGGCCGGGCAGGCTGACATGACGCGTGCCGGTGCCGTGCCCGTACAGCACGGCGGGCACCCGGCCCTGGCGCCTGACCTGCCGGGCGGCGCCCTTGCCGAACTCATGGCGCGGCTCGGCGGCGATACGTACCTCGGGCACGGCGGTACTCCTCAGCGATAAGGAAAATTCCTGCGCAGTCTAGCCGACTGCGGTGCCCGCGCGTCCGCCAAGGGCTCAGCTCTGGCCGTCGAACAGGCTGGTCACCGATCCGTCGCTGAACACCTCGTTGATCGCCCGCGCGATCAGCGGCGCGATGGACAGCACGGTGAGCTTGTCGAACCGCTTCTCTTCCGGAATCGGCAGCGTGTTGGTGACCACTATCTCGCTGATCCCGGAGTTCTTCAGCCCGTCCACCGCCGGCCCGGACAGCACTCCGTGGGTCGCGGTCACGAGGACTTGCGCGGCCCCCTGCTCGAAAAGCGCATCGGCCGCGTTCACGATCGTCGCGCCGGTGTCGATCATGTCATCGACCAGGATGCAGGTCCGTCCGGCGACGTCGCCGACCACCTCCAGGATCTTCACCTTGTTGGCCACATCGGTGTCGCGGCGCTTGTGGATGATCGCCAGCGGGCAGCGCAGCCGGTCGGTCCACCGCTCGCAGACCCTGACCCGGCCGGCGTCCGGCGCCACCACGGTGACTTCGGACAGGTCCAGCCGGTCCTCGATGTACGAGGCCAGGATCGGGAGCGCGAAGAGATGATCCACTGGCCCGTCGAAGAAGCCCTGGATCTGGGCCGTGTGCAGGTCGACGGCCATCAGCCTGTCCGCCCCGGCAGCGGCGAACAGGTCAGCCATCAGCCGGGCCGAGATCGGTTCCCTGCCGCGGCTTTTCTTGTCCTGGCGGGCATAGCCGAAGAACGGGGCGACCACCGTGATGCGCTTCGCCGACGCCCGTTTCAGTGCGTCCACCATGATCAGGTGCTCCATGATCCACTGGTTGATCGGCGCGGTGTGGCTCTGCAGCACGAAGGCATCGCAACCGCGAACCGACTCAAGGAACCGCACGAAGATCTCGCCGTTCGCGAAGTCGTAGAGCCTGGTCGGCGTCGGCTCGATGCCGAGGCAGCCGGCTATCTCGTTGGTCAGGCCGGGAAATGCCCGGCCGGAGAAGAGCAGCAGCTTCTTCTCGCCGGTAGCCGTGATGCCCGTCACTCGTCCCGCGCTCCCTCATCTGGCGGCGAGCCTGCCGAGGTGACTGGCTTACCGCGTGCGGCGGCTGCGCCGTCCCGGCCGGCTGTGCCGCCCTGGCCGGCTACCCGCTCTTCCGCTGCCAGTGTGGTACCTGGCACGAGGTGCGCGAAAGGCCCGACGGTGGCGCCCGGGCCGACCACGGCGGACTCGCATACCGACTGGATGACCGTGGCGCCGGCCGCGACCGCGGTGTCCCTGAGCAGGCACCCTGGGCCGATCCTGGCCCCGGCGGCAACGACCGTCCCGCCTTCCAGCTGCGTCCCCGGCCCGATTTCGGTGTCGGGCCCCAGCCGCACCCCGACGTCGATCCAGGTGGATCCGGGATCGTGAATGGTCACCCCGGCTCGCATCCACCGGCGGAGCACGCGCTCGTTCAGCACCCGCCTGGCCCAGGCCAGCTGCGCCTGATCGTTCACGCCGAGAATCTCGTCAGGATCGGGGCACGCCGCGGTGGCCACCGGGTGGCCGTCGCCGCGCAGGATGGTGACCGCGTCGGTGAGGTACTCCTCGCCCTTCGCGTTGTCCGTGGGCACTCGCTTGACGACGTCAGCGAGCAGGTCGCCGTCGAATGCGTAGACCCCGGAGTTGATCTCCCTGATGGCCCGCTGACCGGCGGTGGCGTCGGAATCCTCCACGATCCCGGCGAAGCCGCTGGCCGGGTCGCGCACGATCCTGCCGTAGCCGGCCGGATCGTCCACGATCGCGGTGAGCACGGTGACCGCGGCGCCGGCCGCGTCATGCGCCGCGACCAGTCCGGCCAGCGTCTGCGAGCGCAGCAGCGGGGTGTCCGCGTAGGTGACCACGATGGTGCCAGCGATCATGCCGACGGACTCGATCACCGTCCGTACCGCATGCCCGGTACCACCCCGGCGCTCTTGCACGACCACCGAGGCGTCGGGCGCGTGCTCGGCGAGCTGCCCGGCCACCTGGCCGCGGGCCTGGCCGGTAACCACGATCAGGCGCTGCGGCGCGAGCTCGCGCGCGGTCGCGAGCACGTGGCCGAGCATGGTCCTGCCGCAGACCACATGCAGGACCTTCGGAGTACGGGTCTTCATCCGCGTGCCCTCACCCGCGGCAAGGATGATGACGGCTGCCGGACCGCTGGCGCTCACTCGGCTCCTCGATATCGGTGCAGGCAAGGCTGGAGGGTCCCCCGCCGGTGCACGTTCCGGATCCCCGCAGGATACCGCCAGGCCCGGCGGCCCATCCCGGGACCTGCAATCACGCGGCCCAGGTCTGGCTGTCAGCGGCGGGCCGTGCCGGTGCCCATGCGGGGACCGCGCGGCCGCGATTCTCGCTGGCGCGCCGGCCTTTGCGCCATTTTGTCAGCGTGTCGAACTATTATTCGAATATCCTACTAATGAAAGCTTCGCCGAATTACGGGAACAGGTGATCGCGCTGCGCCGCGCGGGCAGGTCACGGCGGGAAATCAGGCAGCTGCTCGCCATCGGGAGCAACGCGACGCTCAACGAGGCGCTCAGGGGCGAGCCTCCCCAGCCATGGGCCCTGCGGCCGAACGCGGCGCGCCACGACCGTGAGTCGCCGGGCTTAGGATGCGCTGGACGAGTACGAGCAGAGGCCGGATACTGACCGGGTTGCGCAGGGAACTCCGGCCAGTCACTCGGTATCGTGGTGGCGCGGCCCCGTCCAGCAGTTCCGGCGGGCACAGCGGTCCGGCGTAGGGTAATTGGCAGCCCACAGGACTTTGGATCCTGTTTGTCCTGGTTCGAATCCAGGCGCCGGAACTGTCCGGTTAGGACGTTAGCACTGCGCACGTCGGCGCACCCTGCCTGACGGCACGCTGCCGCGCCGACCATGGCGCGCTGGGCCCGGCGCGCCGGGCTCAGGAACAACTGAGAGCACTGCAGCACGCACAGAATGACGAACACCACGAAGGCTCAGGGGCATTGCCGCTGAGCATCACGGCAACCGGGCTGTCAGGCCGGTTTCACGCTTGTTCGCGAGGCCCCTGGCCTGCACGGAGATGTCCAGCATCCGTGATCTTGCCCACATTCTGGCAAAGTTTCGGCCAGATCCCTTGCGCAACCTACGGTATCGTAGCCTACGGTTACGTAAGCGTATTTGCATTGGCCCTAGACCCCGGTGCATGCGAAGGCGCTCGCCACCCGGCCGCTGTACTCCAGTCGAGCGAGGAACGCCAAATGACCGCTACCACCGAACGCGCCGCGCCGCGACGCGACGATCTGCGCATCCCCCGCGTACCCGCGCCGGGCCCGCGCCCGGATGTCGATCCCGAGCCGAGCAGCACCACCGAGCGGGTCCTGGTGGCCGTGTTCGTCGCGGTCCCGTTCCTGGCACTCGTCGCCGCCGTGCCGCTGGCCTGGGGCTGGGGCCTGGGCTGGCACGATGTCGTGATCGCCATCGCTTTCTACCTGGTCACCGGGCTCGGCGTCAGCATGGGCCTGCACCGGTACTTCACCCACGGGTCGTTCAAGGCAGTGCGCGGGTTCAAGATCGCGCTGGCGATCGCCGGATCGCTGGCGATCGAAGGGCCGGTGATCACCTGGGTCGCCGATCACCGCAGGCACCACAAGTACAGTGATAAGGAGGGCGACCCGCACTCGCCGTGGCGCTTCGGGAACGACTGGAAGGCGCTCCTGAAGGGCCTGGCCTTCGCCCATATCGGCTGGCTGTTCGACGGCGAGGTCACGTCGGCGGAGAAATTCTGCCCCGACTGGCTCGCCGACTCCGATATCTCCAAGGTCTCGCGCTGGTTCGAGTGGCTGGTAACGGCATCCCTGCTGGCGCCCGCCCTGATCGGCGGGCTGTGGTCGATGTCATGGCAGGGCGCGGTCACCGCGTTCTTCTGGGCCAGCCTGGTCCGAGTCGCTTTCCTGCACCACATCACCTGGTCGATCAACTCGATCTGCCACACCTTCGGCAAGGAGGAGTTCGAGGTCAGGGACAAGTCAAGGAACGTCTCCTGGCTGGCGATCCTGTCCTTCGGCGAGTCCTGGCACAACCTGCACCATGCCGATCCGACCTGCGCCAGGCACGGCGTGCTCAAGGGCCAGATCGACATCGCGGCCCGCGGCATCTGGCTGGCCGAGAAGCTCGGCTGGGCATACGACGTCCGCTGGCCAGATGAGCAGCGGCTGTCCGCCAAGCAGACCGGCAGCGCCCGCAAGCTCGGCTCGATGACCACCGGCCGGGCGGCCAGGGTGACTGACTCGATTGGCTGAGTTACCGGCTGATCGCCATGATGGAGTAGTGACAAGCCAGCCCGCTGGACCTAACCGGAAGAGAATGACCGGCAAGGAACGCAGACAGCAGCTGCTAGACATCGGCCGCAGGCTATTCGCCGAGCGCGGCCTGGACGGCACCTCCATTGAGGAGATCGCCGCACAGGCAGGCGTGTCCAAGCCCGTGGTGTACGAGCATTTCGGCGGGAAGGAAGGGCTGTATGCCGTCGTCGTGGACCGGGAGGTCGACCGCTTCCTGACCATGGCGACCAGGCTCCTTGAGGGCGAGGACACCAGGGAGAAGTTCGAGGCCGCCGCGGTCGCGCTGCTCAGGTACATCGAGGAGAACACGGACGGTTTCCGGATCCTGGTGCGCGATTCTCCGCCCGGCTCAGGCTCTGGCACCTTCGGCAGCCTGATCAGCGACATCGCCAGCCAGGTTGAGTACATTCTCGCCGACGTGTTCAAGGCCAGGGGCTACGACCCCAAGCACGCTCCGATGTATGCCCAGATGCTGGTCGGCATGGTGGCCTTCACCGGCCAGTGGTGGCTGGACGCGCGCAAGCCCAGGCTGGAGGAGGTCGCCGCCCACCTGGTCAACATGGCCTGGAACGGTCTTTCCCAGCTCGACCCGAAGCCCCGGATCTCCGCCGAGGCCACCAGGAAGTTCAAGAACAAGGAACGGTAACCCGGCCTGCGCCCCGGCGGCCAGCAGCTCCAACCAGCCTGCCAGCACGGCCAGTTGCTCGGGCACCCATTGCAGTGCGGCATTGGAGATAATGACGTCGACCGGGCGCTGTGGCTGCCACTCCCGATCCCACATTCCGTACCCCGTACTCACTGCCGCCGAGGTATCCGTTACCGGTGTACTAGAGTGAATTCTTGATGTCAAGAGTTATGCTTCGGGCCATGACCGAGCAGCGCGACGGCGTGGCCGGCCCGCCACCGCAGGACCTCAGCTCACCGCACGACGGCCCGCGACCGGACGACGGCCAGCCGCTGCACGACGAGGTGGACGACCTGGTGGCCAGCTGGCGGACCGAGCGGCCCGACCTTGACATTGAGCCGCTGCAGGTGCTGAGCCGGGTATCGCGGCTGGCCAGGCACCTCGACCGGGCGCGCAGGGCGGCGTTCGCCGCGAACCAGCTGGAGACCTGGGGGTTCGACGTTCTGTCCGCGCTGCGCCGGCAGGGCCCGCCGTACCAGCTGAGCCCTGGCGCGCTACTCAGGGCCACCCTGGTCACGTCGGGCACGATGACTAACAGGATCGACCGGCTGGCCGACGCCGCGCTGGTCCGCCGGCACCCTGACCCGCACGACAAGCGGGGCGTGCTTGTCACGCTGACCCCGCGCGGCCAGGCGGTGGCCGACGCCGCGCTCGCCGACCTGCTGCGGCGCGAGCGGAAGCTGCTCACCGGGCTGACCGCCGCGCAGCGGCGCCAGCTTGCCGCGCTGCTACGGGTACTGCTCGCTCCGTTCGACGCCGACCAGGCCACGGCCACGGCCCCCGATCACAGCCCAGCACCCGATCACAGCCCAGCACCCGATCACAGCCCAGCACCCGGTCACGGCCCAGCACCCGGTCACGGCCCAGCACCCGATGGCAGCTGATCGGCCGCGGATGACAGGAAGCGACCCGGATGACAGGGACCCGGGCAGGTAAGCGGGCGCGCGGCACCATCGTCGTCCTGATCATCGCAGCCCTCGCGGCCACTGCCGCGACGGTGGCCGTGACGGCCACGGCAGCAGCTCCCGCTGGCACTGCCAGCCAGCATCGCCCCAGCCCCGGGCCCGTGATCGGCTACTACCTGGCTCTGGGCGACTCGCTGTCGCGGGGGGTTCAGCGGGACCGGGCCGGCGCCAGCCTCCCGACCAGCCAGGGCTACCCCGATCAGCTGTATTCGCGCAGCTGGCGTGCCTGCAGGTACTCACGGGGCGGTTGAGGCGCGTGCTGGGCGCAATCCAGCCGTTGGCCTCCGGGGGAACGCCCGGCGACCCCGGCCCGGTCAGCCGGCCAGTTCCTCGGCCAGCTCGAGCCAGCGTTCTTCGAGGCCGGCCTTCTCCGCCTGGACGGCGCGTAGCTGCGCGCCGAGATCGATCAGCGCGGCGTAGTCGCTGGCACTGGCCGCCAGCGCGGCGGTCAGTTCCGCCTCCTGCCGGGAAATCGTGCCGAGCTGGCGTTCCAGCCTGCTGAGTTCCTTCTGCCCGGCCCGCTGCCGCGCCGCCGGGGATGGTGCCCGGCCAGGGCTGCCGCGTCCGGCCGGCCTGGCCGCCTGCTCGCGCTCGCGCTCCCGGCGCTCCAGGTACTCCGCGATGCCGCCGCCCAGGAAGGCGAGCTTGCCGCCGATCAGCGCCACGACATGATCGGTGACCCGTTCAAGGAAGTACCGGTCATGGCTGACCACCACGAGCGAGCCAGGCCAGCTGTCCAGCAAGTCCTCCAGCTCAGTCAGCGTCTCGATATCCAGGTCGTTGGTCGGCTCGTCGAACAGCAGCACATTCGGCTCGGCCATCAGCAGCATCAGCAGCTGCAGCCTCCGGAGCTCGCCGCCGGACAGCTCGCCGACCGGCGTCCACTGCTTCTCGCCGCCGAGGCCGAGCCGCTCAAGCAGCTGGCTGGCGGACACCTCGCCCTTGCCGGCCTGCACGCTGTGGCGCACCCGCTCGGCAGCCTCGATGACCCGCAGCGCCGGATCGATATCGGCCGCCTCCTGGGTCAGGCAGCCGATCTGCACCGACTTGCCGCGCCTGACCCGGCCCTGGACGGTGAGGCCGGCGGCGGCGGGCGGTGCACCGGACTGGCCCGCCGACGGCAGCGCTGCCGGAGACTGCCCGGACGACAGCGTCCCGGCGAGCAGCCGGAGCAGCGTCGTCTTACCGCTCCCGTTGATGCCGACCACGCCTACCCGGTCGCCGGGTCCGACCTGCCAGCTAACGTGATCGAGCAGCGCCCGGCGCCCGGCCATGACGGTGACGTCGGTGACGTCAAGCACGGTCTTGCCGAGCCGGCCGGCGGCCAGCCTGGTCAGCTCCACCTTGTCGCGCGGCGACGGCTCGCCATCGATCAGCGCGGCGGCCGCCTCGACCCGGAACTTCGGCTTGCTGGTCCGGGCCGGCGGCCCGCGCCTGAGCCAGGCCAGCTCCTTGCGCAGCAGGCTGCGGCGCCGCCGGTCGGCCGCATCGGCGAGCCTGTCGCGCTCCGCCCTGGCCAGCACGTACGCGGAGTAGCCCCCCTCGTAGGCACTGACCTGCCCGTCCGCGACCTCCCAGGTCCGCGTACAGACCGCGTCGAGGAACCAGCGGTCGTGGGTCACCACGACGAACGCCTGGGCCTGCCCGCGCAGATAGCCGGCCAGCCAGCTGATCGCCTCGATGTCCAGGTGGTTGGTCGGCTCGTCGAGCAGCAGCAGGTCATGCGCTTGGCACAGGACCGCGGCCAGCCCGGCCCTGCGCCGCTCACCGCCAGAAAGCCGCTCGGCCGGTGAGTCCAGGCGGACGCCGCCGAGCAGCGCGTCCTTGACCGCTCGGGTCCGCGGGTCGGCCGCCCAGGCGTGCTCGGGAAGCGTGCCGAACACTATCTGCCCGACCGGCCCGGCAAGCTCCTCGCTCTGCGGCAGGTAGCCGAGCCGCAGGCCGCCAGCGCGGGTGGCCCGGCCGGAATCCAGCTCAGCGGTGCCGGCCAGCGCGGCAAGCAACGTGGTCTTGCCCGCGCCGTTGCGCCCGACGACGCCGATCCTGTCCCCGGCCGATACGCCGAGCGAGACATCGTCAAGCAGCACCCGGGGGCCGAACGCCTTGGCGGCGCCCTCCAGGTTGACCAGGTTCACGCCTGCTCCGTGCTGGCGACGACGGCCGCGCCAGGCACTGGCCCGTGCACGCTGGCGACGGCACGGCACACGCCAGCGCCAGTCAGCGAGACCGCGAGCTCCCGTGCGTGCCCGGCGTCGGCAGCCAGGAAAGCGCAGGTCGGTCCCGAACCGGAGACCATGGCGCCGACCGCCCCGAACTCGCGCCCTGCGGCCAGCGCGCGGCGGAGCCCGGGACGCAATGACAGCGCGGCGGGCTGCAGGTCGTTGGCGAGCAGCGGGCCGACCGCTGCGGGATCGGCTGACCGGAGTGCGGCCATCAGCTCGGTGCTGAGCCGTGCGGCCGGCGCTTCGCCGATCGCGGCGAGGCCGATGCGGCCGCCCGGGCTGGCCGCGCCGTCTGGGCTGACGGCGCTGCCCGGGCCAGCGACGCCCGCGGCCCGAGCCGCGCGGAGCCTGTCGCAGGCCGCGTATACCTCGGCCGTCGACAGTCCCCCGGTGGCGAAGGCGAGTACCCAGTGGTACGTCCCCGCAGCCAGCGCGGCAGTAAGCTGCTCGCCGCGGCCGAGCCCGACGGCGGTCCCGCCGAGCAGGGCGAACGCGACGTCGCTGCCGACGCCCGCCGCCACCTGGCCAAGTTCCGGCCCGGACAGGCCAGCCTGCCACAGCTCATTGCAGGCGACCAGCGTGGCGGCGGCATCCGCGCTGCCGCCAGCCAGCCCGGCGGCTACCGGGATGCGCTTACGGATCTCGATCGCCACGGCTGGCCTGGCCGCGCGCCGCTGGCCGGCCTGACCGTCGCGGCCAGCGGGCCGGGCGGCCCTGGCGAGCGCCATCGCGGCCTGCACGGCGAGGTTCGCGCGGCCGGCCGGGACGGCAGCCGCGTCCTCCCCGGTGACCCGGACGGTGGTCCGCTCGGCCGGCCGGACCGTCACCTCGTCGAACAGCGAGACGGCATGGAACACCGTCACCAGGTCGTGGTATCCGTCGGCACGAAGCGGCCCGACGGCGAGCTGGAGGTTCACCTTCGCGGGCACCCGGACGGTCACAGGAGTCACGATTAATTGATCGTACGCGGCCAGCACGGTATCCAGCGACCGGCGCTGCGCCGCTGGTCAGCCAGCCTGGCCGCGCATCCCGCCGCGCTGACTCCCGGGCTGGCCGGGCTGGCGGCCAGCCAGCGCGATCCGCGCGAACTCGGCAACCCCGAGCGACTCCCCGCGCAGCGCGGGATCGACCCCGGCCGCCCTGATCACCCGCTCTGCCTCGGCCGCCGAGCCTGCCCAGGACGCCAGCGCGGCGCGGAGCGTCTTGCGCCGCTGCGCGAACGCCGCGTCCACCACGGCGAACACCTCATCGCGAGCCGGACGGTCATCCCGGCGGCCGTCACCGCGCTGCTCGCCGGGCCGGCCCGGGTACCGCCGGAACGCGACAAGACCGGAATCCACTCTTGGCACCGGCCAGAACACGCTCCGGGGCACCGCCCCGGCCCGGCGCACCTCGGCGTACCAGGCGAGCTTGACCGACGGAACGCCGTACGTCCTGCTCCCTGGCGGGGCGCTCATCCGGTCGGCCACCTCCGCCTGGACCATGACCAGGCCGCCGCGCAGCGATGGAACCGTGGCCAGCAGGTGCAGCAGCACCGGGACGGCCGAGTTGTACGGCAGGTTCGCGACCAGGGCGGTGGGCGGGTCACCGGGCAGCTCCCGCACCCGGGCGGCGTCCGCGGTCAGCACGCGAAGCCGGCCGGCCAGCCCAGCAGCGCGCGCGGCGACCGTGCGCGGCAACTCGGCCGCGAGCACCGGATCCAGCTCGACCGCGATAACCTGCCGGGCCACGGCGAGCAGCGGCAGCGTCAGCGAGCCGAATCCCGGGCCGACCTCGAGTACCACGTCGTCCGGCGAAAGCCGGGCCAGCGCGGTGATCCGGCGTACCGTCCCGGCGTCGGTCACGAAGTTCTGGCCGAGCCGTTTGGCTGGCCGGACGCCGAGCCGGCCAGCGATTTCCCTGATGTCGGCCGGCCCGAGCAGGCCTGCACCCGGCACGGCTCAGCCGGCCACGGCTCGGCCCGCCGCGGCTCGGCCCGCCGCGGCTAGCCCCGCTGCGGCTAGCCGCGCAACCACCCGGCCAGCCACGGCTACGCCTGCCATGGCCCGAAGACGCGCTCGCCGGTCGCGGCGATGACCGCGCACAGCTCCGCCACGTCCAGCTGCTTCACCTCGGCGATGCAGCGCACCGTGTACGCGGCCATGGCGGGCGCGTTCGGCTTCCCCCGGTGCGGCACCGGGGTGAGGAATGGCGCGTCGGTCTCGACCAGGATCAGCTCGGCAGGCGCCGCCGCGGCAGCATCCCTGAGCTGCTGCGCGTTGGCGAACGTGACATTCCCGGCGAAGCTCATCACGTAGCCGGCGTCCGCGCACCGCTTCGCCATCGCCTCGTCGCCGGAGAAACAGTGGAACACGACCTGCTCCGGCGCACCGTCGGCCTCAAGCAGCCGCAGCACGTCCTCGTGCGCCGCCCGGTCATGGATCATCAGCGCCTTGCCTGCTGCCTTGGCGATGGCGATATGCGCACGGAACCAGTCCCGCTGCACCGCAGGATCGGCCCAGTCCCGGTAGTAATCGAGCCCGGTCTCGCCGACGGCGCGCACCTGCGGCTGCGCCGCCAGCGAGCCGATCTCGGCAAGCACCGCGTCGGCGCCGCCGGGTTGCGCTGCCGCTTTCGCCGTCTCGTTCGGGTGAATCGCGACCGCCGCATAGACGGGCTCGTGCTCCGCGGCGCAGGCCGCCGCCCACCGCGACGAGGGCAGGTCGCAGCCGACCGTGATCATCCGGCTGAGGCCGGCCGCGAGAGCGTCCGCCACCACCGCCTCGACCGGGCGCTCGATCAGGTCCAGGTGGCAATGACTGTCGAACGCCCCGGCCGGCAGCGCGGGCGGCGTTGCGGAGCCTCCGGCCCGCGGCGCGGTGCTGGCCCGGGAGGACGACCCCCCGGAACCCCCCGCCGCGGTGCTGGCCCGGGAGGACGACCCCCCGGAACCCCCCGCGTCATTCACGCCTGCTCCAGCCTGGCTAGCTCCTCCTCGGCGACCGAAGGGTCGAGCTTGGTGAACAGCGGCTTCGGCGGCGCGAGCGGGGTGCCCGGCCGGATCGGCGCGCGCTCCCACCGGGCAGCGGTCTGGTAGTCACCGGTGATGACGGGATACCGCGGCCCGCCGTCCTCGTCCACCTCCTCGATCCGTGGCATCCCGGACCAGGTCCCGGTGCCGCCGAGCATCTCGTAGACCCGCTGCGACGATTCCGGCAGGAACGGGGTCAGCAGCGTCTTGCCGTCATCAACGAGCTGCAGCGCGACATGGCAGATCGTCCGCATCCGCTCGGGGTCCGACTCACGCAGCTTCCAGGGCGCCTGGTCGGAGAGGTACTTGTTCGCCTCCGCGAGCGTCCGCATGGTCTCCGTGCTGGCCGCCTTGAATCTCGACCGGGAAAGTGACTCGCCAACATTTTTGAACGCAGCCTGCGAGTGCTGGAGTATCGCCTGATCCGCATCGGTCAGCCGGCCGGCCGCAGGGACCGTCCCGATGTTCTTCGCCGCGAACGAGACGCAGCGGTTGACCAGGTTCCCCCAGTTCGCCAGCAGCTCGTCGTTGTTGCGCCGGACGAACTCAGTCCAGGTGAAATCGGTGTCCTGGTTCTCCGGGCCAGCCACGGCAACGTAGTACCTGAGGGCGTCGACGTCGTACCTGGACAGGAAGTCCCGCACATAGATGACGACGGACCTGGAGGAGGAGAATTTCCGCCCCTCCATCGTCAGGTACTCGCTGGACACCACCTCGGTGGGCAGGTTCAGTGCGCCGAGCGCGCCAGGCTTGCCGCCCTTCCTGCCCAGTCCGCTGTAGCCGAGCAGCATGGCCGGCCAGATCTCCGCGTGGAAGACGATGTTGTCCTTGCCCATGAAGTAGTAGGACTCGGCATCCGGCGACTGCCACCAGGCCCGCCAGGCGTCCGGGTCACCGGACCGCCGTGCCCACTCGATTGAGGCCGACAGGTAGCCGATGACCGCGTCGAACCAGACGTAGATCCGCTTGTCGGGGCGGTCCCGCCAGCCGTCCAGCGGGACCGGCACGCCCCAGTCAAGATCCCGGGTGATCGCCCTCGGCTGCAGGTCACCGAGCAGGTTCAGGGAGAACTTCAGCACGTTCGGCCGCCACTGGCCGCTCTTGCTCTGCAGCCAGGTCCCGAGCACGTCGGCGAAAGCGGGCAGGTCGAGGAAGAAGTGCTCGGTCTCTACGAAGACCGGGGTCTCACCGTTGATCTTCGAGCGCGGGTTGATGAGATCGACCGGGTCGAGCTGGTTGCCGCAGTTGTCGCACTGGTCGCCGCGGGCGCTCCCGTAGCCGCAGATCGGGCAGGTACCCTCGATGTAGCGGTCCGGCAGCGTGCGGCCGGTGGACGGCGAGATCGCGCCCATGGCGTTCCTGGCGAAGATGTAGCCGTTCCGGTACAGCCCGGTGAAGATCTCCTGGGTCACCGCGTAGTGGTTGCGCGTCGTGGTCCTGGTGAACAGGTCGTAGGACATGTCCAGGCCGGCCAGGTCATCGACGATGACGCGGTTGTAGCGGTCGGCGAGCTCCCGCGCCGTCAGTCCCTCGGCGTCGGCCTGTACCTGGATCGGCGTGCCGTGCTCATCGGTGCCGCTGACCATCAGCACCTTGTGGCCGGCCATCCGCTGGTACCTGCTGAACATGTCGCAGGGCAGCCCGAAGCCGGAAACATGCCCGATATGACGGGGGCCGTTGGCGTACGGCCACGCTGGTGCGGCCAGGATGTGGCGAGTCGTCGGCGACATGGCCACCAGCCTAGGGCCACCTGGCCGGGACTTGCCCGCCAGCGCGACACCGGCTGACCTGGCGGCTGGCTAACCCGGCGGGCCACCTCGTCCTAACCCGGGCGGGCCTTCCGGCGGGCCACCTCGTCGTAGAGCTCGCCCCGGTCCAGCCCGCGCTCCCTGGCCACGGCGGTGATCGCGGCGTTCGGCCGCAGGCCGGACCTGACCCGGGCGGCCACCTCGGCCACCGCGCCGGCCGGGCCGGCCTCGGCAGCACCCGCGCCCGCCGGCCTGGCGGCCGCGGCCTGCCGGGCCGGCGCGCCGGCCACCACGACCGTGATCTCGCCGAGCAGGCCCTGGCCGGCCCAGTCGGCCAGGTCGGCCAGGGTGCCCCGGCGGACCTCCTCGTGCGTCTTCGTCAGCTCCCGGCAGACGGCGGCGCGCCGGTCACCGCCGAACGCGGCGGCCAGCCCGGCCAGCGTCTCGCTGACCCGCCGGGCCGTCTCGAAGAAGACCAGCGTCCTGCGCTCGGCGGCAAGCTCGGCGAACCTGCGCTCCCGCTCGCCCGCCTTCCTGGCCGGGAATCCCTCGAAGCAGAACCGGTCGGTGGGCAGCCCGGAGACCGCGAGCGCCGCGGTGACGGCGGACGGCCCAGGCAGCACGCTTACCCGGATGCCCGCGGCGGCAGCCGCCGCGACAAGCCGGTAACCAGGGTCGCTGACGCCGGGCATCCCGGCGTCGGTGACGAGCAGCACGTCGTGGCCGGCCTGCAGGTCGGCCAGCAGCGCGGCGGCCCGCCTTTGCTCCACGTCGCCGAAGTCGTAGTAGGACACGATCCTGGCGGTGAGCTGAGCGCCGAGCGCGGCCGCAAGCCTGCGGACCCGCCTGGTGTCCTCGGCCGCGATTATCCGCGCCGCGCTGAGCGCCGCGCCGAGCCTGGGCGAGGCATCGTCAGCCCGCCCGATGGGGGCGGCTGCGATCAGCAGCATTCCCGTGCCTTCGCCGTGCTCGCTACCGCCCATGCCGCCTTTCCCTCCGCCGCACACGGTAACGCCCGGCCCGCCTACGATGGCATTCGATGAGGGCAGATGAAGCCGTGCCACTGGCGGCCGGGCCGGACGTTCAGGCGTCCGCGCTGGCTAGACGACTGGCCCCGGCCATACCCGGCAGCGCGCTCTGGGGCTGGCTTGGCCCGCTTCTCGTCACGGCTTTCGGCGCGTTCCTGCGCTTCAGCAGGCTCGGCGTCCCGCATGCAATCGTCTTCGACGAGACGTACTACGCCGGCGACGCCTACAGCATCCTCCGGCACGGCGTCGAGATCAACCACGTCAAGAACGCCGACGCGCTGCTCGCTAGCGGCAAGTCCACGCATATTCTCGCCTCCGGCGCCGAGTTCGTGGTGCATCCCCCGTTCGGGAAGGTACTCATCGCCGCAGGCGAGTGGCTGTTCGGCCTGACCCCGTTCGGCTGGCGGTTCTCGGTTGCGGCCCTCGGCTCGCTGGCCATCTTGATGACGGCGCGGATCACGCGCCGGATGACCAGATCCACGCTGCTCGGCTGCGTGGCCGGGCTGCTGCTCGCGCTGGACGGGCTCGAGTTCGTGATGAGCCGTACCGCCCTGCTCGACATCATCGTGATGTTCTGGGTGCTCGCGGCGTTCGGCTGCCTGGTGATCGACCGCGATCGCTCCCGCGCGCGGATCGCCGCGGCAGCCGCCTCGAGCCTGGCCGACGACGGCGGGCCGCGGCTCGGCATCCGCTGGTGGCGAGGCGCGGCCGGGCTGTGCCTTGGCCTTGCCTGCGCGTCCAAGTGGAAC
>WNEY01001123.1_pt1 | contig 18410 bp, 15 predicted proteins | sample 5400531 | NCBI WGS metagenome assembly WNEY01 (sample SAMN13153338, study PRJNA577476) | soil metagenome | isolation source: 200 cm saprolite under Douglas fir tree site 1 | place: USA:California | collected 2015-04-18
ACCCAGGCCAGCGACTTGGCCACGGAGCAGCCAACCAGGAGTGAGCCGACCAGTCCCGGCCCCTGGGTCACGGCGAAGCCGTCGAGATCAGCGAGCGTCACCTTGGCGTCGCGGAGCGCCTGGGCGACGACGGGAGCGATGACTTCGAGGTGCCGGCGCGACGCCAGCTCGGGCACGACGCCACCGTAGGGCGCGTGAATGGCGTCCTGGGACGCGACGACGCTGGAAATAATACGGCGGCCGTCGGAGAGAACCGCAGCCGCCGTCTCGTCACACGAGCTCTCGATGCCGAGGACGATCATCCTGCCCCCGGCCGGACTGCGCTACCGAACCTGCGTCGCCTGGGGCGCCGCCTGGGCCTGCGCGTTCCTGTTGGTGCGCTGCTCGAGCACGCGCATCGCCTTGATCACGTCGAGCGCGCGCTGCAGCTGCACGTCCTTCTTCAGATCCTCCATTGGATCGAGCGAGGGCGGCTGGGGCTTCGCATCCGCCGGCGGCTTGGGCGCCTCCACCACGATGTCGGGCGTGATGCCCTTCCCGTGGATCGAGCGGCCCTTCGGCGTGAAGTACTTGGCCGTCGTCAAGCGGAGGCCGGAGCCATCCGAGAGGGGGATGATCGTCTGGACCGAGCCCTTCCCGAACGACTGCGTGCCCACCACCACGGCGCGGCCGTAGTCCTGGAGCGCGCCGGCCACGATCTCGGACGCCGAGGCGCTGCCCTGGTTGACGAGCACCACCATGGGCAGGTTCGGATAGGTCTTCTTGGCGTGGGCCGAGAAGCGCATGTTCTGGTTGCGAACGCGGCCCTCCGTGTAGACGACGAGCTTGCCGTCTTCCACGAACTTCTCGGTCACCTCCACCGCCGAAGTGAGGAGGCCGCCGGGGTTGTTGCGGAGGTCGAGGACGAGGGCCTTCATGCCGTTCTTGGCGAACTTGTCCAACGCCGCATCGATGTCGTGGGCCGTCTGCTCCTGGAACTGACGCAGGCGGATGTACTCGATGCCGTTGCCCAGGTCGTGCGTCCGCACCGACTGCACCCGGATCTGCTCGCGCGTGATCTCGAAGTCCTTGGGTTCGGTCCAACCTTCGCGGATCACGCTGATGATGACCTTGCTGCCAGGCCGGCCCCGCATGCGCTTCACGGCGTCGGCCAGCTGCATGTCCTTGGTCACAAGGCCGTCGATCTTCGTGATGCGGTCACCGGGATGAAGGCCGGCGCGATGGGCGGGCGTGCCCTCGATGGGCGCCACCACCGTCAGCACGTCGTCGCGGAGCGTAATCTCGATGCCGAGGCCGCCGAAGCTCCCCGACGTCTCCACCTGCATCTCGCGATAGCTCTCGGGATCGAGGAACGACGAGTGCGGATCGAGCCCGCGGAGCGTGCCTTTGATGGCGCTGTAGATCAGCTCCTTGGGCGGCACCTCGTCGACGTACTGGTTCTGCACGATCGAGAGCACCTCGGTGAACAGCCGGAGCTGCTCGTAGGTCCCGCTGCCATCGCTGCTCTTGCTAGCCACGGTGCCCCCGAGCGAGAGCGTGAGCACCACGAGCAATGAGCCGATCACGAACGCCTTCTTCATGAGGTTCCTCCGCTTAGCCTCGTTGCCGCAGCCACTCGGCGGGATCCTGTGGCTTGCTCTGATAGCGCACCTCGAAATAGAGACTCGGTCCCGTCAGCGAGCCCGTGTCGCCCACGGTCCCGATGCGCTGTGCCTGTCGTACCTCGTCGGCCTCCTTGACCAGGATGTCGGCGATGTGTGCGTACAGCGTGAAGTAGTCGTTGGCGTGGTCGAGGATGATCAGGTTCCCGTACCCTTTGAACCACCCTGTGTAGACCACGTTGCCGGCATAGACCGCACTGACCTCCGTACCTTCCTGGGCTTCGATATCTACCCCGTTGCGGAACGTTCGCGTCCCGAAGCGGGGATGCACCTGCGGCCCGAACGCCGCGACGATCCGTCCCTCGGTGGGCCACGGCAGGCGACCGCGGAGGGAGCCGAATCCCACCCGAGGCGGAGCACCGTCGGTCGGCGGCGGTGCCTTCGCGATCCTCCGTTGCTTGGCCTGAAGATCCCGGATGAAGGCTTCGAGCCGCCGCGCCGCCTCGCTGAGCTCGCCCACCATCCGCTCGTGGTAAGCTCGCTCGTCGCGAACTTTAGCCAGCAACTGTCGGCGCTTAGCCGCCTCCCGGTCTACCTCGGCCTGTTCCTGTTTGGCCTCGGCCCGAAGGCTCCCCAACTCGCTTTTGCGAGCTTCTTCCCGCTCTTTCCGATCCGCAAGCCTGTCGGAAGTTACACGATACTCTTGAATCATCCTCGCGTCCAGAGCCGCTAAGCTCCCAAGATGCTTGATCATTGCCGCCCGCTGGACGGGGTCGTTGCCGCTGAGAATGACGGGCAACGCCGCTCCCTGGGCGTGAATCTTGTATATCGTGCGGAGGCGCCGGGCGAGAAACTCCTCCTGCTCGGACCGGTAGCTCTCGAGCCGAGTGATGTCGCCACGGAGCGCCGCGACCTCGGCCTGCGCCCGCTTGATGCGGTCGTCGAGCCGCGCCACATCGCGCTGCTTCTGAGCGAGCCGACGCTCCGTGTCCTCGATCTCGGCGAGCACCGACGTCTCGCGGCGCCGCGCATCGGCCGCCTTCTCGCGCTCGTGATTGAGCTTCTTCTGGGTCTCCTGAAGCTTCTGTTGCTCGGCCTGGACCGGGTCCTCGCGCTTTGGCTGGGCGCCGACGGGGAGCGCGCTGACCGCGACGACCAGCGCCAGCAGTAGCGAGCCGCTTCGTCTCACATCGCGCTCCGGCCACGCGCCAGCCAGCCGCCGAAGGCGCCGAGCGCGGCGCCGGCGGCGAGCAGCCGGAGAATCGCCGACGCCGGGAGGAACTCGAGGCTCGGCAGTCCGACCGTGAGGCTCATCAGCGGCTCGAGCTTCGGCGCCGCCAAGTGGTACAGCGCCACGAGCCCGAGCAGCGCGAGCGCCGCGCCCAGCAACCCCTGGATCAGGCCCTGGAGCAGGAGGGGCAGGCGGATGGCGGCTTCGGGGGCGCCGACGAGCCGCATGATCTCCGTCTCGTCGCGCCGGGCGTGCAGCACCAGCGTCGTCGCCGTGGTGACGGTGAGAATCGCGGCCAGGGCCAGCGTGGCGCCGAGGCCGAGCCCGATCGAGACGAGCAGGCGTTGCCAGTCCGACAGCCGCTCCACCCACTCGACGCTGCCCTCGACCTCTTCGACCTCGGGCATCGTGCCGAGCCGCGTGACGAGCACGCGCGCCCCTTCCGGCGTCGCGGCGCCCGGCGCCGGTGTCACCTCGATGGACGCCGGCAGCGGATTGGACGGGAGGTTGTCGGCCACCGTCGCGTCCTTGCCGAGCACGCGTTTGAGCGACGACAGCGCGTCGGCCTTGCTGATGTAGCGGGCACCCGCGACGTTGGGAACCGCCTTCACCCGCTCGAGCAGCACCGCCTGCTCGAGCGACGTCGGCTCACGCCGCAGGTAGAGGATGATCCGAACGCGGTCCTTCCACTCGGCGACGGCGCGCCCGAGGTTGGCCGAGAGCAGCCAGAAGCCGCCGAGAGCCACGAGGGAGAGCGTGATGAGGACGATCGCGGTGACGGCAACGCGCCCGGCCCGGCGCAGGTCGCGCAGAGCCTCGCCCAGCAGGAATCCCAGCACCTAGCCCTCGTCCTTCACGAGATGGCCGCTCTCGAGCAAGAGCGTCCGCCGGCGTAGAGAAGCGGCCAGGCGCGATTGATGGGTGGCGAGAATCACCGTCGTGCCCCCGGCCCAGATGTCCTTGATGACGCCCAGGACCTCGGCCGCCATTCCCTCGTCGAGGTTGCCGGTCGGCTCGTCGGCGATGAGCAGCGCCTGCTCACGGACGATGGCCCGGGCCAGCGCCGCGCGCTGAGCCTCGCCCTGGCTGAGCTGAGCCGGGTAGGCCTGGGCGCGCGCGGAGAGGCCGACGGCGCGGAGGGCCTCGAAGGCGCGGGCGGTGATTTCCCGGCGCGGGACGCCCGTGACGCGAAGCACGAACGCGATGTTCTCGTAGACCGTTCGGCCGGGCAGGAGCTTCGCGTCCTGGAAGACGACGCCGATCGAGCGCCGGAAGGCCGAGACTTCCCGCGGTGTCAGCTCGGCCAGCGGCTGACCGAGGACCAACACCTCGCCCTCGGTCGGCTCCTCCTCGCGGTAGAGCAAACGCATCAGGGTCGTCTTGCCAGCGCCGCTGGGTCCATTGATGACGACGAACTCGCCCTTGTCGATGGTGAAGGAAACGTCGGTGAGCGCAGGAACCTTCACCGGCCCGACTTCATAGATCTTCGAGACTCGGTGAAGCTCAATCATTGCGGACGGAACGATTATAGCCGCCCGCGTCAGCCTTTCGAGAGCTTCTCCTCCAGGAGCTTGTTCAGCAGGTCCGGGTTTGCCTTGTTCTGGGTCGCCCGCATCACCAGGCCGATCAGCGCCCCCTTCGCCGCTTTCTTGCCCTTCTTATAATCGTCAACCGGCTTCGGATTGGCCGCCAGCACGTCGTCAACGATCCGTTCGAGCGCTCCGGCGTCGGCGACCTGGGTCAGGCCCTCGCGCTGAACGATGGCGGCCGCGTCGTCGCCCGTGCGGAACATCTTTTCGAAGACGTCCTTGGCGATCTTGCCGCTGATGGTGCCGCCCTCGATGAGCGTGAGCAGGCCGGCCAGGCGCGAGGGCGTGACTTTGGCGTCACGGATGGCCGCTTCGTCATCGGCGGGCAGCACGCGGAGGAGCTCGGACATGATCCAGTTGGACGTGCTCTTTGCCGCTTGGCTGAGCGTGAGGGAGGGTGCCGCCTGCTTCAACGCGGTGGCTGCCTGCTCGTGATACTCGGCCAGCGCTCGAGTCTGAGTCAGCACATCGGCGTCGTAGGGAGGCAGCCCGTACTCGGTCACGAAGCGCTGGCGCCGCGCACGCGGCAGCTCAGGAAGCCCGCCGCGGATCTCATCGATGAAGCGCTGGTCGAGCTCGAGCGGGACGAGGTCCGGCTCTGGGAAATAGCGGTAGTCGTGAGCGTACTCCTTGGATCGCATGGAGCGCGTGTAGCCGCGGTCGGCGTCCCAAAGCCGCGTCTCCTGCACGATGCGCTCGCCACCGTCGAGCGCGCGGGCCTGGCGCTGAACCTCGAACTCGAGCGCGCGCTGGACGTTCCGAAACGAGTTCATGTTCTTGATCTCGACCTTGGTCCCGAATTCCTTCGCGTCACGTTCGCGCAGCGAGATGTTGGCGTCGCAGCGAAGCGAGCCTTCTTCCATATTGCCGTCGCAGACGCCGAGATAGACGAGCACGGCGTGAAAGGCGCGCAGGTAGGCGGCCGCCTCCTCCGGCGAGCGCAGCACGGGCTTGGAGACCGTCTCCATCAGCGGCACGCCGGCGCGGTTGTAGTCGACCAGGCTCGCCTGCGCCGTCTCCAGCGTGCCCTCGTGGAGGAGCTTGCCGACGTCCTCCTCCAGGTGCAGGCGCTGGATTCCGATGCGCCTCACTCCGCCGCCGATGTCGATCTCAAGCCAACCTTCCTCGGCCAGCGGCTCCTCGTACTGGCTGATCTGGAAGTTCTTGGGCATGTCCGGGTAGTAGTAGTGCTTTCGCGCGAACCGGCACGCCGCGTTGACGCGGCAGTCGAACGCGAGCGCGGTCTTCACGCCGAACTCGATGGCGCGGCGATTGATCACGGGCAGGACGCCGGGCATCCCGAGGCAGACCGGACACGTCTGCGTATTGGGCGCGGCGCCGAACGTCGTCGGGCAGCCACAGAACATCTTCGAGCGCGTGAGGAGCTGGGCATGGACCTCCAGCCCGATCACCACTTCCCATTTGGCGAGGGAAGACTCGGTCTTCGTAACCACGCTCATTTCAGTTCCGGCCGCTTCTCGAGCCAGGAGGTCGCCTGCTCGTAGGCATGGGCGACGCGCAGCACGCGCGGCTCGTCGAAGGCGCGGCCGATGACCTGGAGCCCGATCGGCAATCCGGCCGCACTGAACCCGCAGCGGATGGAGACCGCCGGCAGCCCGGCCAGGTTGCCGCCCACCGTGAAGACGTCGTTGAGGTACATCGCGATCGGGTCTTCCTTCTCGCCGTGCTTGAAGGCGACGCCGGGCGTCGTCGGGGCCACGATCACATCCACGCGGGCGAACGCCCGCTCGAAGTCGCGACGCACCAGCGTGCGCACCTTCTGGGCACGGCCGTAGTAGGCGTCGTAGTAGCCGGCCGACAGCGCATAGGTCCCGAGCATGATGCGTCGCTTCACCTCGGCCCCAAACCCGGCGGCGCGCGTGCGGCTCACCATCTCGATGAGATCCTTGGCGCCCGGCGTGCGCAGCCCGTACTTCACGCCGTCGTAGCGGGCCAGGTTCGACGACGCCTCGGCCGGCGCGATGATGTAGTAGACCGCGATGCCGTAGTCCGTCGTGGGCAGCGAGATCTCCTGCGTGGTCGCGCCGAGCTTCTCCAGCACCGCGATCGCCTCGCGCACCGAGTGCTCGACGTCGGCATCCATGCCGGGCGTGAAGTACTCCTTCGGCACGCCGATCTTGAGCCCGCGCACGTCGCCGGTCAGCGCGGCCGCATAGTGCGGGACGGGCTCGTCCACCGACGTGGAATCGCTGGCGTCGCGACCGGCGATCGCCTCCAGCACGAGAGCGCAGTCCTGGACGTCGCGCGTGAACGGGCCGATCTGGTCCAGCGAGGACGCAAAGGCGATCAGACCATAGCGCGAGACGCGGCCGTAGGTGGGCTTGAGGCCGACGATGCCGCAGAACGCGGCCGGCTGCCGCACCGAGCCGCCCGTGTCGGTGCCCAGCCCGGCGGCGGCGAGATCACCGGCGATCGCGGCGGCCGAACCGCCCGACGAGCCTCCAGGCACGCGGGTCAGATCCCACGGATTGTGCGTGGGCTTGAATGCCGAGTGCTCCGTTGACGATCCCATGGCGAACTCGTCCATGTTGGTCTTGCCGAGCAGGACCGCGCCGGCGTCCTTCAGCCTGGTCACGACGGTGGCGTCATAGGGCGGAACGAAGTTGTCCAGGATCTTCGAGCCGCACGTCGTGCGGACGCCGCGCGTGCAGAACACGTCCTTCAGGGCCACGGGGACGCCGTCGAGCGGGCCACGCGGCGTGCCATTGCGATACCGCTCATCGGATGCGCGAGCCCGAGCCAGCGCGTCATCACTGGTGACCGTGAGATACGCGCCCACCTTCTGGTCGTGAGCGGCGATGCGCGCGAGGTAGGCCGCGGTCGCCGCCGTGGGGGTCGTCGCCCCCGCTCGGTAGGCGTCGACCAGCTCGTGCAGCGTCAGCCGCGTCGGCTCCGTCGGCAATTCAGTCCTCAATGATGCGCGGCACCCGGAACAGCTCGCCCACGCGGTCGGGCGCGTTGGCGAGCGCGTCGGCCTGGGGCAGGCACGGCCCCGGCTCGTCGTCACGCATGACGTTGACGAGCGGCACGGCGTGGGACGTCGGCTCGACGCCCTCCACGTCGATCGCCTTCAGCTTGTCGATGTACTGGAGGATCGCCGAAAGCTGCTCGCGCATCCTGGCCCGCTCGCTCTCGGAGAGCGCCAGGCGGGCCAGGCGCGCGACGTGCTCGACGTCCTTGTCGGCGATCATCAGTCCATCTCCTCCAGGTGCGCGTACTGGAGCGACAGCCGCTTGCGGCCGACGCTGGCGAAGCGCACGGTGACGATGATGTCGCCGCTCTCCTTCTCGAGACCGACGACCATCCCTTCGCCCCAGCGCGCGTGGCGAACGCGCGCTCCCACGCGGAACGGCAGGTCATCGCCCAATGGCTCGCCGAACGTCGGATCCGGCTCGCTGACGACCGCACCGCGAAGCTCGCCGCCGCTGCGCGGCTCGGACCGCGCGTTGAGCGACGTCAGGTGCTCCTCCGGCATCTCGCGCAGGAAGCGCGACGGCTCGCCCACGCCATAGCCGTGAATCCGCCGGTGCAGCGCGTACGTGAGATAGAGTCGCTCACGGGCGCGCGTGACGCCAACATAGCAGAGCCGCCGCTCCTCCTCGATCTCCTCGGGATCGTCCATCGAGCGGGCGTGGGGGAACACGCCCTCCTCCAGGCCGGTGAGGAAGACGGCGGGAAACTCCAGGCCCTTGGCCGAGTGGAGCGTCATCAGCGTGACGCGCGAGTCGGCGTCCTTCAGCTCGTCGATGTCACTCATGAGCGCGACGGAGTCGAGAAAGCCCTCGACCGTCGCGCCTTCCGTGGCGTGAGTGTAATCCTCGGCGGCGGCGATCAGCTCTTCGAGGTTTTCGAGCCGGGCCTCGGCTTCCGGCGAGCGATCGGCTTCGAGGCTCTTCCGATAGCCGGACGCATTGAGGAGCGTGTCGATCAGGGCCGGCGGCGGGAGCGACGCGCGATCGGCGGCCAGCGTGCGGATGAGCGCGGCGAACTCTTCGAGGCCCTTGGCGGCCTTGCCGCGGATGTCGAGCGGTGGCTCGGCGGCGAGCGCGAGCAGCGGCTTGCCGTCGCGTGACGCGACCTCGTCGAGCCGCGCCAGTGTCGTGGCCCCGATCCCCCGAGAGGGCGCCCCGATGGCCCGCCTGAACGCCACGTCGTCGGCCGGGTTCACGATCAATCGCAGGTAGGCGAGCGTGTCCTTGATCTCCCGGCGCTCGTAGAATCGCACGCCCCCGACGATGACGTAGGGGATGCGCGCGCGCCGGAGCGCGTCTTCGAGCACCCGCGACTGGGCGTTCGTCCGGTAGAAGACGGCGACACCGTCCCACGGCACGCCCTCGCCCCGGACGGTGAGGATCGTCTGGGCGACGAAGTTCGACTCCTCGTGCTCGTCCCAGGCGCGATAGAGCTTCGCGCGATCGCCCTCGCCGTTCTCGGTCCACAGCGTTTTGTCCTTGCGCTGAACGTTGTGGGCGATCACGCCCGAAGCCAACGAGAGAATGCGTTGCGTCGAGCGGTAGTTCTGCTCGAGCCGGACGACCTTGGTGCCCGGATAGTCCTGCTCGAACTCCAGGACGTTCCGGATGTCGGCGCCGCGGAACTTGTAGATCGACTGGTCGGGGTCGCCGACGACGCAGATGTTGCGATGCTCCCCCGTCAGCAGCCGGATGATCTTGTACTGCGCGCGGTTGGTGTCCTGGTACTCGTCCACCAGCATGTGGCGCCACAGGCCCCGGTACCACGCGAGCACTTCGGGCACCGTCTCGAGGAGGCGCCCGGTGGAGAGCAGGAGATCGTCGAAGTCCACGGCGCCGGTTTCCTTCAGTCGCTTCTCGTAGCGCGAGTAGACCAGCGCCGCCTTCTTCTCCCACGGACCGCGCGCGTCGCGCAGCGCGTCGGCCACGCTCGTCATCTGGTTCTTCATGTAGGAGATGCGGTGGGCGGCGCCGCTCGGCGTGAACGAGCGCTCGGCCAGCTCGCCCTCCTTCATGCACTCCTTCACGAGCGCGAGGCGATCGTCCTCGTCGTAGATCGTGAAGTGCGAGGACAGCCCGATGTGCTTGCCGTGTTGGCGCAGGACGCGCACGCACGCGGAGTGGAAGGTGGCGATCAGCGGCGCCCCGACGCCGATCGGCCGGAGCAGCGCTTCCACGCGTCGCGCCATCTCGCCGGCCGCCTTGTTGGTGAAGGTGACGGCGAGCAGGTTGCGCGGGGAGACGCCCTGAGAGGCGGTGAGCCACGCGATGCGGTAGGCGATGACGCGGGTCTTGCCGCTGCCCGCGCCGGCGAGGACCAGCAGCGGTCCTTCACCACAGGTGACGGCCTCGCGCTGAACGGGATTCAGATCATCGAGGAGACGTTCCAGACCGGCCGCCACCGAGACATTGTACCGGCAATCAGCCGGAGCTGAACGCTCTCCATCCCAGCACGAGCCACCCGGCCAGGAAGCACAGCCCACCGAGCGGCGTGATGGCGCCCAGCCAGCGCACGCCGGTGATCGCCAGCAGATAGAGGCTGCCCGAGAAGACGAGCGTCCCGGCCACGAAGAGCCAGCCGGCCGCCGTCGTGGCGCCGCCGGGCCAACGCGTCGCGGCCCAGGCGACCGCGAACAAGCCGAGCGCGTGGAACATGTGATAGCGCACGCCCGTCTCGAAGGTGGCGAGCATGTCGGGCGTGAGGCGGCCGCGAAGGCCGTGGGCGGCGAACGCGCCGAGGGCGACGGCGACGAAGGCGGAGAGCGAGCCGAGCCCGAAGAAGAGCCGGTCCGTCGCTACTCCACCGTCACCGACTTCGCGAGGTTGCGCGGCTGGTCCACGTCGCAGCCCCGGCGGACGGAGACGTGGTAGGCCAGGAGCTGGAGCGGGATCACCGTGATCAACGGCGCCAGCAGCTCGGCCGCCGGCGGAATCTCGATCACGTGCTGGGCCTTCGAGGCGATGAGCTTGTCGCCGTGGTGGACGATGGCGATCACCTGGCCCTCGCGCGCCCGCACCTCCTCGATGTTGCCCAGCATCCGCTCGTAGGAAGAGTCCCGCGGCGCGATGGCCACGACCGGCAGGCCGTCGGCGATCAACGCGATGGGGCCGTGCTTCATCTCGCCGCCGGCGTAGCCCTCGGCGTGGATGTACGAGATCTCCTTCAGCTTCAGCGCGCCCTCGAGCGCGATCGGGTACTGGACGCCGCGACCGAGATAGAGGAAGTCGGTCGCGTGGCTGAGATGGCGGGCGAGCGCGGCGACCTTGGTGTCGAGCTCGAGCGTCTGCTCGACCAGGCGCGGGATCTCGACCAGATCGCTGATCCGCTTGCGCACGTCCTCGGCGGTGATGGCCTCGCGATGCCGGCCGAGCCACAGGCCGAGCAGGTACACGGCCACGATCATCGTGGAGAACGCCTTGGTGGAGGCGACGCCGATCTCGGGGCCGGCGTGCATATAGATGGTCCCGGTCGCCTCGCGGGCGAGGGCGGAGCCGACGGCGTTGGTGATCGTGATGATCGGGCAGCCCTTGAGCCGCGCGGCCTTGACGGCGCCGATGGTGTCGGCGGTCTCGCCGGACTGCGAGACGGCCACGACAAGTGTCTCCGGCCCCACGATGGCGTCGCGGTAGCGAAACTCTGAGGCGAGGTCGGCCTCGGCCGGCAGCCCGGCCAGGCGCTCGACCATCGCCTTGCCCAGCATGGAGGCGTGGTACGCGGTGCCGCAGGCGACGAACACCACGCGCTGGATCCCGCGGACCGTCGCCGGATCCATGTTCAGATCCGGAAGGACGATCGTTCCCGTCTCGGGCGCAATGCGGCCGCGGAACGTGTCGGTGATGGCCCGCGGCTGCTCGTAGATCTCCTTGAGCATGAAATGGCGGTAGCCGCCCTTCTCCGCCATGATCGGATCCCACATGATCCGCACCGGGTCGCGCTGCACGGGCTGATCGTCGAGCGTCGAGAGCACCACGCCGTCGGCGGTGACGACGGCCACTTCACCGTCCTCGAGGATCACCACGTCGCGCGTATGGCTCAGGATCGCGGGGATGTCGGAGGCGATGAACATCTCGCCCTTGCCGAGGCCGACGACGACGCTGCCGGCGCCGTGCTTGGCCGCGATGAGGCGATCGGGCGCGGCCTTGGACACGACCCCGACCGCGTACGAGCCCCTGAATTCGACCAGGGCCGCCTTCACCGCCCGCTCGAGCCGCGGGGTGGTCTTGAGGTGATCCTCGATCAGGTGAGCGATGACCTCGGTGTCGGTCTCCGACTTGAAGGTGTGGCCCAGACCCTGCAGCCGCTCTTTGATCTCGAGGTAGTTTTCCAGGATCCCGTTGTGGACGACGACGAGCGTGCCGCTGCAGTCGGTGTGGGGATGGGCGTTGTCGTCGGACGGGCGGCCGTGGGTGGCCCAGCGGGTATGCCCGATGCCGATCGCGCCGTTGAGGGGACGCTCGCGAAGGATTCCCTCGAGGTTCTTGATGCGCCCGGCCGCCCGCCGGACCTCGAGCGTCCCCGAGGGCGCCAGCACCGCGATGCCGGCCGAATCGTAGCCGCGGTACTCCAGGCGCTTGAGGCCCTCCAGAATGATGCCGACCGCACTCTTGTCTCCGACATAGCCGACAATGCCACACATGGTTAGCGGTGTCCTTCCTTCGGCGTCCGCGCCTTGCGCTTGGCCACCCAGCCTTCCTTCACGGTCTGGGGGCTGCGCTCGAGGGCAAGCGCGCCCGGTGGAACGTCCTTGGTGATGACCGAGCCGGCGGCCACGTAGGCGCCCTCGCCGATGGTGAGGGGCGCCACGAGACTCGAGTTCGTGCCCACGAAGGCTCCGTCGCCGACGATCGTCTGATGCTTGCGCTGCCCGTCGTAGTTGCACGTGATGGTGCCGGCGCCCACGTTGACCCGCTCGCCAAGCGTGGCATCGCCGGTGTAGGAAACGTGATGGATCTTGGTCTTGCGGCCCACCCGCGACTTCTTCAACTCGGCGAAGTTCCCGATCTCCGCTGCGGCCCCGATGTGGCACCCTGGCCGAAGATGGCAGAAGGGGCCGAGCGTCGCGTCCTCCTCCACCACGGCTTCCTCGATGATGCTGTACGGCTTGAGCACCACGCGGTCGGCGAGACGGCTCCCGGTCACATGCGAGCCGGCCCCGATGACGCACGCGCTACCGATCTCGGTCGCACCCTCGATCACCGTCTGCGGCTGGACGACGGTGTCGGGGCCGATCGTCACCGTGTCCTCGATGTAGGTGCTGGCCGGATCGACGATGGTGACGCCGCCTTCCATGAGCCGGTCGAGAATGCGCCGGCGCTGGATCGCGGCCACGGCGGCGAGCTGCTTGCGATCGTTGACCCCCAGCGCCTCGCTCGGGTCGGCGACGGTGACGGCCTCCACGCGGGCGCCCGCCTGAGAGAGGATGGCGACGACGTCGGTGAGGTAGTACTCGCCCTGGTCGTTGTTCGGACGAACCTCGGCCAGTGCCGACCACAGGCGGCGGGCGTCGAAGCAGTACACCGACGTTCCGATCTCCGTGATCTTCTTCTGGTCGTCGGTCGCGTCGCGCTCCTCTACGATGCGGGCGACGCGCCCGCGCTGACGGAGCACGCGGCCGTAGCCGAACGGATTGTCCACGATTGCCGTGAGCAGGGTCACGGCGGCGCCAGCAGTCTTGTGATGGCTCACCAGACGTTCGATGGTCTCCACCGCCAGGAGCGGCATGTCGCCCGGCAGGACGAGGATCGCTCCTTCACCGCACGCGTCCTTCGCCTGCACCACCGCGTGGCCGGTCCCGAGGCGCTCGCTTTGGATCACCGTGGCGACGCCATCGCCGGCCACCTGCCCAACACCCTCCGTACTGGGGGGAATCACCATCACCACGCGATCGGCGAACGTGCGGGCCAGACGCAGCGGATAGGCAATCAGCGGGCGACCACAGAGGCGGTGGAGGATCTTCGGCTGGCGCGAGCGCATCCGCTTGCCCTCACCAGCGGCCAAAATAATGGCTGTCAACGCATCCATCGGGGTGTCTAACCTAGCATCCCAAGCAATCCACGCGCCATACCTGAAAACTGGTCAGTTCACCGATCCGTGTTGCGAATCTGAGACAAGAGCCCCTCGAAGCGCGGCGGAAATGCTGCAGTAAACTCCACCCGCTTCTGCGAAATCGGGTGCAAGAATGCCAGCGTGACAGCGTGGAGCGCGAGGCCGTCGGAAGCGATCGGCTGCTTTCCACGTGAGCGACCATACATCCGGTCGCCGACGACGGGGTGGCCGAGTGATGCCATGTGGACCCTGATCTGATGAGTTCGGCCTGTCTCCAGCTTCAACTCCAGGTAGGTGAAGTGGGGAAAGCGCTCGAGGACGCGGTAGTGCGTCACGGCGCGCTTGCCCTTGCCCGGAGGTCTCACCGCCATGCGCTGGCGGTGGTGGGGATCTCGACCCATCGGCGCGTCGATGACGCCGGCCGGCAGGCCGACCTTTCCATGGACCACGGCCAGGTAACGCCGGGTGACCGACCGCGCCGCCAGTTGCACCGTGAGCGCGTCGTAGGCCGCACGGGTCTTGGCAAGCACGAGGACCCCCGACGTGTCCTTGTCGAGGCGGTGCACGACGCCGGGCCGGCGAGGGCCGCCGACGCCGGCGATCGCCGGCGCGTGAGCCAGGGCCGCTGCGGCCAGCGTCCCGGTGGCGTTGCCGGCCCCCGGGTGCACGACCATGCCGGCCGGCTTGTCGACGACGAGGACCTGCTCGTCTTCGTAAAGAACGGTGAGCGTGATCGGCTCCGGGATGAGGTCGTCCGGCGGCGGGGGCAGGACATCGATCTCGATCGTCTCGCCGCCGTGCAGCCGATGCGACGCCTTGGTGGCGGCGCCGTTCACGGTGACGTGCTGGCCGGCGATCAGGTGCTGGATGCGCGAGCGCGAGAGGTCGGGCAGCGACTCGGCGAGCCAGCGATCGACCCGCGAGCCCGCCCCCGTCCGGCCGACGGTGAGCCGGCTCGACGTCACGCCCGGCTCGCGGCCTCGGGCGATGGCCTGGCGATCAGCCGGACGGCCAGCAGCGCGACGCCGACGGTGATGGCGGAGTCGGCGACGTTGAACGCCCACCAGTGGAACCCACGAAAATAGACGTCCACGAAATCCACCACGGCCCCGAAGCGGGCGCGATCGACGAGGTTGCCGACGGCCCCGCCGAAAACGAGCCCGATGGCCACGGTATCGACGCGGCCGCCCTCGGCGAGCACGCGCACGGCGACGCGCGCGAGGATGAGGAGCGCCGCGATCGAGAACAGGGCCACGAGCCAGCGCCACGCGGTGGGCAGGCCACCGAGCAGGCCGAAGGCGAGGCCGGGATTCATGACGAGGGTGAAGGAGAGGAAGCCCTCGATGATCGGCACCGGCACGCCAAGGGCCAGCCGGTCGAGCACGATGGCCTTGACGATCTGGTCGAGGGCGACGACGGTGACGGCGACCGCGAGAACCGCGGTCATGACCTCGCGGTCACGATGGGCAGACAGCGCTCGCAGAGCCCGGGGTGCGCGGCGCTCTCTCCCACGCGCTCGGTCCACATCCAGCACCGCTCGCACTTGCGGCCGCGGGCGTGATCGATGCCGATCACGAGGCCCGGGATCTCCTGGCTCTCGTGAACGACGGCGGGCGGCGACGAAGGATGGTCGAAGCCTACCTGCGAGACGATCAGCAGCGTCAGCAGCACGTCACGCTTGCGCCGCAGCAATTCGGGCAGGTCCTCGGGCGCGGCCATGATCGTCACGGCGGCCTCGAGCCCGCTGCCGATGAGCTTCTGCGCGCGCGCCGTCTCGAGCGCCTTCGCGACCTCGCGCCGTACCTCGAGCAGCCGGCTCCACTCGCGCTCGACCGTGTCGTCGAGCCACTCGAGCGGCACCTGGGGGAAGCGCTCGAGGTGCACGCTCTGGGCCCGCGTACCCGGCACGTACCGCCACGCTTCCTCGGCGGTGAACGAGAGGATCGGCGCCATCATCCGGGCCAGCGCACGAAAGATGTCGTACGAGGTCGTCTGGGCGGCACGCCGGTGCGGATCGTCGGGCGCCGAGGTGTAGAGCCGGTCCTTGATGACGTCGAGGTAGATCGCCGAGAGATCCACCGCGCAGAAGTTGTGCACGGAGTGGAAGACCGTGTGGAACTGGTACTCCTCGTAGGAGCGGCGGACGCGGTCGATCAGCCGGGCCAGGCGGTCGAGGATGAAGCGGTCCACCTCGTCCAGCCGCGCGTACGACTGGCGGTCGCGCGCCGGCTCGAAGTCCGCGAGGTTGCCGAGCAGGAAGCGGAAAGTGTTGCGGATGCGCCGGTAGGCGTCGGCGAGCCGGTCGAGGATCAGCGGCGAGAGGCGGATGTCCTCCGTATAGTCTTCGGCGGCAACCCAGAGCCGCAGGATCTCCGCGCCGTACTTCGGCAACAGCTCCTGCGGGCTGACGACGTTGCCCACCGACTTCGACATCTTCCGCCCCTCACCATCCACGACGAAGCCGCACGTCAGCACGGCGCGGTAGGGCGGCGTCCCCCGCGTGGCCATGGCCTCCAGCAGCGACGAGTGGAACCAGCCGCGATGCTGGTCCGAGCCCTCGAGGTAGAGCTCGGCCGGCCAGCCCAGCTCGGGCCGCATCTCCAGCACGGCAGCGTGGCTGCAGCCGGAGTCGAACCACACGTCGAGGATGTCCGCCTCCTTGCGGAAGCGATCGCCGGCGCACTTCGGGCAGCGGGTGCCGGCGGGCAGCAGCTCGGCGGCGCTGCGGAGGTGCCACTCCTCGATCCCGTGGCCCTCGCCGAAGATGCGCGCCACGTGCTCGACGATCCGCTCCTCCAGCAGCAGCGCGTCGCACTCCTCGCACGAGAAGGCGACGATCGGCACGCCCCACACGCGCTGCCGCGACAGCGTCCAGTCCGGGCGGTGCGCGACCATGTTGAAGATGCGTTCCTCGCCCCACTCCGGGATCCAGTGCACGTCGCGCCGGATCGCGTCGAGCGTCAGCGCGCGCAGGCCCTGCCGGTCGAGGGCGACGAACCACTGCTCGGTGGCGCGGAATAGCGTCGGATTCTTGCAGCGCCAGCAGTGCGGATAGGTGTGGGTCAGCGCCACCTCGGCGACGAGCGCGCCGACCCGCTCGAGGTGCTCGACGATCTTGGGGTTGGCGTCCCACACCGTCATCCCGGCGAAGTGCTCCACCTCGGGCACGAAGCGCCCGTCGTCGTCCACGGGATTGTAGATGCGGAGCCCGAGCGCCTTGCCGAGGTCGTAATCCTCCTCGCCGTGACCGGGCGCGATGTGGACGAGCCCGCTCCCGGTGTCCATCGCCACGAAGGACGCGGCGGCGACCTTGCCGGTCCGATCGATCCACGCGTGACGGTATTCGAGGCCCTCGAGCCGGCGTCCGGGGAACGTCGCCACGCGCCGCGGGGCGCCGAGGTGCGCGAGCTGGGCGAACGCCTCGGCGAGCTTCGCGGCCACCACCAGCGTCTCGCCGTCGGCGTCGAGCGCGACGTATTCCTCTTCGGGGCGGACCGCGATCGCCAGGTTGGCGGGCAGCGTCCACGGCGTCGTCGTCCAGATCACGAGGCTTGGACGCGGCGCCGCCGGCGCGTCGGGCAGCGGCGCCACCAGAGGAAACTTCACGTACACCGACGGCGTGCGCTGCTCCTCGTACTCCACCTCGGCCTGGGCGAGCGCGGTCTTGCAGTACATGCACCAGTGAACCGGCTTCAACCCCTTGTAGACGAGGCGGCGGCCGACGAGACGACCGAACTCGCGCGCGATCACGCCCTCGTAGCTGGGCGCCATCGTCATGTACGGGTGGTCCCAGTCGCCGAACACGCCGAGTCGCTGGAACTCGTCGGTCTGGATGCGGACGAAACGCAGCGCGAACTCCCGACACCGGCGGATCTTCTCCACCGGGTTCATGGCCTGGCGCACGTCGACGCCGGGACGGTCGAGGCCGAGCTCTTTGTCGACCTGGTGCTCGATCGGCAGGCCGTGACAGTCGAAGCCCGGCACGTACACAGCGTTGAACCCGAGCATCGTGCGCGACTTCACCACGACGTCCTTGAGCACCTTGTTGAGCACGTGGCCCATGTGGATGGGGCCGTTCACGTAGGGCGGACCGTCGTGGAGGATCCAGCGCTGGCGGTCGGCCGAAGCCTCGCGCAGCCGCTGGTAGATGCCGATCTCGGCCCACCACGCCAGCATCTGCGGCTCCATCTGAGGCAGATTGGCCTTCATGGGAAAGGTCGTTTTCGGCAGATTTAGCGTGGGCTTGTAGTCCATGACCGGGAGCGTCATGGTATCACAGCGGTCCGGAGCGGCTACTTGGGGGCGAGCGTCACCTCGCCGCGCGCGGCGTCGATGCGGACGTTGAACTGGTCGAGGAAATCGCGGCCGAGCAGACCGTCGCCGCGCGCGTTGGGCATCTCGTAGGAGGCGACCGGCATGCGGCCCACGCGCGCGCCGCCGACCTCGACCGAGTTCACGACGACGAAATCCATCCGATCACTGCCGGTGACGCCCTGCATCTGACCGGAGGCAATGGGCCGCGTGAGCGAGACGCCGGCCGCAGCCAGCGCACGGGGGCTGATCAATGTCCGGTCGGCGCCGGTGTCCATCATGAGCTGTGCCGAGGCCGATCCGTTGAGCCGCACGTTGACCATGATCGGTTGTCCGGGCGTGTAGCGGATGACCGTCGTGCCCCGCGGCGCCTGCGGCTTGTCACCGGCCGGTACGGGATCGGACACCGGAGCGTCGCGATAGCCGAGCAGGACGGCCGAGTCGCGGAAGCGCTCGGGGACGCGGTCGAAGCCCTGGACGTAGTGCGGGCTGCCGTTCTCGTCGAAGAAGCGGACGAACTGCGCGTGCGCGACGCTGGTGCCGGCGACGAGGGCGAGCGTTGCCAGTGCGAAGCGCCATGGCGTGATCACGTGAGCCTGCTCCTCTCCCGCCGGCGATCGGCGTCGATCGTCACGCTGA
>WNEY01001125.1_pt1 | contig 18404 bp, 6 predicted proteins | sample 5400531 | NCBI WGS metagenome assembly WNEY01 (sample SAMN13153338, study PRJNA577476) | soil metagenome | isolation source: 200 cm saprolite under Douglas fir tree site 1 | place: USA:California | collected 2015-04-18
ATGGAACGGTTCTTCCCGGATCGCTCCCGGAAAGGCTTGGTGGAGCCTTCCCCGCGGACGATCGCGGCCCAGATCCGGGTGGAACAGGAACGGGCAAGGGCCCGCCACTCGAAAAGAAAACCCGCCCTACGGGAGTTCTGGCAAGCCCACCTGGACCGCACACGGCATCTCATGAACGTCTCCGCCTATTGGCATTTCCTGGAGCAGATTGCACGCCTCGCCGGCCCTCTCGAGCGGGGAGAACGGGTGTTGGACCCCGGCTGCGGGAACGGTGAGCTGGGCCTCTTTCTTCTCACCCAGCAAGCCTACCGCCTGCGGGGCGAGCCCGGCCCCAAGTTTCTTCCGCCGCACTATGTCGGGCTTGACTTCGTGCCAAGCGCGCTCACGTCGGTCCGGCTGAACCTCGCGCAGGCGGCTGCCGAGATCCGGGATAAGAGTCCGGCGACGGTCATGGCTCACCCGCTCCTCACGACGACGCTCATGGTGGCGGACCTTGACTGTCCTCTTCCCATTCACGACAACCACTTCGACCGGATCGTCTGCAACCTGGTGCTTGGCTATGTTCAGGATCCGCTGTTCACCCTCCGAGAGTTCGTCCGGGTGCTCTCCCCGGGCGGAAAGATGGTCATCACGAGTCTGAAGCCCCAGGCCGATCTCGCCCACATCTACCGGCTAACGACGCAACAGCCTGGGCAGCCGGCGGCGATCGAAGCCGCCAGACGGATGTTGCTCAGTTTCGGCACGATCAAGCAAGCCGAGCGAGACGGGATGTTCCACTCCCTCACCCGCCAGGAGCTCGCGCTGCTGCTCTTGGCCAGCGGGGCGGTACAGATCAGCGTCCATTCCGCCTTCGACGACCAAGCGTACCTGGCCGTCGCCGAGAAGCCGCTGCAATAACAGCTTCTCAACAGCTCCTCCACAGGCCATGCCTTTTTAAGACAAACCACTTCTGAGCTAGCTTCTCTTCCCCACGCACCTATCCTCTCAGATACGGAATGGTATCGTTTCGTATAGTCTGCATCGCGACTCCTCACCGCGTTGGTCTTCTCGCATACCCTCCGAGAATTAAGTCTTTGCTCTTACGAATCAATGCGTTTTATCCTTTACCGCATTCGCCACCTTAATCCAGGTCAAGGATGGCCTACGAATTGCTTTCTTTCTCGATTTCATCGTCGGGAAGCCTTGTCCTAACTTCCGATTGACTCTCGCGGCGAGTTCCTGTTTATAAGCGCAGCGCTTGTGATTTATTAGCGGAGCTTGAAATTCGGCTCTAATCGTGTCCTCCACGGCGGATCAGGGCCGACGCACCGCGCCGACTCACGAGGTGCCCGGTGTCATCGCCTCTACGGCGGATCAGTTTGGTCTCAATCTTCATCCTGTTGGGTTTCGGTCTCGTCTGGGCTCTCCCGGTCATCTCCCGAACGACGCCTGACCAACTGATCTTCGGCCCCAAGCAATATCTCCGCACCACCGGCTCGTCTAACCAGAACACGGATACGTTCACTGTTCCCACCTCCGTCGGCGCGCCGTTCCTGCTCCACATCGCGAACGGCGATGCAAAGGGCAGCCACCGGATCCTCTCTGGCACGATCACCCTCAACGGCGTGGTGGTCGTGCGGTCGCAGGACTTTTCTCGACGCCATCATGAGGAGGAGGGGGGGGATGATGATGACGACGATCCGGAAGATGCCGTCGCAGTCATCGACAAGACCCTCACGCTGAAGCCCAAGAATACCCTCCAGGTCAAACTCAAAGGCAAGCCTGGCAGCTTTCTCACCCTCAGTGTCTTCGGGGTGACGATCGGCGCGGCCAACCAGGTCCCGACCGCGAAACCGGACGGCCCCTTCACCGGCACTGTCGGCCAACCCATTCAGTTCGACGGCACGCGGTCGAGCGATCCGGAGAAGGACCCGTTGACCTTTAGCTGGAATTTCGGGGACGGCGATACCGGCACTGGGCCAACTCCGATGCACACGTACACGGCCCCCGGCAACTACACGGTCTCCCTCACAGTGGACGATGGCCATGGGCACACGAACACGGCGACAACCGTCGCGCGCATCCTGAGTCCGCTCACCCAAGCGCGGGTGGACCACACGGCCACGCTTCTGCCGAGCGGCCAGGTGCTGCTCGCGGGCGGGACAGGCCCCACGGGCGTCGTGAACACCGCCGAGCTGTTTGATCCGGTGACGTTGAGCGCGACCGCGCTGACGAGCAGTCTCACCACTGCTCGCACGGAGCATACGGCCACGCTACTGCCGCAGACGGAAACGCTCCTGATCGCGGGGCAGGACAGCCTTGGGTTGCTGTTCAGCACCGAGTTGTTCAACCCGGCCAACCAGACCTTCCGAGCCCTCTCCCCCAACGTCCAGGGGCTGCGTTCAGGCCACACGGCCACCTTGCTCCTGGATGGGCGGCTGCTGATCACCGGCGGGCAGAGTTCCGGCGCGCTCGGCAGCGCTGAGGCCTTTAATGCCCAGACCGGCGTGGTCTTCAAGCCGGCCTATGATCCGGAGGCTGGGGCCTTCACGGTGCTCCCCAACAGCTTGGTCACGCCCCGCTGGGACCACACAGCGACGGTGCTGGCCGATGGCCGCATCCTGCTCACCGGTGGGCGGAACGAGACGGGCGTGCTCGCCTCAGCGGAGATCTTTGATCCGGCGACCGAGACGTTTGGCTCTCTCGCTTCAACCCTTACGACACCACGGGCCGGGCACACGGCGACGCTGCTGCCCGACGGAAGGGTCCTGATCCTCGGCGGGCAAACCGCCGCCGGCGCGGTGGCCTCAGCCGAAGTGTTCAGTGCCTCCACGAATAGCTTCAGCGCGGTCACGCCCGGCCTCACAACCCCGCGGGTGAATCATACCGCCACGCTGGTGCCGACGGGGTTTGTGCTCATCGCCGGCGGACAGAACAGCGGAGGCATCCTTGCGAGCACAGAGCTCTACACGCCAATCCTGGCGGATACGCTGGCGCCAGTGGTGAACCAAGTCACACCGCCCAGCGGGGCCACCGGCGTGGATGTGACCGAGATCATCGGGGTGCGCTTCTCCGAGCCCGTGGACGTGCGGACGCTGACCAGCGGCAGCGTGACGCTCTCCAACGGCGGTTCGGTCACGGCCACGACCAGCCCAGGCGAGCAGGGCCTGATGCTTTTCGTCGTGCCGAGTAAGCCGCTTGCGGCGGGGACGACCTACACGCTCTCACTGACCTCAGGCATCAAGGACACGAGCGGGCATCCGCTCAGCGCGTTCACGAGCCAGCTCACCACCGTCGCGGCGCCGACCATCACGAGCTTCGCGCCCGGCAACGGCCAGCCCGGCACGGCCGTCACGATCACGGGCACCAACTTCGATCCCGTCGCGAGCAAGAACGAGGTCAAGTTCAACGGCGTCCCCGCAACGGCGACCTCGGCCTCCGCGACCAGCCTCACGGCCATCGTAAGCTCTGGTGCTACCACCGGCCCGATCACCGTCACCACGCGCGGCGGCACGGCCACGAGCGCCACAAACTTCACCGTGATCATCATCCCGGTGATCAACGGCTTTACGCCCACCACCGGACCGATTGGCACGGCGGTGACCATCTTCGGGACCAACTTCGACGCGAGCGTGCCATCGAATAATACCGTGCGCTTTAACGGAACGCAGGCCAACGTCTCGACGGTGACCGCAACTTCGATCACGACGACCGTACCGCAGAGCGCCACGACTGGCCCAATCACCGTCACCACCCCGCAGGGGACTGCGACCAGCCCGACACCATTCACAGTCCTCCCGCCGCCTTCCATCACTGGCTTTACACCGAGTCAAGGCAAGCCTGGGACGAACGTGACCATCACGGGTCAGAACTTTGATCCCGTCGCGGCGAACAACCAGGTCCGCTTCAACGGCGTGCCGGCCGGTGCCACGTCGGCGACCAGCACGACGCTCATCGTCAGCGTGCCGCCCACGGCCACGACCGGATTCGTGACCGTGACGACCGCGGGCAGCACCGCGCAGAGCGCGACCGCGTTCACGGTGATCTCGATCACGGCCTTCTCGGTGACGCCGGCCCTCGTCACGCTGCCCATCGGCGAGAGCCAGCAGGTCCGGGCGATCGCCACCTTCGCCGATCAGACGACGTTGGACATCACGAGCTTCACGACGTGGGGGACCTCGAATCCCAACGTAGCGTCGGTGACCGGCGGGGGATTAGCCCAGGGCGCCACCCAGGGCACCGCGACGATCACCGGCACCGTCGGTAGCCTGATGGGATCCGAGACGGTGCAGGTCATCGCGGCGTCCGGCGGCCCGCTCCCGCCTGATCCCGCGGCGGTCGCGCCAGCGGTGGATCGCACCGTCGCGACGACGCTCGGCCAAGCGACCGCGTTCCTCTATTCCGGCAGCAATCCGATTCAGACCGGTGTCGCGCCGGGCACCATCACCATCACGCGTGCGGCGGTGGTGCGCGGAATGGTGCACGGGCGCGACGGCTTCCCGATCCCCGGCGTCGTCATCACGATCCTGAATCATCCGGAGTTCGGCCGCACCCTGACGCGCCCCGACGGGATGTTCGACATGGCCGTGAATGGGGGCGGCCAACTGACCGTCAACTACGCCATGAACGGCTTGCTCTCGGCCCAACGCCAGGTGGACGTGCCGTGGCAGGACTACGTGACCGTTCCGGACGTGGTGATGATTGCGCTCGATCCACAGGTCACCGCGGTGACGCTGACGGGCGCGACCACGATCCAGGTGGCACGCGGCAGCGCGGTTACGGATGCGGACGGCACGCGCCAGGCGACGCTGCTCTTCGCACCGGGCACGACGGCTACCATGACCTTGCCCGACGGCACGACCCAACCTCTCACGACGCTCAGTGTCCGGGCGACCGAATACACCGTGAGCGCCGACGGTCCCAAGGCCATGCCTGCTGAACTGCCTCCGACCAGTGCGTACACCTACGCCGTCGAGTATAGCGTGGACGAGGCCATGAATGCCGGATCCACCATCGTGCAGTTCAGCCAGCCGGTCATCTCGTATGTTGAGAATTTCCTCAACTTTTCCGTCGGCACCCCCATCCCTTCTGGGTACTACGATCGCGGCCGGGGCACGTGGGTGGCCTCCACAAACGGGCAGGTTATCAAAATTCTCACCATCACGGCCGGCCTCGCGGATGTGGATACCGACGGCGATGGGGTCGCCGACAGCGGTCTAGGCATCACTTCGGCCGAGCGGCAACGGCTGGCGAGCCTGTATCAGCCTGGGCAGAGCCTGTGGCGGGTGCCGGTCGATCACTTCTCCTCGTGGGACTACAATCTCGGGTTTGGTCCGCCGTTCGACGCGATCTTTTCGCACCTGCTCAAGTTCATCAAGTTCCTCTTTGTTAATGATCAGTGCGAAATTCCCAACGGCTCGGTCATCGGCTGTGAGAACCAAACACTGGGAGAATCCGTGCCGCTGACCGGCACGCCGTTCCAACTGCATTACCAAAGCGACCGCGTGGCCGGCCGCAGGGAATCGTTCAGTCTGGAAATTCCAGTGAGTGGGTCAACTCTGCCTGCAAGTCTTAAACGAATTGATCTGGAGATCGCGGTCGCCGGTCGCACCTTCACGCAAAGTTTCCCGAGCTCGCCAAACCAGCGTACCACCTTCACCTGGGACGGCTTGGACGCGTATGGCCGCCGCCTTCAAGGAAACCAACCCATCATCGTACGACTCAAGTACGTCTACGACGCCGTCTACACGCGCGTGGAACGGTTTGCGTCCAGTACGGGCAACATCACGACTGTGCCGACACGCCGAGAGGTGAACTTGGTGGAGACTTGGCAGGGCACGCTGGGCCTCTACAACGCTCAGGCTGCTCGGCTGGGTGGCTGGACTCTGAATGTCCATCATGCGTACGATCCCTTTGGGCGCGTGCTCGACCTGGGGAATGGTGAGCGAGTCAAGGCAGAGGGCTTGCCTGCGGTTCTCATGACCTTGGCGGGCAACGGGAGCCCCGGTTTTAGCGGTGATAATGGCCCGGCAACCCAGGCCCAACTCTCTTACCCAGCCGGCATCGGTCCTACTCCAGATGGAGGCTTTTATCTTGTGGATGCCGGCCGTATTCGCCGTGTGAGTCCCGATGGGATCATCACGACGGTGGCGGGCACCGGCGTCCTGGGTTCCAGCGGCGACGGCGGTTCCGCAACGCAAGCGCAGATCTGGCCCAACGGGTTGGCGGTCGGCCCAGACGGGGCCTATTACATCGTGGAGTATTACCATCACCGCGTCCGCCGCGTCGGGACCGACGGCGTTATCACAACAGTCGTGGGGACCGGCACGCAAGGGTTTAATGGCGATGGCATCCTTGCGACGCAAGCGCAGATCAATAATCCGAGGGAGATCATTGTCGGCCCGGACAACAGCCTTTACCTCACCGACTCCGGCAATAACCGGGTCCGGCGGGTCGGGCCGGATGGGATTATCACGACCGTGGCGGGCACCGGCGCTGGAAGCTATGGCGGCGATGGGGGTCCGGCCACGCAGGCGCAACTCTACAATCCCTCCGCCATCGCCGTCGGTCCTGACGGCAGCCTGTACGTTGCGGATGTGTTCAACAACCGCATCCGCCGCGTGGGGCCTACTGGGACGATCACCACCGTGGCGGGCACCGGCGCTGGAGGCAATGGCGGCGATGGGGGTCCGGCGACCGCGGCACAACTTAATTCGCCCTATGGAGTCACCCTGGGCCCGGATGGCAGCCTCTACATTGCGGACTACTACAATCAACGCGTGCGCCGGGTGGGGCCGGATGGCATTATCACGACGGTGGCGGGCAACGGCGACACCGGCGTGAGCGCGGATGGCTTCCCGGCGACGCAGGGGCCGCTCAGTTTCCCCTATGCGGGTGCGGTTGCTCCGGACGGGAACCTGTATTTTTCGGATTACAACACGTACCGCATCCGCCGGCTGGCCTCACCCTTCCCCGGGTTCTCTGCCGCGGATACGCTGGTGCCCTCCAAGGACAGCAGCGAGCTCTATGTCTTCAACGGAGTTGGCAAGCACCAGCAGACCCTCGATGCGCTGACGGGCGCGGTGCGCTATCAGTTGACCTATGACAGCACTGGCCTGCTGGTGTCCGTAACGGATGGCGCCGGCCAGGTCACGACGATCGAGCGGGACGGCACCGGCAATGTCACGGCGATTGTGGCCCCTGGGGGCCAGCGGACTACGTTCAGCCTGGAGGGCAACGGCTACCTCGCCTCCATCACGAACCCGGCCGGCGAGACGACGCAGCTCACGTATTCCGCCGACGGCCTCTTGGCGACACTCACCGATCCGCGCAACGGTCTGCACCAGTACACGTATGACACACAGGGACGACTCATCAAGGACCAAGATCCGGCGAATGGCTTCAAAGCCCTGGCCCGGACCGATCAGAGCACCGGGTGGACCGTGGCGCTCAGCACGGCGTTGAACCGAACCACGAGCTATCAGGTGGAGAACTTGGCGATCGGCGACCTGCGGCGCAAGGTGACCGATCCCAGCGGGTTACTCACGACGACGTTGATTGGGCAAGACGGCACCACGACCGTAACCGGGCCGGACGGGACGGTGACGACCACGATTGAGGGCCCCGATCCACGCTTCGGCATGCAGGCGCCGATCCTGTCGAGTCTGTCCGTTCGGCTGCCGAGCAGCCTGACCTCCACGCTCACGACGACGCGCACGGCGGCGCTGTCGAATCCGACCGATCCCTTCAGTCTCACGAGCCAGACGAACGTGCTGGTGATCAACGGGCGCACGTACACGAGCACGTTCACGCAGAGCGCCAAGACGATTACTACCACCACACCGGCTGGGCGGGTGAGCACAGTAACGCTGGATGCGCAGGGGCGGGTCATTCAAGAACAGGTCACGGGATTGGAGGCGGTGAGCTATACGTATGATGCGCAGGGCCGGCTCTCGACGATCACGCAAGGCACAGGCACGACCGCGCGCACGTCCGCGCTCAGCTACGACACGAAGAATCAATTAACCAGCGTGCAAGATCCGCTGTTGCGCACAGTCGGGTTCGCCTACGACCTCGCCGGCCGCATCACCACCCAAACCTTGCCGGACTTGCGCACGATCGGCTATGCCTACGACGGCAACGGCAACGTGACCACCATCACGCCACCCAGCAGACCAGCTCACGGGTTCAGCTATACTCCGGTCGACCTCGAATCGACTTACGATCCACCCAATGCTGGCTTCAGTCCCAAGAACACTCAGTACAGCTACAACCTGGATCGGCAACTGACGCTCGTCACCCGGCCCGATGGCCAAACGCTCTCGTTGGGCTACGACACGGGCGGGCGGTTGAGCACCCTGACGCTGCCGGGCAATCTGGTGACGACGTATGCCTATGATGGGACGAAGGGAACCTTGGCAAGCATCGCCACGCCAAACAGCACGCTCAGCTACGCCTACGACGGCTCGCTGCTCACGAATACGACCTGGGCTGGCATGGTGGCCGGGAGTGTGGGTCGCACGTATGACAACAACTTTAGGATCAGCTCGCAGAGCGTCAACGGGGCCAACACGATCACCTTCGGCTACGACACCGACAGTCTGCTCACCAGTGCTGGAGCGCTGACAATCGGTCGCAGCACGCAGAACGGGCTCATCACTGGTAGCACGCTCGGTGTTGTCACGGACTCACGCACGTACAGCACGTTCGGCGAGCTCAGCAGCTACACGGCCGGCGCGAATAGCGCCACCGTGTTGGACGTCCAGTACACCCGTGATAAACTGGGCCGGATCACGCAGAAAGTGGAGACCGTCAGCGGGGGTACCGATACGTTCGCCTACACGTACGACACGGCTGGTCGCCTGACCGACGTGACCAAGAACGGGACTCTTGTTTCGCATTACGTTTACGACAGCAACGGCAATCGTCTGAGCCTGACGGATTCCACCAGTACGGTGAATGGCACGTATGACGCGCAGGATCGCCTAACGCAGTACGGCAATCTACAGTTCACTTACACGGCCAACGGCGAACTGGTGACGAAAACCAATCCCGTGCTTGGACAATCAGCCTCGTTCAGCTACGATGTGTTGGGCAATCTGAGGACAGCCTCATTGCCGGGCGGCACGACCATTGAGTACGTCGTCGATGGCCAGAATCGCAGAATAGGCAAGAAACTGAACGGCGTTCTCACGCAAGGGTTCTTGTACCAGAATCAGCTCAACCCCGTTGCAGAGCTGGATGGAACGGGCAATATCGTTAGCCGATTTGTGTACGGCACCAAGGCCAACGTGCCCGATTACATGGTCAAGGGCGGCGTCACATACCGCATTGTCAGTGACCATCTCGGCAGCCCGCGGCTTGTGATCAACACAACCGACGGCTCCGTCGCTCAAAGGATAGACTTCGATGAGTTCGGCAACATCATCTTGGACACGAACCCCGGCTTCCAACCCTTCGGCTTCGCTGGGGGCCTTTACGACCAACACACGGGCTTGACCCGTTTCGGCGCCCGTGATTATGACGCACAAGTCGGACGTTGGACAGCGAAAGATCCCATCGATTTCGGTGGTCGAGATGCTAATCTCTTTGGGTATACCTTTAGTGATCCAGTGAACGGAGCAGACGCGTCAGGGCTATCCACCGCGATCTTTGACCCTAGCCTGGGTACTCTTACCGTAGTGGACAGCAACGGAAATATAGTCGCGCAAGTTCCAGCGGGGAACAATACTACACTCAATAGTAACGGACTAATCCCGCCGGGTATTTATCCTGTAAGCAAACCCGTATCAATAGATCCCAAGGGAGATATTAATAATGACGGGATTCCTGACGGGATTCAGTTTGGCCCCTACTTTTTCCCGATTGGTGGTGTTGAGGGTAGGACTGGGCTTGGTATTCATGGGGTAGGAAAAAGAGCAGGCCCTCAATCTAAAACAAAAGGATGCATAAGAACCCCCAATGAGGATTTAAAGAATCTGGTAATTCTCGACGAGAGCGATCCGATTACCACTGTTATTGTTGGGTCCAAGTGATACGGATATGGCGCTGTCGATGTTAGCAATCGCCTTTGCATTTGCTCTTGGAGTCCAAGGCATTGCTCAGGGCAATTCTAGTCATCCATTTGTAGACTTGCAGGTAGCAGAGTTGCGGGTTGGCAAGGACAAACTTGAGAGAGTGATCCAGCTTCATGGAAAAGCACAGTTAAACGAGCACGTTCATGGGCAAACCTTATGCTATTTCAGCAAGGCAGAGAAAGTTTATTTGATTGTAGCTCTTAATGACGGTTTTGTTGTTTCCGTGATTCTCTCCAGCATGCAGGATGAAAAGAAAGACCATTGTCCAAGTTATCCAATTCTAAAAGGCAATCTCGCAACCGGAAAGGGGGTCAGGCTAGGGCAGTCACCCGAGAGTGTAATTAAAATCTACGGCAAACCGGAAAAAAGCGAAAGCAAATCCGGAATACTCATATTTGAGTATCACACCGATAACACAAAAGATCCTCAAGTCGAGGCTAATTACGACTCCTATCTTTATTTTAAGAATGGGAAGCTGGTTAAACTGGTTATCCACGATGGGCCATAGTGTATGGGTGCAATGGGAGTTGGAAGATTAAGGTGATCAGACAGAGGAAGTCGTTTCCTTGGCGCGACGCCCGGCTCACAGCTTCAACTACACGCCAGTCGATCAGGAGCTCGCGCTGCTGCTCTTTGCCAGCGGGGCAGCGCAGATCAGCGTCCATTCCGCCTTCGACGACCAAGCGTACCTGGCCGTCGCCGAGAAGCCGCTGCAATAACAGCTTCTCAACAGCTCCTCCACAGGCCATGCCTTTTTAAGACAACTCGTCTCTATCCCAATTCAGGATTCAAAACGATTACAACAACTTGCGGCGTCTTTCTCTCCACAGGAGCGGAGCCAATCAAATCACGAAACGGACACTTGCGGAAGTGGGAACAGTACTACAAGTCTCCGATCTTCTTCGGATATCTTGACTTCTGAGGGGAAACTACTGGACTATATGGTCTCTTTTTGAGGAACGACGATGCTTTTAGCGCTCGATAAGCCTGCAGTCTCTGGAATTTCCGTGGGTCTTCCTGTCGTAATGGACTTTCAAGGCTACTTGTCGAAGGGCGTGATGGCCCACCTCAGTTTGCACGGCTTGTCTCTCATCACCGATCTCGCTACTACTGAAGGCTCTTCGATCTCTATTCAATTCTGCTTCGCGCGAGACTTTGCTTATATGAACCTGGCTGGCCGTGTTGAATCGGTTGTAGATGAAGAGGGCAGTCAGACTCGGCTATGGAGAGTAGCGATTAAGTTCAGCGGGCTAGCAGATACAGAACGGGCGATACTTGCTTCCTGTTTACGAAAATTAGAGTCCGTCACAACCACAGAAAGGCGTCTGACGAAAGGTGCCGGATCGAAATTGAAATCCAATCGGGGCTCCATTATCTCTTTGTTCGTCACCGATAACCCATACTTGCTCCGTTATCAAAAGAATGGGCCTCCAGATCAACAACCTGCCCTCGCAGTGCCGCGGTCGAACGGAGACATCCAAAGAGATCACCCATCTACCAGCGTGCGGACAACTCCACCCAGATTATCGTGGCGATTTATCCTCCAGACAACCAGCTTGCTTGCACAGTTAGTGCGCGATTTATTTATTCTACTTCTGCCACAGACAGTGGCACGAAGGTTGGCACCCAGTATCGCCTTTGCCTTCATTGCCCATCCAAGGGACCTCAACGATGTTCAGCGGAAATTCCCTTTTGCGACCCTATTGTCTCCCCGCCTTGTCGAACTGTGGATCCGCCATCAATGGCCGTTAGTCGGCTCCTACGTCACAGGGCTTAAGACAAGAGATGGCAAGGAAGTCACCGGGGCCATATTGTTTTCCCCTCCAATCACCGAACAGATGATCCGCTATCCTCGCCTGGCGAGAAAAAGAGTGTATCAGACCGCACGGCTGGCTGAAAAAATGGGAGCTCGCATTGCAGGATTGGGCGCCTTTGCCTCCATTGTTACAAGGGATGGCAAAGACCTGCAGGGAAAAGTCACGGTGGGCCTCACCACTGGAAACGCGCATTCGGCCGCTATCGCAGTACAGAACGTGCTCAACGCTGCTGCGTTGACCAATTTAAGCTTGCCATACTCCACCGCCGCGATAGTCGGGGGAGCAGGATCCATGGGATCGGCCTGCGCGAAGCTTCTGTCTCGACTTGTGGCCAAACTGATTCTCGTGGATATTAAAAAGGAGGAGTTGAAAAAGGTTCTGCAGCAGCTTCATGGCCATCCGTGTCAACTGGAGGGCACGACTTGTATTGATGCGGTGAAGCAAGCCGATATCATCATTGCCGCCACAAACAGCCCTCGAACGATTATTTCTGCCGAGCATCTTAAGCCGGGAGCAATCGTCATCGACGCGTCCCAGCCCAAAAATGTGTCCGAACAGGTCCCGCACAAGCGTCGGGATGTCCTCGTGATCGAATCGGCGATTGTCAACACTCCGGGAGTGGAGTGTAATTTCGATCTCGGACTTGGACCTAGCGAAACGTTTGGATGCATGTCGGAATCGATGATTCTGACCGCAATCGGTTGGCAAGGAGATTATTCTTTAGGCAAAGCCGATCCCCGGCAGGCCAACGAGATGATCAAGATCGGGCGGGAGCTCGGCTTTCGTCTTGCCAATTTTCGGAACTCCGATGGATACATAACGGACGAAGATCTCATGCGTGTAGCTAGAGCGCGGAGGGCGGAATCCGTTTGTGTTTGAGCTTTCAAACTATGCGTTGAACCCCTACGCCGCCCCGATCGTAATAATCGGGATCGCCTCACTCGGCTTGGGTCTCCTTGCCTACTCCTCCAACAAGGCCGCCACTGCGAACCGCCACTCCCTGATCCTGTGCCTCAGCATTTCGGCTTGGTTGCTCGCGACAGGGGCAGGACTGTCATCCCGGGATCCTGCACTGGCGCTCCGATGGTTCAAGCTCGACAACTTCGGCGTGATGTATATCTCTGTCGCCTTCTATGCCTTCTCAGTCGAGTTCCTGGGATTGCGACGACCACGGTCAATCCTGCTCGGCTACGCCGCCGCCTCGCTGCTGGCGGCAATCGTTCTGTTGACGGACCGTTTTGTCACGGGCGTGCAGGAATACTGGTGGGGCCATTACCCACGTTGGGGCGCCTACAGCATTCCGTTCTTCGTCGTGTTCTTCAGCTATATGGCTGCGGCGTTCACCGCCTATTTTCAATCCTTCCGTGTCGTCCAGTCCCCCATTAAACGGAATCAAATCACGTACGTCGCAGCAGCCTGTTTCATAGGCTATATCGGTTCAGTCGATTTCCTTCCTGTCTTTGGCTATGAAGTCTACCCCTTCGGTTACATCCCGATATTTTTACTGATCAGCGTAATCACATACGCCATTTTGCGTTATCGCCTGATGGACATCTCCATCGTCATCAACAAAGGCCTGGCTTACAGCTTGCTGCTGTGCGTGATTTTTATCCCCTCCTATCTGGCTGTTGCGGTCAGCCACCGGGCCACTCCCTACTCCATTCCGCCCTTGCTTGCCGGGACCATAATCTTTGCCACTGGTCTGTGGACCGTATTCAAGAACCCGCGGGAGACAACGAATAGATTATTCGGCCTGCTCTGTCTAGCTCTCTGCTTCTGGTTGTTTGGAATTTTCATGATCTATTCGACCGCTGTTGAGACTGAGGCGCTTTTCTGGGAAAAATTTATTTATGTCGGGGTGGTCTTCATTCCCGTTTTATTCAGCCAATTCTGTACCAATTTTTTACAGAGCAAACGAGATAACAAACTAACCCTGCTCAACTACTTCATCAGCACACTCTTCGCATTGCTCATACCCACTTCCTACCTGATTAACGGGCAGTATAAGTTTTTCTGGGGATACTACCCCCGGGCTGGTCTTCTCCATCCACTCTTTTTGGTTTATTTCCTCTGGGTCACCAGTCTTTCGTTAAGGAAACTTTATCGGGGGTATCAGGCTAACGAGGGGCAATCAGAGCTAGAAACCACAAGAATAAAATTCGCCTTCTTAGCCTTCACAGTTGGTTATGCCGCTTGCATCGATTTCGTTCAAAGCTATGGAATCGAGTTCTACCCTATGGGCTATCTCTTCGTAACCCTTATGGCGATGATCATCTGCTATTCGATCCTGAAATTCCGTGTGATGGACATTGCAGCTATCGGGACCCGCACGCATGCTCTGCCCTACGGCTACGCTCTGATGCTCATCCCATTCTATATCGTTGTCCTAATGCTGGTGCGATTGTTTACAGGTTCAACGCAGTATTTGCTGGCTGGAATCCTTGTTGCCCTGTTCTTGATCTTCTCGGGAATTCTCGTGAACTTACAGAAAGTTATGGAAAAGGCGGTCGAGAAGATCATTTTCCGCAAAACGCACGACGCGTATGAGACCCTCTCAGCCTTCTCAAAAGCCCTGGTCAAGATCCTGGACCTGAAAACCCTCAGCGAGGAGATCGAGCGCACGCTCGTGACCGTCTTGGGGGTCAAAACCGTGACCTTGTACCTGTTCGACAAGGAAAAAGACGTGTACGCGCCGGTGTCCACCTACGGCCTCGATCCCTCAACTGGGGCCCGTATCCGCTTGGCTGCTGATGACGAACTCCCCCGCCACCTGGCCATGGGACAAACCATTCTGGTCAGAGAAGAGATGGAGCACTTCTCAAGCACCGAGGAGCAACGCGCCCTTATTGACGCCCTCCGGAGAGTCAAAGCCGACGTATGCATTCCCTTCGTCAACAAGAACGCCTTGATCGGGTTTTGCGTCCTGGGCCCCCGGACAACGCCCCACATGTACACCGACCAGGATCTCAGCTTGCTGACGATGCTGGCGCAGGCTGCTGCCATCGCTTTGGACAATGCCGTGCTCTACGAGGAGCTGAGACGCTCGCAGTCGATTGTCCGACGAACGGACCGCCTGCGCTCCCTGGAGACGATTGCGGGCGGCTTCGCCCACGAGGTCCGCAACCCCTTGACGTCCATCAAGACCTTCATCCAGCTCACTCCGGAGCGCAAGGACGACCCGGAATTCATCGGTCAATTCAGCACCGTGGTAGCGGAGGATGTCGCCCGGATCGAGCGATTGATCCAGGAGATCTTGGACTACGCGCGCTACATGCAGCCCAAGTTCCAGGAGGACGACATCAATGTCATCGTGGAATCCTGCCTCTACTTTGTCCGATTTAAGGCGGACTCGAAGGCGGCCCTGGTGAAGAAGGACCTGGCATCCGATTTGCCTTCAGTCTTGTTGGATCGCCAACAGATCAAACAGGTGCTGCTCAATCTCTTCATCAACGCCATCGAAGCCATGGATGACCACGGCGGCCAATTAATCGTACGCACCCATCGGCTCTCCAAAATCCCCGAGGACACCTGGGTTCAGATCGAAGTCACAGACACCGGCTGCGGCATCGCCCCAGTGGATCTGGAGCACATCTTTGACCCGTTCTACACCACCAAGCACGAGAGCCGAGAGCATGAAGGGACCGGCCTGGGCCTGACGATCGCGCACCAGATCGTCCAGGAGCATGGGGGGCACATCGAAGTCAAAAGCGAGCTCGGGCGCGGGACGACGTTCCTGGTGAACCTGCCGGCTGTCCCCGCGCGGGTGCTGGAAGCCCCGATGGAAACGCGTGGCGTATGAAGAAACGGGTCCTGGTAATCGACGAGAAGCCGCTGCGCTAATACCTCCTCCACAGGCCACGCCTTTTAAAACGAACCGCTTCTGTCCCAATTAAGAATTCACAGTGATTACGAGAATTTGGAACGCCTTTCCTTCCGCAGGAGGGCAGCCAAAATTCAGGAAACGGATGCCTGCAGTAAGTGTGAACAGGACTACAAGTCTCCGATCTTCTTAGGATATCTTGACTTCTGAGGGGAAACTACTACACTATGTAGCCTCTTTTTAGAATTTGTGAGGTTTGGCAAAGGCGATGAAACGGGCAGCGTCGCGACTGACAGGGATTCGCAGGACCCACTCGAACAAAGCTGCATCACTGCCTCGACAGCCACAAGCCGCTCCGCCTAACCAGCCGGAACGGGAATCTCTCAAGATTCCATTTGAAATGCCGATGCGAGATAAGGAACTTTCCGGGTTCACCGAGAATCTCACCCCAGAATGCCTGCGGTTCGTCAGCGATGCTGCGCTGCGGCCGGGCACGCCCGTGACCATCCAATTCACGTTCGGCGAAAACGCGTGTTACCTGAATATCGCGGGGCGGGGCGTCTCCTGCGAATCTTGTGGAGAAGGCGCTATCAAGAAGCATGTGATCGAAATCAGATTCGCCGCGATCCGGGAGTGGGAGCAGAAGATCCTTGTGTCGGCGATCGAAGAGCTAAAACAGAGCATAGCCATGCAGAAGAAATCTCTGGTGAAGATCCAAATCGCCCGGGACGACTTGGCTCTGGAAGCAGCGCAATTGCCCGCCGACACTGCCGAATCCCATTCGACGGAAAGCCCGAAGGAGGGAAAGACAAGGAAGGGCTTCACTCCGCACCCAGCCTGGGTCCTGGACATGAATCGGCACCTTGAGCCTTACCGGAACGCGATCCTGGAATGCAAACTGGTTCAGGAAGCTTCAACTGGCATACTGCCGCTAAAGAAGATGAGGGCTTGGATTATCCAGATGTATCCTTTCATCGAGACCTTCCCCAAGTGGGTCGCATTAAATATAACCAAGACCCATGATGCTCGTTCCCGCGGGTACATGATTGACAATGTGCGCGTCGAGAAGAGGCACGCGGAGCAGTGGGTTTACATGGCACAGGGATTCGGCATCGATCCACATGTGCTCTATACGGTCCAGCCGCTTCCTGAGGTTGAAGCGCTCACCCACTGGCTGTGGTCCATCAACACCCGCGGATCGCTGGCGGAAGCGGTGGGCGCAACCAATTATTCGATTGAAGGTGTCACCCAGGGCATCGCAAAGTTAACTATCAATGGCTTTCCGTATTACGATGGCCGAGATGGCGTCCGTCTGCATAAGAAGGCCTACTGGTGGATGGAGGCGCACTCACGGTATGACGACCTCCATCCAAAGCAAGCTCTGGAAGTGATGAAAATGTACGCGACCACGAGAGAACTCCAAGAGAAAACCGTCTTTGCTAGCCAGAGGAGCTATGAGTATCTCATAATGGCATTAGAGGCATGTTACACTTACGGCGACACTACCGAGGTCGAGACCCAGTACGCACCCAGTGCTACACTCCGGTGAGCAAACAAGTTCACGCCACTCCTTAATAGCCACATGCAGACTGCAGTGGCACCGGAGGAGTAAGCCCTCTCTCCATCCATGACTGCCCAGCTCACGTCCTGTCAAATCCATAAGCCGATAGACGCATGAACCCCTTTGCCCTGTCAGGACTCTTAACCGGCATTACTTCCTTAGCCTTCGGGTTCTTTGTTTATCTGAAAGGTAGGACCCAGCGGTTAAACAGGCTCTGGTTCATTTTCACTGTCTCGGTGGCGGTGTGGGGATTTGGCGGTCTCTGGATCGGCCTTGCGAGGACCGAAACGGAGGCCTTGTGGGTCTGGCGGTTCGCCTTTGCCTGCGGGGTGCTCTGGATCCCTATCCTTTTTTACCATTTCGTGCATGTCTTCTGTGAACGCTCAGAAAAACGATCTCTCTATCTCTTGTACACCTTCGGGCTGGTCCTCTTTCCCTTCGTCTTCACCGACCTGTTTTTCACCGGAACGCAGATGACTTTCTCATCCTTTTATTACTCCCAACCCGGTCATTTGTTCCCGTTGTTCTTCCTGTGGTGGGTCGGAATGGTGGTCTTCAGCCATTATGAGCTTCTCAAGACCCATCGCCGCAGCTCGGGCCTGAAACGAAATCAGATCGAGTATTTCTTCGTCGCGACGGCCATTGGCTACTCGGGTGGATCGTTAGACTATCTGCCAATCTTCGGGGTCGACCTGTATCCGTATGGAAATTTCGCCATCGTGCTCTATCCGATCATTATGACCTACGCGATCGTCAGATACCGCCTCATGGATATCACGGTCGCCATGGAGAAGGGGCTCAACTACCTGCTTCTCCTGGTCATCGTCTTGGTCCCCTCCTACGCCGTTCTTCTGATGGCCCAGGAAGCCTATTTCGGCACAGTTAGTCATCCGTTTTCGATTTTACTGGTCCTGCTCATCGCCCTCCTCCTGGTCGGAACCGGCAGGCTCAAAGCAGAGACGCAGAATGCAATCGCCCGAACCTTATTCAGACGCCGATATGACATGTCCGAAACCCTATCACAGTTCTCCAAAGCCATGGTCACAATCCTCGATCTCAAAATGCTGACCGAGGAAATTGTACGGACACTGGTCACCGGCATGAACATTAAAACCGTCACGCTGTACCTCGTTGATAAGGAAAAAGCCGCC
>WNEY01001127.1_pt1 | contig 18399 bp, 13 predicted proteins | sample 5400531 | NCBI WGS metagenome assembly WNEY01 (sample SAMN13153338, study PRJNA577476) | soil metagenome | isolation source: 200 cm saprolite under Douglas fir tree site 1 | place: USA:California | collected 2015-04-18
ATCTTTGCCTCTATTTTCCTAATCGTGACTTTATCGTCTATCGAAACCCCAGCGTTATTCCTTAGATAGCCGTCTATGCGGATGGTTCCCTTGCCGGAATCCGACTCGTATCCAGGCCAGGAAAGAGCGGTCGTCTTCTTCTTACCAACAATCTGGATCACATCGCCTGACGTTAACCCGAGTTGATCCACAACCCTCGGGTCTACCCTAGCAATGCCCCGACCCACATCTCTCTGATACGCGTCGGCGACTCTAAGTGTAAGGGTTTGTTCTGGCAAGATTAATCCTCTAGACTTCTGTCACAGCGGATTCATTCTTGGAGTAATAACTCTACCTAGATCCTGAAGAGACAGCTTGCCGTCGTTCTTTCGCTGGAGATTTCTATCTTGGTCGTGGAGCTTGCAAGAGTTGAGGCTTTCGGAAAACCTCTATCATTGCTCTTGCGAATTCGGGGAGATCGCTGGGGACTCTTGAGGTGACGAGGTTTCCATCAATAACTACAGACTTGTCGACATAGTGGGCTCCAGCGTTGATCATGTCGTCCCTTATTCCGGCAACACATGTTAGGGTCCTGTTCTTCACGATCCCTGCTGACGCCAACACTTGTCCCGCGTGGCATATGGCAGCAATAGGTTTACCCTGTGCATCGAAATCCTTGACAAATCTGAGGATTTTCTGGCTAAGACGAAGCTTCTCCGGCGATTTCCCTCCGGGAACAACTAGAAAGTCGAATTTCTCCGCATTCACCTCGTCAATCGATGCGCTAGGTGTGATCGAGTATCCTTTCTTGCCCTTGATAGGGTCCATAGTAAGCCCGATGATTATTGTCTTGATCCCTTCCTCTTGCAGCCGGTACATTGGGTGAAATAATTCTAGGTCCTCGAACTCATCTGCAGCAATAATGGCCGCTGTTTTTCCTACCAAGTCGCTTGGCATGCCTAAAACCGTCCCGTCCTTGACTGCTATGGCCCCCTAATTGGTGGGCTATAACGGCTTTTTGGCGCTGCTCCGGCGATTTTGCTTGTTTCGCAGTCTCTGAAGCTCTGACCTACCTATCTTGGTCCCGTGCGATTTATAGAGCGCTGAGCGACTATTACTGCTAGTCGAAAAAATGTCTGAGGATGTGAAGCGTATGGCGGACCTGTTAAAGTCAGGCGCCACCATGCTCTCTGACGTCTGTCCCGTCTGCGGAACGCCCCTGTTCAAGGTGAAGGGCGAGGTCTTCTGTGCCAAGTGTAACAAGCCAGTGGTCTATCAGAGGGCGATGTCGCCTCAGGCTACTGTTTCTCCCGGTTATCTCTTGGATTCAGTTGAGATGACAATTGTCGGAAAGATTAGTGAGGCGAACGAGGTTTTGAAGGTGGAAAAGGATCCGGAGAAGCTGTCGGTTTACAGTAACCTTGTTTTCGGTTGGCTCTCGATGCTGGAGAAGCTTCGTAGCTTGAAAGAGTCTTTCAAGGAATAGCTCCTAGGTTTTTCGGGTCGAACAGTTTTCCATCCGCTAGATTTGTCAGCTCTACTTTGCGTCTTTTGCGTTTGGCTAGGATAATTGGCATGCCGGCTTGCTCGGCCAATCCTAGAAGCTCTTTCTTCCGGTCTTTTCCTAGGAACGATCTGTCTGTCTTGCATTCTATCAAGAACGATTTTCCATCTCTCATACAGACCAAGTCGATCGGTTTCGATTGCGCAGCCCTGATGACCAGGTATCCTTCTCTCCGAAAGATATCCCGAATTCTATACTCTAGCCTTCTACCCGTCTCGTAGTTCGACAAGTTTCTTCCGGCTGTTCAACATTCGGTCTCTTAAGAACAGCGGACACGCGCGAAACTATTCGGGCTTCATTTGTTGGGGATGCCTTTCTTTCATGTGAGCAGAAGGGCTGGGGTTCGAATTCTGCACGCGCTGCGGCGCGGAGGAGAGGGTTCGAGAAGCCGGTGATCCTTCCCAAAGTGGAATCCCTTGATGGTCTCCTATGGCAAATCGCCTATTATCAGCCCTAATCTCAAATCTGAGAACCTTAGAATTGCTCGCCCGTAAATCGTGCGGACTTGGCCGAAAGAAGGGCAAGTTTCGCCCTGGCATTCAAGCATGGATTGTGCCCTGAATCGCCTGACTCGCCAAGAATCATTCCCAGACAGGAAATTGTCTCGCCAAAAAAGTGGGGTATTCTTCAGCCATTTCGCGTGGCATGAGGGGTTCCTGCGGACGACTGTGAAACTAACCGGTTCGAGAGTGAAAGTAGAAGTCTTCTCCATAGCGGTTTGTTGTGGAAATGGAAATCTTTTAATCAGAACCCTGCCCGGTCTCAAGTTCTGGGCTAGGATGCGTACAGACTCGAGCCGCCCACCCAACAATCTGGTGAAAGCGCCTGCAAAAAGCAAAACGGAAAGAAGAATACGAGACACGGATAAAACAGGCCCTAGCCGTACTCAACGAAGTCTCCAATGACAACACTACTCCTCGCAACATCCGGCGAGCAGCCAAAGGCGCAATGGACGCGCTGCAAGCACAGGGTCACACGATAGGCGTCCGTGCCTCAAACGCCATCTCGACACTCGACGAGATCTCCCAAGACCCCAACATGCCCCCGTACACCCGTGTTAAACTCTGGAACGTTGCAAGCATTCTGGAAGCCGTCAAAGACTAGTCCATCCGGTTCAGCTGCTCCTCAGTCCGGAAGCTCAGATCTCGCCGGGCACAAGCCCATTAGCTGAAAGAGAAAGGCTCGTCGGACGCTGATCTTGTTCCTTTGTCTTCTACGCCCTTTTGGCTGATTCGCTAGAATTGGCTTTGGACAAGTATTTATCGTCAAACGGCCCATCCGTAAACGACAAGGAGCAAGGATTCTGAAAGGAAGCCGGCTTCTACCTTTCCTAACGGCCCTAGTACTGTTAGCGTTCGCCCTCGGGTCCCTCGCGCGATCTCAGCCCGGAGGCCCAAGCCTGCTTTTGAACTCCTATTGGTTGATCTACTTCCTCTACATCACACCCCTCATCGCCCTCGGGCTCATCGTAGCCATGATCTTCTTTCTCGCTTACAACTGGCGGTTCCTATCCGACGCAATCGGGTTTGGAATGGCAGGTAAACGAAAGCAGCAGAAAAAACGATCGAAAAGGACCATTCAAACCATTCTCTCGATTGCAGTATGGCTTATCGCCATAGAAGTCCTGCTCCGGCAGTGCGGAGGACTTTTCTGCAAATCTTCACAAGCCGCAAACAGTTCTCAAGTTCAGCAGCTTGTATCCGGATCCGCGCCCCTACCCGCGCTCTTCTCTATAGAAGCAATTTCCCGACTGGACAGCATTGTCCAGACAAATTGGTTCTACATAGCATTCCTCGGCCTATTCGCCGTGAGCTCCGTAATCATCGCCCGGGCAATCAAGGTGTCCTGGGAAGAAATGAAGGAACCGATTACCGAGATCCCAACACCTCAGGCGGAAGGAATCGCCGCAGTGGAAGACGCGATTCACATTCTAGAGTCACAAGACACCCCGGACCCACGTTCTAGGATCATCAAGTGCTACCAGCGAATGATCCAGGCTGCTCAACACCTCGGTGCACCGGTCACATCCGACCAGACTGCACGTGAGCTAGAAAGGGCGATACGCAAGATGTTGATGCTCAAGGGCTCCGCCATCAACGAGCTCACCCATCTCTTCGAGGAGGCCCGGTATAGCCTACACCCTGTAACCGAGAAGGACGGAGAGGAAGCTCACGGGCATCTGCTTGCGATAGCCGAAGAGATGAAAATCCCAGCCAGCGTCTAAGACTTGAGACGCGGCCCTCTTAAGCGTCTAATCTTGGCCTCAGGCGTCTACATCTTCTTCCTTATCTTCCTCAGAAGTCTCGTTCCCGAAGAACTAACCCCATCCATAAGCCTCCTCGCCATTCCACTAGTCATACTAGCTCTGTTTCTCGCAAGGGATCTGTTCTATCGATCAGCAATGCCTTCGGAGACCCCGATGCAGACAGGATCTCGAAGATTCCGAGCCCGAGACGTGCAGCTTCTAACCAGACAGGTGGAGGTCGCCTCATCAGCCAGCCAGGCATTTTTCGAGACAATCCTTCTCGCAAGACTGAGAGACCTGTTTGCTGAGAAGGTGAGCCTTGAGATGGGCGTGGAAAAGGAGAAGGTGAAACGTCAGCTCGTCGATGGCCGGCTCGGGCCAGCGCTTGTTGGAGATCAAGGGCTCTACAGGCTACTATATAGTTCACCACCTCGCAGAGCCGCGGCGCGTATCAAGATGCTACGTGAAGCAATTGATAGAATAGAAGCCTGGAAGACTTGAAAGTAGGAGATGCATCCGAGAAGTGCCGACTGGTGGTCGACCAGGTCAAGAAGGTCATCGTCGGAAAGGAGCCAGTGCTGGAGAAAGTAATGCTGGCGATACTAGCAAACTCCCACATACTATTCGAAGACTTTCCAGGGCTGGCGAAGACGCTGATGGCGCGAAGCTTCGCAATGAGCATGGGGTGTGGCTTCTCAAGGATTCAATTCACCCCGGACTTGTTACCTGCTGACATTACCGGCACCTACATCTATAACGTCAAGACTTCTGACTTCGAGCTGAGACGGGGGCCCGTGTTCACCAACGTACTGTTGGCTGATGAGATAAACAGGGCTCCTCCTAAGACCCAGGCTGCTTTACTGGAGGCGATGCAAGAACGCCAGACTACGCTAGACGGGAAAACCCATCCCATTGCCGACCCGTTCATCGTTATCGCCACGCAGAACCCGATCGAGTATGAGGGAGTCTATCCTCTCCCCGAGGCGCAGCTCGACCGGTTCTTGGTCCGCCTCCAATTGGGATATCCGGACAGGACGGAGGAAGTTGAGATCTTGAAGAGACGGATGCAGAGGGCTCAAGAGGACGTCCAGCTTGACCCGGCGGCAAACGCCGAGACAATTCTCGAGCTTCAAAGGACTGTCGAGAGCATCCACGTGGACGACGATGTTCTAGGATACGTAACGGACATTGTCCAGGCAACGAGGGCGAAGCGGCAGATCGAAGTGGGCGCAAGTCCTCGCGGGTCCCTGGCTATCTTCAAACTGGCTAGAGCGAGGGCCGTGTTCCATGGCAGAGACTACGTCATTCCCGATGATGTGAAAGAGGTCGCTGGGCCAGCGCTGGTGCATAGGATGATTATGAAGGCTGAGTCATGGGTCAAGGGAGTAGACCCTGGCGTGATAGTCGATGAGATTCTGAGAACCATTCCCGTGCCGAAGGCCAAGTGATGCGAGACGATTGTTCACTAAGAAGGCAACTCTCTACTTCGCTCTGGCGACCGTTCTCCTAGTGCTTGGGCTGTTTCTCCAGGACTGGCAGCTCGCGGCGCTGGTTCTTCCACTCGCCTCACTATTCTTTCTCAGCAACGTCATAGGGCTTCCTGACAAGGTGGAGGTACAGGTGGACCATCACGTCGTTCCCAGCGACAGCTTCGGGGACGAAGATATCCAGGTCCGAATCGAGATCTCGAACAAGACGAATGGTCAGTTGGGAAACGTGGAACTCCGAGAATCAATTCCGGACACGATCAAGCTGCAGAAGGGGGCCGCCGGTCTTCACTTGCGGCTAGCAGCTCTAGAGCGCCTGGGTATCCTTCTAGAGTTTGCTAGCCCTATGAGAGGCCACTACGATATCGGCCCTCTGGTGGTTAGGGTGCGGGATTGTTTCGGACTGTACCTTGTTGAGGCAAAGACCGGCCCAGAGATTCTGTCGATAATGCCGCGGCCGGAACGGGTCAGGGGTGTGGAACTACGGCCCCGTCACCTGGGCCCTTGGCCGGGAACGATCCCTGCCCGCGCGCTTGGGCCGGGATCAGAATTTTACAGTATGCGAGGTTACGTGTCTGGGGACGACCCTAAGCGGATAAACTGGAAAGCATCGGCGAGGTTCCAGCGATTGATTATCAACGAGACGGAGGCGGAGAGGGTTACCGACGTTATGGTCGTCCTCGATACGGACGTCACATTCTACGAAACTGGGGAAGCGGAGCTGTTCGAACGCGGCGTCAGGGCTACCGCCTCGATGACCAGGCTCCTGCTCAAGCAGGGAAACAGGGTTGGTCTGATATTACAGGGGGAAGAGCGCGGGGTCGTTCCTCCGAGGTTCGGGAAAAGACATGAGCGAAACATGCTCTTTCTTCTCTCTGCAGCCAAGCCTGGAAGGGCGGTTCTGCCTACAAGTTACGTCATGACACTGCTTGCCAGGCTGATGCTGCCTGCAAGGGCTCAGATAGTAATCATCTCCTCACTCTTGGATACTACGATAGTTGGCGGGATACGCGAACTCGCTGCGGCAGGATATAGCATACTGGTTCTCTCGCCCTCGCCTGAGAAGCCGGTCGAGTTCGAGTCTGAACCAGAAGAGATAGCGTATCGGATGCTGATGCTGGAGCGATCCAATACGATTCTTGCACTTGAGAGGATCTGCACCGTCAGCCATTGGCCGGTGGGGATTCCGCTCTCAGTCATTCTTAGCAAGGTGAAACGCGTACGGCCGATGATACTGGCATAGGAACAGGCTTCAGACTGGCGACGTTCGCCGTGAGGTTACACTACTTACTCTTGGCGCCTTGGATAATCTTCGATATTCCTTCACAGGTGATCTTCGGGCTGCAGTTCCCGGCCTTGGTGATCGTCTCGGGGATTGGATTGTTGGGAATGTTGGGAAGGAGAGAGGTTCTCGCGAGATCCGCGTCTCTGAGCCTTTTGGCCCTGGTCATTGGGGGAAAGGTTGGCGCTGACATCATCGGCGGGTCTGCTTCCGACACTGCGGTCTTGTTGGTCCAGTTTGTCGCTGTGGTTTTTCTCATGGAAGCTTCGAGGGTCGTCCTAGTATTCGACAGGGAGAATTCTGAACTCGTCGAGAAGCCGGACGAACTGTCTCAAGGTCTCAGGAAGAAGCTTGCTATGTGGGCTCAAGGCCAGCTTGTAGGTCAGGCTCGGATTATGGTCGCGGTTCTTGGGCTGTCCTTGGGATTGCTGGTTGTCGGCGGTTTCGGCAGTGTCTCGGTCAACCAGCTTGTCTTCTCGGCAATTCTTGTCTTGCTTGTGGTTGGTGTTCTTGTCTTCCTGATAACTCAAAGACGCGAACCAGAGACGCGCCCAGTCCGTTTGTCTTAGAGCCTAAGCCAACGCTGCCGCCACAGCCTAAGGCATGACCTAGTGATCGTCCAAAGCCGCATTCGCCCATTCACGCCCCACGATTCAGTTTACATTCGCTGACCAGTCCGAACTCCCCACTCATGCCACGCAAAACCGCTGTGCAATACCCCCTTTTCTAGAGCACTCGCTGTCTGGGAATGATTATGGGCAGTCCGGCGTTTCATGGCATAATCCTGGCTTAGATGGCAGGGCGAAAGTTGCCGTTTCATCGATCATTCACGAAGGATTTCTCGGCGGAGGAAAAACGTAGCCCCGGATTCGGAATCAGGGCTGATATGGGGCGATTCTTACTTTCTCTTTTTCCGTTTCGACCGCTCATGCCGCGTGAAATCGTTGGAACATACCCTTTTTTTCCTGGATATTCCTGTCCGGCAGTGATTCTGGGCAAGACATGCTGTTCAGGGGACGATACAGGCTTGGATGGCTCGGGAGTTTGCTTGCTCTATCGGCGGAATCCCGAACGATTCTCAGGCGAAAATTTGTGGTACCGCCAGATTCAGGGTCAGGGCTTATTTTGGGCGAATCCGTCTCTGTTGTGAAGAGCCGTTAGGCAATTTTTCGTGTCCTGATCGCCCTAGGGAACCTACTTTGGCTAAGTGTAGGGATGTTCGATCTCCGCGACGATCCATGGTAACAGTGGATTCGTAGTTCTCGACCGGTATTCTGGAAGGTGCTATTAGGACGTTCTTCTAGCCGAAGTCTGTGAGAGATCAGAGCCTCAAGCAGGCCTTCGATTACATCCAGAAGAACAGGGAGCCATTTCTCCGAGACTTCCGTACACTCCTCCGACAGCCAAGCGTATCCGCCCAGGGAAAAGGTATCACGGACTGCGCCAGAATCGTAAAGAAAAACATGGACGCGGCCGGAATCAAAACCCAGATTCTTCCCGAGAAAAACGGTAACCCGATCGTCTATGGAGAAGTAAAATCGAAATCCTCCAATAAGACCCTCCTGATCTACGGCCACTACGACGTCCAACCTGTCGAGCCCCTGGAGGAATGGGACTCCGGGCCCTTTGATGCGAAATTGCAAGGCAAGAAGATAGTATCGAGAGGTGCTGCCGACAGCAAGAACAACGTCACGAGCTGTATCAAGGCCACTGAGAGTTTTCTAAAAACTAACGGTGATGTCCCGCTCAATCTGAAATTCCTGTTCGAAGGAGAAGAAGAAATCGGTAGCCCCCATCTTCCAGGATTCATCGACGAGAATAAAGAGCGGCTGAAAGCTGACAGTGTCGTTTGTTATGATGGAGATTTCGACGAGACAGGCCGGCCAAAGATAAGCCTAGGCGTCAAAGGGCTCCTCTATGTTGAACTGAGATGTAAAAAGGCTCGAGAAGATCTTCACTCATCCTACGCACCGTTGGTCGATAATCCAGCCTGGCGACTAGTCTGGGCACTGAACACGATGAAAGGCCCCGAGGGAAAGATATTGATCAAAGGATGGTACGATGATGTGGAATCATTCACTCCCGCGCAGTCAAACCTGGTGAGTAAGATTCCATTCCGGGGAGAAAACTATCTCAAAGAATGGGGATTGAAAAAATTCCTCAACGCAAAAACAAACAGAGAGGCATTGAAAAAATACCTGATGGAACCAACCTGCACGATCTGCGGATTCAAAACAGGATACATTGGACAAGGATCCAAAACTGTGCTTCCCGGAATCGCGATGCTGAAGATCGACTTCCGTCTCGTATACAACCAGAACCCGAAAAAACTGCTCGCTGCCCTGAAGAATCATCTGCATCAGCATGGGTTCGACGACGTTCAAGTCAAAGCACTAGGATTCTTGGAACCTTCCCGGACGAAACCCTCCGCGCCAATTGCAAAGGCTGCAGATAGCGCCGCAAAGATAGCCTACGGACGTAGCCCAGTTGTTCTGCCGAGAAACCCGGCCTCTGGCCCAGATTACCTGTTCACAAAACGACTAGGCTTAGACAGCATTTGGACAGGAAGCGGGCCGCCCTCGGCTTACAGCCACGCCCACGCGCCAAACGAGTATACGACAACAGATGATTTCATGGCAGGAATACGATACATTACAGCTATAATCCATCAATATGCCAGCATAGCTTGACCGCTCTCTGCAATCACGAAGCAACCCCCTGGGGCGACCGGGCCTCGACTGCGGTCCAGGTCATTCATTTTCCACGTTAGAGTCCAAGGTAAGGTTGGCTCTTGAACCGAGCATGGCAGGGCGAGGTTAGGAACAGGCTAAGCCCCGGTTGCCATACATTATACTGACAAGAAAAGAATTCCAATATCGTAGATTACCCTTCAGTCTTTCTGGGATCTTTGCTCCGAACGCATCAATGCGCAGTTTCACGGTCCAACCCTCGCTTGAGCGAGGGACGCAGAAGCTTAGAGGGCGGGTCCCAGGCACAGCCCGAAACCAAGAGCGAGATAGCTCTTGGGTGGTCATCAGGTTGGAAACCTGGGATCCGACAGGATCAAAAACGTTGAACGAGCCTAATAATCAGCTGTCACCTTGTGAGGCCCGTCAACCATTCGTTTGTTGTATGTTCTTCCTTCCGCGTTTTGTCGACACGTCTCGTGAGTAACTGTCGCACAGCGTCAAAGTTTCGAAAGGTTCTTATTGTTTGGACGACCGTGTGTGTTTTGGTCATCAGGTTGAGGAGTCACGTCAGAAACAAAATAGCTGACGCGCTTCATGGTTGCGAGCGTCAAACCAGCATGGCGAGAGCAAATGGTTTGCTCTCCCGCCTGAGGCTGGGAGACAATTCTAGCTGACGCTAGTCGCTGGCGGTCGAAGACCGCTCCTGGCCATGTTGCTGCTGGCGTCAATCGCACTCGCTTTGCCAGCAACAGCGTTTGTGGCTTCCAACTATCAGTCTCATACTCCTAGAGCGATACAGGCGTCTCTGGCCAATGCTCCGTTCGACCATATCGTAACTGTAATGCTGGAAAATCAGGGACTCTGTAGCGTTTATGTTGGATGTGGCGGTTCAGGTACATACGAGAGCCAGCTAGCAGACCAAAACGTTCTGGTCAATACTTGGGGAACAATCAATCATAACAGCGAACCGAACTACATCGCGTTATTAGGCGCGATAAACGATGGCAGCACAAGCAACGACGGCGTCTGTTGCTACTTTGAAACCACACCTAACCTCATAGACAGAATAGAGTCCGGTGGACTCGCATGGCAAGCCTTCGCCGAGGACGCCGGTAGCTCAGGAACCTGCAGCTTCAGTCCGCCGAGAAGTGGGGACCACTTCCCGTTCATCGACTTCTCTGACATGAACACAGCAAGCAGATGCTCTCACTTCCTGACAACAGCATCATCAACCGACCCGGAGTTTCTTGCCGCGCTAAACACCCCTAACCCTGCAAATTTCATCTGGCTAACGCCGAATGACAACGACAACGGACATGACACTGGCGTATCAGGAGCTGATTCGTATCTCTCAGCTCTGGTACCGAAAATCCTCAGCAGCACCGAGTTCACAACGACAAAAGCAACCCTACTATTACTATACGACGAAGGCTACAGCCAGTGCACCAACACTGGTGGAACTGGAGAGTGCGTCTACGCATCCTTCAGCGGACCCGCAGCGAACAAGGGCGTACAGATCAGCCCAGCAGGCTCATCTCACTACTCCTACCTATCAACGATCGAAGCGGCATGGGGGCTAACATCGATCAATTCCAACGACGCAGGAGCACCAAACATGCTCTCGGCCTTTGCTACCTCTTGTACCACCAACTGTCCCCCGCCACCCCTCTCAACAAGTTTCACAGCATTTCCGTCTACGCCGCTCGTGAATGTCCAAGTAATTTTCACGGCAACAACGACGGGGGGAACGGTGCCCTACACGGTAAGCTGGAGCTTCGGCGACGGCGCAACAGGAACAGGAACGATTGTAAGCCACACTTACACCACCGCCCAGTCCTTCATCGTAACTGAGACAGCGAAGGATTCATCCTCACCCCAACAAACAGCGACGAGCTCACAAGCCGTAACAGTCCTACCTTCGCTAACCGGGAACTTCGGCAATTGCACAAACCTTCCTCAGGGCTGGAGTTGTGGCAATGCTGCTCCGTTGACCAGCTCGGCTACGATTGTTAACGGGGTACTAGAAACTCGTCAATCAAATCCAGGACAAGGAAACGACACCAACTACTTCTACGCTACGACGCAGAAAGGAGCATTTCCTTGGAGTCCATGTCAGGCTCCAGTGTCCGGTGTTATTCCAACTGGACTGACGAATGTGAGCGCGAACTTCACAGTTCTCTCCTACGATCCTGGCTCAAGTCCAAGCTCGGATAGATACCATATCTATATCGCACTTTACTTCTGGCTTCCCAACGGTCCTGTTTCCGCGGGTGGCTCAACCTACCAATGTCTCGACACTCAGGTTCGAGTCGAAAACGTAGGGGGAATATTCAGTGCGGTTGGTTCTACTGCAACCTACAATCCAGGAGACTCATTTGGTTGGGACCAGGTCACACTGCAAACTAGTTTAGGACAATCGGGCACGCTAACCGCCAATGTGGCCCAACAATGCCAAGAGGACTTGGCAGCCTGGGGACTACCAACGAATACTGCATGCGAACTAGCAGGAATAGAGATTGGAACGGAAGGCTTCCAGTTCCAGGAATTGGACGTGAACTGGAACAATGTGAAACTCACGACTGTAACGCCTCCTGCGTTGACCGCAAGCCTCAGCTTCACACCATCTTCTCCGATCGCAGGCCAGACCGTATCATTCACTGGTAGCGCAAGCGGCGGAACAACTCCCTATGCATACACATGGAGTTTTGGAGACGGTGCAACGTCCACCGGGCAGAACCCAAGCAACACCTATCCCTCGCCTGGGACATACACCGTTACTCTGACCGTAACCGACGCTAGCAGCCCGCAACAAAAGGCGACTGCGAGTAAGATTGTAACGGTAACGGTCCCCGCGCTGACCGTCTCATTCAGCTTCACTCCCTCATCGCCTCAAGTAAACAGCTTGATCACCTTCACGGGGTCCGGCTCTGGAGGAGTAACACCATACGTGTACTCTTGGGCGTTTGGAGATAGCCAGACCGCATTAGGCGCATTGGTGACTCACGCCTACACGGCCGCAGGTACTTTCACTGTCACGCTTACATTAACGGACGCGGCCAATACCCAGGTCATTTCGACTCAGAGCCTTACTATTACTCCACTTCCTATAGCTCCAAGTTTCACCGTGAGCACTAGTCCGACGGAAGTCAACCTACCTGTTTCCTTTAGTGCTACAGCTAGTGGTGGTACTCTACCATACGTCAGCTTCAGCTGGAACTTTGGAGACGGTTCAGCGCTAGGCTCAGGTAACACCGTCACGCATGCATACGCCTCTGCCGGAACCTTCAGCGTCACCGTCACAGTAACGGACTCAGCAGGCAAGACGGGAACATCGGCGGCTCAATCGGTGATCGTGAACGCCAAGCTCGCCGTGTCTACCATTACCGCTAGTCCAAACCCAGCCAGCACCGGACAAACGATCAACTTCATCGCCACGACTTCAGGAGGCGTTGCACCCGTGATGTGCACTTGGAACTTCGGGGATGGCGCTACAGGAACAGGGTGCTCGACCACTCACGTATACAGCACCACAGGTAATTTCACGGCCACAGTAACTGTGACGGACGTTCTCAGCGTTGCAATATCAGAAAGCATCACGGTGAAAATTGTTGCCGTTCCCCAATGCACGGTTAGCCTAGTTTTCAGTCCCGCGACGCCGGAGGCGACTTCCCCAGTCAGTTTCACTGCCACGGCAACTAATTGCACCGCGCCAATTTCTCTCTCGTGGTCCTTCGGAGACGGGAGCACAGGGTCCGGTATTACTGCGACCCACACTTACAGCACGAGCGGGACCTTCAGCATCAGTGTAACTGCCACGGACTCGTCTTCGCCCTCCGAGATCGCGACGAGCTCGAAATCCATCACAGTAGTCGCAGCTTTGGCCGTGCCATCTATTGCCGCCAGTCCAAACCCGAACGATGCAGGTTCTCCTAGCAGCTTCTCGGCCAGCATCAATGGTGGTGTCGGAGATGTCTCTTGCAGCTGGACTTTTGGCGATGGCGCATCAAGTACGGGATGCTCTACGACACATGTCTACTCCAATCCGGGGACGTTCATAGTCGTCGTGACCGCGCAAGATAGTCTCGGAGTCACCGCATCCAAGACAGTTTCAGAGGTGGTCAACGTGCAGCCAACCGTTAGCTTCACTACCAGCCCTACCTCCCCGGTAAATAATCAGTCAGTGACTTTCACAGCAACTACTGCCGGCGGAACGAATCCGTTCACTTTCAGTTGGAATTTCGGTGATAGTAGCTCCGCAAGTGGAAACGTCGTAAGCCACACCTACTCCGCCGCAGGGTCCTACATCGTCACCCTTACGGCCACGGACGCTAACGCCCAAACAGTGACATCAACTCAGACCCTGCTTGTCGCACCATCGCCTCTGACCACTATCTTCGTGGCGACACCCTCATCAGGCCTAACAGTCGGACAACCCGCCAGCTTCGCAGCCTCCGTCTCAGGCGGAACTTCTCCTTACACGTTCAACTGGAACTTTGGTGATGGGACTACAGCTTCAGGAAATCCAGTAAATCACAGCTTCAACATGCCCGGGACCTACACGGTCACAGTAACGGTCGCGGATGCCAACGCCAAGACCGCTACAGCCATCGCTAGCATCTTGGTCAATCCGCTTACACTTGCAGTGACGATCAGTGGACCAACGACTGGAACCGTGGGCTCTGCGGTGACGTTTACGGCGACTGGATCAGGAGGGACGACACCGTACACGTTTGCATGGACCTCAACACCTAGCAGTCCAGCTTCAGCCACCGGCGCAAGTTTCTCCACGACTTACAGTACAATAGGAACTTTCATCGTTTCAGTAACGATCACCGATGCTAACGCGAACACGTCGATTGCTTCGCAGAATGTGACAATAGTAGCCCTTCCAATCTCAGCAAACTTCACTGTCTCGACCAGCCCAACAATTGGCGTTCAAGTTACCTTCGTTGCATTCGCTTCAGGAGGCACTGGTGGATACACGTACGGCTGGAACTTCGGCGACAACACAAACGCAACAGGAAACCCAGCCTCGCACGCTTACACAACAGTTGGGTCCCTCACAGTCACGCTGATCGTTACAGATTCAAGCATGACCCAGACAACCATCACGCAGATCATAACAGTCTCTCCGCCTGCCCCTGCGCCCCTCTCGACCAGCTTTACAATGAGTTCGACATCCGCACAAGCAGGACAACCAGTCACCTTCTCGGCGACTTCAAGCGGGGGGACCTCTCCATACACGTATTCGTGGAACTTTGGCGACTCGTCTGTCTCAACCGAAAACCCGGTCTCCCACAGTTTCGCCGCGGGGAACTACACTGTTACTCTGACGGTTACGGACAGTTCCGTCCCCAACGAAACAGCAGTTGACTCTCAAACCATCGCAATCACCGCAGGTCTCCTTACACTAGTAGTTCCTGGTTCTCAGAGTGTCAACGAGGGCTCTCCACTCACTTTCAATGTCTCAGCGACTGGCGATGCCTCACGGACAATCAGTATTGCCTGTGACAATTGCCTCGCCCTTGGAGCAGCTTTCACAACGAATGGCGGCCTCGGTTTCTCGTCTGGGAACTTTACTTGGACACCGTCTGAGGGTCAAGGCTCAACCACTTACCTAGTGAGAATATCTGCATCAGACGGGGCGCTAGTTGTATCGGCCAACGTAAGCATCTTCGTAAATGAAGTAATCGAGCAACCAGTGCTGATCGTCCCGGGAACCATCCACGTTAGCCAAGGAGACATCATTCATTTCATGGTAAATCTGACTGATCCAGATAGCGCAGCGGATAACGTGACCTTGGCGGCGAGCGGACTTCCCAACGGCGCGAGCTTCGACCCTTCGACAGGAATTTTCTACTGGAACGTCAGCTCTGTACAGCCAGGCCCATACGTAATCACATTCACGGCGACCAGCAACGGCTCACCAGCCCTCCAGGATTCGAAGATTGTAACCGTTCACGTGGACAATGGAAACGGCAACTGTTTCTTCTGCAACTTCTTCTCGACTGCCCGAACCGTCTTACACGCTTCGACTTTACAGACCAATCTCTGGTTGCTCCTCGTTGGAAGTACGATTGGATTGACAACCACTCTTGCCGTGATGACTAGGCGAGCCCGTGCACAGCTTCGGGCATCCCGGCGAAAAGTCCGGTACGCGAAGAAAGAGTAGACAATTTTCCTGTTGAGAGTCGTGTGATGATGGAAAAGCCACGTCGTCATCCTGAAACGGTCAAGGTAATTCTCTCTTCTTTGAGTTTCCCATAGGACCGCCTCAGAACAAGAATAACGAGCAGGTAACATATTGTTGTGCCAAGTCCGAACCAGAACAGATCTCCGTAGACATCCGAAACATTTACACCGCTAGTTTCTAGGACTCCGATCCAACCGAGAGTATTCAGAAACTTGCCGCCTAGATGGTATGCGAGATAGGTTGAGACGAACACGCCCGTCAATGCATATTGCCACCTCCAGCCTCTTCGAGACCAAGCAGCCCCGGCAAGCCCGATCACTAAAACTGCAATGACTCCTTGGAAGATGAGACCGGACCTGAGAAAGTCTAAGACTAGGCCATTGGTCAAGCCATACTGAGCGATCAAACCGGCTGTCGTTCCTTTTGGGTTCACCGCTAGTTCGAGGGCGGCATTAACGGCGAGATATTGCGGGATGGAAAGGAAAAGATTGGCGAGGGTCGCGAGAGCATATATTGCGAGATGTTCGCGGGCATTCACGCCCAATAATTCCCGCATTGACAATGTATTTCCGGGGGACGCGTCTACCGGCCGGCTTCTAAAAGATGGCGCTCGCGGGAGCTGAATAAGACAACTTTCCCAGTTGTTATCACGAGTACGTGGACTTATGTAGCGCAGAAAACTAATCAGCTTTTGTCCCGACAATAGGGATTTTCAGAGTAGGTCGTTAATGACCGATCTTGTGCTTCTACATCTAATCCTAGCATTCGCGGTTGGGGGTGCGTGGGTTAGTTTCGCGACGCTAATCGCTGAGCGGTATGGTAGCGCCCTTGGAGGTCTAGTAGGCGGGCTTCCTGCAATATCCATAGTCTCATTTCTCTTCATCGGTCTCAACCAGGGACCTGCGACTGCATCGCAGGCGACTGCAGTCTTCCCTCTAGCCCTAAGCTTCACGATGTCATTCCTGTTCGTCTATGCGATTCTTTCAGTAAGGGGGTTCCGGTCCGCGTTTCTTGGCGCGCTGCTCGTTTGGGTCGGCCTCTCAACGGTAACAGTTTTTCTTGAATTGAGAAATCTGCTCTTCTCGGTGGGAGTTTTTGTTTCCGTCGCCAGCCTCTACTTCTATGTGTTCAAGGTGAAAATGAATCTCCCCCATGTCGTCGGCGCGCAGATGGTCTACTCGTTTGCGCAAGTGGCATTCAGGGCGCTGGTAGGAGGAAGCATCGTTGCTCTGGCAGTTTTGTCAAGCCAGCTCGGAGGCCCTGAACTAGGAGGCATAGCCTCATCGTTCCCTGCAATATTCAGCCTAACTCTATTTTTCACCTACAGAACTCGCGGAATGGCCCTGTCGCGAGCATTGACGAAACCGCTTTTGATATCTGCGGGACTAACCGCTTTTCCCTACAGCCTTCTCGTAGGGTACCTCTATCCTATTCTGGGCGTAGGGTTTGGAACAGTGGTCGCATTGCTATGCTCTGCCCCTTTGGTTGCACTGGCCCACTTTCTGATCAATCTCAGGAAGATTTGAGACTAATGAAAAGCGTTCTCGCGCAAAACGGTAAGTCAACGGCTTGCGTTCGGCTTGCAATTGGGAGCCTTCGGCATGTCAATATTATTCTCCCGATCTCTTGATAGTTCCATTTTGCTGCGACATATACCGAATGCTATCTCTGGTATATCCTAAGAACGCCTGCTTCCTTCTTATACTGGTGTGTTTTTTGTTTCTAGGGGCTTCCCGGGGTCTTAACCTGATGACCACCCAAGAGACCTTCGGGTCCTCTTGGTTCGGGTTTTGCCGGGGAGCCCGTCCCACTTCCCGGCATAGCAGGCTCGAATCTTTTGTTCCAGTTTAGGTAAGAGAGAATTTCTTCAGTTGCCTTTCCAGATTCCTGGTGGCAGATTTGGTGCGGAGTTTTTTTTTACGAAGCCGGAACGCTTTAGGCCGTAGGACCTGCAGCTGGCCTACGAATTCAGGATCCTCGAGCGACTTTCCAAGACGGAAGGAGGACGGGGATCGTTTCCGATCTGAACAACCGCATTAGGTTCGGAAATGAAAGTTTGCCCGTCCGATAACGCCGAGTCGCCGCAGTAGGAGAGGATGAGGGCGAAGAAAATTGTTCGTTGCACGCTGGACTCGGGACGAGATGAAGGACTGGACGTCTCCATTGTTCAGACTTGTGCCTAACGCGATTTTCAATATTAAGACTTGTGGTGCAGCAATCCTCACGATGAAGCTACGGATAGAAGTGGTCAGCCGGTGATACCTCTGGCGATTACGAACATAGCCTCTGATTGGCTGTACAACTCTTTTGATCGCTTTGGATGGAGGAGTTGCTCTCGCAAAATCGGCGAGTCCTGATTAAGTCTGATTGAAAGCGAAGAGATAGGATATACGACGAACAAGCAGCCACGATAGATTACGGAGGCATGAGGGATGAGATCGACGATGCTCCCCCTTTGAAGACTGGTCTTCGCTTAACGTAATAAGCAACCCGAACTGTTTCGATTATCTCTTGCCCTCCCGTCTTATCGCGTTAGAAGGAATTGACCAAGCGGGGAAGAAGACCCAGACCAGACTCTTGTCGGCGAGCTTGCGCAGGGAAGGGTTCAAGGTTGGCATTCTGAGCTTTCCAGTTTATTCTACTAGTTCGGGACGGCTGATCCGATCCTTCCTAGCTGGAAGATCTGACACCTCGCCGCATGCGCTACACATGCTCTATTCCCTCAACCGCTGGGAAAACATGGGCACGATCACTGGGGCACTGAAAAAGAACGATTTCGTCATCTGTAACAGGTACACTCCTTCCAACTTGGCTTACGGTGAAGCAAGGGGTTTGAGTGTCCAATGGCTCGCGGGTCTTGACGCGGGTCTCCCAGAATCTCGCGCGGTCTTCGTCCTAGACGTTCCTATTCCCAAGTCGTTCTCGCGAAAGACCCGGCGCCGAGACGTAAATGAGAGGG
>WNEY01002074.1_pt1 | contig 18398 bp, 21 predicted proteins | sample 5400531 | NCBI WGS metagenome assembly WNEY01 (sample SAMN13153338, study PRJNA577476) | soil metagenome | isolation source: 200 cm saprolite under Douglas fir tree site 1 | place: USA:California | collected 2015-04-18
GGAGCACCGGCGAGACCTGGGACTGGTTCGAGCTGGGGGCGACGTCCGCCGAGCGCTACGGCACGCCGCACGTCATGCTCCACCGCGGCGACCTGCACGGCATCCTGGCCGACGCGGTCCGGCAGCTGAAGCCGGACGCGCTGGCGCTCGGCAAGCGGTGCGTCGCCGTCACCCAGTCCGCCGATCACGCGGCCGTCCGCTTCGAGTCCGGCGACGCCGTGAACGGCGCCTTCGTGATCGGCGCCGACGGCATCCACTCGCAGGTTCGCCAGTGCCTGTTCGGCGCCGATCGGCCGCAATTCACGGGGTGCGTGGCGTGGCGCGGTCTCGTGCCGATGGACGCGCTTGCCCCGCGCATCGCAAGAATGCTCGGCACCAATTGGCTCGGCCCGCGCGGCCACGTGCTGCATTATCCCGTGCGTCGCGGCGAGATCATGAATTTCATCAGCATCGTCGAGCGCGACGACTGGCGGGTCGAATCCTGGATGGTCCACGGCACCACCGAGGAATTGGCCAACGACTTCCGCGGCTGGCATCCGGACGTGCATGCCATCATCCGCAACATCGCCGTGCCGTTCAAATGGGCGCTGATGGTGCGGCCGCCGATGGCGAGCTGGAGCGAGGGGCGGATCACGCTCCTTGGCGACGCCTGTCATCCGACCCTTCCGTTCCTCGGCCAAGGCGGGGTCATGGCGATCGAGGACGCCTACGTCGTTGCCGGCTGCCTGCAGAAATACTTCGGCGAGCCCGCGCTCGCTCTCGCGCGCTACGAAGCGATCAGGCGGGATCGGACCGCCGCGGTGGTGCGCAAAGCGCACGAGAACCGCAAGCAGGCGTTCAGCCCCGCGCTCGCCGAGGGGGTCGCGGCCGAAGTGGCGCGCGATTGGCAACAGGTGCGGGTCAAGGAGCGTCTGGATTGGCTCTACGACTACGACGCCACGGCGGTCGAGATTTGACCGGCCCGTTGCGCGATCCGACCGTGCCTCGCGCTCTGTGACCGAAGGGACACAGTTTCGAAACCTGCGCGACTGGCCTAAAATATTTCAACGAATGACACTATGGGTCGCGCAGCACTTGCTGGCAGTCGGCAAATTGACCTCGATTACCTGAGTGCTCCAGCCGATGCCGAGCGCCTTGGCGACGATACCTGTGCGCACTGGGTCGTCGCCCATGTGGAAAACGCGGTCCCGTTGGCAACTCCCCATTCTCACCTTTCGCTAGGCCTTGATCTCGTTGAATTTGGACCGCGCTCGTTCGAATTTATCGTTGAAGAGCCACATGGCATCAAGAATTTCGCGGAAGGTTGCAGATGTTCTTGCCCGGTCGGCTCGTCCGAAGGTGAAGATGCTGTTGTTGCGCAAATATCCCATGATCGTCGGGTCGAAAATTTTATAGTTGGCCAGGTTGCCTGAATTGAGCGCGGACCTGGTCGGACTGGGGATGATCTGGATGAGCTCGAAGAGCTTCATTTGATCGATCGGATTCGGCAATGCTTTCACGATCGCCGGTATTCGCGGGAAAAGGTCTGCGTGTGCGTTCATGAGACCATCTCTCACAGCGGTCCAGTGATTGGATCGATGATCCAATTTGCCGACCCGCGCCTCTTCCCTGTCGTCGCGAGCGCTCAGTGCAGGATCGAAGGCTGCGATCGACCTCTTGATCGCTGCCCATTTCCTTTGACCATTTTGATCCTCGGATACGCCTGTTTGCAGGCTTCCCTTGTACGTATTCGAGCGCGCATTCCCCATGTTTTGGTTGCCGTTCGTCTCGGCAAAGAAGATGCCGAGGCTGATAAGACCCGCCACCTCGGCATTTGCCGCATCGAGCCCCTTGGCTCGTGCAATATCGGTCCCCAAGGCAACAACGTCATGAAATGGAGTATCCGAGCTTTGCGCATTGGCGGGCGGCGCCTGCATGAAGTTGAAGAGGCTAGCATACTCATCCAGAAGCGACTCATTGTCGGCATCGAAGTACGCCGGAGGAATCCCGAATTTATTGGGTCTTCCGGTCTTGGACGGAAGCGCGTCGGTGAGATCTTTATACGCGCTTATCATGTTGTTGCGAGCAAGATAGAGTGCTTGTCCCGGCAAGCTCGGCAGCTGTTGGTTCGCGTTGATCTGCGCGCGCCGCTGGCGCAAGATCGATTTGAAGTCGTTGACTGCAGCGTTGTACGAGTTGAGCGCATCCGACTGTGATGTCATGAGCGCGGCCGGCTGGCCCTGCGCGCGTGCAGCAAGCGGCCACGCAGCAACCGTGCCTCCCAATGCACCGATAAAATCTCGCCGCCTCATGTCCGCCACCGGATCAGGACAAAACATCGTAACTGCTTATTCCGGTATTCGGGAGGGTCTCCGGCTGCGAGTCATGTCTGCTCCGGGTCGAAATCGACAAGTCTCATGGTGAGCATAAGACTTCCGCTTTCGGGTGGAAAGCGACCGAAAGTCCTTTGAGGTTGGCGACGCAGGCGATGTTGAGGCCCGCGGGCAGCGCGTGATTCAAGCCTCCAAACCGGAGCTTCGAATCATGCGCTATGAACTCACCGACCACGAGTGGGCTGCCATCACGCTCCTTGGCGACGCCTGTCATCCGACCCTTCCGTTCCTCGGCCAAGGCGGGGTCATGGCGATCGAGGACGCCTACGTCGTTGCCGCCTGCCTGCAGAAATACTTCGGCGAGCCCGCGCTCGCTTGCGCGCTACGAGGCGATCCGGCGGGATCGGACCGCCGCGGTGGTGCGCAAAGCGCACGAGAACCGCAAGCAGGCGTTCAGCCCCGCGCTCGCCGACGGGGTCGCGGCCGAAGTGGCGCGCGATTGGCAACAGGTGCGGGTCAAGGAGCGGCTGGATTGGCTCTACGACTACGACGCCACGGCGGTCGAGATCTGAACGGCCCGTTGCGCGATCCGACCGCGCCTCGCGCTCTGTGACCGAAGGACACAGTTTCGAAACCTGCGAGACCGGCCTAAAATATTTCAACGAATGACACTATGGGTCGCGCAGCACTTGCTGGCAGTCGGCACATTGACCTCGATTACCTGAGTGCTGACTGCATGAGCGCTCCCACAAGAACGATCGGAGCTGGCCAACGATGAACATCATGCGTGCCAGCAGTCTTGTTCCAGCCGTAATCGTTTTCTTCGCATCATTGCCGGCGGGCGCCGACGTCGTGCGCCATAGCGCCGTCCCGGTATCCTTGCGAGGAACATGGGCGCCCAGTGCGCAAGACTGCAACAAGACCGAATCGGCGATTGTCCTTTCGAATAAGAGCTACGTCGGCTCGAAAGGCCGATGTGTCGTCGAATGGGTCAGCGAAACCGCCGGCGCGCGCGGCGCTATCTACTCCGCGCGTCTGCAATGCTCCGGCACGGCGGCGGGTCAGCAAACGGCGGAATTGAATCTTATTCTGGTGCCGAGCGATGGCAATCAGCTTTCGGTCGGCGACGATTTCAACAGCCTCAAGCCTTACCAGCGCTGTCCGGCGAGCGAGCCGGCCACCACGCGATAGAACTGCAATAAGCAGGGCATCAGTCGAGCTTGAGCCCGAGTTCCTCGATGATTCGCTTCCGCTCACGGATCCGAGCGCATTGGCCAAGCGGGGCTGGAAAGCCTGAGCGAGGCCACAGGTGAAACACCTGGAGGGGAAGCTGTGGGAATTGCGGCGCGCCACGGCGATGAAGATGGGCACTATTGCTTCGCCGTGGCGCTATGATGCGGGAGCCTGCTACGCGTTCCAACCTGCAAGAGTGCGACGGCTTGCGATTTCGCGCTACGGCTCTTGGGCGGCGACCTGTTCGACGAGTTGTTCTCGATGGGATCCCCGATTTCGAGAAGCTCCACTCCGACGCTCACAACGACCATGTGTTTCTGTACGGGTTCGATCTGCTCGAACTGAACGGCGAAGACTGGCGTCCGCACCCGCTTGAAAAGCGCAAAGCAAAGTTGGAGCAGTTGCTCACGAATATTGGGGAATGCACCCTCATCACGGCCGGCGTCATCGGCAGTTTCTCCCACCACGGGAGAGGGTTGGAAGCTAGTGCACCGGCAGGCGCGCCGGAGTTTCCATCGCCGCGACCCGGATCTTGACCGCCTTCTGGACCTTCTCGAAGGCGCGCACCTCGATCTGGCGCACGCGCTCGCGCGACACGCCGAACTCGTCGGCTAGCTCCGCGAGCGTGATCGGGTCCCCGGCCAGACGCCGCCCCTCGAAGATGCGCCGGTCGCGCCCATCGAGCACGCCAAGCGCATCGGCCAGCGCCTTGCGGCGGTTGTCGAGCTCCTCGCCTTCGGCGAGCGTCGTCTCCTGGTCCGGGGATTCGTCCACCAGCCAGTCCTGCCACTCGACGGAATCGCCGTCCTCGCGGATCGTGGCGTTGAGCGAGGCATCGCCGCCGAGGCGACGGTTCATGTCGATCACATCCGTTTCGGTGACGCCGAGCTGCTTGGCGATGAGCTTGACCTGATGCGGGCGCATGTCGCCCTCGTCGAGCGCGGAAATCTTGCTCTTGGCCTTGTGCAAGTTGTAGAACAACTTTCTCTGGTTGGCCGTGGTGCCCATCTTCACCAGCGACCACGAGCGCAGGATGTACTCCTGGATCGCCGCCTTGATCCACCACGTGGCGTAGGTGGCGAGCCGAAAGCCCTTCTCCGGCTCGAAGCGCTCGACCGCCTGCAACAGGCCCATATTGCCCTCCGAGATCACCTCGGAGATCGGCAGGTCGTATCCGCGATAGTCCCTGGCGATCTTGGTTACGAGCCGCAGATGGCTGGTGACGAGCTTGTGCGCCGCCTGTTGGTCGCCGTGCTCGCGCCAGCGCTTGGCGAGCATGTATTCTTCCTGGCGCTCCAACATCGGAAAGCGCCGGATTTGCTCAAAATAATGGGCGAGGCCGGCTTCGGCCGTAAGGATCGACCCGGTCGCGGCGCGGGGCATGCTTGCCGCCCTCCAAACTAGTTTCGAAACGAAACTACGAAATTATCAGGTTGTCAAGGTAATTTCGAAACACTATTATATGTTCGAAGAGGCGATCATGGCAGCGCGCGCAACGGCGGAACTCCTGCTGCTGGTGGGGCGGCTCGTGCAAGCCGAGGGCTATGACGGCGAACTCAGCCCCGCCCAATGGATGGCGCTCCGCTTCTTCGTCCGCGCCAACCCGTTCTCCCGCACCCCGTCGGCATTTGCGGAATTTCAAGCGACGACCCGTGGCACCGCATCGCAAGCCATTAAGGCGCTTGAGGCAGGTGGATACCTGGTCCGACAGCGATCCCAGGCGGACGGGCGAAGCGTAAGTCTGCGACTGACGAGCAAGGGCAAAAAAGCGATTGCACGCGATCCGTTCGAAGTTCTGGTCGGCGCCGTTGACTCGCTCGACGCGGAAGAGCAAACCGCGATGCATGACGCCCTGCGCCACGTGCTGACCACTGTAGCTGCGAGTGGGGCGCATCGGCACTTCGGGGCTTGCCAGGACTGCGCGTATCTCGGGGGCGAAACCTGCTGCAGCCCAACGAGCGCGGCCGGGTCGGCCGTCGAATGCCTACTGTTCGGCGTTCCGATCGAGCCGGAGGACGCTGGTCTCCTCTGCGTCCATTTTCAGGCAAAGAGCGACCACCGCGAGGACGGACACCGTGAATGAGCTCACCGCTGCGATCTGCCGAAAGGACGCTTAATTGACCTACGTCGTCAACGAGAGCTGCATTCGCTGCAAAACCATGGACTGCGTCGAAGTGTGCCCCGTGGACTGCTTCTACGAGGGCGAGAACATGCTCGTCATCCACCCCGACGAATGCATCGATTGCGGGGTGTGCGAGCCGGAATGCCCGGTCGACGCGATCAAGCCCGACACCGAGCCGGGGCTTGAGAAATGGCTGGCGCTGAATGCGGAATACGCGAAAATCTGGCCAAATATTACGGTCAAAAAAGCGCCCCCACCCGACTCTAAGGAGTGGGAGGGGAAGCCTGACAAACTCCAATACTTCTTACCAAATCCAGGCGCGGGTGATTGAGGCGGACAGCCCCAGCGCCGTGGTATACGGAGGCGCCGACATGCCTCTAACAGGGCCAATTCCTGATGGCGAGACCTTCTTTTGTCCCCATTGCGGAGCACTTTATTCGGTGACGTATTCGCGACTTTCCAAGGGTGATAGCAACATCGCAAAATGCGTGGTTTGTCTGCAAACTATGGACAAACGAGATTCAACCAACGTTCCGATCTACAAGCTCGTTCAGCGGCCCGAAGATGCCTAAGTGATGATAGCAAATCGTTTGAGGGGTAACCGGCCGACGGGCTAGAGAGCATGACAGCGCGCAAGTTCAAAATCGGTCAATCGGTTCGATTGCGGTCGACCGTAGAAGCGCGCCAGGCGGCGGCAGGCGAGTACCGGATTGTCCGGCAACTCCCGCAGACCGATGGCAGCATGCATTACCGCGTCAGGAGTTCGGCCGACGAACAGCATGAAATGGTTGTCAAAGAAAGCGAGCTTCTCAGCTGGCCGGCTTCTCAAGCTCGTTCTCATCGTTCAAAGCGTTGAGCTGGTCGGGCGTCGGCACTTCGGCGGTGGGTGAGATTGCACGGACACGCCCGAAATCGCTGTGAGATGTGGTACACTTCAACCGTCCCGCCTTGAGCCCTTCGCGATACAAACGCACGTTGCTTCTCACACTACTTCCTCGCCCGAGCGGCGGCGGTGCGTGCGACAGAGTGATATGGTATACTGGGTCCATGATGACAAAGTTGCTTGAAGAGGCGATTGCCAAGGTTCGCGAGTTTCCCGCTGAAGATCAGGACACGTTCGCCGTCGCGTTGCTCTCGATGGCGGGTGAAGATACGCCAATGGTGCATCTCGATGACGAGACGCGTGCGGCAGTACGCGAGGGGCTGGCGCAGGCCCAACGAGGTGAGTTTGTACGGACGAGGAAATCGAGGCTCTCTGGAAACGCCATGGTGTATGAGAGTACGCTACACGCCGGGGGCTATGGAGGAGATCGCCGGATAGACATGGGCGTGGGGTCGGTTATTCCATAGCCCTGGTTGAACGCCTCTCTGCGTTCTTCATAATGTTCATCGGATTCGAAGGGGTACGCCCACGGCTCACTCGAAGAACGTGAGCGACCTTCATTTGCGGCTTTTTGTCCGCGATCGTGCTCGCGCACTTTCTGCTCGGCCGTTAGTTTGCCCATGCGCGCCTCCTACGATTTAACGAGAAGGGTGGTCGGCCGGGGCCGGGGAATGACTCACCCTGGCTTATTGACCGCACTCATGGTCGCCGCCACGCTTACGCAGATTGCAATGGCGAGGCAGACGGTGGACAGCAAGAGCCACAATCTTGCGTCCTCCGAGCTATGACGACTCTTTGACGCCACTCAACCCTGATCAAAACGTCTGAATCACCGTATTGGTTCCACGCAACTGAGCTATTATTTGTGGCGAAGCTCCAAAGACGGCGTGTCCTGACCGCCCGACTGAGGGCAAGGAAGGGCAAGATGTCTGATTTTGACAACGTGGATTTTGATCCTGAGACGCTTGCAATCCTGCAAGGTGTCTTTGATGAAGCGTGGGCGTCTTTCCAAGCACAGCGGAACGGCAATATCACGCGCGCCGCTCTCGCGAAGCGCATTCTAAATCTCGCGGTTAAAGGAGAGCGCAATCCCGCGCGGCTACTTGATGGCGCGCTTGCCCAACGATACCGAACGACGTTTGGACAGGGCAGTCACTCCAAAAAGGACGCGGAACGCGACCGCCTCGAAAAGGCGCTCGAAGAAGGTCTCCAGGAAACTTTTCCCGCTTCAGATGCTGTTTCTGTAGTTCAGCCCGCACCGCTCGAACCACACGACGACGGTTGACATGAGAGGAAAGCAACATGACCGAAGCTCTTGTTAGCAAAACCTGTACTCCCTGTCGCGGGGGAATTCCTCCACTCACGCGCCAGCAAGCTGAGCTCTTTCATGCACAGGCTCCAGACTGGCAACTGCCAGAGGAAGCTCACCGCATCGAGCGGAGCTTCCGGTTTCGCAATTTCCGGGAGGCGCTTACCTTTGTCCAGGAGATTGGTGAACTCGCGGAAGCTGAAGGCCATCATCCGAATATCAGCTTCGGTTGGGGCAATGCCACGGTCTCTCTGCAGACCAAGAAGATCAAGGGACTGCATGAGAACGATTTCATCATGGCCACCAAGATTGACCGCATATTCGCGCGCACGGCCACGGTGTGAACGAGTTCTAGTTGTCCTGCAACTTGCGCCCCTTTTTCGGTGCCGAGCGCGTTCTCCGATGCGCAGCATCAGGAATGGTGTCCGGCGATCGCGCGACCCGAATGACGGGTCCCGGCACATCGCGTCGGTCCAATGATCGCTGTTGATCTCCCGTTCCTGCGATGATCCGGCCATTCGCGCATGCGCCCCAAGCGTGGGTGCGGGGAGGGGGATGGTATACTTCAACTGTCGCGCTTTGAGCCCTTGACGCGACAGTCGGAAATCTCATGCCAAGGCATGACGAGCTGGCGGCCTGCGCTCCTTGCCCTGCGGCTGCGGTGCTCGGCTGGCGGCACGGGGTCGGCCGGCTGCGCCGGGCGGTCAAGCTGCCCTCTCGGCGGGGTAGTGCACGTCTCACGCCGGTCCTCGCAGTGCTCAGCGCTATCCAACACGTCCGATACCCGCCTCCGGGCCTTGACCTCCGACAAAGCGGGGGCGGGGAGAGCATGAGAATCCCAACAGAAAAAGCACCCCAAACGCGAACAACGCTCTCGGGGTGCGAGGGGACTGACAATTGGGCTTCTGCCGGACGGGGGACTTTGGGGGGCAAAGGGGTCGTCCGGCGTGCCACAACACCACATAGTGACGGAGCCGACAGGTTCAAGGGGGAAGCCGAAGACACGCAGTGTCGCGCGCCGCAGATCGCGCCCGTCAAGGCGACCCCTCACGGGGCGGCCGAAGCCAGCCGGCCTTGACGGTCACGTGCGGCGCGCACGCGCGAACGCGTCGGCTCCGGGGGGAATGCAGCCGGTGTCTCCAGGGGGAATGACCCGAGCAGGGGGTAGCCCCGTCACAATGAGCGCTGCACAGCCTCAAAGCGCACGAGAACCGCAAGCAGGCGTTCAGCCCTGCGCTTGCCGACGAAGTCGCCGTCGAGGTCGCGCGCGATTGGCAACAGGTGCGGGTCAAGGAGCATCTGGACTGGGCTCTACCACTACGACGCGACGGCGGTCGAGATTTGAGCGACCGGATGCGCGATCCGACCGCGCCGCGAGCGGCCGTTGCCAGCGCGACCCGTGCGCGTGGTTAAGGCGCGCGGCGCGCGGGGCGGCGACTGGTTTAAACCAGACTGCCGACAATGCTGGCCGCGCCTCCAAGTGATCGAAAAGCCGTTTCCCATCTTTCCAACGTCATTTCAGGATCTGTCATTTCAGGATCTTGATTTGTGATCCCATTGGACGTACATTCGTGGAAGGCGAATTTCCGCTGGGGAGACCGGATATGCCTCGCGCTCGGACGGCCGCTGTCACCAAAGAACACCGTGCGCGCGCGGCGCGCCTTGGCATCCGCCTGGATGGTCAGACAAAGAAGATGGTGGCGCGGGCGGCCGAGCTTGAACGGCGCAGCTTGACCGATTTCTGTCTGACGGTCCTTACCGAGGCGGCCCGACGGACCATCGCCCAGCATGAGACGCTCGTTTTGTCGGAGCGTGACCGACAAATATTCTTCGATGCGCTGATCCATCCACCGAAGCCCAACGCGCGGCTGAGACGTGCGTTCAAGATCGAGCGTGAACGTCTTGCTCCCTGATGGCGGGTCCGGCCGCGTACGAATTTCGTCTCGAACCCCTTGCAAAGCACCACGACCGGGTAGCATTTTCCTGCGGCGTGCAAAGTCTCGATCATTACCTCAAGACGCAAGCGTCGCAGGACATGCGGCGCAAGGCAAATGCGGTCTTCGTGATGGCTAGCGCGGAAGCGCCGAGGCGGATCGTCGGCTATTTTACACTCTGCGCTTTTACGTTGAGTCAAAATACGGTTCCGGAGGCGGCGCGCAAGCACGTCCCGCGTTATCCTCTGGTGAGCGCTACGCTCATCGGCCGCTTGGCGGTCGATAAGACCAACCAAGGCCGCGGCATGGGCGCGGTGTTGCTCGCGCGGGCGCTGCGCATGGCCTACGAGAACACGTCGGTTGTCGGATCTTCCATGATCGTCGTCGACGCGATGGACGAGCGGGCGGCCTGTTTCTACGAGGCTCACGGCTTTATTCGGCTCGTCGATTCGATGCGGCTCGTTCTCCCCATGCGTACCACGGCGAGCTTGATCGAGCACGAGCCGGGGCAACCCTGACTTTCTTCCTGTTGGCGTCAAAGCGCCGCCTTGTCGATCTGGCCGTTCGAGCGCACGAACCAGCGCTCGCTCGCGAACGGTTTGCCCGCCAGCCGGTCGGCCATTCAGTCGGCGACCCGGATCGGGGGGAACGGCCCGAGATTGACGGCCGGCACGTTGCCGACCGAATGGCGCGACTCCTGGTAGACCACCATCTGCTTCGGGCCCTTGACCGCCTCGAGCAGCCGCTCGGAATGCTCGACAGCTGCTGCGCCCTCATGCAGAACGGCTCCGCGCCCGGCGGCGCGGTTTCTTGCCGGAAGGTGAAACCAGAGCCTTGCCGAGCTTCGCTGCAATGATTTCGACGATTTCGCGCGGATGCGGAACGATCGAGACCACGATCGGACGCTCATCGGCCTGCGGTTCTTGCAGCGTCGCGAATTGGCTGTCGAGCAGCGAAGGTGGCATGAAATGACCGTCGCGTGCCGCCAGCCGACGCGCGATCAGGTCTCGCTCACCTTTCAGAAAGACGATCCTGACGTTTCGCCGCTCACCGACCAGGATATCGCGGTAGGCGCGCTTGAGGGCCGAGCAGGCGATCACGGCGCGATTACCTGCTCGGCAGGTCGCGTCGATCCAGGCGGCGATAGCGTGAAGCCAAGGCCAGCGATCCTCGTCGGTGAGCGGCTCACCAACATGCATTTTTTCGATATTGGACTGTGGATGGAACCAGTCGCCGTCCTCGTAGATCCAATGGAGGCGATGGGCGAGCATCGACGCGATCGTGCTCTTGCCGCAGCCGGACACTCCCATCACCACAATGACGGCAGGATCACCCGCTGGGAAGTCAGATTGCATCGGCAGTAAGATACGCTGCTTGTCCGTAGCCGACCAATACACAAAAAAGTCACGCGCCACAATGTCGGAGAAGGCTGCGAATTACTGTGCAAAATACGGCAAAAAGGCTCGATCGATTCGCCTTTGCGCTGATCGCGAACCAGCTCAACGGGACTCAACTGCCGTCGCACCCGTTCATGACACCGCGTTGAGCTCAACTATGAGGAGCACAGCATGGCATTCAAGGTTCACGTTGGCCCACCGCAGATCGCCATCCACCAGGGTCAGACGGTGCTAGTCAGCGAGCAGGATGGGCAGATCACCTGGCCGAGCGAGAAGGGGCTGTACTTTTTCGACACGCGGATAGTCAGCAATTGGGCGATTTACGCCAACGGTGAACCGTGGGAGCTGTTGAACGGCGGTCCCGTCAAATATCATGACGCACGCATCTTCCTCACCAATCGGTCCATTCCGACCGAAGACGGGGTGATCCCCCCGCGCACCCTCGGCCTCACTATCAGTCGATCGATCAGCGGCGGCTTGCACGAGGACCTCGACATCACCAACAACAGCATGAAGCCCGTGCGTTTTCAGCTCGAGATCGCCCTCCGATGCGACTTTGCCGACGTCTTCGAGGTGAAGTCGGGACAGATCGTGCGCCGTGGCCAGATCACCACGGAATGGTCGGAGCGACGGCAACGGCTTCGCACCGCGTATTCGAACCGGGATTTTCACCGCTCGGTGACAATCACCGTGTCGCGTGCAACGAGCAAGGCTGTTTCCGCCAACGGGCGGCTCAGCTTCGAGGTCGTGCTTCAGCCGGGCGAGGCTTGGCACGCCTGCTTGCTCTATACGCTCGAGGATAGCGAGCACCAGCTCCGCGCGCCGCACGATTGTGTCGGGGAAGGTCACAAGTCCCGCCATTCCGAGAGCATGGCGGAATGGTTGAAGACAGTGGTCAAGATCGAGACCAGCAACGAAGAATTCTACCGTCTCTTTCACCAGGCGCTGGAGGACATGGCCGCGCTGCGTTTGCCGATCAAGGGCACGGACCATGTGGTCTTCCTGCCTGCTGCCGGACTGCCGTGGTTCGTCGCGCCGTTCGGCCGCGATAGCCTGATCGTTTCGCTGCAGAATATCCTGATCTATCCGGAATTCGCCCGCGGTGCCTTGGAGATTCTGGGCTCGCTGCAAGCCAAGGACGATGATCCATACCGCGATGCCGAACCAGGCAAGATTCTCCACGAGCTGCGCCAGGGCGAGCTTGCGCATTTCAAGCTGATCCCGCACACCCCCTATTACGGAACCGCGGATGCAACGCCGCTTTATCTGATAACCTTGCACGCGGCTTGGCGCGCGACCGGCGACAAAGGCCTGCTGGAACAGCATCTGCCGACGGCAGAAGGCTGCCTCGCCTGGATCGACAAATACGGCGACCGCGACGGCGACGGGTTTCAGGAGTATCAGACGCGCTCTTCGGCCGGCTACGAGAACATGGGCTGGAAGGATTCCGGCGATTCGGTCATGTATCCCGATGGCTCTCTGGTGAAGGGACCGAAGGCGCTGTGCGAGCTTCAGGGCTACGTTTACAATGCTTGGGTTCGCATGGCTGAGGCTTTCGATGCGCTCGGCAAGCCCGACCGCGCGCAGGAGTTGCGTGCCAAGGCTGCTGCGCTGTTCGAGCGGTTCAACGAAGCCTTCTGGGATGAGGAAATGGGGTTCTATGTCTATGCGCTCGATGGCAACAAGAACAAGGTCCTGACAGTCGCATCCAATGCCGGGCATTGCCTATGGTCCGGCATCGTGCCCCGCGAGCGTGCAAAGAGGGTGGTGGACCGTCTGATGGCACCCGACATGTGGACGGGATGGGGCATTCGCACCCTGTCCGCCGATCACCGGGCATTTAATCCGTACAATTATCAGACCGGCTCGGTCTGGCCGCACGACAACGCCATCATCGCCATGGGCTTCAAACTCTATGGCTTTGCTGCGGAGGCGGCGCGGGTCGCGCACGACGTTAGCGTGGCGGCGAGCCACTTCCTGCTTAATCAGCTGCCGGAACTTTACACCGCGTCCGAGCGTACCGAGACGAATTTCCCGGTTCAGTATATCGGCGCGAACGTGCCCCAAGCGTGGGCGGCCGGCTCTGTCTTCATGCTGACACAGGCCCTGTTGGGATTTCTACCGGATGCGCCTCGCAATAAGCTGTATGTCGACCCGTCCCTTCCGGCCTGGCTGCCTGATTTGACGGTGCGCGATCTTCGCATCGGCAAGCATAAACTGGACATCCGCTTCTGGACCGAGGGCGAGCAGACGGCGTTTGAAGTCATCAAGGGAGACCCCAGCCTGGTCGCGCGCTGCGACATAGGGTCCAAGGCCGTGCAACTTCTCGGGCTACCTCCGATTTGATGGTGCCGGCGAAAGCGCCGGCGAGGCGAACGAAGTCGCGGCCGAGCGCGTTGGTTGAAAGGGCGGTCAGGAGAGCCAACATGGACCGAGAAGGTGAACGAGCCCCCACCTCTTCGCAACAGACGCTCGATCAACGTCACCAAGCCGTGGGATGAGTGCGATGACAACGATCGCAGCGGAAGCCGCGGCAATCGTGGCAAAGAGCCTTTCCGACCGCCGGGTGCCGCCCGCAACCATGACGATTTTCGGCGCCGCCGGCGATCTGACCAAGCGTCTCGTCGTGCCGGCGCTCTACAATCTCGTGCGAGCCGGGAAGCTTCCGGACGGCTTCGCTGTCATTGGCGTCGATCATAACGACCAGACCACCGAGGGGTGGCGCCAGAGCCTGACCGAGATGATGCAAGCCCTCACGCGCGTCGGTGGGCGCGAGCATCAGGTCGAGGCGATCGACGAGCAGGCCTGGTCATGGCTCATCCGTCGCATGCGCTATATGCGTGGAGACTTTACGCAGCCCGAAACCTATAGCCAGCTTGGGAAGCTGTTGATGGATCCAGGCGAGCGGCAGAACGGTACAGCCAATGCGCTGTTCTATCTGGCGGTCGCCGAGCGGTTCTTCGGCCCGGTGATCGAGCAGCTCGGCCGCGCGGGGCTCACCCGACAATCGGAGGGAGCGTGGCGGCGGGTGATCATCGAAAAGCCTTTTGGGCACGATCTTACATCGGCCGAGGCCCTCAACGCGCAAATACTCAAGGTGCTGACCGAAGACCAGATCTATCGGATCGATCACTTCCTCGGCAAAGAAACGGTCCAGAACATCCTGGTGCTGCGCTTCGCCAACGGCATCTTCGAGCCGCTATGGAACCGCGACCATGTCGACCACGTTCAGATCACGGCCGCCGAGACCGTGGGCGTCGAGGGCCGCGGCCGCTTATACGAACGAGCTGGCGCGTTACGCGACATGGTTCCGAACCATCTGTTCCAACTCCTCGCCATGATCGGAATGGAGCCACCGATCTCCGATCTCGTTCGATGCCGATGCCGTGCGCGCGAAGAAGACGGAGCTGTTCCAGGCGATCCATCCCATCTCGCCAGCCAATGCCGTACGTGGCCAGTACGGCGCGGGCGCGGTACTCGGCCGAAAAGTTCGGGATTACCGGCAAGAGCCCGACGTCGCGCCGGATTCCAAAACCGAAACCTATGTGGCCCTCAAGCTCGGCATCGACAATTGGCGCTGGGCCGGCGTGCCGTTCTATCTGCGCACCGGCAAGTCCCTTTCCGCGCGCACCACCGAGATCGCGGTGCAATTCCGTCAAGCCCCCTACTCACTCTTTCGCGACACCCCGGTCGAGCGACTGCCCGCGAACATCCTGACGCTGCGCATCCAACCGGATGAGGGACTGTCAGTCAGCTTCAGCGCCAAGCGGCCGGGCTCCGAAATCGAGATCGACGGCGTCGAAATGGACTTTGCATACCGGGACTATTTCGCGCCGCTCGCCGCGGTCGGGTACGAGACGCTGATCTACGATTGTCTGATCGGCGACGCCACCTTGTTCCAGCGGGCCGATACGGTCGAGGCGGCTTGGTGCGCCGTGCAGGGCCTCCTCGATTCCTGGACGCGCGATCCGGCCGACGATTTCCCCAATTACGTCGCGGGCAGCGCCGGCCCCGACGCCGCCGATCGCCTGCTCGCGCGCGATGGGTGTGCATGGCTGTCGATCAAGTCCGGCCATCCGCACCCGAAGCGCAACGCATGACCAGCTTCCGCAATGTGATGATGTTCAAGCGGCCCGACTTCGGCGTCACGATAGGCAGTGCTGGTGAGCAGCTCAAGGGTCGGGCGAGCGCCGTCAACGGCTGCTGCGACGACGAAGGCTTCGGGGAAGTGGTTGAACGCTGCGTCCTGGATCCGGGGACGCGATCGAGGTGAAAACATGAAAGCCGCTCAAATCCTGCATGATCTGGGCCAGAGCCTCTGGCTCGACAACATCACGCGCAACTTGTTGAAGACGGGGGTGCTCCGCCGCTACATCGACGAGTTGTCGGTCACCGGGCTGACATCCAACCCGACGATCTTCGACCACGCTATCAAGAACAGCAGCGACTACGATGACGCGATCAAAAGCAAACTCGCGGAGGGGAAGTCGGGGGAGAAGCTGTTCTTCGAGCTGGCGCTGGAGGACCTCACGCAGGCCGCGGACCTGTTCCGGCCGGTTTACGACCGAACCTGCGGCGTGGACGGTTGGGTTTCGCTGGAAGTCTCGCCTTTGCTGGCGCACGACACCAAATCGACGATTGCGGTAGCCAAGGACCTGCACGCGCGGGCGCGACGTCCCAATCTCCTGATCAAGATTCCCGGCACCCCGGAAGGCCTACCCGCCATCGAAGAGGCGATCTTTACGGGCGTGCCGATCAACGTCACGCTGTTATTCTCCGACGACCAGTACCTGGCGGCCGCCGAAGCGTTCATGCGCGGCATCGAACGACGCATCGATGCGGGATTGAAGCCCGATGTCGGCTCGGTGGCATCGATCTTCGTCAGCCGCTGGGACGTCGCAGTGGCCGGCAAGGTGCCGGAGGCGCTCAACAACCAGCTCGGCATCGCCGTCGCCAAGCGGGCCTACAAGGCCTATCTCGGCTTGCTGAATTCGCCGCGATGGATGCGCGCCTATAATGCGGGCGCGCGTCCGCAACGCCTGCTGTGGGCCAGCACCGGGACCAAAGATCCGAAGGCTTCGGACGTCCTTTACGTCAAGGCCCTGGCCGCACCGTTCACCGTGAACACCATGCCTGAGGGCACCCTGAAAGCGCTGGCCGAGCACGGCGACGTCGGGGCGACGATGCCGGCGGATGGCGGCAACTGCGAAGAGGTGCTGGCGCGGTTTGCCGGGGCGAGGATCGACGTCCCTGCGCTGGCGGCGCAGCTCCAGGACGAAGGCGCCAAGTCGTTCGTCAATTCGTGGAACGACCTGATGGGCGTGATCAGATCCAAATCCGCCCTCCTCGAGCGAGCGAGCTAGCACAGTGAAAGCGAAGCCAGTCGCCACCAAGCGCAAAACAGTGCGACAGGACCGAGCTGATGTCGCAAAGAAGTCTTCGGTCAAGAACGTGCTGGTCGTCGACGTCGGCGGAACCTCGGTCAAGATCCTTGCCATCGGGCAAAACCAGCATCGATCATTTCCATCCGGGCCGAAGCTCACTCCCAAGCGGATGGTTTCCGAAGTCAAGAAGCTCGCCGCGGATTGGACCTATGAGGTGGTGTCGATCGGCTATCCCGGCCCGGTTCTCCGCGGCCGGCCGGTTGCGGAACCATACAACCTGGGACGCGGTTGGGTCGGGTTCGATTTCGCAGCCGCATTCGGTCGTCCCGTGAAGGTCGTCAACGACGCCGCCATGCAGGCCTTGGGCAGCTACAAGGGCAGCAAGATGCTCTTTCTGGGCCTGGGAACCGGGCTCGGAACGGCGATGATCGTCGAGGGCATCGTGGAGCCCATGGAGCTCGGTCACCTGCCGTACAAGAAGCACACCTACGAAGACTACGTCGGCCGGGCCGGACTGGAACGCCACGGCAAGAAGAAGTGGCGGCGGCATGTTGCCGACGTCGTGGCACGCCTCATCGCCGCGCTGGAGCCGGACGACACTGTGATTGGGGGCGGCAACGTCACGAAGCTCGAAGCGCTGCCGCCGCACTGTCGCGCAGGCGACAACGCCAATGCCTTCCGCGGCGGCTTTCGGCTGTGGGGAGAAGAGAACGCTCTCCCGCACAGCAGGACTCGTTCCAAACAACAGACTTGAGGGATCAGAAAGGATGCCGCAGATGGCTGCACGATCGGAGACACCTCGCACGCGATCGGCGAGCAAACACGCGGCATGGCAGGCCCTCGAAGACCACCATGCGACAATGCGAAGCCTGCACCTGCGAAACCTGTTCGCGGATGATCCAACGCGCGGCGAGCGGATGACCGCTGAGGCCGCCGGCGTCTACCTGGATTATTCGAAAAATCGCGTCAACGACGAGACGCTCAAGTTGCTCATCGCACTCGCCGAGCAGTCCGGGCTGCGCGCCAGGATCGACGCGATGTTTCGCGGCGACAAAATCAACGTCACGGAAAAGCGGGCCGTCCTGCACGTGGCGCTGCGTGCGCCAAAAGGCGCATCCATCGTGGTCGACGGCAAGAACATCGTGCCGGAGGTTCACGCCGTGCTCGACAAGATGGCCGACTTCGCCAACCGCGTCCGCAGCGGCCAATGGAAAGGCCACAGCGGCAAACGCACCCGCAACGTCGTCAATATCGGCATCGGCGGGTCCGATCTCGGGCCGGTGATGGCATATGAGGCCCTCAAGCACTATAGCGACCGCGCCATGACGTTTCGCTTCGTGTCCAACGTCGACGGCACCGATTTCGTCGAAGCGACGCGCGATCTCGATCCGGCGGAAACGCTGTTCATCGTCTCCTCGAAGACCTTCACGACGCTGGAGACGATGACGAACGCGCAAAGCGCGCGCGAATGGTCGCTGCGGGGTCTCGGAGGTGACGCCAAGGCCGTCGCCAGGCATTTCGTTGCGGTCTCGACGAATGCTGAAAAGGTCGCAGAATTCGGCATCGACACCGCCAACATGTTCGAGTTCTGGGACTGGGTGGGCGGGCGCTACTCGATGGATTCCGCGATCGGCCTTTCGACCATGCTTGCGATCGGCCCCGATCACTTCCGAGCCATGCTGGAGGGCTTCCATGCGATCGACGAGCATTTCCGGACCGCCCCGTTCGAGCGCAATTTGCCGGTGCTCATGGGCCTTCTCGGCGTCTGGTACAACGACTTCTTCGGCGCGCAGACCGTCGCGGTGCTGCCCTACGACCAGTACC
>WNEY01001128.1_pt1 | contig 18390 bp, 21 predicted proteins | sample 5400531 | NCBI WGS metagenome assembly WNEY01 (sample SAMN13153338, study PRJNA577476) | soil metagenome | isolation source: 200 cm saprolite under Douglas fir tree site 1 | place: USA:California | collected 2015-04-18
CCGGCCGGCCCCAGCACATCGGGCTTGACCCGGAACGACGTTTCGCAAGAGGGACAAGTAAGCAGCATAAGGACTATCCGCTCGGAAATCCGATTGTGAAGCGGGAGCGTTAATGATTCGGAAACCGTACCTCGATGCGGGTCCGTGGGCGCCAATGCCCGCCTCCCGGTCCATTCACTTTCCACCGGCTGGGCTGCCGCCCGCCTCCGCAAATGGCTAGATGAGGCTGGCAGACGATTCGCTGGAGACCCCTTTGGTCCGATTCGAGAATGTCGGGCTGCGCTACGGCACCGGGCCTGAGGTCCTGAAGGACCTCACTTTTTCCATCGAGCCGCATTCCTTTCAGTTTCTGACCGGCCCTTCCGGAGCCGGCAAGACGAGCCTGTTGCGACTCCTGTTTCTCTCGCTCCGTCCGACGCGCGGCCTGATCACCCTGTTCCATTGCGACGCAACGCGCCTGCGGCGAAGCGAAGTCTCAGCGCTGCGGCGGCGCATCGGCATCGTGTTTCAGGACTTCCGCCTGCTCGATCATCTGACGACCTACGAAAATGTTGCGCTCCCCCTGCGCGTGGCGGAGCGGGACGAAGCGGGCTACCGCTCCGAAGTCGTCGAGCTTCTGCAATGGGTGGGGCTCGGCGAGCGCCTGCATGCCCTGCCGCCGGTGCTTTCGGGCGGGGAAAAACAACGCGCCGCGATCGCCCGCGCCTTGATCAGCCGTCCCGAATTGCTGCTCGCCGACGAGCCGACGGGCAATGTCGACCCGGCGCTGGCGCGGCGGCTCTTACGCCTTCTGGTCGAACTTAAAAAATCGGGCACATCGGTGCTGATCGCCACCCACGATGTCGCCCTGATGGACCAATACGATGCGCCGCGACTCGTGCTCGACGAGGGGCGGCTTTATTCCGGCCAGTCAGGGGACTCGCAAGCTTGAACGATCCACAACTCGCCGCCGAAGCCACGTCGCCGCGCGATTACGGCGAGCCGATGGTGGCGCACGTCAATCCGATCCTGCCGGACGACACGGTGACCGGCCGTTCGCTGCTCGCGGTCGTCGCGATCATGAGCTTCCTCGCTGCCTTGACGGTCGGCGCCGTCGAGATCGTGCATGTCGCCGCGGGAGAGTGGCGCGCGGATGTGGTGCGTGAAGCGACCATTCAAGTGCGCCCGCTGCCGGGGCGCGATCTCGATGCGGACGTCCGCAAGGCGGCGGAAATCGCCAAGGCCACGGCCGGCGTTGTCGACGCGCGCGCCTTCACCAAGGAGGAAACCGAGCGTCTGTTGGAGCCTTGGCTCGGCGCCGGCACCGACCTCGGCGCGCTGCCCGTTCCGCGCCTCGTGCAGGTGAAGGTCAAGACGGGTGCCGCACCGGACTTCGGCCAGCTTCACCGTGCCCTTGCGGAAGGCGTGCCGAACGCGACGCTCGATGATCATCGCGGCTTCGCCTCGAAGCTCGCCACGATCTCCAACGCGGTCACGCTGACGGGTCTCGCCATTCTCGCGCTCGTGCTTGCCGCCATCGTGCTCTCGGTCGCCTTCGCCACGCGCGGCGCCGTGGCCGCCAATCGAGCCGTCGTCGAGGTCCTGCATTTCGTCGGCGCCCGCGACTCCTTCGTGGCGCGCATCTTCGCGCGCCATTTTCTCGCGGTCGGGTTGCAAGGCGGCTTAATCGGCGGCGCCGTTGCCGCGGCACTTTTTGGGCTCGCGCGCCTGCTTGCAAATGTGCTCGGCACGCTCCCGGGCAGCGCCAATGCGGCCTTCTTCCTCGGTCACTTTGCGCTGAATGCGCGGGGCTTTTTGTGGATTGCCTCGGTCGCCGCCGCCATGGCGTTCGTCACCGCGCTCTCCTCCCGCATCACCGTACACCGCACGCTCCGCGCCATCGATTGAGGCCGGGACAACCGCAGCTTATGAGGTCGCCTACCCGCCGCAATTCGCGATACCATCGGCCGGGGAAACGCCATGACGAGCCCGGGACACGATCGGGATCCTCCGCATGAATGAAGCCGGGTCCCACCCCGCCAGCCGGGGGGGCTTGCGCATCGTCACTTCCTTCATGGGAATGGTGACGTTCGCGATCATTGTCTTTTTCGGCGGCTTCGTCCTGTTCGTGAGCACGATTCCGCGCGAGGAGGAGGAGTTTCATCGCTCCGCCGACGGCATCGTCGCGCTGACCGGCGGCGCTTCGCGCATTACCGATGCGGTCGAATTACTGGCCGCCGGCCGCGGCCGGCGGCTGCTGATTTCGGGCGTCAACCCCTCGACGACGCCGGGCGAGTTGATCCGCCTCACCCCCGAACTCGAAAAATTGTTCGCTTGCTGCGTCGATCTCGGTCATCAGGCCCTGAACACCACCGGCAACGCGATGGAAATCGCGCGATGGACGCGCGAGCATCAATTTCACTCGATCGTCGTCGTCACTTCCGCCTGGCACATGCCGCGCGCGCTGGTCGAGCTCGATCGCGAGCTTGCCGGCATCGAGCTCATTCCCCACGCGGTGGTGAGCGACCGCATGCGCGACGAGCCCCGGTGGTGGACGAACCCGCAGACCGTCCGCTTTCTCTTGGTCGAATACGTGAAATACCTCGCGACGCTCGCCCGCGTCCGCCTCGACACGTCGGAGCAGGGCGCGGGCCCGAAGAATGCCGCGCGCGATGCGCGGTCCTGAGCGCCGGCGGGCGCCGTGTTCATCCGCGCGATCACATTCACGCTGCTGTTCTATCTCAATACGATCGCGCATGTGGTGTTCGCGCTGCCCGCGCTCGTTATGCCGGGCCGCCAGGCGCTGTGGCGCGCGGTTCGCTCCTGGATCGCGGTCAATCAATGGCTGTTGCGCGCTTGCTGCGGCATCACCCACGAGATTCGCTTCGCCGGCCGCGTTCCGTCCGGGCCGCTGCTTGTCGCCGCCAAGCATCAATCGACCTGGGAAATCTTCTCGCTGCTCTCGCTATTCGAAGACCCGGTCTTCATCCTCAAGCGCGAGGTGATGTGGCTGCCGTTCTTCAACCTCTATTGCCTAAAGGGCGGCATGATTCCGGTCGAACGCGGAGCGCGCTCGCTCGCACTCGCCAACATGCTCAAACATGTGCGCGAGCGGGTCGCACAGCGGCGGCAAATCATAATTTTTCCCGAGGGCACGCGGAAAGCGCCCGGCGCCGAGCCCAATTACAAGTACGGCGTCGTCCAGCTTTATGCCGAACTCGGCGTGCCCTGCCTGCCGGTCGCGCTCAATTCCGGCCTCTATTGGCCGCGGCGCTCCTTGCGGTTCCGGCCCGGCACGATCCGCGCCGAAGTGCTGGAGCCGATTCCGCCCGGGCTTTCGGAACAGGTTTTTCTGCAGCGGCTGACAGAGTCGATCGAGACGGCGACCAACCGCTTGTTGGCGGAAGGCGAGAGGGAACTCGCCTGACTCGGCCGCGTCTCACAAGCGGGAGTTGACAATTCCATGCTTTGTTCTAGTTTTGTTCTCATGCACCCGATCATGATTCGCTCCAAAGCCGGTGACGCCGGTCCCTTCTCCGCCCCGAGCCATCCCGCGCTCGCGCGCCGCTTTCATTTCTGGCACGGCGCCTCCGGCCATCGTTACGCCTGCAGCGTCTACGCGCCGGAAGGGATACCGGCATTCGGCTGCTTCGTCGCCTTGTTCGTTCGGCGCGAGGAGGACAAGCGTAGTGTGATCGCGGTCGATGTCGCGCTCGATCCTCGCCCATTGCCGGTAGGCTTCGACGAGGTGCATCTGCATCTCGCCGGCGACGACGAGGCGCTCGCTTCCGCCTATCGCGATCTATCGGCCCTCGCCGATCCGCCGCGCGAAGTCGGCACCTTCAGCGATTTGCCGGTCTACGCCATCGGCAAGGGCCTCGAGCCGCGCGGGCGCGTGAAGCTGCGGCCGGTCGCGCTCTACAGGCGCGCCGCCAGCCACTCCAATGTAGTGTCGCGGATGCCGAGCGCCTCCAGCTCCTTTACCGTCGCCAGCACATAATCGCGGTTGACGCCCGAACGCCCGTGGCCCTGCCGCACGAGTTCGAGCTGCCGCTCGCGCGAAAGCGCGCCGGCGTATTGTTCGTGCGAGCGGTCGACGAGATAACATAGCGCGCGCACATCCGCTTCCGGCTCTTCGAGCAGAATGACCGGCCGCGTGGTCTCGCGATAGACCTTGGTGACCTGTTCGCGCTCGCGCAGATAAGCGATCGTGGCGTCCCGCCTTTTCGCCTCGACGCGAAACGCGATGCCGCGGCATGAGCCGCCATGATCGAGACCCAATACAAGTCCGGGCTTCTCCGGCGTGCCGCGATGAATATGGGAGAAGACGCAGAGCGCGCGATGCGCGCCCAAGAGGCGCGCCGGCCGCCGCTCAAGATGGTCGAAGCCCGGCCGCCACATCAGCGAGCCATAACCGAACACCCACAGATCGGAAGCGGCGGACATCGCGATCGGGGCCCTCGTCAATCGAGCGCGCTAATCGCTCGCATAGGGCCGCGGCAACGGCGTTTCCGGCTCGTGCGCCGAACGGCGGCGGCCGAAATCCGGCTCCGCCGTCTCCTGCCCGATTTCGATGATCGAGCGGCGAATCGCGCGTGTGCGCGTGAAGCGCTCGAACAAAGTGTCGCCGTCGCCCGTGCGAATCGCGCGGGTGAGCGCGGCGAGATCCTCGTCGAAGCGGCCGAGCATTTCGAGGACCGCCTCCTTGTTGTTGAGGAAGACGTCGCGCCACATCGTCGGGTCGGAGGCGGCGATGCGGGTGAAATCGCGAAAGCCGCCGGCCGAGAATTTGATCACCTCCGAGCGCGTGCCGGCCTCAAGATCGGCGGCGGTGCCGACGATATTGTAGGCGATCAGATGCGGCAGATGGCTCGTGATCGCAAGCACGAGGTCGTGGTGCGTGGCGTCCATGATCTCGACGTTGGCGCCGAGCCTTTGCCAGAACGTTTTCAGTTTCGCGACCGCTTTTTCGTCGGCGCCGGCGGGCGGCGTCAGGATGCACCAGCGGTTTTCGAAGAGTTCCGCGAAGCCCGCGTCCGGCCCGGAATATTCGGTGCCCGCCACCGGATGCGCCGGCACCAGATGCGCGTGCGCCGGAACATGCGGGGCCATGTCGCGCAGCACCGCGCCCTTGACGGAGCCGACGTCGGAAACGATGGCGCCGGGCGCAATCGCAGCGCCGATCTCGGCCGCGACCGCCCCGCAGGCGCCGACCGGAACGCAGACGATGATGCAATCGGCGCTCTGCGCCGCCTCGGCGTTGGTTTCGACCACCTGATCGGCGATGCCAAGTTCGCGCACGCGTCGGCGCGTCGCTGCCGAGCGCGCGGTCGCCACGATCGAGCGCGCCGTACCTTGCGCCCGCGCCGCCCGCGCGATGGAAGAGCCGATCAGCCCCGCGCCGATCAGCGCCAGCCGCTCGAATATCGCGGGCGCCTTCTTAGGCACGGGCCGCCTCGCGGGCCATGAACTCGCCGAGTGCCGCGACGACGAGCCGGTTCGCCTCTTCGGTGCCGACGCTCATGCGCAGCGCGTTGGGCAGGTGATAGGCCCCGGTCTGCCGCAGCACGAGCCCGCGCTGCATCAGGAACGCGTCGGCGTCCTTCGCCGTTCTTCCGCGCTCCGGCGGGAAGTGGATGAGGACGAAATTCGCCACGCTCGGCGTCACCTCCAACCCGAGCGCGCGGATGTTCTCCTCGAGCCAGGCGAGCCATCTCGTATTGTGCGCGACCGAGCGCTCGAGATGCGCGGGGTCATTGAGCGAGGCGATGCCGGCCGCCATCGCCGGCGTGTTGACATTGAACGGCCCGCGGATGCGGTTGACCGCGTCGACCACGGCAGCGGGCGCATACATCCAGCCGAGCCTGAGCGCCGCGAGCCCGTAAATTTTGGAGAAGGTCCGCGTCATCACCGCGTTTTCGCTGGTCGCCACCAGCTCGATGCCCGATTCGTAGTCGTTGCGGCGGACGTATTCGGCGTAGGCCGCGTCGATGACGAGGAGCACGCGGGCCGGCAATGCCGCGTGCAGCCGCCGCACTTCCGAGAACGGCACATACGTGCCGGTCGGGTTGTTCGGATTGGCGAGAAAAACCACGCGCGTGCGCGCGCTCACCAGCTTCAGGATCGCGTCGACATCGGCGGTGTAGTTCCGCTCTTCCGCCACCACCGGCTTGCCGCCCGCAGCTAACGTCGCGTTGCGATAGACGAGAAAGCCGTGCTTGGTGGAGATCGCCTCGTCGCCGGCTGAGAGATACGCCTGCGCCAAGAAATTCAGCAGTTCGTCCGAGCCCGTCCCGCACACGATGCGCGTGGGATCGAGCCCAAACGCCTTGCCGATCGCCTGCCGTAACGCGGTCGAAGCGCCGTCGGGATAGTGCGCGAGCGAATCGCCCGCCGCGCGAAACGCCTCGACCGCCTTCGGGCTCGGACCCAGCGGCGTCTCGTTCGACGACAGCTTGAACATCTTCGCCGCGCCCGGCGCCTCGCTGCGGCCGGGCACGTAGGCGTTGATATCGAGGACGCCGCCGCGAGGGATCGGCCGTTTGGCGGTCGTCATGACGAGGCTCCAGGCTCTTTCTGGCGGCCCGCGCGCTCGGCTGCGGGCGAGACGGTATAGCGGGTCGCATGACCGCCGACGAGAGCGGTGCCGCGCACCGAGCCGCCCGCCACCACCAGCGCGTCGGTGATTTCCTTGAGCTTCCGTCCCTGCGGCAGCGACAGCAGAAGCGCCGCGCCGTCATAAGCGCCATGCGGCACGGCGATCACCTCCGCGAGCGGCGAGATCGCGCGCGCCGCCGCCGCGCTCCAGCCGGCGACCGCGACGCTAAAGATCTCGACTTCGTGGATCGCGGCGTCCTCCGGCAGCGGCTTCGACACCACGAACAGCGGCAGCGAAGCCGGATGATCGGGCCGCTCGACGAAGGGAAGCCGCGCGATGATCTTCGGCGCGGCGGCGCTTTCGAGCGCGTTCCACCAGGCGCCCGCGCCCGCGAGCGCGGTGGCCGGCACGAGCCCGAGATCGCCTTTCGAGGCGGCGACGGCGGCGACCACCGGCGCCGCGCCGACATGAGCCTTCAGCGGCACGGTGAAGCCGAAATGGAAGCGCGCGGAGTCGCGCATCAGCGCGTCGCCCGCCGACATGTCGGCGTGAACGGCGTAGTTCGCCTGCACGAAGGTGAAGGTCGAGATGATGACGCGCCAGATGCTCTCGATGGTGTCGAGCGGCAACAGGCCGCGATGGCGCTCGACCAGGCGGCGCATCATTGCCGCCTCGCGCGCGGGCCGGAAGGCCGCGCCCGATTCCTGCGTACGCTTGACCGCGATCAGGGACTCGATGATCTCGCCGCGCTCGATCAACAGGCGATGCACCGCCTCGTCGATGCGGTCGATCTCCTGGCGCAGTTCCGCGAGCGTCGGCTCGCCGCCGCGCCGCGGCTCGGTTTTGCGGGTTTCGCGCATGGCTGTCGCTGTACGTTAAGCGGCGACGTGATAGCGGTCGCACGGCCGGAACGCAAAGAAAACATTGACAGGATAAGCCCCCGCTTCCTAGCTCTAGTGCCCTGAACCCGAAGTTCGCACACACCGTGCAGCAAGGGCAGTTGCGAACTTCGGGTTCAAAGGGGCACTAGAATCATAGAGTTGCTAGTGTCCCTTAGATTCCGAAGTTCGTATCAGAGTGTGCCGCGAGGGCGTACGAACTTCGGAATCGGGACACTAGCGCCGCCGGGCACCCCGAGGATGGTTAATGAGCGTGATCAGCGTTGAAATCGAAGGTGCGGCGAGCCGCGCCGAGGCGATCCGCCGCGAGGCCGACGAGCCGCATTCCGAGCTCGTCCGCTTCGGGCCGGAGAAGCCCTTGCGCCTCGATGCCGGCGTCGATCTCTCGCCGTTTCAGATTGCCTACAAGACCTACGGCAAGCTGAACGCCGAACGCTCCAACACGATCCTGATCTGCCATGCCCTGACCGGCGATCAGTATTTGATCGGCGAGCATCCGGCGACCGGCAAACCCGGCTGGTGGGAAACGATGGTCGGTCCCGGCAAGCCCATCGATACCGAGCGTTTCTTCATCATCTGTCCGAACGTGCTCGGCGGCTGCATGGGCACCACGGGGCCCGCCTCGAAGACGGCGAGCGGCGAGCCTTACGGCCTCTCGCTTCCGCTCGTCACCGTCGGCGACATGGTGCGCTCGCAAGCGATGCTCCTCGACCATCTCGGCATCGAGAGCGTGTTGTGCGTCACCGGCGGCTCGATGGGCGGCATGCAGGCGCTGCAATGGGCGGCGAGCTATCCCGAGCGCGTGTTCGCGGCACTGCCGCTCGCCTGCGCGGCGCGCCACTCGGCGCAGAACATCGCCTTTCACGAGGTCGGCCGTCAGGCGGTGATGGCCGATCCCGACTGGCGCAACGGCCGCTATCTCATCGAGGCCACGAGCCCGCGCCGCGGGCTCGCGGTCGCGCGCATGGCCGCGCACATCACCTATCTCTCGGACGCGGCCCTTCATCGCAAGTTCGGCCGCGAGCTGCAGGACCGCAAGGCGCCGACCTTCGGCTTCGACGCCGACTTCCAGGTGGAGAGCTATCTGCGCCATCAAGGCTCGATCTTCGTCGAGCGCTTCGATGCCAACAGCTATCTCTACATCACGCGCGCGATGGACTATTTCGATCTCGCCGCCGATTACCAGGGCGTGCTCGCCAACGCCTTCCGCGGCGCCAAGACGCGCTTCTGCGTTGTCTCCTTCACCTCCGATTGGCTGTTTCCGACCAGCGACGCGCGCCAGATCGTGCACGCGTTGAACGCCGCCGGCGCCTCCGTTTCTTTTGCGGAGATCGTGACCGACAAGGGCCACGACGCCTTCCTGCTCGAAGAGCCCGAACTTTTCGAGATCGTGCGCGGTTTTCTCGAAGCCGCCGCGCGGGCGCGCAAGCTGAAAGCGAAGGCCTGATCATGCTCGCCCCCGAAGCCGGCCGGCTGCCGTCCACGCAGTTCACCCCGCGCATCGACCTCGTCGTCGTCGCCGACATGGTGACGCCCGGCGCGCGCGTGCTCGATGTCGGTTGCGGCGACGGCGAGCTGTTGCGCCTATTGGCCGAGACGCGCGGCGTCGACGGCCGCGGCATCGAAATCTCGCGCGAGGGCGTGAATTACTGCGTCGCCAAGGGGCTTGCGGTGATCCAAGGCGACGCCGACGTGGACCTTGCCGATTATCCAAACGATGCCTTCGACTACGTCATTCTCTCGCAGACGCTGCAGGCGACGCGACGCCCGCGCTGGGTGCTCGAACAGATGCTCCGCATCGGCCGCTACGCCATCGTCTCGTTTCCCAATTTCGGCCACTGGCGCATCCGGCTGCAGCTGCTGACGCGCGGCCGCATGCCGATGACCGAGAATCTTTCCGAAAGCTGGTACCAGACGCCGAACATTCACTTCTGCACGATCCGCGACTTCGTCGAGCTCGTGCGCGAGCTCAACGCCAAGATGGAGCGGGCGGCGGCGCTCAACAGCCGCGGACGGCCGGTGCGATTCCATGCGCCCTGGTGGTTCTGGAACATGTTCGGCGAGCAGGCGGTGTTCCTGCTCTCGCGCCGCTGAGCGTGATCCCGAAAAGTGGGAACCGGTTTTCGGAAAAGATCACGCTCAAGTAAAAATGTTAAGCGCCGGCAGACCCCGCCTTCGGCGCCAGCATAGGTGCGAACTTGCGCGCCGGCCGCGCCGGGATCGGACGCCAGACCTGCTTCGTCGCTTCCACGATGTGAACGCCGGCGAAGGGAAGCGAAAGCGTCCGCCCCACCCGCTCCCACGCGACCGCCGTGCGCAGGAATGGCACGCGCGTGAGCGGCGGCAGCCACAGCGCCTCGCTCCACCCGACCGGCGTGAACAGCGCTTCGCGCAGCAATTCCACCAGCTGGCGGCGCGAAAACGGCCGCCCATGTCCGAACGGCGTCGTATCGAGGCGCGCCCAGATGCCGCGCCGGTTCGGCACGATGAGCAGGAGGCGGCCGCCGGCCGCCAGCACCCGCCAGACCTCGCGCAGCATGTCGGGCGCGTGGATCGTCATTTCCAGCGCATGCACCGCGAGCACGCGGTCGACCGAGGCGTCGGGGAGCGGCAACAGCGCGTCTTCGACAAGCGCCGAGAGCGAAGGTGCCGCGGTCGGCCATTTCACCACCCCCTGCCTCGACGGCATCAGTGCGAAGGTGCGCTCGACCTCGTCGCGGAACACGCCGAGATAGGGCGTCGCGTAGCCGAGCCCGACGAGCGCGAGCCCGCGCGTGTTCGGCCAGCGCGTGCGGATCGCGTGCGACAACAGCCTCCGCGCCACGATGCCGAGCGGCTGCGAATAGAAGTTGCGAAGGTCGACGACGTCGAGAAACATGGCCGGCTATCTTACGAAATTTTCGTGAAGATAGCCCTGCCGCCGCGCGCGTTCCAACCGGCGTGCTTGCGGCCCAAACTTGCCGTGATAGCTTGCCGAAAACCAAGCGACGGACAAAGGAGAGCGTGACCATGGACGTGGATGTCCGCCTCGTGCCGTGTCTTTCCGACAATTACGCGGTGATCCTGCACGACCGGGCGACCGATGCGACGGCGGTGATCGACGCGCCGGATGCAAAGCCGATCGAAAAGGCGCTCGACGCCGAGGGCTGGAAGCCGACGCATATCCTGATTACCCACCACCACGGCGATCATGTGCAGGGCATTCCCGCGCTCAAGAAAAAATACGGCGCCACCGTGGTCGGCCCGCGCGCCGAAGCGGCGCAAATCCCGCAGATCGACGTCGAGGTCGGCCCGGCCGATCCGGTCGCGGTCGGCGGCATGATCGCGCGCGTGATCGAGACGCCCGGCCATACCGCCGGGCACATCGTCTATATGTTCGACGCGGAAAAGATGCTGTTTGCCGGCGACACGCTGTTCGCGCTCGGCTGCGGCCGGCCGTTCGAACGGCCGGCGCCGGTGTTGTGGGCCTCGCTCCTGAAGCTGCGCCAATTGCCGGGCGACACCAAGCTCTATTGCGGCCACGAATACACCCTTGCCAACGCGCGCTTCGCGGTCACCGCCGATCCAAGGAACGCGGCACTCGCGAGGCGGCGCGCCGACATCGAAGCGATGCGCGCCGCCGGCAAGCCGACTTTGCCCTCGACCATCGCCGACGAGCTTCGCACCAATCCGTTCCTGCGCGCCGACGATCCCGCCGTGGCGGAAGCCGTCGGCATGAAGGGCGCCGATCCCGCCGCCGTGTTCACGGAACTGCGCGAGCGCAAGAACAACTTCAAGGGATGAGCGTCATCGCCAAATTGCCGGCGGCGGAAGTCATCCGCCTGCTCGAGCTTGCGCCGCATCCCGAGGGCGGGTATTTCCGCGAAATCTTCCGCGATCAGCGCCAAGTCGAAAGCGGCCGCGCGGCCTCGACCGCGATCTATTTTCTGCTGGCGGCGGGCGAGCGCTCGCATTGGCATCGCGTCGACGCCGCCGAAGTCTGGCACTTCTACGCCGGCGCGCCGCTCGCCCTCGAAATCGCCCGCGGCGAAACGGATGCGATCGAGCGGCTCGTGCTCGGCAACGTGCTGGCCGCCGGCGAGCGGCCGCAAATTGCGGTGCCGGCGCGCGCCTGGCAGGCGGCCGAGAGCCTCGGCGAGTGGACGCTCGCCGGCTGCACGGTGGCGCCCGGGTTCGAGTTTTCCGCCCTTGAGCTCGCGCCGAAGGGCTGGCGCCCGCCCGGCTAGCGCATGATCCCGAAAAAGCCTGCCCCGGACTTGATCCGGGGTGGAAACCGGTTTTCGGAAAAGACCATGCGCCCGCTATAAGGCGTCAAGTAATATACTGTGCGCCGTTCACCGTGAGCGTCGAGCCGGTGATGAAACCGGCCTCGTCGGAGGCGAGAAACACCACGCAACGCCCGATCTCTTCCGGCTCGCCCAGGCGCCCCACCGGAATCAGCGGCAGGATGTTTTTCTCCAACACGTCCTTCGGCACCGCCTGCACCATCTCGGTGTTGATGTAGCCGGGGCAGATCGCATTCACCGTGATGCCGGCCTTGGCGTTCTCCTGCGCCAGCGCCTTGGTGAAGCCGATGTCGCCCGCCTTGGAGGCGGAGTAATTCGTCTGCCCCATCTGGCCCTTCTGGCCGTTGATCGAGGAAATGTTGACGATGCGACCGAACTTGCGGCTGCGCATGCCCTCGATCACCGGGCGGCACATGTTGAAGAGCGAGTTGAGGTTGGTGCCGATCACCGCGTTCCACTGTTCGGGCGTCATGCGGTGAAACATGGCGTCGCGCGTAATGCCGGCGTTGTTGACGAGGATCTCGACCGGCCCGATCTCGGCCTCGACCTTCTTCAGGCCGGCACTGCAAGCATCGAAGGAGCTGACGTCCCACTTGAACACGGCAACGCCGCTCTCGGCCTTGAACTTGCTCGCGGCCTCGTCGTTGCCGCCGTAATTGGCGCCGACCTTGTAGCCGGCCGCCTTCAGCGCCTTCGAGATCGCGGCTCCGATCCCGCGGGTACCGCCGGTCACCAACGCTACGCGACTCATGATCCCTCCCCTGGTCTTCGGGCGCCCGCGAACTGAAGGCCGCGGTTCGTCGCGCTATTTTACGGCCGCTCCACGCACATGGCGATGCCCATGCCGCCGCCGATGCAAAGCGTGGCAAGACCGCGCTTGCCATTGCGCCGCTCCAACTCGTGCAACAGCGTGACGAGAATCCGGGTACCCGATGCGCCGATCGGATGGCCGATGGCGATGGCGCCGCCGTTCACGTTCACCCGGTCGGATTTCCAACCCATATCCTTGTTGACCGCGCAGGCCTGCGCGGCGAAGGCTTCGTTGGCCTCGACGAGATCGAGGTCGTCGGTCTTCCAGCCGGCCTTTTTCAGCGCCGCGCGCGAAGCCGGAATCGGCCCCACCCCCATGATCGAGGGATCGACGCCGGCCTGCCCCCAAGACGCGATGCGGGCGAGCACCTTCTTTCCGGCTTTTGCCGCCTCACTCGCCTTCATCAAGACGACGGCGGCGGCACCATCGTTGATGCCCGAGGCGTTGGCGGCGGTGACCGTGCCTTCCTTGTTGAAGGCAGGCTTCAGCTTGGCAACCGTGTCCAGGGTCGCGCCGTGGCGGATGTATTCGTCGGTATCGACGACGACATCGCCCTTTTTCGAAGCGATCTTCACCGGTGCGATCTCGGCTTTGAACTTTCCGGCCTTCTGCGCCGCCTCCGCCTTGTTCTGCGAGGCGACGGCGAATTCGTCCTGCTGCTGGCGGGTGATCTGCCACTGCTTGGCGACGTTCTCGGCGGTGCCGCCCATGTGGTAGCCGTTGAAGACGTCCCACAGGCCGTCCTTGATCATCGTGTCGATGAATTCGACCGAGCCCATCTTGTGGCCGGCGCGCAGATGCGCGCAGTGCGTCGACTGGCTCATCGATTCCTGCCCGCCGGCGACCACGATCTCGGAATCGCCGTTCAGGATCGCCTGATAGCCGAGCGCGACCGAACGCAGGCCCGAGCCGCAAACTTGGTTTACGATCCAAGCCGGCGCCTCGATCGGCACGCCGGCCGCGATCGAGGCCTGGCGGGCCGGATTCATGCCCTGCCCCGCGGTCAGGATCTGCCCCAGGATGACTTCCGAAACCTGCTTGCCCTCGATGCCGGCGCGCGCCATCGCCGCTTCGATGGCGACCTTGCCAAGCTGATGTGCCGGCACGCCGGCGAGCGCTCCGTTGAACGAGCCGACGGGCGTGCGCGCCGCGCCGACGATGACGACGTCGTCCTGCATGAGAATTCTCCTTGTTTATGGCTCGGCGGCCTCGGCCGCGGCCCACATCCTTCGATTAAGCGCATCGTTGGTGGGGGCGGCGGACGATGTCAATAAGCCCGCCCCCGCCGTGGCCGCCGGTTAGGCATGCCCAAAGCGCGGGCTTATAAATGGGTAGCCCGTCTGCCGGAAACGTCATAAGGTCGTGGCTTCTCGGGGAGACAGCGTTGGGTGAGCGTATGAACGTCATGGCCAAGAGCCCAGAACCGGTCACCATCAAGAAATACGCCAATCGGCGGCTCTACAACACGGGCACGAGCACCTACGTCACGCTCGAAGACCTCGCCGTCATGGTCAAGGAGGGTGAGGACTTCGTCGTCTTTGACGCCAAGACCGGCGAAGAGATCACCCGCTCGGTGCTGACGCAGATTATTTTCGAGCAGGAGAACAAGGGGCAGAATTTGCTGCCGATCACGTTCCTGCGCCAGCTCATTCGTTTCTACGGCGACTCGATGCAAATGCTGGTGCCGCGCTACCTCGAAATGTCGGTCGAGAACCTGACGCGCGAGCAGGCCCGATTTCGCGAAAGCATGACGAAGACCTTCGGCGCAGGCGGCCTGAACGTTCTGGAAGACCAGGTGCGCCGCAACATGGAGATGTTCGAGCGCGCCTTCACGATGTTTCTGCCCTTCGCGCAGAAGAACGCCGCCAATGCCGCCAATCCCGCGGCCGAACCGGCGGCGGAAGGCGAGAACATCGACGAATTGAAGAAGCAGGTGTCGGAGATGCAAAAGCGTCTCGACCGGCTGGTCGGCGGCTCCGGCGACAAGAGCTGAACGGGATCTTGCCGCTCAGACGGCGGCGGCTTTGGTAGACACCTCGTTTTCGACGACGAGTTTCGTTTCGGCGAGACCCGTGAGCGCACCCTGAAAATAGTTACAGCCCCAGCCCGCGAGCGTCGCCGCGGCGGATTCGCTTTGCACCCATTCTGCCACCGTTTCCAGGCCGAGCTCGCGCGCGAGCTCCAATAGCGCGCGCACGAACAGACGGTCGTCGGGCGCGTGTTCGAGATTGGCGACGAAGGAGCCGTCGATCTTGACCATGTCGACGCCGAGCCGCCGCAGGTTGCGGAACGAGGTATAGCCGGCGCCAAAATCGTCGATCGCAACGCGGCAACCGTAGCTTTTCACCCGCGCGACGAACCGGCGCGTCGCCTCGACGTCGCGGATCGCGGCGGATTCGGTGATTTCGACGATCAGACGGCTTCCGATGCCGTTTTGCACGGCGGCGAGCGCCGAGAGCCAAAGCGGATCGTGGACGGTGGAGGCCGAAGCGTTGAGCGAAAGCCTGAGATCGGGATGGGCCTTGAGCGCGGCAGTGGCGAGTTCCAGCACGCGGTGGTCGATCAGGCGCACGAGATCGAGCTTTTCCGCGACCGTCACGATCGAGAACGCGTCGATCTCCGTTCCGCCCGGCTCGCGCAGGCGCACGAGGCATTCGCGGAAGGCGATCGCGCGGCTTTGCGCGTGCACCACCGGCTGGAAGGCGAGCTCCACGCGCCGGTCGTTGAGCGCGGCGACGATCACGTCGGTCAGCCGAAGATTCTCGCGCCGTGCCGCCTCGCTCTCGATGCTCGGCGCATAGGCGTGGAAGGCGCCACGGCCCGCTTCCTTGGCGAGATCGAGCGCCTCGAGCGCGCGCCCGATCGCCTCGCCGACATTGCGGGCGTGGCGCGGCGCGGCCACACCGCCCGCTGTCACCGAGATCACCACCGGTCCGGCCGAGGTTTCCAACGGCTCCTCGCGCACCGCGTTCACGAAGCGCGCGGCCGCGACCGGAAGGTCATCCGCCTCGCATTCGTGCAGCACAAAACCGAACTTGTTGTCCGAGAAGCGGCCGACCAGGTCGGCGCCGCGCAGGCGCGTGCGCAGCCGCCCGGCGACGGCCGCAATGGCCTCGTCGGCGATGTTGAACCCATAGCGGCGATTGACATCGGCGAGATCGTCGATGCCGACGATCAGAAAGCCGACGCTCCCACGTTTCGCTTCGGCATCGCCGATGGCGCGCGAAAGCTCGCCGAGCAGACGCGCGCGGGTCATTTCTCCGGTGAGCGAATCGACCGCGGCGAGCTGCCTGAGTTTATCCTCGCGAAGGTGGCGCTCGGTGACGAGGCGGATCACGCCTTCGGCGCGCGCGGGCCTGCCGTCGGAGCCGACAAACCAGCGGCCGCTGTCTTCGATCCAACGCGGCCTCAAAGGGTCGGTGTTGAGCCGATAGCAAAGCTCGTAGGGAACGCCGGCGCCCTCATCGCGCGCGGAAGAATCGACGATCACGTCGTAGCGGTTGGCGGGGCTGTCGGCGTGCAGGAGCGCCGCGAAACTCTTGCCGCTGGCCGCCGCCGCCAGCGAGCCGATGGCAAGCACGTCGCACGCACTCGCGCTCCAGACGAGTGCATCGGTTTCGATGTTCCACAGATAGGCCGCTTCCTTCGCCGCGCTGAAAAGGGCGGCGCTGGTGGCGGCATCGAGTGTCGCGGGCTCGCGCGGTGCCGCCGCCGTCAGCGGTTTCTTGAGAAGCGAGCGCCCCACGCGTCTGTCCGGTCGCGGCTGAAATTGCACGGGAACCTGACCTCCGGGCTCGGGCAATGGCCGAGCGGAAAGCTATCGGACCGCCGCTTAACGTCCCGTGACCGCATATGGAACAAATCGCGCGGCCCAAGCCTTGCGACGGTATCCCTGACGGGACCGGTCGTGTCCCGAAACGGGACAGGACATTGCCATGCGGGTCACAGCCAATAGCGGAACGGGGCTCAGCGCCGACTTCCTCGCGCGCCAGGCCTTTGACCAACAGGCCGAGGCCGCGCCGTCCGGCAGCAAGAGCCTGATCGTCCGCCCTGTCCCCCCGGCCTCTTCGCCCGAAGCGGCCATGCTGGCGCGGCCGCAGGCCGCCTTTCTCGCGCAGTTGATCGCCAAGGCGCAGGACCTGCCCGCAAGCCGCGAGCGGCGGCGCGCCGATCCGGCGGAAGGCGCGCGCCTCTATCGCGCCATCGCCGGCCTTGCCCGCCCGAACGAAGGTAAAAACCTGCGCGTGGTTTGAACCGGCGCCGTTGAAGCATGATTCCGAAAAAGCTTGCCCCCGGCCTTGATCCGGGGGTGGAACCGGTTTTCGGAAAAGATCATGCTCCAGTAAAATGTTAGGGCCGCACGCTGATTCAACCTAACCCGACAGTGCTCTGAATTACTGCGGCGAATTGTCGACCGAGATGTCGCGCCGCGCCGCGCCCATCGACACCACCCATCCGCCGATCACGTCGACGAGCGAAATCAGGAGGAGCGTCGCGAACACCGAAGTCGCGGCCTCCTTCACCAGCAGGAATTCGATCAGCGCGCCGATGAAGACGAGCGTCGAGAGCATGTGATCGATGATCGTGCGCGCGTAAGAGCGCGTCGCCTTCAGCACCTCGAAGAACAGGAACACGAGCGAAAGCGCGATCAGGCAATCGCCCGCGTTGATCGTCCAGGTCGCGCCGGACTGCATGGGCACGGACAGAACGGTGCCGCTCCACGACACGCCCGGCGTGAGGAACACGACCATGTTGTAGATCGCGAACGAGATCAGAAAGAGCGGAAAGCTGAACAGCACGGTCGCACCCCTACGGCGGGCTTACTCCGCCGATTTCGGCTTGAGAATCTGGCGGCCCCTATACATGCCGGTCTTCATGTCGATGTGGTGCGGCCGGCGCAGTTCGCCGGAATCCTTGTCCTCGACATAGGTCGGCTGCTTCAGCGCGTCGGCCGAGCGGCGCATATTACGGCGCGAAGGCGACACTTTTCTCTTGGGGACGGCCATTTTCAGCTCCGTTTATCGTGGCCCGCCGGGCGGGAAACTCGGAGCCGGGCTTATAGAGGATCGGCCGCGCGCTTTCCAGTCATTGCGCCAGACAAGCGGTAATCGGTGAGCCGGCGATATCGGCCTGGAAGCGATAGCGCGCGACGAGCCGCTGCAAGCCAAGGCTCGGACGCGCCGCGTCGCGGCGGGTTGGGTTCGGCAATACGGCGGCGAGCAGCGCAGCCTCCTCGGGCAGCAGCGTGCGCGCACTCTTGCGGAATGCACGTCGCGCGGCGGCTTCGGCGCCGAATTCGCCGTTCGGCCCCCATTCCGCGACGTTGAGATAGACTTCGATCAGCCGGCGCTTGGTCCACATGAAGCTCATGTAATAGGCGATGGGAATCTCGATCGCCTTGCGCACGAAATGGCGGCCCTGCCACAGGAACAGGTTCTTTGCCGTCTGCATCGGTATGGTCGAAGCGCCGCGCGCCTCGCCGAGATCGTCGGCGTCTTCGATCGCGTGTCCCATCTCGACCCAGTCGACGCCGCGATGCTGGCAATAGCGCGCATCTTCCGCCGCGATGACGGCGCGCACGAGATTGGGCGAGATTTCCTCGATCGGCCTCCACTCGCGCACCACCGGCGAGCTGGTGAGAAACCGCCACAGCATCGCGCTCGAAACCGGCGGCACGAACGCATAAACCGGCACCAGCACGACCGGGACCAAGGCGAGCAGAATGACCGCCTTGATCAAAATCGAAACGATGCGTCCGGCCATGAACCCGATCCCCGCGTCCCGCTTATCATGCACAATCGGGACGGCAAGGAGGCG
>WNEY01010844.1_pt1 | contig 18381 bp, 17 predicted proteins | sample 5400531 | NCBI WGS metagenome assembly WNEY01 (sample SAMN13153338, study PRJNA577476) | soil metagenome | isolation source: 200 cm saprolite under Douglas fir tree site 1 | place: USA:California | collected 2015-04-18
GAGCGACCTGGACGAGATGCGGCGTCAGGCGGACGAGCTCACGATCAGCGCGTGGAAGGGCTACACAGGCCTGCCGTTCGGCAACCCGCCGAGACCGTGGCGCGTCGACGACGAGACGGTCGCGTATCCGATGCTGGAGGCGTCGCGGCGCCTCGGAATCAAGAACATCTGCCTGCACAAGGGGCTGCCGCTACAGAGCGGCGTCGAAGAGTACTGGCATCCCAGGGATCTCGAGCGCGCCGCGAAGGACTTCTCTCGTCCAATCGCTCGGCGCCGATCACGTGCTCTGGGGCACCGACTCCATCTGGTGGGGCTCCCCTCATTGGCAGATCGAGGCGCTTCGACGATTCACGATGCCCGAGTCGCTCATGAAGCGGTTCGGGTACCGTCCGCTCACGCCGGACGTGAAGGCACTGATCTTCGGCCTCAACGCCGCCCGCGTCTACGGAATCGATCCGAACGCGCATCGCAACCCGGTACCCCCCGACTACGTGTCGAAGCTGAGAGCGGCCTACTTGGACGAAGGGCCGACGCCGAGCCTCACCCAGTACGGATGGGTGCTCGGGAGCTGAGGGGAGAGGACGAACGGAGATCTCGCCATGAAGATCCGCAAGAGCCGTGAGCTCGTGATCGTCGGATCGGTTGCCATCACGCTGCTCTGGTCGTCGACAACCCCGACGCTCGCTCAGTCTCCCCAGGGGGGCTTCGCCCACGTGATCAACGCGGCCCGGGCGCATCCGGGGTGTCTCGGCGTGGAAACGGGACAGACCTCGAGTGGCAAGCGAATCATCTTCGCGTGGTTCGAGAACAAGAAAGCGCTGGTCGGGTGGTATCACTCGGACGTCCATCAGAAGGCGATGAAGACGGCGCTCCCGAACCAGACGTGGGACCGCGAGCCGCTCCCCGATCTGCCTGAAGACAGCGGGCCTATTCTCGCCATTGTCTCCTTGAAACTCCTCGACACGCCGAGCCCGGACGCGACATCCATGCCCATTGCGTCGATCGGGATCGAGCTCTACACCCCCCTGCCGGGCGGGGTGGCGGTGGGCGGACGGTTCGCTCCCGACGCGATCAAAGTGCGTGGACTGCGAGAGATCCCGCTAGGAACGGCGCAAGGTCAACCGCGCTGACGGCCTAATCCAGCCAATCCTTCTCTTTGAGCTTGCGGGGAAGATACTTCTTCGTGAGGAACTGGAAGTCCTTGTTGGCGAGGGCGTCCAGCTCGTATTTGAGCCCGCTCGAGAGCATCCGCTTGATCTCCTCCTGCCAGCTCTTCTTCTGGAACCACGTATAAGCGAGGAGCTCGCGGGCGCGGGCGATGTCCTTGTCGTTGAGCTTGATGCCCACGTTGCGCGGCAGCCCGTAGGATTCGGGATCTCCGCTCGAGAGCCCGATGAACTTGGCCTTCGGAATGGCCATGCGCTGGCTTTCGAAGGCGAGATTGATCGAGCCCTGCTTGACGACCGAGTAGATGTAGTAGCCCCACGGGTCGTTGTCCACGAGGACATAGACGGGGAGGCGCTTCTCCTCGTGCAGCCGCCGCGCCAGGCGCCTGACGCCGCGGGGCGGCTGCCCGTTTCCCGTCAGGAGAATGCAATTGTACGTGCGCCAGAACTTGTCTTCGGAGAGCCGGTTCCACTGGGTGCCTTTCTCGACCAGGAGAACGAAATCGGCCGTGCATCTCGTGATCTGTAGATATTCCGGCTCGACGATGGAGGGCACGGAATAGCCGCCTTTCCCGAGCTTGGCGCAGTCCACCCGGTCGCCGTCATCCACCAGCACCAGGGGCCCGACGACGGAGCCGGCGTTCTCGGCACGCACGTGCAGCTCCTCCCGGAGGGCCGCCAGCGTCACCTCCAGATCCTCGATGAGCGGATCGGACTCGTCCTGGGTGTCGAGGGTGTTCTCGTGCGAGTTCTTGATCGTGTGCTTGGTGCGGTAGTAGATCTCCCGGAGCGAGGTCGTGAGGTTCGCCCGCTGGAGCTCGCAGAGGGCATCGGCCACGAGGACCGTCTGCATGAACTTCTTGGCCATCCCGACGTTGAAGAACGACCGGGCCTGCTTCCGCTTGCCCATCTCGATCAGCCCATTGCGCTGGTTGAAGGTGACGTTGGAAAGGGAGCGGACCGGGATCGCAAGGGTGGGATCCTTGCGCCGCTGGGCGGCGGCGATCACCACGTCGGCCACCCCGACGAGTTTCTTCTCGACCGCGCTCGTTCTTCGCGGCTTCTGGGCCATGGGTGTGTCCTAGGCCTTCCTGCGCATAGCGCGGGTCGTGGGTTTCCCGGCCGTCCCCCGTTGGCCCCTCCGCCGCCGCCTCGTCTTTCCTGTAAGCCGCGACGGCTTGGCGGTCTTTTCTTCTTCTGCGGGAGCTCCGTTCGACGACACGGCCCCTCCCGGCGCTTCGCCGATCAGCACCGGGACCGCTCCTTCAACACCCTCCGGCGTGACGATGATCGAATGCGGGAGGCCTTCCGGGCCGCTTCCGTTCTTCCCCAGGAGCTCGTCTGTCTTTTCGCCGCCCGTCCGTGCCAAGGCCATCTTCTGGAGCTGCTCTTTCAGCTTGGCCGTGGGCAATCGGCCCCCCTTGAGGCGGTTGCACGACTCGACGACCTCCTCGATGTAGAGCTCGAAGATGTTACGCCGGCGGTGCTCGCTGTCGGCCCGCTCGCGTCGTCTGAGGAAGGCGCCCAGCCGTCGGCCGCACTCGCGCAACGCCAGCGTGATCTCTTTGCGGATCTCGTCGTAGTCGGCGATCGCTTCTTTGGACTCGCTGGTGAACGGAACCCAGACCGAGGCCATATGAACGAAGATCACCATGGGGCCGGACGGGAGTGCGCCTCGGGACTGAGACACTCCGTAGTTGCGCCAGCTCGTGTCGAGCACCGCCTTGAAGATCGCGCAGGCGGACTGCTGATAGAGGAGGGGCACCCGGTTGGCGTAGCGGATGACGCGGGCGAGCTCGTTATCGTCCTGCTGCTGCTCCCCTTCAGCCAGTGGTATGGCCTGCTTTTCCTGGCTCTCCTGCCCTTGCTCCGATCCCCGACCGTAGGCCAGACCCGCTTCGATCACGAAGGGGTTGCCGCGGTACACGGCTGGCGGCCGGCTCGCCGCTGTATAGAAGTCCCCTTTGATTTGCTGATACAGGCCCGAGAGGATCGCCGTTTCGCCGATCGGCGAGAGACAGTTGGTCGGCGGGGCCATGATCTTGGTCGACTGGATGGTCTTATATAGAGTCTCGGCGGCCTGCCCGTGGACGTCGCGGGGACGCGCGCGGGGCGAGAGCCCCGCGGCCTTGCAGATGTCCTCCGCCAGACGCGGCGAAACCCGGCTGAAATCACCGGCCAGGAACCCTGAGAGCCAGTGGCTCTTCGTGTCCTGGAGCATCTTGAGCAGCATCCCGAGCTCGATGCCATAAGGGTGCGGCTTGATCTCGCGCGGCGACGGGGGGAGCTGGGGGTACGTCCTCGGATGCTCTTTCGTTTCTCCTTCTGGGGTGAGGTACGTCAGCCTAGCGTGCGGATTAGCGATGATGGTCTGCTCGATGTACTCGTCGACCGAGGCTCGCCCCTTCTGGTAGCGGCCCTCGACTTCCATCGTCACCTGGGTGCCACGCTGAGATTCCCAGTCGATCTGCTTCTTCTCGAGAATCTGCGGCTCGTTCTTCTTGGTATCGATCTGGACTTCGAAGTAGTGGGCGGGCGCCCGCGCACTCGTGCGGGAGATGATCTGCACGGGCTTGCCGGTCGTGAGCTGTCCATACATGCCGGCCGCCGAGATCCCCATGCCCTGCTGGCCTCGGCTCATGCGCAGCCGATGGAACTTGGACCCATACAGGAGCTTCGCGAATATCGGTGGAATCTGCTGGCGGATGATTCCGGGGCCGTTGTCGGTGACGGTGATCCGGAAGCGGCTCGCCTGGCTCGGAGGGAGCGGAGGTTCGCCGTTGGCGACGGCCTCCACCTTGACGACCACGTCTGGGAGGATCCCGGCTTCCTCGCAGGCGTCGAGGGCGTTGTCGACGGCCTCCTTGACGCAGGTGAGCAGCGCCTTGCGCGGATTGTCGAACCCCAGGAGATGCCGGTTCTTGGTGAAGAACTCGGAGACGGAGATCTCCCGCTGGCGAGCCCCCATCTCGACGGCGGATACCGCCGGCGTCGGCGGCGTGGCGGGCGGACTGGTCTTCGAGGGGTTCAGCTTCCGCATGTCCCCATACAAACAGAGTCCCATGCAGGGACTCAAGTTTTCCCTTCGCCATCCTCTGTGGTTGGCGTGCATTTGGGTTCGGCGTGTCGTGAAACATGCGGGCCGCCCGCGGCGCTAAGCTGTGGGCGGCGAACCGCCATGTGCCTGGCGCTGGCGGGCGGAAGGCTCGGCCGGCCGGCGAGCTGGCCGCGCGCGCCGGCGTCTCGGCCCAGACGGCCAGCAACCACCTCGCCAAGCTCATCGCCGGCCGCATCCTGCGCGTCGAGCAGCAGGGGCGCTGGCGCTACTACCGCCTCGCGGACGCGGAGGTGGGGCACGCGGTGGAGGCGCTGGCCGTGGTGGCGCCGCCGCTGCCGCGCCGGGTCGAGACCGACGGGATCGACGGCGCCGCCAAGCGCCTCAAGGAGGCGCGAACGTGCTACAGCCACCTCGCCGGGCGGCTGGGCGTGGCGCTCGCTGACGCGCTTGTCGCCGAGCGCTGGCTCGAGGACGACGGCCACGGCTATCGCGTCACGACGAAGGGCGAGCGCTCCCTGCGCGCGCTGGGCATCGAGGCGAACGGCCGGCGCGCGCAGGTGCCGGCGCGGCGGTGTCTCGACTGGACCGAGCGCCGGCCCCACGTGGCCGGCCCGGTGGGCACCGCGTTGGCGGAGCTCGCGCTGCGCCGCGGCTGGGTGCGGCGGCTGCGCGGTACGCGCGCGGTGCTCGTGACGCCGTCCGGGCGAACGCAGCTCCAACGTGTCTTCAACGTCCGCTACCAGGGAGGCGCGAAAGCGGTCATACATCCTCGTCGAGGACCGCGCGTTCCTCGAGCAGGTCTAACCGGGTGCTGACCAGCCACCAGGTCTCCTGCCTCCCCCCCACCTGCAGGAGAAGGAGGAAGACAGGAGAAACCAGGTGTCCGGTCACCCTTTACAGGTTCGCCTGGAAATCGGTGTAGTCGCGAACCTTGCGGTAAATCTGCAAACGATTCCGTTGGCTGTCGGCTACGATGATGCGGTCGGTTTCCGGATCGAAGTCCACCGCCGTCGGGAAGCAGAAACGAAATTCTGGCTCCAGGCTCTTTGTCCGACGTCGGGCTTTCATCATATCGGGGTTGGCGTCGATGCTCTGCTGGCCCCACTTGGACATGACCTGGGCATCGCCGATGAGAGTTGCAAGCGGGCTTCCTTCAGAGTCGAAGATGCAAACCCGATGGTTCCCCCAATCGGCGACATAGATATCGCCGTCGGTATCCACGGCTACGTCGGTCGGATGATTGAGCAGGCCTGCCTTCGCATAGCCAGGCGTGCCTGAGGTTGACAGGTACGGTCCCAGGTAGGTGATGGCGTAAGCACCCTGAGGCACAGGCACCGTTCCGTACTGGCCGATCTTCATCAAGAACTTGCCCTGGGGAGACAGTTTTTGCACGCGGTGATTCTTCCAGTCCGCGACGTAGATATTGCCCGCCTGATCGAGGGTGATCCCCCACGGCTGGTTGAACTCGCCATCTCCGCTCCCGCCCTTGCCGCATTTGGCCACGAACTTTCCATCGGGGGTGAAGACTTGGAGGCGATTGTTCCCGCTATCGACGACGATGATGTTGCCGCTTTTCTCGCACACGAGACCGGCAGGGCGCACGAGCTCGCCATCACCACTGCCTGTCTTTCCCCACTTCCGGAGAAACTTGCCTTCACTATCGAACACGGAGATAGTGTTGTGCCATTCATCCGAGGCGTACACCTGGCCCTGGCCGTCGACAGCGACGCCGAACGGCCAGGTCGAACGTCCGTCCCCTTCGCCCCACTTGAAAAACTCGGCGAGCAGTTCCTCCTCGCCGGGAGCACCGATCCTCACGGTGTTGACCCGCATCCCGAAGTTATTTTCGTTGCCTCGGTTGGCGACGATGACGGTACCACCTTTCCCGAGGCACATCGTTTGGGGGTAGTTGAACCCTGTGCCCGCCGCCGCGCCACGCCCGACGGCATGGCTCCAGTCATAGACTCTTCCGCGCGCCACCGTTGTCAGCGCCATAGCCACTCTCCCATCTGATAAGTCGCCTTCCGGTATCCGGACGGCGTTCGTTCGCTGTGCGCCCTTCGGTCGAGCTGGCAGCCCCTCCGCTAGTTCAGGAAGGCTAGCTGCTCAAAGGCGCGACCGACGATTGGTTTCGAACTCACCTTCAGCCATTTCTCCAGAATCGTCGAGTAGATACTGCGGAAGTCCATACTGGGATTCAGGTCGCCCTGAACCAGGTGTTCCGCCTTGAGCGACGGATAATCGCCGTAGTGACCACCTTTGACCTTCTCACCGAGCACGAAGGCTGGCCCCGCGGCACCGTGATCCGTCCCTGAGCCGTTGTCGTGGACGCGCCGACCGAACTCCGAGAACATCAGGACGAGGACGTTGTCAGCATGATCGTGCTGTCGAAGATCTGTCATGAAGGCATCGAGACCCTCGGTCACAGCGCTCCACAGGCCGCCGTGGCCGGGATTCTGTCCGGCATGGGTATCGAAGCTGCCGTGATCGCAGTAGAAGATCCGGCTACCCAGATCCGCCAGATGCACCTGGGCGATACCCCGCAGCTTGCGGGCGATCGGGGTTTCCGGATATTTCACCGTGGACGCGTATCGCTGCGGCGCCACCTTCAGGACATCCGCGCCTTTCAAAGAATCCAGGCCCGTGGTGCCGAGGTATTCCATCACGCCACTACCCACCACCGGCGCGTACATGCGCGCGAACCGATCCAGCACCTTCAGGCGTAGCTCCCGCTCCTGGACGCTCGGCAGGAAGCCATACTTTTCCAGTGGGCCAGCCACGCACGCCACGGGAACGCCTGGCACCGCCAGCGCCCGGAACAGGCTCGGCCCGAAGCTCACGACCGTGATCACGTTCTCTTTGTTGGGGTCGTATTCGCGCGCCACCCGGCCCAACCAGCCCTCGGTCCCCACCTTGTCCGGCTCGCAGGTATGCCAGATGTCCATGGAACGGAAGTGCGAGCGCGGCGAGTTGGTATAGCCGGTGCCATGCAGGATGGCGAGTTTGCCCTCATCCCAGACCTTCTTCAGCGGGGCCATCGCCGGATGGAAGGCATAGTTCTTGTCGATGGGCAGGACCTGGGCGTCGGGGATCCCGACCGCTGGCCGGTTGTCCCGGTACAGCGGGTTGTTGTACGGAATCACCGTGTTCAGATAGTCGTTCCCACCCGAGAGCTGTACACGGGGTCTTTCTGCGTTGCGGCCATGCGTATTCCTCCTTACGCGCTGAGGCGCGTGATGTTAGGCGAATTGATACTCTCTCGTCGCCACGATCAGTTGCAGCATCTCGCCAACACGCTTGTCAGCGGTCTGGGCACTCACCTCACGATCCCAGCTGATCTGGCCCCACTCTTTGGCCTGATCGACGAGCTCCCGCCGCGTGTCGGCGCCGACTTCGACGGGGCCCAGCAGATCCAGACACCCATCGACCAGTTGCTCGGGGCTCAGGGTGCCCTTGGCCTTCAGGCGGTCGATGATGCCGCGGACGCCCGGCAGCGACGGATCGCCGACCAGTTGCGCGACGAAGTTGATACGTGCCATCAAGGAGCCACTGTTGATCCACTCCTGACCCGTATGCCATCCTTCCACGCTCGGTGGATTGAGCAGATCCTGACCCATGTAGGAGGGCTGCATCGACAGATCGCCATAGCCGGGTCTGGGCATCTCGTAGCCACCCACCAGACGCAGACTGCCCACCACCACCTCAGCCGGGGATTTCATGTGCTGGAAGCGGGCGTTCTTGAAGAAGCTCGAGTTGAACAGCACACGGAGGACGGAGCGGATGTCATAGTGCGATTCGCGGAACGTGGTCGTCAGGGTGTCGATCGCCTTCGGATCGCGCGGCGGGTCGATCGACCAGGCGGGCACCTGGGGCTCGTCGGCGACGAAGAAGTTGTACAGATGTCGGCACACGAAGCCGGCACAGGCCGGTTGTTCCACAACGATGTTGATGATGTCTTCGCCGTTCAAGCGCCCACGATGGCCGAGAAACTCCTTCTCGCCGTCATCGTGATCCTCGGCGCGGTACTCGAACTTCCACGGGAACCGCCCATAGGGCAGGCGGGGGATCTTGGTCTCGAAGGTCCAGCCGGTGAAGGCGCGGGATGCTTCACGAACATCCTTCTCCGTGTAGCTGCCGACGCCCATGCTGAAAAGTTCGAGCAGCTCGCGTCCCCAGTTCTCGTTGACGGCCGTCCCATGGTTCTCGTTGTTGTCCAGCCAGAACAGCATCGTGGGGTTTCTGGCGAGCTCGACGAGCAGGTCGCGGTAGTTGCCCAGGCCGCGCTCACGGAACAGATTGATCTGCAGCAGCAGCTGATCGTAGTTGTCCACCTTCGAGTTGCCGGTGGCAAACAGATGGTGCCAGAACAAGGCGACTTTCTCTTCCAGAGGACGCTTCGTGTTCACGAGGTGATACATGTAGTTCACGTTGCCCATGGGGGGCTGCCCACCGGGAAGCAGTGCCGCCGGATGATAGCGCAGCAGCGTATAGACATCGACCGGCGGCTGTGTCTCGGGGTGCACCAACTCCTCGACCGTGGCCTCGTACCCCTTGGCCACGCGCGCTTCAAGTTCGTCGCGGCGTGCTCCGAAACCGGCACGTCGCATCAGGTGAGCCATCAGAGCGATGTCGTCTTGATATGCCATGCTCAGGCCTCCTTACTTCTAGGTATGAACCACCACCGTACGTCCACCAGGGCCTTCGTGTCGTCGCGCGCGCAGGCTCGGAGGTCTCACGTCGCGCGCCACAGACCTGACACCGGGCCGCCGCGGCGCCGACAGTTGCGGCAGCGGCCATAGAGCTCGACGCGCCTGTCGAGGACCTCCAAGCCAAACCGCGCGGCCGTGCGCACGTGCTCGCCGCGGGAGAGGGCCGCCCGGCCGCGCCGAGCTCCCTCGCGACACGGGAGGTCGAGGATCCGCCCACAGGCCACGCAGATGAAGTGATCGTGGGGCCCGACGTTGGGATCGAAGCGCAGCCCCGTCGCCTCGACCCGCTCCCGCAGCAAGCCCTCCGCCGCCAGCCTCCGGAGGTTGCGGTACACCGTCGCGAGGCTCACCCGTGGGAGCCGCCGACGGACGCGCTCGAAGACGATGGCCGCCGTCGGGTGGGTGTCGGTGGCGCGAACCACGTCGAGGATGACCCGGCGCGGCATCGTCGAGCGCAGGCCGCGCGTGCGGAGCGCGCCCTCCGCCGAAAGCGCGGCACCTGAGGGACGGGCACTTCTAGGAATCATTCGCGTCAGCTCCTAGCGAACGAGCCGGAGTCTAGACGGAGACCGCGACGATGTCAACGGCCCACCGTAGGTCACCTCGAGATGACCACCTTCCGGCCATTCCGCCACCGAACGAGGAGGACGCGGTGGCCGATCTGGCGGGAGGTCACCGGGTCGAGCAAGAACCGCCCGTACAGCGTGGTCGTGTCGAGACCACGGGCGGCGCTCAGCAGCGCCTCGTCTTCCAGGCTCTCCGCCCGGCGAAGGCACTCCATGATCACCACCCCGAGGGCGAAGGCCTGGGCGGCAGGATATCCCGGGCGCCGGTGAAATCGCTGTTCGAACTCGGCGCAGAACCATTCCGCGGTCGGACCCGTGTACGGAGGATCGTGGACCGCTGGCTCCCACTGGCTCGGTCCGATCACGTCCTCGGCCAGATCGCCGACTTCCTCGTGAAACGCCTCGAGCCCCGCCCCCACGAAGGCGAGGCGCTTGACCCCGCCGAGAAGGTCTCGCCGCCTCACCATCGTCACGTCATCCTGAAAGCGGCCGGCGCCCACGAGGAGGTCCGGCTCGCCCGCCAGGGCGTCCGCGAGGAGCGCACGGGCGTCACGCAACGGCGACTCGAACGGGATGAGCCGGACCACGTCGAACGCTGCCGCCTTCGCCGCCTCGGTCACGCCTCTCGCCACGTGGGTCGCAAAGGTCCCGGTCTCTGCGTGGACGACGCTCATGCGCGTGACCGTCGGATCCTGACGTTTCACCAGGAGCGGCAGGGCGCGCAGGTAGTCGCTCGCCGGACTCGGCACGCTCACGAGATGGCGCCACCCCTCGTCGGCGATCGCATCGGAGGAGCCTCCGTGGTTCCAGAGAATCTTTCCGTGACCCTCGGCGAGCGGCGCAACGGCGCGGGTCAATCCGCTCGAATAGGGGCCGAGGAGCAGATCGACACGATCCTCGGTCAGGAGTCGCAGGACATTCTCCCTCGCGCGTTCCGCTCGACTCCCGTCGTCCAGGGCGATCAAGCGCAGCGGGAGACGCGACCCCGAGGGACCCACGGCCATCCCGCCGGCCTGCAGGATATGGTCCGCCCAGAGCCGGAGGGCATCCAGGCCCTCCTGTCCCTGCAATCGAAATCCCCCGCTGAGGGACAGAGAGACCCCGGCGACGATCACCGTGACCCTACGGGACGATCTCGTCGGTCTTGACCGCGACCGGCTCGTTCGTGTCCCGCGTGATGTGTCCGCTCTCGGCGGCCAGCGCATCGGTCTTCGCGGCCATGATGAAGTCGTTCCGGTGGAGCCCGCGGATCTTGTGGGTCCACCAGGTCACCGTGACACGTCCCCACTCGGTGAGGAGGGCCGGATGGTGACCCTCCGCCTCGGCGAGGGCGCCGACCCGGTTGGTGAAGGCCAGCGCGTCGGCGAAGCTCGGGAAGTGGAAGAGCCGCTCGAGCCGGGCAATACCGTCGCGTTCCACCAGTTGCCAGGCGGAGACCTCACGCCTGAGCTCCGCGATCTCCACCTCGGTCACCCGGGGCGAGTCGCGGCGGCAGGCCACACAGCGTTCGGCGGACAGCGTGCTCATCGCGTGAACCTCCCCCCCAGGCGCTTTCGAGCCGGCCCCGGGGTCCCACTCCACGGGCCCGGACCGAGCCCCGCGCCCGCTGCGGCCCACCTTACACCTCCGACAGGCTGCCGTCAGACGCGCCGTGAAGTATTGAGCTGCGAGCCGGAGGCTCGGCATGAAGTGCTTCCTCGTAGAGCGAGCCGTCGGCGAAGTGGAAGACCCGCTGCTCTAGCCCGAACCGTTTGGTCGGCGCTAGCTGATCTCTGCGTCCGCTCCGGGAACAACACCGATCGGACGGAGCAGGTGTTGCTACACCAACTTGGCAGGAAATCCGATGCGGAAATTCTTACACACAGCTTGTCCACAATTTCCACAGTCGTCCACAGGCGCGGAAATCGACGACGTGATGCGGTCGGGCGGTTGGGGTCCGCAAAAAGCGACAGTCTGTCGACCCTCCGCAAGCACGGGCACCAAAGTTCTCCTTCTCGAACGGGGCGCGTGCGCCGAGCCGGGCGCTCACACCTATCTGATGAGCAAACGAAGCCTTGACATTCCCCATCGCGCGGCTGTTACATGCGGCTGCCGGTGCAGTCATGCATTTTTTGAGCAGGGCGGCGGGAGCGTAGTGTGGCGATGAAGCGATCACCGCGACGCCCCCGCTCCGCGTCTGGCAAAGCGGGCGCTCTACGAGCCGCACCACCCTCCCCGATTAACAAAGCGAGACGCGAGCAAGGCGCGACTTCCCCCACTCGTGCAAGCGCGGCCGAGCACCAGTCGTCGAGAGACACGTTTCCGATCGTCGGCATTGGAGCCTCTGCAGGCGGGCTGGAGGCATTCTCTGAATTGCTGGCACACCTGTCGCTCGATGCGGCGATGGGCTTCGTGCTGGTCCAGCACCTCGACCCGAATTACCCGAGCATCTTGAGCGAGATCCTGTCCAGAACGACCCGGATGCCGGTCGTCGAGGTGACGCACGGCATGAGCGTCGAGGCCGGCCATGTGTACGTCATGCCACCGAACACGCGCATGACCATCGTCAAGGGGGTCCTGAACCTTGCACCGCGGTCCGACGATCGGGGCCCGCACATGCCGATCGATCACTTTCTGCGCTCACTCGCCGAAGACTTGAAGAGCCGGGCCATCGGCGTGATTCTCTCGGGCAGCGCGTCAGATGGCGCGCTGGGACTGAAGGCGATCAAGGCTGAGGGCGGCATCACGTTCGCCGAGGCCCCGCAATCGGCGAAGTTCGACGGCATGCCGCGGAGCGCCATGGCCTCGGGCGCGGTCGATTTCGTCCTCCCGCCGAAAGCCATCGCGCAGGAACTGATTCGGATCGGTCGCCATCCCTACCTCGGCGAGATGGGCGCCGCGCCGTCCTCCGAGGTCCCGGCCGACGGCCCCGAAGCCCTCGCTCAAATCTTCCGGATGCTGCGTGAAAAGAGCGGCCTCGATTTCACGTTCTATCGGCAGACGACGATCCGGCGCCGTATCGCCCGGCGCATGCTGATTCACGGCGTCGGCACGCTCGAGGCCTACCGTCGCTATCTCGAGGAGCACCCCTCCCAGGTGCAAGCGCTGTCCAACGACCTGCTCGTGAACGTGACCAGGTTCTTCAGGGATGCGGACGCGTTCCGGATCCTGCAGCGGAGCGTCTTTCCGAGCATCATCAAGCAGCGGCCGGCGGACGCGCCCATCCGCATCTGGGCGCCCGGGTGTGCGACGGGAGAGGAAGCCTACTCGCTGGCCATCGAGCTGCTCGAGACCCTTGGCGACGAGGCCGGGACCGTCCCGATCCAGCTGTTCGGAACCGATGTCAGTGAAATCTCGATCGCGAAGGCGCGGGCCGGGGTCTATCCGGAGAATATCGAGCTCGATGTCCCGGCGGCGCGGCTGCGGCGCTTCTTCGTGAAGCTGGATGGCCAGTATCAGGTCCGCAATCTTCGCGAAGCACAACCTGGCCACGGACCCGCCCTTCTCGAAGATGGACCTCATCGTGTGCCGCAACGTGCTCATCTACCTCGAGCTGGAGCTGCAGCGGCGCGTGTCGTCGATCTTCCACTATGCCCTGACGACCCCAGGCTTCCTGATGCTGGGAGTGTCGGAGACCATCGGGCCCCTGTCGGACCTCTTCACGGTGGTCGACAAAAAGTACAAGGTCTACGCCAAGAGGCCGACCTCGAGGCGGTTCGACCTGGGCTTGGGCAGTCTCGATCGCAGGACCGCGAAGACCGGGACGGGCAGGGCCGCGAGGAGTACGGGCGAGGCCGCCGGGGGTCGGTCGGATCTGCTGCAGGAGGTCGACCGGATCCTTCTCAGCAAGTACGCCCCCGCCGGCGTCCTCGTCAATGAGGCGACGGAGATCCTTCAATTCCGCGGTCACACGAGCCCCTATCTCGAGCCCGCCCCCGGCCAGGCAAGCCTCAACCTTTTGAAGATGGCTCGGGAAGGCCTGCTGATGGAGCTGCGCGTGGCGATCGACAAGGCGCGGAAGCAGAACGCGCCGGTCCGACGCGAGAGGCTCAGCATCAAGCAGGATGGTCGGATGGCCCAGGTGACTCTTCAGGTCATCCCGATGAGCGGGCCCGCCCGGGAGCGCAACTACCTCGTGCTCTTCGAGCGTGTTCCCCCGTCGCGGGAGACGAGCGTACCGGGACGCAGGATTCCCAGCGCGATCGCTCACCCGAGGCGGCACATCGAGAACCTCCGCCAGGAGCTCACGGCGACCAAGGAGTTCTTGCAGTCGATCATCGAAGAGCGCGAAGCGGCCAACCAGGAGCTGCAAGCGGCCAACGAGGAGCTCCTGTCGAGCAACGAGGAACTGCAGAGCACGAATGAGGAGCTCGAAACCGCGAAAGAGGAGCTCCAGTCGGTCAACGAAGAGCTCACCACCGTGAACGAGGAGTTGCAGCACCGAAATGTCGAGCTCTCCCAGCTCAACAACGACCTGAACAACTTGTTCGCCGGCGTCGACATCCCGATCGTCATCCTCGGTAGCGATGCGCGGATCCGTCGCTTCACTCCCATGGCCGCGAAGGTCCTCAACCTGATCCCGGCCGACCTCGGCCGGCCGATCGGGGACATCAGACCGAACCTGGATCTCTCCGACCTGGAGCAGGTGTGCAGGCAGGTGATCGACACAGCGACCGTCGTCGAGCGCGAGGTGAGAGATCGAGACGGCCGCTGGCAGTCGATGCGGGTCCGCCCCTACACGACGACGGACAACCAGATCGACGGCGCGGTGATCACGCTGGCGGACATCAACGCTCTCAAAGCGAATGTCGAGCATGCCGAGACGATCGTGGACAACGTGCCGGTGCCGCTCGTGCTCCTCGACGCGGAGCTGCGCGTCACGTGGGCCAGCCGGTCCTTCTATGAGACGTTCCAGCTCTCGCCTGAGGAGACCCACGACCACTTCGTCTACGAACTGGGAAAGGGCCGATGGAGCCTCCCGGCGTTGCGGAGCGCCCTCACGGAGGTGCTCGAGAAGAACGTCGGGTTTCATGAGTTCGAGGTGGAGGACGATTACGCCCGCGTCGAAGCCAAGACGATGCTCTTGAACGCGCGCCCGATGCAGTGGGAGCAGAAGGCGGGGCGCATGATCCTTCTTGCCATCGACGACATCACCACGCGGATGCAGACAGGGCGGCAACTGCGGCCCTCTGAGTGAGGTCCGCTCTCGGAGGCTCTCCGAGAGGGCGAAGAATGGCATTGAGGTCTCAGCCTGTCCTGGATGGCCTCTGGGCCCGCCTACTGGAAGCGCTTTCCGGTCAGCTGGCGCCGGCGGTCTTCGATTCGTGGCTGCGGCCTTGCCGTCTCCTTGCCGTCGAGGGCGACCATCTGCGGATTGGCGCCCCGAATCCGTTCGCGCGTGACTGGCTCATGCAGCATCACCTCCAAGCCTTGCAAAGCGCGGCGGAGAAGTGCGTGGGTGGGCACCCGCAGGTGTCGATCGTCGTCGACGATGCCGCGGCCACGGCGCTGGACCAGCCCGCCGCACCAACGCCGGCAACCCCGCCGGCCGGCACGGCCGAACGGTTGAATCCACGCTACACCTTCGACACCTTCGTCGTCGGATCATCGAACCAATTCGCCCAGGCCGCCTCCCAGGCCGTCGCGGAGCTCCCGTCGCGCGCGTATAACCCGCTGTTCATCTATGGCGGCGTCGGCCTCGGCAAGACGCACTTGCTCCACGCGATTGGTCACCGGACTGTTCGCCTGTTTCCCGGCACGGTGGTCGTCTATCTCTCGTCCGAGCACTTCACCAATGAGCTCATCGATGCGATTCGCTACGACCACACGGCCGCCTTCCGCGCGCGCTACCGGACGATCGACCTCCTGCTGATCGATGACATTCAGTTCATCGCAGGAAAAGAGCGGACACAGGAGGAATTTTTCCATACCTTCAACGACCTTTACGAGTCGCGAAAACAGATTGTCCTCTCCAGCGACTCGCCGCCGAAGAGTATTCCCGAAATCGAGGAGCGCTTGCGATCGCGCTTCGAGTGGGGCCTCATCGCCGACGTTCAGCCGCCGGACTTCGAGACCAGGGTCGCCATCCTCAAGAAGAAGGCGGCCCTCGAGCGCGCCCTTCTGGCCGACGATGTCGCCTACCTGATTGCGGGTCGAGTCAAATCAAACATCCGCCAGCTCGAGGGCTCGTTGACCCGGATGATCGCGGTCGGTGCGATGACGGGTCGCGAAATGACCGTGGACCTCGCTCATGAGGTGCTCGCGGACCTCTGGGGCGACGAAAAGACGATCATCCCGATCGAGCTGATACAGCGGAAGGTTTCTGAATTCTTCGGGGTCAAGCTCTCCGAGCTGCGGGCCAAGAATCGGACGAAAGCCGTAGCCTTCCCTCGTCAGATCGCCATGTTTCTTGCGCGGCAGCTCACCCACGCCTCGCTCGCCGAGGTCGGCCGCGCGTTCGGCGGCAAGGATCACACAACGGTCCTGCACGCGGTCGGCAAGATCCAGACCCTGCTTCGCGAAGATCCCACGCTGCGGAAGACCATCGACGGGCTCATCCAAAGGCTCACCCCCCTCTGATGCAGATCGTGTAGCCGATGGACGTCTTCGAGGCCGTTCGCACCCTCCTCGCCGTGCGCGGTTACCAGGACAAGCCGGTGCCAGACGCCGTGGTCCGGCGGATCGTCGAGGCGGGACGCCTCACGGGCAGTGGGATGAACGGGCAACCCTGGCACTTCATCGTGATCCGCGACGGCGAGACACTGCGCCGGCTCGGGGCCCTGGCATCGAGCGGGCCGTATGTCGCCCAGGCGGCGCTGGCAGTCGTCGTGGCGACCGACAAGACTCGGTTCGCCGTGTCCGACGCGAGCCGCGCGATTCAGTCCATGCTGCTGACGGCGTGGGCCGATGGCGTGGGCTCGAACTGGGTGGGCTTCGGTGGGCTCGAGAAGGTCAAGGCTCTCCTCGACATCCCGGCCGCCCTCGATGTGTTGGCGATCCTTCCGTTCGGCTACCCTGCGCGCGCCGTGGGACGAGGCAAGAAGCAGCGCAAGCCGCCGCGCGAGGTGGCGCATCTCGAGCGGTATGGACGCCCGTTCGAGTGAGGGCCAGCGCTTCGCCGCGAGCCGGTACCTGTCAGGCACACCCCATGGCGTAGACCTGCGTGGCCCCCGCAGGCAATGGACGCTCGGCCCAGCTCTCGCCAACATCCTCACTGGCGAACACCTCACCACCGCTGGTCGCACAGTACATGCGCCTGGGTTGCCGCTCGTCGAAGGCGATAGTGAAGATGGTGGTCTTTGGCTTGACGCCCATGTCCACCCGAGTCCAGCTCAGGCCGCCGTCCTTGCTGCGGAACAGGACGCCGACGTCGCTCTGGAAATTCGCACCTGCGGCCACCCAGATGGTCTTCGAATCACCCGGGACCTCGCGGATATCGCGGCAGTAGGTTTGTCCCTTGGGATTCAGCGGCTCGAGCCGGGCGCTGGCCCAGTGCTCTCCCCGGTCCGTGCTGCTGAAGAGGCCGGCGCGGCCGATGGCAAAGACCATCCCCGGACGCCAGCGCCCGACCAGCACGCCGTGCATGTCCACGGTGTCATCGTTCAAGTACTGCCCATGGCTCATGTTCTCCCAGTGCTCGCCGCCGTCCAGGCTACGAATGACGCCTCCAACTTCGATGGCGCCATAAACCTCACTGGGATTGGCGGGATTGGCGGACAGCTTCAGGACTCGCTTGGCCGGGTTGGCCCCGGGGGCCACGGTTACCTCGGGGAAGCGGACGGTCACCGGGAGCTGCTGCCAGCGCTCGCCGCCGTCTTCACTCCGAAAGATCTCACAGTTCTCGTAACCCGCGTACAGCACCTTGGAGTCGCGAGGATCGAACAACAGAGACCAGACCGGCAAGCCGTGATCCGAGACGTTGAGCCGTTCCCAGTGCTCCCCGTGGTTCATGCTGCGGTAGGGACCGTGCTGCGTCCCCACATATACTGTGTCGGCGTGCTCGGGGTGCGTAGCTATGGCCCGGATGGCGGGCGCCTCCGGTAGGCCACGAGTCACAAGCTCCCACCGATCATCGCCCACGGCCATCCGATAGAGGCCGGATTTGACGGGGCGGCCCGGGGCGGTCTCACCCGCCAGGCCCACATACACATAGGACGTGCGATTCGTCGTCATAGCGCGCTCCTCCCTGTCCTTTGCTACACCTGCAAGCAGGAGGATGGCGCTCTCGAGGGGCCGCGTCAAGAGTCTCGACGCGAGCGAGGGAGTGACGACACCTGCCGCGGGGGTTGGAGCTTTCGGACCCTGGGCGTCTCCCTGCGCGTGGCTACGCTGACCCTAGAGAGTGGCGCGGTGGATTGAGGACACGTGAAGGACCAGATCGCATCGCCTCGCGAGTGGTTAGCCGGCGACGCAGCGGCGCGTTAGCGCCTGTGACATGCGGCCTGATGGTGCGCACCAGCGGCGACGTGTCGCCGCACTGTGGACGGATCTGTGAAGGCGGTCGGACGAAGAACCTACGTCCTGTACGGTCCTCCCTATCACGCTGGTGCTGGAGTCCCGGTTCAAGCTTACGCCCGAGTCTTCTCAGAATCCATGCCGTCGCATGCACGTCCGATATGTCGCCTGATACGCGGCGTCCGTGATCCCATCTGTCGCCATCCCAATAAGCTGGGGATCCGAGGACTCCATGCTGATCGGCCCGACCCACGTGGTCCACGTCGCTGCGCTGTCCGTCCGGGCTGACTCCACGCGCACGTAGTCCTTTGTCGTCGGAGTGGCGGTGCCCGCCTTCATGGCCGCTTGCGCGTCCGTATTGCAGAAGGCGAAATCGACCTCCGTCGGCGTCTCGGCATACACGCTGACCGCCGCCGCGACAAGGCTCGCCACGATGGCGCCAACAAGAG
>WNEY01001131.1_pt1 | contig 18380 bp, 10 predicted proteins | sample 5400531 | NCBI WGS metagenome assembly WNEY01 (sample SAMN13153338, study PRJNA577476) | soil metagenome | isolation source: 200 cm saprolite under Douglas fir tree site 1 | place: USA:California | collected 2015-04-18
CTAGTTCCGATAGCCCTCGCGTCACCGAACGAAACTATGTTGCTCTCTGAGCCGGAAGCGCATCTGCATCCCAAGGCGCAATCCGAGCTTACGGCACTGTTGCTCACGATTGCGAAGAAACAGAACCTCCAGTTCTTCATCGAGACCCACAGCGAACACGTCTTACACAAACTCCTGCACTCCATCGGGAAAGGCGAGCTTGCTAAAGAGCAGCTAGCTGTTTATTACTTTGTGAACGAGGATGGCCGCGCCAAAGTGACGCGGCTAGCAATCAATGACCTGGGACAGGTTGACGGCGGCCTGCCAGGATTTTTTGAACAGAGTCTGACCGAACTGACAGAATATCTCGACGCCCTCCGGAAACCCTAGCTTGTGAAGCACAAGTTCCTCTTGGACGTCATGGTCCTCTACTTTGCCATAAAAGGGGTCGATGATCACGAAAACCCCGATTCGACGGCAGCGGACCTGCTCAGGTTGATCCGACAGAACTGCCACACCATTCTCGTGGACAGAACTCTGGCAGACAAATACTTGTCTCATGTCAACGAACTCTTTCGCCAACCTTCGCACTTGACGGAGGCCTCGCTTTTTATTACGGAATTCATTGCAAACTCGGCCAAAATGAAGCGGGAGGAATTGGATCCACCTCCACTGCCTGGGGGCGCCAAAGTGCCTCCAGAGGACGAATACGTTGTGAGGGCGGCGTTGATTTCACATCCCTTCGTTGTCACAGCGGAAGAGAGATTGAAGGACGCGATCAATAACTTTTCTGGGCTTGGTCTTAAAGCGATCACCCCTGCCGAAGCCCTCGAACTCGCCAAGGACAATTAGCTGCAATGTGCCACTCCTGTTGGCGGGCTAGGGCGACTTCTGCTTCATAAAGAAATTAAACGCCTGATGGATGACCGACGTGGCTTTTTCGGTGAGGTGGTACTGGGGAAGGTCCGCGCGGCGGACCCAGCGGGCGTCAAGGACGTCGGAAGCGGGCGCCAGTTTGCCGCCCTTGAGCCGGCACGCGTAGTCCACGATCACATAATGGTAGCGGATTTTTTCCCCGTCCCGGATGATACGGTCGAAGACACCCAGGACTTCCAGGGGGTCGACTTCGAGCCCGGTCTCTTCTTTGAGTTCGCGCCGGGCCGCGGCGGCGAGTTCTTCGCCCAGCTCGAGCGTGCCGCCGGGGATGGACCATTCTCCCTTGAGCGGCTCGCTGCCCCGGCGGACCAGGAGGACGCGGTCTCCCTTGATCACCACGCCGCCCACCCCCACGATGGGACGGTCCGGGTATTCCCGCTTCATGGCTGGGTGTCCTGCTGGTTCGCCACTCGCGCCACAACTTCGTAAAGGATTTTCACCCCCCGCCGGATCTGGTCGGCGGGCACGCGCTCATTTGCCGCGTGTTCCGTGGAGTCCAGCTCGGGCGTGACTTCAACCGGGATGAATCCGTAGGAGAAAATCCCGAGCGGCCGGTACATCTGGCTCTCCGTGTAGCCGCTATTGAGCGCCGGGACGACGAGCGCTCGCGGGTTGTGCTGGTGGACGACCTGCTCAATCGTCCGGTAAAGGAGCGTATTGGTGGGCGAAGAGTTCGGCACGCGATAACGGCTGATCGGTTCGATCGCAATCCGATCATCGGCGACCACCGAGCGGAGCTGAGCGAGGAAAGCTTGAGGGTCTTCTCCCGGCAAAATCCGGATGTCCAGCTCACAACTCGCAGTATCAGGGATGACGTTCGTCTGCTCGCTCCCCTTCAGCACGGTCAATGAAACCGTATCGCGGATCAGGTAATTGTAGTCCTCGTCCCCGGCAAGCGCCTTGGCGAACGCAGGGTCTTTAAGAGCCGCGCGGATGTCGCGGAGTTTCGACGCCATGGGCTCCTTCTCGATGGCCGCGATCCGGTGAAAGTATTCTTCGACAAAAGGAAGCAGGCGGACCGGAGTCTCCCAGTCCACCACCCGCGCCATCGCCCGGGCCAGGCGGTTCGGGGCCGAATCGGAAAGAGGTATGGAGCCGTGCCCTCCCCGCCCTGTGGCTGTCATCCGGAGCCAGAACGGCGCTCTCTCCGCCACTCCGATGTTGTACACCGTCCCCTTCATGGGGTGGACCAGGTTCGTACCGCCCTCGGTGATCAGGTATTCGGCTCCGCGAACGAGATCAGAGCGGTTCTTGAGGACCCAGTCGCTCCCCCCGTCGCCCACCTCCTCATCGGCGGTGGCGAGGAATACGAGGTCGCGCTTCAGCGGCAGGCGCTCCCTTGCGGCGATGAGCATCACCATCGCCTGCAGCAAGCCCCCGTCCTTACTATCCAGAGCCCCGCGGCCGTACACCTCCCCGTTCAGGATTTGTCCGGAAAACGGAGGCGCTTTCCAGTTCCGGGGCTCCGCCCTGACCACGTCCATGTGGTTGAGCAACACGAGCGGCCTGAGCGTTCCGTCACCTTTAAGCACGGCGTAGAGGTTCGCCCGCCCCGGAGCGTAGGTGAAAACCGTGTTGGGGATTCCGTAAGAATCGAACAGTTTGTGGAAGAATTCCGCCGCCGCAAGTTCGTTTCCCGGCGGATTCGAAGTGTCGATGCGGAGATACTTCTGGAGCAGCCTGACGGCCTGGTCCTGATAGGAGTCCCATCGGATGGCGCGGAGGTGCTTTTCGAGGCGTGGCTCGTCAGAAGCGCGAACCGAAATGCAGGCAAGCAGTGTGGTCGCGAGGAGCGCGCGTCGCTTCACTCATCCCTCGAGTTTTTGAGTTGGCTCATCGAAAGACCGACGCCGCGCGCCTGCGGGCCCGACCGGGGCAGCCGAAAGTCCGAGTTAATATATCAGATAGCCGACCCTACTCAAGCCCTCCCCCGTCACGATAATGGGTCTTTTGGGGGATGCACCGTTGACGAGTGCCTTGGCTCCCGGCCGATCCCTTCCTGGGCGTTTATCAGGCCGTGGCATCGCGACCAACACCTAGCGGCCCTGCCAAGTTATTACCCAGATGCGGATTTCGGGGGAGTTAGGGGGCGTTGCGCTTCTACGAGCACGGCGTTTATCAGGCGCAATCCTGCGAATCAGAGTGTGGGCAGATTCCAAAACACTACGCGACTTATGAGGAGTGATATAAAGAAACGACATCAGACCTTTCCAAACGGGCCAGTTGAATCATTATTGGTGCGAGGGAATTTATCAACCGCTATTCGCCCGACAGGTCCCTGTGTCGAAAGCCTGTCGGATTCTGATCCGATAAGTGATTGTGTTTCAGTTGGCGCAGCTGGACGAGGGTGGTGTGCCCAAAGCACACCGTTTGACACGACGTGATAGCAAACTGAGCTGCTCCATGGGACAGGTTCTCCCACTGTTCTAGAATTGCCCGAATAGCCAGTTGTCCGCTGGTTGTTGAAGATTGTAAACTTCGGGACAGCTGTCAGTCCTTGCCCCCCGGGCCACGCTGCGGACCATACGTTCCGACGAATTGCGGCATGAGGAGAATCATCTTTGAGAAGACCCTTAAAGCAACACCAGCACACTCGCACGGGGCCTCAAAAGCACTCCTTTCAAGACACCACCTCGAGGAGATGGTGGAGCAGCGCACCAAGGAACTGCAAATGGCGCTGAAGCGCATCGGCAAGACTTACGACGACACGCTCGAAACCCTGGCAGCCGCCCTAGACTTACGCGACAGCGAGACAGCGGGCCAGTCGTGTCGGGTCACCCGTTGTAGCCTCCAGATGGCCAATAGAACTGGCTGCTCGGGCAAGGGGCTGACAGAAATTGCCCGCGGTGCCTACTTGCACGACAAAGGGAAGATCGGTATCCCGGACGCTATCTTGCTGAAGCCGGGCACGTTGACGCCAGGAGAGAGAGGGCAGTGATGAAGACTCACCCATACATTGGATACGAGCTGGTGAGCCGCATCGACATCTTGGCGCCAGCTGCGGAGATCGTGCTCACCACCAGCAGCGCTAAGATGAGACAGGCTATCCGCAAGGGCTAGCGGGGCCGTTTCCCGCGCGACCGGAAAGTGATCCAGCATAAGCGCGGGAGAAGATTCGGAAGACAAGGCTCGATGGAAAGGCACCTTTTCTCGTAGGGGGCTCTATGGGCAGAGATGGCGTGTCCCAAGTCGCTTTCGAAGCGGCGGACCTTGTAAAGGCCCTGAAAGCCGCCCGGAAGGGGAACTTTAAGGTCCGCATTCCGGCGACGCACCCTGTCGTCCCGCGGAGGCTGGCGGAAGGCGTGAACGGCATCCTCGCCATAAACGGAAGGATGGCCAGCGAGTTGGAAGAGCTTCGCCGGGAGAGGAAAGATCTTCTCCGGACGCTCCTGGCGGTCGAGAAGGGCGACTTCACGGCCCGGGCCGCCCAGCATTCGCCGAGCCCGGTGGTCCAGTCGCTCAACAACGTCATCGCCATGAACGAGAGGGTCGCCGACGAATTCGAACGCGTCGGCCGAGTGGTCGGCAAAGAAGGGAAGCTACTTGAGCGGGCGTGCTTGAAGGACGCACGCGGTTCCTGGGGGACTTCGGTTACCGCCATCAATACTTTGATCGGTGACCTTGTTCAACCGACGATCGAGGTGGGGCGTGTCATCGGGGAGGTCGCCATGGGTAACCTCTCCCGAACCATGCCCATGGAGATCGAAGGCCGGCCGGTTAAAGGCGCCTTTCTTCAAATGGCCAACACGATCAACACCATGGTCGGCCAGCTCAAGGCCTTCGCGTCGGAGGTGACACGCGTGGCGCGGGAGGTGGGAACTGAAGGGAAGCTCGGCGGCCAAGCGGAGGTGAAGGGCGTCGCTGGAGTCTGGAAGGATCTCACGGACAACGTGAACTTCATGGCCTCCAACCTCACCAACCAGGTGCGCAACATCGCTGACGTGACGACCGCCGTCGCCAAAGGCGACCTCTCGCGCAAGATCACGGTTGAAGTGAAGGGGGAGATCCTCCGGCTCAAAGAGACCATCAACACGATGGTGGACCAGCTCAACGCCTTCGCTTCGGAGGTGACGCGCGTCGCCCGCGAGGTCGGCACCGCGGGGAAGCTGGGCGGCCAGGCTCAGGTGAAGGGCGTGGCGGGTGTGTGGAAGGATCTGACCGACAACGTAAACTCGATGGCCTCGAACCTGACCAACCAGGTGCGCAACATCGCCGACGTCACAACCGCAGTCGCCAAGGGTGACCTCTCCAAGAAGATCACCGTGAAGGTGAAGGGTGAGGTTCTCCGCCTCAAGAACACCATCAACACCATGGTGGACCAGCTCAACGCCTTCGCTTCGGAGGTGACGCGCGTCGCCCGCGAGGTCGGCACGGAAGGGAAGCTAGGAGGGCAGGCGCAGGTGAAGGGTGTGGCGGGGGTGTGGAAGGATCTGACCGACAACGTAAACTCGATGGCCTCCAACCTGACCAACCAGGTGCGCAACATCGCCGACGTCACGACCGCGGTCGCCAAAGGCGACCTCTCGAAGACCATCACGGTTGAGGCCAAGGGCGAACTCCTCCGGCTCAAAGAGACCATCAACACGACGGTCAACCAGCTCAACGCCTTCGGGTCAGAAGTGACCCGCGTGGCGCGAGAAGTAGGGACGGACGGCAAGCTTGGGGGACAAGCCGAGGTGAAAGGAATCGCGGGGGTCTGGAAAGACCTCACGGACAACGTGAACTCCATGGCCTCGAACCTTACCAACCAGGTGCGCAACATCGCCGACGTCACAACTGCGGTCGCCAGGGGTGACCTCTCCAAGAAGATCACCGTCGAGGTGAAAGGCGAGCTCCTTCAGCTCAAGCAAACCATCAACACCATGGTGGACCAGCTGAACTCCTTTGCATCGGAAGTGGCCCGCGTCGCCCGCGAGGTGGGAAGCGAGGGGAAGCTCGGTGGACAGGCGGAAGTGGAAGGGGTGGGCGGGGCGTGGAAGGACCTGACCGACAACGTGAACTCCATGGCGGGCAACCTCACCAACCAGGTGCGCAACATCGCCGACGTCACAACCGCGGTCGCCAAAGGTGACCTCTCGAAGAAGATCACCGTGGAAGCGAAGGGCGAAATCCTCCAGCTCAAGAACACGATCAACACCATGGTGGATCAGCTGAACGCCTTCGCATCCGAGGTCACGCGCGTCGCCCGCGACGTCGGCACCGAGGGGAAGCTCGGCGGCCAGGCCCAGGTGAAGGGGGTCGCCGGAACGTGGAAGGACCTCACCGACAACGTGAACTCCATGGCCTCGAACCTTACTAACCAGGTCCGCAACATCGCGGAAGTTACGACCGCTGTCGCAAGAGGCGACCTCTCCCGCAAGATCACGGTCAGGGTAAAGGGAGAGCTTCTTCAGCTCAAGCAGACCATCAACACCATGGTGGGCCAGCTCAACGCCTTTGGATCCGAAGTGACCCGCGTTGCGCGCGAGGTAGGCACGGAGGGCAAGCTCGGGGGCCAGGCGAAAGTGAAGGGCGTGGGGGGCGCCTGGAAGGACCTGACTGACAACGTCAACTCCATGGCCTCCAACCTCACCAACCAGGTACGCAACATCGCCGACGTGACCACCGCCGTCGCCGGAGGTGACCTCTCGAAGAAGATCACCGTCGAGGCCAAAGGTGAGATCCTCCAACTCAAGCAAACCATCAACACCATGGTGGACCAGCTCAACGGTTTCGCATCTGAGGTCACGCGCGTGGCCCGAGAAGTGGGCACGGAGGGCAAGCTCGGTGGTCAAGCGGAGGTGAAAGGGGTCGGCGGATCGTGGAAGGACTTGACGGACAACGTGAACTCCATGGCCTCGAACCTTACGAACCAGGTCCGCAACATCGCGGAGGTGACCACCGCCGTCGCCAAGGGCGACCTCTCGCGGAAGATCACGGTCCAGGCCAAGGGCGAGATCCTCCAGCTCAAAGACACCATCAATACCATGGTGGACCAACTTAACTCCTTTGCCTCCGAGGTCGCCCGCGTGGCTCGCGAGGTCGGAACGGACGGGAAGCTGGGCGGCCAAGCGGTTGTGAAGGGGGTGGCGGGTGCGTGGAAGGACCTCACCGACAACGTCAACTTCATGGCCTCGAACCTGACTAGCCAGGTCCGGAACATCGCCGACGTGACGACCGCCGTCGCCCGAGGCCACCTCTCGAAAAAGATCACCGTCGAGGTGAAGGGTGAACTCCTCGAACTCAAGGAGACGATCAATACCATGGTGGACCAGCTCAACGCCTTCGCCTCCGAGGTGACCCGCGTGGCGCGCGAGGTCGGCACCGAGGGCAAGCTCGGCGGCCAAGCCCAGGTGAAGGATGTGGCTGGCGTCTGGAAAGATCTCACGGACAACGTGAACCAGCTCGCGGCGAACCTCACCACCCAGGTCCGAGCGATCAAGGACGTCGCGACCGCCGTCACCAAGGGCGACCTCACGCGGTCGATCGCCGTCGAGGCGCGGGGCGAGGTCGAAATCCTCAAGGACAATATCAACGAGATGATCCGGAACCTTCGCGACACTACCCAGAAGAACGCGGAGCAAGATTGGCTCAACACCAACCTCGCCAAGTTCAGCCGGATGCTTCAGGGTCAGCGTGACCTCCAGACCGTGGCCCACCAGATCCTTTCCGAGCTTGCGGCCCTGGTCGACGCCCAGCAGGGGGTCTTCTACACCTACGACGACACGGATAGCGCCGGGGAACCGCTTTCGCTCGTCACGTCCTACGGGGGGACGAGGGAACTTCCTGCCCGCTTCAAACTCGGGGAAACCCTCATCGGGCAATCCGCGCGGGACCGGAAGAAGCTCGTTGTCCAGGATTTCCCGGGGGAGAGTTGGCGGATCAGCGCGGGGCTCGTCGAGGCGAAGCCCGCCAACGTGGTCGTCCTCCCGGTCCTCTTCGAAAAGCAGGTGAAGGCGGTGATCACGCTCGCCTCCTTCAAAGCTTTCAGCGACGTCCACCAGAGGTTCTTCGACCAGCTGACGGAGCTCTTCGGAATCGTCCTTAACACGATCGCCGCTACGATGTGGACGGAAGACCTCCTCGAGCGCTCCCAGGCTCTCACGACTGAGCTACAGCAGAAGAACGCTGAGCTCAACGAGAAGGCGGAACAGCTCCAGATGACCTCGAAGTACAAAAGCGACTTCCTGGCAAATATGTCCCACGAGCTTCGGACACCCTTGAACAGTCTCCTCATCCTCTCCAAGATGCTCTACCAGAACACCGAGGGGAACCTCTCGCCCAAACAGGTGGAACATGCCAAGACTATCCACATGGCGGGAAGCGATCTCCTCTCGCTCATCAACGACATCCTCGACCTTTCGAAGATCGAGTCGGGGACGATGTCTGTAGACGCGAGCCAGGTGCGGTTCAAGGACATTCAATACGACGTCGAGGCGAGCTTCCGCCCCATCGCCCTCTCCAAGAAGCTTGAATTCGAGGTCGCGCTCGATCCCGACCTTCCCCCCGCCTTCGAGACGGATTCGAAGCGCATCCAGCAGCTTCTCCGGAACCTCCTCTCGAACGCCTTCAAGTTCACTTCCGAGGGCAAGGTCGAACTCCACATGGGCGTGGCCGCGCGAGGATGGTCGAGGGACCATGAAATTCTCAGCCACGCGGAAATGGTTGTCTTCTTCTCGGTCAAGGACACAGGGATCGGGATCCCCCCCGACAAGCACCAGATCATCTTCGAGCCCTTCCAGCAAGCGGAAACCTCCACAAACCGAAAATATGGCGGGACGGGCCTGGGGCTTTCGATCTCGAGGGAAGTGGCGAAGCTCCTGGGCGGGGAGATCAAGCTTGAAAGCACGCCGGGGCAGGGGAGTACCTTCACCCTTTACCTCCCTCGGCATCACGTCCCGGTCAGGTCCAGGGCCCCGAAGGAGACAGCCGCCGCCAATGAGGAGTTGGCCGTCCGCGAGGGGAGCGCGCCCACCATCGCGGAGGAGGCACTCCTCGCGCCCCTCCCCAACGACATCCAGGATGACCGCGCCAATCTCAAGCCCGGGGACCGGATCTTTCTCATCGTGGAAGACGACATCACGTTCGCGAGCCTCCTCCTCGATCTTGCCCGGGAGCAGGGCTTTAAGGGTCTGATCGCCTTTACGGGCGAGGCGGGGCTCGCCATGGCGCGGAAATTCAGGCCGCAGGCGATTTCGCTCGACCTCCGGCTGCCGGACGTGGAAGGGTGGGCGCTCCTTGACTACCTCAAGCACGATGTTGAACTTCGCCACATCCCCGTCCAGGTCCTCTCGGGCGGCGACGAGCCTGAGCGCGCTTTGCGCGTAGGGGCCTTTGCCTACCTCAGGAAGCCCATCGAAAGAGAGGATCTCGTTCGGTCCGTGCTCAAAATCCAAACCTTCCTCGATCGGCAAAGGAAGAACCTTCTTATCGTGGAGGATTCCGAAATCGAGCGGAAGAGCCTCATTGACCTTCTCTCCGGAGACGACATCGAAATAAAGGCGGCAGGCACGGCGACCGAAGCCCTTGAGATCCTCAAGTCTGGGCCTTTCGACTGTCTGGTGCTCGACCTCAGCCTCCCCGACATGAGCGGAACCGAACTCATCGAAAGGATAAAGTCAGAGGTTGGGCTCCTCCAGCTCCCGATCATTATCCACACCGGGAAGGAACTCTCTCGGGAGGAGGAAGCGCATCTTTCCACGGTGACGAGCACCATCGTCGTCAAGGACGCGACCTCACCGGAAAGCATCGTGGCGGAGGTGTCGCTTTTCCTCCACCGCCCGTCCGCTGGCCTCGGCGCGCCCCTCCGCAGGATGCTCGAGACCATCGTCGAGAAGGACCCCGCGCTCGGGGGCAAGACCGTCCTCTTAGTGGACGACGACATGCGAAACATCTACGCCCTCTCAAGCATCCTCGAGCAGAGCCGGATGAACGTCGTCTTCGCGCAGAATGGCAAGGGGGGGTTGAAGGAGCTGACCTCGAACCCCGCGATCGACGTCGTTCTCATGGACATCATGATGCCGGAGATGGACGGGTACGAGGCGATACGCGAGATCCGAAAGATCGAGCGATTCAGGACGATGCCGATCATCGCCCTGACAGCCAAGGCCATGAAGGGAGATCGCGAGCGGTGCATCGAGGCGGGCGCCTCGGACTATATCCCCAAGCCTGTCGACACGGAGCGGCTCCTTTCACTCCTTCGGGTGTGGCTCTATCCCAAGACAGAGAGTGAGGTGGGTCGTGGTCGATAAGCTCGACGTCTGCGCCCCGGAAAGGCGAGCCCGCCGCCCAGGGGAATTCCTCTCCGGAGAAGGCTCGATGCCGCGCGAGGCCATTCGAGCTTCGAGCGCCAGCTTTGTGGGATCCTTGGTAGACAGCGTGCTCCCAAGTTAGGGTGGGCCGTGCGAGAAATGAAGGAAGAACTAGCCACGTCTGTGGTGTCGCACCCGGGCACGGAGGACCCGGGGCAAAGAGCGAGCATCCTTCTTGTGGATGACCGAGAGGAGAACCTTATCGCCCTCGAGGCCATCCTCAAGGACCTCGGCCAGGGTCTCGTCAAGGCGGGATCCGGGCAGGAGGCCCTCAGGCTTCTCTTCGACCGGGATTTCGCGGTGATCCTCCTCGATGTCCGCATGCCCGATATGGACGGATTCGAGACGGCGGAATTTATCCGGAAACGGCAAAGGTCCCGGCATACGCCGATCATTTTCATCACCGCCGCCGACGCGAGCCCCGGCCAGATCACCCGGGGTTACTCCGTGGGCGCCGTCGACTACATTTTCAAGCCGTTCATGCCCGAGGTCCTGAAGGCCAAGGTCCGGATCTTCCTTGACCTCTATAAAAAGACGGAGGAACTCCGGGAGAGCGAAGTTCGTTTCCGGACTCTGGTCACGAACGTCCCGGGCGCCATGTACCGCCGCGAGGCCGCGCCGCCATGGGACATGCTGTTTCTGAGCGATCCGATCGAAAAGCTTTCCGGCTACCCAGCTTCCGATTTCATGGAGCGCCGCCGGACCTATGCCAGCATCATTCACCCCGAGGATGTACGCGCCTTGTCGGAGGCGCTCGGGGAGGCCGTCCGGAAAGGAACTCCCTACGCTCTCGAGTATCGGGTCCTCCACGCGGAAGGTGGCGTTCGCTGGGTCTTCGACAGGGGCCAAGGCGTAGTGGGAGACTTGGGAACGGTACGCCACGTGGACGGAGTCCTTCTTGAGATCACGGACCGGAAGGTCGCGGAGGAGGAACTTCGCCAGCGGACGGCGCAGCTTCAGGTCGCGAAGAAGCTGCGGGACAGCCTGCGTTCGCAGGCGATTCGCGATCCATTAACCGGCCTGTTCAATCGACGCTACCTGGACGAAAGGCTGGAGCGCGAACTGCGTCGGGCGGCGCACGACAAGCGCCCGGTGGGGCTTATCATGCTCGACCTCGACCGCCTTAAAGCCTGCAACGACAGCTTCGGCCACGAGGCAGGCGACACATTGCTGCGCGCAGTGGGTAGTCTCCTGCAAGAGCACACCCGGTCCGAAGACCTCGCGTGCCGTTACGGTGGAGATGAGTTCGCGCTCGTCTTGCCGAAAGCGCCGTTGGATATCACCCGGCAACGTGCTGAGGAATTACGCAATGAATTCAAGCACCTGAACGTTCGATACGGCAACCAAGTGCTTGGCACATTTAGCTTGTCGTTGGGGATTAGCGCCTTCCCGGATCATGGCACGACCCCAAAAGCCTTGCTACAGGAAGCTGACAAAGCACTCTATCAAGCAAAAGCAGGAGGAGGGAACCGAGTGGTAGTCGGGCAAACTCCCCGGCTTAAGTCATAGCAGCCAGAAATAGAACAGGGATTCCCTTCAGTCGGTCGGACCAACCGCGAGGACCGTATCGTCCCCCGCACGGAGCGCGAATAAGCCCGCCAGCCTCTACAAATCCTCCCCCGAAGAGTTCACCCCTTGCGACGTTTCTCTTTTGTTCAGCTTGGCCTTTTCACTTCGCGGCCACTCGAGGGCAACCCGCTTGCCGCTTTCAGCGACGGCCGCGGCCTCACCGAGCGCGAGATGCAGGCTCTGGCGCGCGAAGATGAATCTCTCGCAGACGACCCTCGTTCTCCGCGGCGACCCGTTTGCGGGACGGAGGCGGGAAATGACGGGACTGTGCCCAAGGTTGTACCAAGCTTAGTGTAAGAACCCTTTCTTTTTGGTCCAGCCGCGCAAGTCCGAGCCTAATCTGAACAAACCACATGATCTTCGCCCGTGCCGAAACGCGTCATAAACCTATTCCATTCATCGGAAAATCTGAATCTGGAATAGCGCCGGCGGTGAGCCTGCACCGCGGCCCCCGAATAACTCTCGAGAGCCCTCGGGAAGTCGGCTCCCCGGAAAATGCTCGCCAGCCGATATTGATCCTGTGTAACGCTGTGGTATAGATGGACCGCTCACTTTCGCTGCCAGGGAAGTCGGCAACCCGGACAAGTGTTGAGGATCTTCAACGCCCCAGATGGCGCACTGGCTCCCCGGAAACGACGATGGGGGAAGCGGAAGGTTCTGCAGGGCGAAGGTGGTAGGTCATAGGAAGTCGCATCCTCGGACTGCCACGGTCAAAGCGACCTCCCACCTGCTGCCAACCACATTCCAGTCGGCAAGCGGCAATAGAGAATCGCCTTTAACCTACTGAACATAAACAGCTTACAAGGCTCGACGAAGCATTTCCGCAACGACTCCGGCTGATTAGTGTCCGGCAATCTCCTTGCCTTTCCGCACGCATCAACTTTATAGTCAATTGATCGAGCAAGGACAGCATAAGCCACTGAGAGATCCCACTTGACCAAGTCCACCGGCCCACGGATTTTCGTCACCTTGGCAGCTCCGAACCTCAGTGTTATGGAAGCTCAGGCGAGCTACGTGAGCGGCTCGCCAATCGGGTACGAGCTGCGGCTGGACTTCCTCCAGGACCCTACCGACCTTGACTCAAAGCTCCGCCAGGTCCTCATGCGCCTCCATTTTCCCCAGACGATTGCAACGTGTCGGCGCTCCAAGGCGGGAGGCTTATTTCGAGGCTCGGTCGAAGAACAGGCCGCCATCCTGGCCAGGGCCGTGCGCGCCGGCTGCCAGTGGGTAGATGTGGAAATGGAATCAGTAGTGGCCGCGGGCCCCAGCCTGCTTCAGCAGTTCCGCCCTGCGAAGGTCATCGTCTCCTATCACAATTACACCCAAATGCCCGACCTGCGCGCGATCTACCGCCGCCTGGCGCGGCTGCCGGTGCGGGTGGTGAAGATTGCCTCTCAAGCCCGCCTGCTCACGGATAACCTGCGCATTCACCGGCTGCTTCGCAGCTTTAGAAGCCGCAGCCCCAAGCTCGTGGCCCTGGCGCTCGGGAGTTCGGGGATCCCTTCGCGCCTGCTGTCGCTTCAATGGGGTTGTCCGTTTACTTACGCATCGGTCGGGAACCACCTGGGCGTGGCGCCGGGCCAGCTCCCCTCGGACATCATGCGGTCGGTCTATCACGTCGATCACCTTGACCACCGGACTCAATATTACGGAATCGTAGGTTCGCGAGCCTCGACCTCGCTCTCGCCCGCGATGCAAAACGCGGCGTTCCGGGCCAAGCACGTGAACGGCGTCTATTTGCCCTGCGAGACGAGCCGTCTCGCCGACTTCCTCTCTTTCGCCCGGAAACTCGGCTTTCTCGGGTTCAGCGTCACCATGCCGTACAAGCGCGCCATCCTGCGCGAGCTTGACTGGGTGGAGCCGCTCGCCGCGCGGATTGGCGCGTGCAACACCGTCGCCGTCCAGCACGGGAAATGGATGGGATGGAATACGGACGCCGCCGCCGTCGTGGAAGTGCTCACCAAGCGCCTGCGCCTGGCTGGCAGCCGCATCCTGGTGCTTGGCGCGGGCGGGGCGGCGCGCGCCGCGGCCTATGCCTTGCGCGCCGAGGGCGCCCTTGTTTTTATCGCCGCCCGGCGCGAGGCGGCAGCGCGACGTCTGGCTCGCGGCATCTCGGCGCAGGTGGTCCCCTGGGGAAGCGCCGACGGGCTGGAGGTGGACGCCGTCATCAATGCCACGCCGGTCGGCATGGCACCGCACGCCGACGCCATGCCCATTGACCTGGCCAGGCTGCGGACGCGCGTCGTCTTTGAGATGGTGTACTATCCTCCGCAAACACGTTTTCTCGCGGAGGCCCGAAGCCGGGGAATGACCACCATCTCCGGCCTTGAAATGCTCGTGGCCCAGGGGGGGCGGCAATTCGAAATCTGGACGGGCCAGGCCGCCCCTCGCGCCCTGATGGAGCAGGCGATTCGGCAAGCCCTGAATCACCCGGCCAGCTTATGACGGAGACCCGCCGAGCTTGAAAGGCGAGAAGCGAAGGATTTGCTCCGCGGCAGGTCGCAGGCTGATTCTCCGCCCTGGCCCTTGCCCATCGCTTCTGGCCGGTGGCGGTTCGCCGTCGGGCTTCTCTTCTCAACTCTGTTTATGGCCGAAGCGCAACCTAGTTTCGCCGAATTCGAGCGCCTGGCGCGCCGCGGGAACGTTGTGCCCGTCTATCGCACGATTGTCGCGGACCTGCTCAGCCCCGTGTCGGCGTTCCTCAAGCTGGCGCCACAGGCCGGGCGCGGGGCTCGCAATAGGTCTTACAGCTTCCTCCTCGAAAGCGTCGAAGGCGGAGAGCACGTCGGCCGTTACACCTTCTTCGGCGTCGAGCCGTTCCAGGTGGTCAAATGCCGCGGCGACCGGATCACCATCGAGCAAGGCTCGCGGCGCCGGCAGGAGAGAGGGAGCATCTTCGAGTGCTTGCGGGAGCTCGGCACAAAGTACTGTTCGGTGAAAGTTCCGGGCCTGCCTCCTTTCACGGCGGGAGCCGTGGGTTACCTTGCCTACGAAGTCGTGCGCGGGCTCGAGCGGCTCCCTCCGCGCGTCGAGCCGGACGTCGACGTGGACGACGCCGCGTTCATGTACTTCTCGAGCGTCCTCGCCTTCGACCACGTTCAGCACCGCCTTTCCCTTATTGATAACGTCCTGACTGAAGATGGCCCCCGTAGCCTGCGGGCCAAATATGACGCCGCCATCCGCCGCCTGGAGCGGCTCGAGCACATGCTACAACCTTCGGTCCGCGTGCCGGGTTTCCGCCGGCCCCGGGGGCCATTGCGGGTGCGGACCAATATGACCCGCCAGGAGTACGAAGAGATGGTCGTGCGCGCCAAGGAGTACATCCGCGCGGGCGACATCTTCCAGGTGGTGCTCTCCCAGCGGCTCACCGTCCCGGTGCGCGTGCCGCCGTTTGAGGTCTATCGCGCCTTGCGGGTGGTCAACCCGTCGCCCTATATGTACTTCCTCGGTCTCGGCGACTGCACGGTCCTGGGGTCTTCGCCCGAAATGCTGGTGAAGGTCACGGGCCGCGACGTCGAATACCGTCCCATCGCCGGCACCCGGCCGCGCGGAAAGACCGAAGAAGAAGACCTCGAGCTCGAGCAGGAGCTGAGGACGAACGAAAAGGAACGCGCCGAACACATCATGCTGGTGGACCTCGGGCGGAACGATATCGGACGCGTCTGCGAATTCTCCAGCGTGCGGCCGAAAGAGCTGATGTTCGTCGAACGCTACTCGCACGTGATGCACCTGGTGTCGTCCCTTCAGGGAAAGCTGCGAGCGGACGCGGACAGCTACGCGGCCCTGGCGGCGTGCTTCCCCGCGGGCACGCTTTCCGGCGCGCCCAAGGTGCGGGCCATGGAAATCATTGACGAGCTCGAGCCCACGCGGCGGGGCCTCTATGGCGGGTCGGTGCTCTATGTTGACTTCTCGGGCAACCTGAATGCCTGCATCGTTATCCGGACTGTGCTGGTCAAAGACGGGCGCGCCTACCTCCAGGCGGGCGCCGGCATCGTGGCCGACTCCGTCCCCGCGTCCGAATACGAAGAGTCCATGAACAAGGCCAGGGCCATGCTCAAGGCGTTTGAGTTGGCGGAAAAAGGGTTGTAGCGCGCCGGCTTCCTCGAGGGCCTGGGGCGGAACCGTCCTGCCTCAGATCATCTTCTTCTTCCACTCCCCGCGGCGAAACAACAGGATGGCGGCTACCGCAACCGTCGCCTCCGCGATCGGAATCGAGAGGAACACTCCCTGCGCGCGCATGCCTCCCGGCACAGCCAGCCAGTAAGCGAGCGGAATCTCCCACAGCCAGTAGCAAAACATATTGAGGACCGTGGGCGTCACCGTGTCCCCCGCGCCGTTGAATGCCTGCACCATGACCATGCCGTAGGCGTAACAAACGTTGCCGTAATTGAGCATCCGCAAGCAGGTCGCTCCCAGCGGCACGATGGCCGGGTCGTCGCTGAACAGGCGCACAACGGGTTCCGCAAAAAAGATGAAAAAAAGGCCCACGCTGCCCAGGAACACCATGTTGTAGAGGCCGGCTTTCCAGACCGAGCGCTCCGCGCGCTCCGGCTGCCGGGCCCCGAGGTTCTGGCCGACCAGCGTTGCCGCGGCATTGCTAAGGCCCCACGAGGGCAGGATGATGAAAATGATGATGCGGATAGCAATCGTATAGCTGGCGATCGCCGCGCTGCCGAACATCCCGACGATCCGCATCAGCCCGATCCAGCTTGTGTGCGCAACGAGGAATTGCAGGATGCCGCCCGCCGAAACTCGCAACAGCCGCAACAATACGTCGAGGTTCACGCGGAGATGCGCGGCCCGGATCCTTATCCGGCCTGTCCCTCGGGCGAGGAGAAAGAACTGGTAGAGGACTCCGGCTGAGCGCCCGGTGGTGGTGGCGAGGGCCGCACCCGTTACGCCCAGGCCGCGGAAGGGCCCCAGGCCGAAGATCAGCAGCGGGTCGAGCAGGAGATTGATCAGGTTTGACAGCCACAAAACGCGCATGGCGACCGCCGCGTCGCCCGCGCCACGAAATATGGCGTTATTCAAGAACAGAAGGACCACCGAAGCACTGCCGCCGAAGACGATTCGCGTATAAGTCGAGCCGAGATTCACCACCACCGAGGATGCTCCCATCAGGCGGAGTAATTCCGGCGCCCACCGCATGCCTGCCAGACCCACGAAGACAGCCACGCCCGCTCCGATCAAAATGGACTGGACGGCCGCCACCGCCGCCCCTTCCCGGTCTTTTTCGCCGGTTCGCCGCGCCACCATCGCGGTTGTGGACGCGCCCAGCCCTACGGCCACGGAAAAAACAAGCGTGAGCATCGATTCCGTCAGGCCGACCGTGGCCACGGCGTTCGACCCGAGGCGCGCCACCCAGAAGACGTCCACGACCGCAAATAAGGATTCCATCGCCATCTCGAGCACCATCGGAACCGCCAGCATGAAGATGGCGCGATTCAAGCTGCCGGTGGTGAAGTCCTGCTGCGATCCGCGGATCGCCTCGCGGACGGAGGCGAGAAGCCCCTGCGGGGCTTGTAAGGCGGGGCTGGTTGACTGACGCAAGTCTCCTTCTGGATCCACTCCGTTCCCTTCTTTCTTTTTAGGCAGGACTTGAGCGAGGAGAAGGCCGGCTTTCGGCCGAGGCCTGCGCGGGACTCAAGAGGGTACAGCACGCGCGCGGCCGGATGCGAAAAGACCGGGCCCGAGCCCCAAGAAGCGCAAGGCCCAATTCACGCGGCGTGATATTCCCACAAGGCCCGGTAGTAACGCATCAGCCGAATCGGCTCGGGGCTGGCGGGGATTTCCGCAAATGTGTAGCGATTGTACCCGACGCTGCGAAACAACGTGAAAAGTTCCCGCCACGGGTAGGGGCGTCCGTAGTCGGGGAAGCCGGGGGTCCCGTGTTCGGGTGGACGACCGGGGACCGATCCCCACGGGGAGAGGGTCCGCCAGAGCTCGTTGATGTGGCAACTGCGGAGCCAGGACTTGAGCAGATCAAAGCTCGGTTTCACCTGGCCGTCCACCACGTCGGTGTCATTCGAATTCCAGCAGATCCCGACCGAAGGATGATTGCAGACGTCCATGATGCGCCGGATGTTGACCGGGACCTGCGTTTCCGGCCCGTGTACTTCGAGCCAGATTTCGACGCCGAGGTCGCTGGCTGCGTCCCCGCACCTGGCGAGCGCCCGGCCGATCTGCTCGAGCACCTTTTCGTGGTCGGAGTTCGGCGGGAAACCGTTGGGCCGGACTTTCACGCCCATGCAGCCGAGGTCGTGGGCCAGCTCGCAAAACCTCCGGGTCTCTTCGACGTTCTGCTCGACGACAGCCAGGTCGGGCGCCTCGTACTCGCACGTTGACCCCAGGCTCACCAGGCGCACGCGCGAAACCTCAAAACGCTTGCGCACTTCCGCTCGCCGTTCCTTCGAGATCGAGGGCGCGACGCCGTGGCGATGGGTGGTGCGCAGCTCGACGCCTTCAAAGCCGGTCGCCTCGCAGTTCTTGATGATGGTTTCAATATCCCAGTCTTTGGCGAGTTCGTAGGTCACCATCCCCAGCTTGAAAGGAGGAGGCGACTCGTGCGCCGGCAGCGCCGCAGTCTCTGGCGCCGCGCGCCCGGAG
>WNEY01004936.1_pt1 | contig 18379 bp, 15 predicted proteins | sample 5400531 | NCBI WGS metagenome assembly WNEY01 (sample SAMN13153338, study PRJNA577476) | soil metagenome | isolation source: 200 cm saprolite under Douglas fir tree site 1 | place: USA:California | collected 2015-04-18
CGGCGGGCTTTCCGAAATCGAGTTGATGAACATGCTGCTCGGCGCGCCGAAAGTGGACGGGCTCGAGCTCGTGCAGGAAACATTTCGTGCGACGGCGCCACCGGGCGATTTTCAAACAGCGTGGTCGCGTTTTCTTCGGGATGGATTCGCGGCGCACGTTCCGTTGCGCGATCGAACTGCCGGTTTTAACGCAACCGCCGCGGCGGCTCTTGCCCAGACGCCGGAACTTTGGGCGCTAAGACCCGCGCCGGCCGCGGACTCGCCTGAGATCGTGCTTGTCGGCAGTTATGCGATGGACGACGGCCGTTACATCAACAACGGCTGGCTGCAAGAATTGCCCGATCCGATCACAAAGCTGACCTGGGACAACGCCGCGCTGATGAGCCCGAGTTTTGCAAAACGTTTGGAAGTGGAGACCGGCGATCTTGTTCAAATCACGATCACGGACGCATTGCGCGACGCAAACAGTCAGCCGGTTAAACGCGAGCTCGCGATCGCAGCCGTGGTGTCGCCTGGACACGCGGAAAATTCAATGACGATTCCGCTTGGTTACGGGCGCAAGAAGACCGGGCCGATCGGCGAAGAGGCTGGCTTCAACGCTTACCTTTTGCGCACGGCTTCCGATCCGCACTTCATCGTGGCCGACGGCCGGGTGATCGAGAGCGTGAAAGTCACGAAAGTCGGAAAGAAGTACCCGCTCTCGATCACGCAGGAACATTTCAGCATTGAAGGGCGCGGTCTCGTGCGTGAAGCCACGGTTGAGCATTATCGCGAGGACAACAAATTCGTGAAAAAAATTGCCGGCGACGACGAACTGCCGCATCGGCTGCCTTCTCTTTATAGTCATCCGCCGATGGACGCGCCGCAGCAGTGGGGCATGACTGTCGATCTTAACGTCTGCACCGGTTGCAGCGCCTGCGTCATTGCCTGCCAAAGCGAGAACAACATTCCCATCGTCGGCAAGTTACAAGCGGGACATGGCCGCACCATGCACTGGATTCGCATCGATCGTTACTATGCGAGCGAGAAAAAGTTCAACCAAGACAACGGCGATTGGCCGGAAAACCCGGAGATCGTGCACCAGCCGATGATGTGTCAGCATTGCGAGAACGCGCCGTGCGAAACGGTTTGCCCCGTCAACGCCACTATTCACAGCGAGGACGGTCTCAACGTCATGGCTTACAACCGCTGCATCGGCACCCGCTATTGCGCAAACAACTGCCCGTTCAAGGTACGCCGCTTTAACTACTTCGACTACAACCAGCGGCCGGTCGGAAAAAAGAAAATCGCGGGCGAGTTCGGTATTTACGAAGAATACTTTGCGCCGTTTACGACCAAGGGCGCGCCCGATATCGTGAAGCTGCAGAAAAATCCTAACGTGACCGTGCGCATGCGCGGGGTGATGGAGAAATGCACTTTCTGCGTGCAGCGCATCCAGGAAGCGAAGATTGCGGCGCACGTCCGCGCGGGTGCGTCGAGCAACACACACATCCCGCGCGATTCGTTCACGACGGCGTGCGCGCAAGCCTGTCCGAGCGAAGCGATCGTTTTCGGCGACATCAAAGATCCGGAAAGCCGCGTATCGAAAATGAAACAACAAGACCGCAATTATCGGTTGCTCGAATATCTCAACGTGAACACGCGCACCAGTTATCTCGCGCGCATTCGCAATCCAAATCCGAAAATGCCGGATGCAGCAAATGTCGGTGTAGCCAGCCCGGAGGAAAAAGCATGATGAAGATTTCGATCTTTGAAGTGTCCATTTTGTTGATTGTCCATCTTCCATTCGGTGACGCGGATTTGTTTTGGCAATCGGCAATCGGCAATCGGCAATCGGCAGTTTGAACATGGACGCAGCACCGACAGCACCGGAAAGGATCAAAGGCGAAGCCGCGACCACGGTCGAGCGGCCCTTGGCGCGCGCGCCGCTGGTGTTGAACAAGCGCAACTTCAGCTGGCTGACGGAGCGAATTTCCGGCGTGGTCGAGAATCCAGCGCCGCGCTGGTGGTGGGTCACTTTCACGATCACCGGAACGATTGCCATGTTCGGTATGTTTTGTCTCGGCTATCAAATTTCCACCGGTGTCGGCACCTGGGGGCTGAACCATCCGGTGGGCTGGGCGTGGGACATTACGAATTTCGTTTTCTGGATCGGTATCGGGCACGCCGGCACACTCATCTCCGCGATCTTATACCTGCTTCATCAAAAATGGCGCACGTCGATCAATCGTTCCGCCGAAGCAATGACGCTTTTTGCCGTCATCTGCGCCGCGATTTTCCCCGGGGTGCACGTCGGCCGGGTCTGGATGGCGTGGTATCTCGCGCCGTTGCCCGATAATTACGGCATCTGGCCAAACTTCCGCAGCCCACTGATGTGGGACGTGTTTGCGGTCTCGACCTACTTCACCGTTTCGGTTTTGTTTTGGTACACCGGCTTGGTTCCCGATCTGGCGACGCTGCGCGACCGCGCCACGACCAAGATCAAGAAATTTCTGTTCGGGATTTTCGCGCTCGGCTGGCGCGGCTCGAACCGCCACTGGCGTCATTATGAAATGGCGTATCTGCTCCTGGCCGGTCTTGCGACGCCGCTCGTTCTCTCCGTGCACAGCGTCGTCTCGTTCGACTTCGCCACCTCGATTTTGCCGACGTGGCACACAACGATTTTCCCGCCCTATTTCGTGGCGGGCGCGATCTTCGGCGGCTTCGCCATGGTGCTGACGCTCATGTTGCCGGCGCGGGCCATGTTCAAACTGCACGACATCATCACGCCCCAGCATATCGACAAGATGGCCAAGATCATTTTGTTGACCGGCTCCTTCGTCACCTATGCCTACACGATGGAATTTTTCACGGCCTGGTACAGCGGCAATTCGTATGAGCGCTTCGCCTTTTGGAATCGCATCTTCGGTCCCTACTGGTGGTACTGGTGGGTGGGCATGTTGTTTTGCAATATGCTCTCGCCGCAGTTGTTCTGGTTCCGGTGGTGTCGCCGAAATGTTTACGTCGTTTATTTCGTGTGCATGTGCGTTAACGCGGGCATGTGGTTCGAGCGTTTCATCATCATTGTGGGCGGATTGCACCGCGATTTTATTCCTTCGTCCTGGGGCTTGTTTATCCCGACGTGGGTGGATATCTGGACGTTCATCGGCACGCTCGGCATTTTCACGTCGCTCTTCCTGCTATTTGTCCGTTTTCTGCCGATGATCGCAATGTCGGAAGTGAAGATCACACTGCCAGAAGCCGACGCACATTATGGATCGACAAATGGTCAGCACCCGGCCGCAGCGGGCGGAAAGGAGCGCACATGAGAACGCCGTCCGGCCACAAAGTTTACGCGATGGCGGCGGAATACCCGAGCGCGGCCGCCCTTTACGAGGCGGCCAAAATTGTTCGTGACGCTGGCTTCAAACGCTGGGATGTGCATTCGCCCTTTCCGATCCACGGAATGGACGAGGCGATGGGACTGAAAAAATCGTGGCTCAGTGCGGTTGTCCTGGCCGGGGGCGTTTCCGGTTTGCTCACTGCCACGATCATGGAATTCGGTCCCTCTTGGTTTCTCTATCCGCTCACCGTCCACGGCAAGCCGACGAACTTTATGACGGTACCGGCATTTTTCCCGATCATGTTCGAGCTGACGGTGCTCTTCGGCGCCTTCGCCGCGTTCTTCGCGTGGCAGTTGATGAACGGGTTGCCGAGATGGAACCATCCGATCTTTAATTGGGAACGGTTTAGCCGCGCGACCAACGACGGGTTCTTTCTTGTCATCGAAGCGCGCGATCCGTGCTTCACCGAAACGGATGCGCGGGTGCTGCTCGAGAGAACCGGCGGGCAACATATCACCATCATTCACGACGAGTAATTATGTTGCGCGGCTTTCTCCTCATTTTTTTGTTGTCCGGAATCGCGCTCGTCGCGGTGTTTGGATTTCGCGGACAGAAGAGCACTGGCTCGCCGCTCGAGATTTTTCCGGACATGGTGCGCCAGCAGAAAGTGCGGGCACAAGCGCCGCTCAATTTTTTTGCAGATGGGCGCGGCCCGCGCGCGCCGGTCGCCGGGACGATGCCAATCGGCTATGAAATGCCGAAGCCGCAAACGATTGCAACATCCACGGCCGCGGTTCCCATGCCCGAGGTGCACTCGCGGCTCGGGTTCAGTGTTGGCACCGATTATTACGATACGGGAAAAATGGGCGATCGCTGGGGCACGGGCGTTCCGATCGAAGTCACGCGCGAGCTAATGGAACGCGGACAGCAGCGCTTCAATATCACCTGCGCGATGTGTCACGGCGCGACTGCCGCCGGCAACGGCATCACGAAACAGTACGGCCTGGCGACAGTGGTCAGCCTCCAGGATGAACGAATCCGCAAAATGGCTGATGGCGAGATTTTCAACACGATCACAAACGGCAAGAACACGATGATGGCCTATGGGCCAAATATTATGGTGGCCGACCGCTGGGCGATCATTGCCTACTTGCGCGCTCTGCAACGCAGCCAGAACGCAGCGATTGTCGATGTCCCGCCGGAGCACCAGGCCGAGCTGGAGAAACCGGCAGAGACGAAACCCGAACCCAAACCGGAGGCGCCAAAAAAATGAGCGATCGTTCCCAAGCGCTGCCGACGCCCGAAGGCGAATACTTTGAGAGCAATCGCTTTGCCGGGCTTTCCGTGTTGCTCGGCTTGATTGCATTGGTCGCGCTGGCGCTGGGCGGCGTTGGCGCCGCAATCGATCCGAAACAGCTCAGTTATTCCTGGCTATTCGCTTTTGCATTTTACTTCACGCTCTGCGCGGGCTGTTTTTTCTGGATAATCGTTCATTACGCGACCGACGCCGACTGGTCCGTCGTTGTGCGCCGACAACTGGAGAACATTGCGTGCCTGCTTGCGGTCATGGCCGTATTCTTCGTGCCGGTTTTGTTTCTTCGACATCATCTTTACGATTGGTTGAACATTCCGCCGGGCAAAGAGGCGGCGCTCGATTCCAAGCGTGCTTATCTCAACTGGAATTTCTTCGTCGTGCGCGCGATCGTTTTCTTCGGGCTTTTTGTTCTCGCGTCGCAGTTGCTCCGTCACTTTTCCGTGCGGCAGGACAAGGACGGCAATCAGCAGTTCACCATCTGGATGCGCAAGATTGCCTTCGCGAGTCTCCCGATGTTCGCGCTCTGCCTCACCTTCGGCGCATGCGATTGGCTGATGAGTCTGAACTATCATTGGTTCTCGACCATGTGGGGCGTTTACATTTTCGCCGGCGCCGCCGGCAGTTCGATGTCGCTGCTCGTTCTCGTGATCACCGCTTTGCGCCGCGCCGGTTATTTGAAAGAGGTCGTCACTCTCGAGCATTACCACATCATGGGAAAATGGATGTTCGCCTTTTCCGTCTTCTGGGCTTACATCGCCTTCAGCCAGTACATGCTCATCTGGTACGGAAACCTGCCCGAGGAGACGCAATACTTTCTCACTCGAAATACCGAGTCATGGTGGGACTTGAGCATGCTTTTGGTGATCGGGCGGTTCTTCGGACCCTTCGCCATTCTGCTTTTGCGCTCGATTAAAAAACAGCCACACCGGCTCTGTTATGTCGCCGGATGGATCGTGTTCATGCAAATGCTCGATATGTACATCATCGTGTTGCCCGCTTTGCATGGGACCGGCGTGCACGTGAGCATTTGGGATTTTGTTTCCCTGGTCGCAATCGGCGCAACACTCGGATTCGTTTATCTGCAAATCGTGGCGAAGGCTTCGCTTTTCCCGGTGCGCGACCCGCGCCTGATCGAATCGTTAAAATTGACCAACTGAAATGCCTGACGCCGAATCAATTCGCCAACTTGGACGATCGCGCTCGCCTTTCTCCGCCTGGCTCGGCATCGTGCTCTTGTTTGTCCTTTTCGGTGTGATTGTGCTCGCCGTCATCGGTCCCGCGCCGCGCGGCGACACTTACGAACAAAAGCGCGCCAAGGCACGGGAAGAAAAACTTAAGACGGCGCGCGAAGAAGACGGGAAAACGCTTGGTTCTTACGCATGGATCGACAAGAACAAGGGCCTTGCGCGGATTCCAATCGCGCGCGCGATGGAATTGACAGTTGCGGATTTAACAAAGAAAGAACCGGCTCCTGCTGGGCCGATTGCGACACCGGCGGCGCCAGCTTCCGCTGCTCCCATGGGCGCGCCCGCGCCGTCTGCAGCGCCACCTGCTTCACCGACACCAACCGGGACGCCGAAACCGACTTCAGTCGCAGGGCCAAACTCGGAAAGTCGCGGTCAGCCGGCCGCGGCGGTAAATCCGCCACCGGCACTTCCCGGAACACAACCCGGCGCTTCCGCTTCACCCGCGGCACCGCCTGCTCCGACAGCAAGGCCATCGAATTCCGCGAACACTTCGCAAGCAACACCTGCGCAGTCGCCGGCCGGAAGTCCGTCGCCGACCCCCATCAAAACACCATGAGCATTTTGATTCGCTGCGGATGAGCATGTCGATCTTCTCACCACAACATGGACGCCACTGAGATTCCACTGAAAGCGCCGTCGGTTTCCACCGATGTCCCGACGAGCAATGTCGAGCAAATCGAGCGCGCCTTGATTGACGCTTCAACGCGCGTGCCGGTCCTGATGTTTTACACTTCGGCCATCGTCTGGCTTCTCATCGGCACGCTGCTCGCCGGTTTCGTTTCATTTAAACTGCATTCGCCCGATTGGTTTTCGAACGTCAGTTTTCTCACCTGGGGTCGCGTTCGCCCGGCGCACATGAACGTGATGGTTTACGGTTGGGCGTCGATGGCCGGGATGGGCACTGCCATTTGGCTGATGGCGAGATTGTGCCGCACGGTTTTGCGCCATCCGCTTTTGCTCGTTGCCGGCGCAGGGTTCTGGAACTTCGGCGTGCTGCTTGGCGTGGGCGGAATTCTCATGGGCGACAGCACCGGTTATCAATGGCTGGAGTTCCCGCCTTACGCCGCGATTGTTCTTTTTGTCGCTTACTCGCTCATCATTTCGTGGGCCGTGCTCATGTTCCGTTTTCGGCGCGGCGACCAGATTTACATCACGCAATGGTATCTGCTCGGCGCGTTTCTCTGGTTCCCATGGCTCTACGCGGCTGCGCAATTGATGCTCTTCGTCGTGCCGGTGCAGGGCGTGATGCAAGCGGCCGTGGACTGGTGGTTCGCGAACAATCTGCTTTTTCTCTGGTTTGGCGCGATCGGACTCGGCACTGCCTACTACATGATTCCGAAAGTAATCGGCCGCCCGGTTTACAGTTATCATCTGGCCACGATCGGTTTCTGGACCTACGCGCTCTTTTCAAGCTGGACGGGAATGCAACGTCTGGTCGATGGGCCGTTTCCGGCCTGGATGATCACGGCGAGCATTGCGGCGACGATCCTCACAATCATCCCGGTTGCCACCGTCGGGCTTAATCATCACATGACGATGCAGGGGTATTTCCCCCTCATGCGCTATAGTCCGACGCTCCGCTTCACGGTGTTCGGCGCGATTTCCTACACCGTCTTTAGCGCGCTCGGCGTCCTCATCTCGCTGCGCTCCGTCGCGCGCTACGTCAACTTCACGCAAGCGAGCATCGCTTATTCGCATCTCGGTCTTTACGCGTTCTTCACCATGGTCATTTTCGGTTCGATGTACTATATCGTGCCGCGATTGGTTGGCCGCGAATGGCGTTACGCGTCGCTCATCAAACTACATTTTTGGGCGTCGGTCTACGGCATCGGCCTCATGATCCTGATGCTCCTCGCCGGTGGTTTCCTGCAAGGCGCGAACATGGACAATCCCTCGCTTGCTTTCAGTGAGAGCACGCAAACGATCCTTCCCTATCTGCGCGGGCGCAGTCTTTCCGGAGTTTTGCTCACCGTCTCGCATTTTGTCTTCGCTTTTCACTTTGGCCTCATGCTCTTCGGCTTGGGCCGCACCTCGAGCGTGCCGACGTTTTTGAATCCGGTTGAAACGGAAGGTTCCGAAGTGCACATATGAAAGGACTAATTCCTCTCGTTCTCGGCATTTTCGGAACGTTCACCTTTTCGTGGGTGGGATTGACCGTGATCCCGAATCTGCAAATCGGACATCTCGATCCGCAAATGGACGAAGAAGGCACCGATGTTTATCCCGCGCCAAAATCGGGAATGACTGAGCGTGGCCGCCGCGTCTACGCGGCCAACGGCTGCATCTATTGTCACAGTCAGCAAGTCCGCGCCGATTACGCCGCGTCCGATATCGATCGGAAATGGGGCGAGCGCCGCAGCGCCCCGCGCGATTAATTTTCGACCGACCCGTGCTGATTGGGAATATGCGAATGGGTCCGGACCTCTCCAATATGGGCAAGGCCGCGCCGGCGGAAGAGGAAAACGCTCCGCCGGCTGGAGCGAGCCCGGCCGGAGCGCCGAGCGCAAGTCCAGCCGGTCCGCCCGCAGGAAGTGCGAATCAAACTGCGTCTTCGGCTGCCGCGCCATCACCGGCGGCGAAACCTGCTGCTTCCCTCGCTCCGGCCGGCGCATCACCTCCACCCAGCGCTGCGACAGCGCCGGTCGCAACTCCGGCGGACAAAACAAAAACGGACGAATACTCAGCCGCCTGGCATCATCGACATCTTTATTCGCCGCGCAGTATTTCAATCGATTCGAACATGCCGGCCTATCGCTTTCTTTATGAGAAGCGCCGCATTGCCGGGGACCGCTCCGCCGATGCGCTTCAACTCACCGGATCCGAAGCGCCGCCCGCTGGTTGGGAAATTGTTCCCACTTACGACGCGAACTGTCTCGTCGCCTATTTGATGTCGCTCGATCAATCGCACCCTTTAAAGGAGGTGAAGGGCGTCGCACCAGCTGCGTCACCGGCTCCGGCCGCACCGGGTGCGCCTGCTGCCGCCGCTCCATCACCAGCGGCTTCGCCGGCGAAAGGAGGACAATGAACGAACAAACTCCGCCTCCCGACCAACGCGTCCGGCAAGGGATGGATTACGGCGAGTTCGAAGAGGTGCAGGAAGTGCATGCCGCCATCCAGCGCGAAAAACGTGAGCCGCGCGTCGGACTCGAACCGCTCTCGATTTGGCTGATTGCCGTTTACGGGCTCGCGGTATTTTTCGGCGGCGCTTATCTCGGGCGCTACTCGGGAAACTTCAGTGGCGACGGACTCGATCCGCTCGGCGGCCCGCCGCCAACAAAAAAAGCTGGTGGAGCCCAGGGTGAACAGCAGCAAACTGAACTAACGCCGCGCGACCGCGGCAAAAAGATTTTTGCGGCGAACTGTCAGACTTGTCATCAAGCGAACGGTCTCGGCGTGCCCGGTCAATATCCTCCGCTGGCTGGCTCAGAGTTTACAACCGGAGGCTCGCGCCGGCCGGGCATGATTGTCCTCAAGGGTTTGCAAGGTCCGGTCACTGTCAAAGGCCAAAAATTTGGCACCGCCGTCATGCAACCCTGGGACAAAACATTAACCGACCAAAAGGTCGCCGATGTCCTCACTTACGAACGGAGTGAGTGGGGGAACAATGCCAGCCCGGTTACGGCCGAACAAATTGCCGCTTTGCGCAAAGAGCTGGCCAATCATCCCGATTCATTCACCGAGCCGGATCTGCTGGGAGTTCCGGCGGACGCTGAGCTTTCCGGCGGTGCGCCCGCAGGCGCTGCGCCGCCAAAACCTGGCGAAGCTGCAAAACCCGGCACGCCGCCCAAACCGCAAGGATAAGCGTCCTCGTCCCGAAAATTCTGGGGAGCACAGGCTGCCAGCCTGTAGGTCTCGGCAGCTTGCCGAGAGCGGGTAACACCGGCTAATTCCTGTGAGCCACGCGCGCGCAGACCTGTTGCCGGCAGGGATGCCGGCAACTGCGGGCTGGAAGCCCGCTCTCCCGCAGATCACGCGATCGCGTCCCCAATCAACTCGGCCATGTGCTTAGACGCGCGTTTGTTAGATCGACAATTTGATTCTGCGAAACAAAAGCCGCTTTTTCCAGGGCTGCTATCGGCCCAAATCGCCGCCCACTGGTGGTATGATTAAGGAGAGCCGTACCTACGCCGGAAAACTGATTGTCCGTGATTTGGAAAAAGCCTATTCTGGCCGCCTTATCGCCCGCCGAACGCCGATGAATTTTCTGCATTCCCCGCCGATATTGCGAGTAACCAACGAAATGCAGTCCATATGTGAGATAGACTGAGAAATTCAGTCTAATCCTTAGTTAGACGTATTCCACGCGCGATGAAGTCTCCAATCCTCGCTGTCGCTGCTCTGGCGCTCACGGTCAGTTCTATTCATGGCGCGCAAGACAAAAACAAGTTGCCTGCGGAAGTGGATGCTGCGCTACGCACAACATCCACCGCGGTGCTTTACTCGCTTGAACCTTGGGCTGAGCCTGATGCACCCGGGAAGAGACTGCATCGCTATAAGATCCTCGGTCAAACTATGCTCGAGCAAAAGCAAACTGCTTCGGCTATCGCGGAGTTTAAGACCGCGATCGGTCATTGGAATGGCGTGTTGGCGATGTGCTTCGATCCACGTCATGGGCTTCGAGTGACGGCAAATGGTCAGACCTATGACCTGTTGCTTTGCTACGCCTGCAATCAGCTCTACGTCTACCGCGGCGACAGACTCGTCACTTCACTTGGCGTCACCGGATCGCCCAGGGTGCTGAACGACTTACTTGCCGCAGCCAAAATTCCACTTTCAAAGAGTGGCGAGAAACCATAACGTCTAAGCAATTCGCTGCAGCTAACCGCTGGCCGGTGCGATGACCAGCTTTACTTTTGTGAAACAGTTGTCGATCTTAGCAAAGCTCGCTCCCGCCAGCGGTAGCTGAGCTTGATCTCGTTAGACTTCTGAGACGCGTTCTCCGATATGCCATCCGAAGACGAAATTAAATTTGCTAAGTCCCGCTTCCAGATTCAGGACGCGATCCGCACATGCTTTGCCAGCGCGGAGCTGCTGTTACCGCTTCACCTTCAAGCGGGCGGCGGGCATGTTGACTCGGTGGTTGGTCATATTCAGCCCGACACCTTATCCGGTCAGCAACTTGTGCAATTTCGCACATACAGCTCTGCAAAGGTCAGTAAGCCTGAGAGGATCGAAGTTGCCATCGGCCACACCGGTCCGAAATGGACGCCAATTGTGACAGTCACCTCAACCTCAACCGAGCCTGAACAGGTTCTATTCGATGCGGACCTTCACGACCATCTCCAGAAGGTTCTAGAGATGATCACCGCGCGAATCAAGCGCCTCCTGTAGCTCATCACCTTATGACCAGGGACCATCTACTTACGCGCGCCCGCGAGTGCCTTGTTCGTCACCCTGCAACTATAGGTGCTGAATTACGTGCGGAGCTCCAAAGCTCTTATATCCCGTGAGACACCCACTCATCATAATCGCATTCATGCTTACCGCCGCATCTCTTCGCGCAGATGACATTACGACACTCAGCGGCGAGAAGTTTATAGGCGTTACCATTAGCCGCGCTGAGCCTGACGGACTTGTCGTCATTAAGAGCGACGGCATTGTGAAAATTCCTTTCAGCGATCTCTCACCAGAGCTTCGCGCGAAATATGGCTATGACCCACAGAAAGCGGCTCAATACAACGCCGCAGTTCAAGCAGCGGCAGCGCAGTTTAACGCCGGAGTTCAAGCGGCGCCAACGCAGGGGCAAGCAGCTCAGCAAGGGATTGAGGAAGGCAAAAAGAACGCCAAGTGGATTGTCGGCAAAGTCGTTGCGGTCCGCGATAACGGTATTCTCCTAGATCCTCCCAATCAGGGCGACAGTGGAGATTACGAGTTAGGAGCCACGGAGTTGGCGAGACAGCGCTTCCGCCAAGAGCGCGCTTCCTTGGATGCCGCATTTCAAGAGTATCTAGCGAAAGGTGGGACATTTTTCCGGAGCGTTCGAGGTATGCGTTACATCGCACAACACTGGATTAAGGCACCGGATGATTATCAGAAGTATTTTTCTCTCACGGAGCTACACCAAGCGAAGAACTTTCTCGGCAGCCTCGGAGTTTTTCCGCCAATCGACACCGAGGAAGCCGTCTTTGTTAGATACACCTCACGACGGAACGTAGTAGATGGCGACTATCTATCGCTATGGTTAGTCGAAGATGGTACGGTCGAGAGCGAGGGCGGCAAAACTTACAGAGCGTACAAACTGCTTGGGAGCAACTAAGACCTTTGCGTGGCGCTCGCGATGGCAGTCCCGTTGTCAGTGCTCCACCAGAGCGTCTATTGGCCCTTGGGTAAACCGTTGCCGATCGCGCTCGCCAACAATTCCGCCATGTGTTTGGGACGCGCGTTTGTTAAATCGCTGATCTGGTGGCGGCACCTTGTGCCCGACGCGACGACAATGTCGGGACGTTGTTAGCGACGCTGGGCTCTTGGAAGATCGAGGCTCGCGACAGCATCTTTCAGTTGGCTGACCGGCGGCAGTTTCGTTTTCAGCTTCGGCGGTAACAAGCGGTACTCGGCCACGCCCATCGGGCTTTTCACATCGCGCAAGGTGTACTCGACGATCGTTTTGTTTTTTCCGCGACAGAGAATAAGCCCGATGGTGGGAGCGTCTTTGTCGGACTTGAAGACGTTGTCCACCGCCGTCTGATAGAAATTCATTTTCCCAGCGAACTCGGGTTGAAAGTCCACAACCTTGAGATCGATGACGATGTAGCAGTGAAGCCGGGTGTGATAGAAGAGCAGATCGAGAAAGAATTCCTCGCCGTCCACTTCCAGCCGGACCTGATTTCCGACAAACGCGAAGCCGAAGCCAAGCTCGATGAGGAATTCTTTCAAGCGGGCGAGCAGGGCGTTCTCCAAGGCCCGCTCGTTGGCAGATTCATCCAGCGCGGCGGGTTGAAGAATGTAAGGGTCTTTGAGCATCTCCCGGGCAAGATCGGATTCGGGCGCGGGAAGAGCGCGCGCGAAATTGGTGGGAGCGAGGCCCTGGCGTTTGTGAAGGTGAGTATCGATCTGGTGAACGAGAACACTTCTGGCCCAGCCGTGTTGGATGGTGTTGCGAATGTAAAATGCGCGGGCCTCTGGGTCGGTAACACGATCCAGGAGGACGCAATTGTGGCCCCAGGGAATTTGTGCAGCAAGCTGTTGCACAATTGGCCGATCTGGCCAGGACTCGGCAAAAGCGCGCATGTACTTCAGATTCCGGACGGAATATCCTCTAAGCTTTGGGAAGGCACGTTGGAGATCGGCGGCGAGCCGATCGATCACCTTTGCGCCCCAGCCTTGCCGCGCCTGGTTGGCGAGAATGTCGCGACCGACTTCCCAATAATGAAGAACCAGCTCAGCGTTCGCAGCGAGGGCGGCTTTGACTTGCGCAGTGCGAATGCGCTCTTTGATACCGGCAAGGAAGTGAGCGTAACTTTGTGCACCAGACTGTTGCACAATTGCCTTCGGCGCGCGTTTTCGCTTCATGCCTCGAGTTTGTCATTCACCGAATCTTTTTCTGAAGGGGCGATCCATTGCACGAAAATGATGTAACCACAATGCGCTAGGGCAGCAAGTCGCCGTACCTTGCTTTAATGCCCCTATTTCGATCTTCGCTTGTTGCGGCCAACACCGCGAAAGCGTACGGGGCTAGAGCAATGCTTCGGCGATCAGCTCCGCCATGTGCTTCGGATGGCGGTTCGTAAGATCGAGAAGCTGATGGCGGCAACTCGTGCCGGAGGCGACAACCACGTCGGGTTTTTCGTTGTCGATCTTGTCGAGCAAATCGGCAGCGACCTGAACTGACAACTCGTATTTCTCCGCAAGCGCGCCAAACGCGCCGGCCATTCCGCAGCAACCGGTGTCGAGCAGCGTCGCTTTTCGTCCCGGCAACCGCTCCACCAGCCGCGCCATGAAGGCCGGATTCATCAGCGACTTGGCGTGGCAATGCGGATGAATCGCGACTCTCGCCTGCCCATTTTTGAATTGCAGCGCGTCTGGTTCGCGATCGAGCAAATCGTCGATGAATTTCTCGAACAAAAAACAGCGTGCCGCGACTTGTTCAGCGTTATCGATTTTCAATTCGCGGTAATCGTCCACGAACATCGACCAGCATGATGGTTCGAGAAAAATAATTGGAGTCTCGTAACTCAGGCGTCTCGCCTGATCCTCCGTGGCCCTGACAGGCGAGACGCCTGTGTTACGGTTCAAAAGATCGACATTGTGTCTTCCGAGCTTCGCTGCCGCATCGAGATTTCCCTGACTGAACGCCGGTCGCCCACAGCACTCGCGATTTTTCACAAGCGAAACTTCAAAACCGAGCGCTTCGAGCACTTTGACCGCTGCGATGCCGATCTGCGGCTCGTGATAGCGCACAAATGTATCGTCCCACAGAATGACGCGGCTGCGGCTGTAGCGGCGCTCTGCGAGCACCGACTCATTTTTATTTCGGCGGTCATAGACCGCCGCTACAGATCGGTTTCGTCGCGCGAACCAACGATCAAATCTCTCGCTCGCGTAATGGGGCAACGAGCGTTTCGCGGAGATGCCCAGCGCTTTTTCCAGCAGCGCGCGCATCGGCGCAAGATCGACAATTGCGTTTGCCAATCGTGGCGTCGCGCACCCGAGTCGGCCTAACAAATCGACCGCGCTAAAGATTCGCTCGCGCAACGGCAAACCATCGCGCTGATGCCGCGCGTAAAGCATTTCCGCTTTGAGCAACGCGAGATTCACATTAGACGGGCATTCCGGCGTGCAACCTTTGCAGGAAAGACAGTTGCTCAGCGCAGCATCCAATTCGGCCGAGCGCAGCGGATCATGTCCGCTCGTGCGCATTTCGAGCGCGGCGCGAATGATGTTGGCGCGGCCACGCGTGGACATGATTTCATCGCCGGTGGCGATAAACGTCGGGCACATGATCGGCGCGTCTTTGCGGCAACCGCCGCAGCCGTTGCATTGCTCGAGATTGCCAATGAAGGAACGGTCTTTGAAGGCAAACGCGAGTCGTGGCTTGAATGGCAACTCCAGCGGCCGCGCAAAGTTCTCGCGTAGATGATTGTCGATCTTGTGCCGGCCGTCGTCGAAGATCTTTCCGGGATTGAAAATATTTTTCGGATCGAACGCGTTTTTGATTTCGCGCATCACGCCGAGCAGCTCATCGCCGAGTTGCTCGCGCATGTATTCGGTGCGCGCGATGCCGACGCCGTGCTCGGCCGAAAGCGAGCCTTTGAATTGCCTGACGAGTGCCGAAGTCTCATTCGCGACCTGCCGAAATTTTTTTAAGTCAGACGCGCTATGGAGGTCGAGCACCGGACGCACGTGCAGTAATCCACTGGCAGCGTGCCCGTAATAACTCGCTTCGAGCCCGAGCGGTTTCATGATCGATTGCAAACCGCGCACGTACGCTGGCAATTGCGCCGGGCGAACTGCTGCGTCCTCGATGAACGCGACCGGTTTGGCCGCACCGACGCGCCCGGTCAAAAGCGAAAGGCCGGCTTTGCGCACCGACCAGACCAGATTCATCTCGGCTGTGTCGGTGAGAATTTTTGTGCGCAAACCGAGATTTCGCGACTGCAAGATCGACAATCGCTCGGCCACGTCGTCGTAAAACTCGACGAGCAAAATCGCTTCGCACGGCTTGGCATCGAGATCGAGCAAATCGCGCGCGGCCTGGAAATGGAGCTGGCTTTTCGTTTGATCGAGCAAAGGACGATCGATGTGTTCGATCGCGGCCGGTTTTAGATCAAGAAGCTCCACCGTTGCTTGCATGGCGTCGGCCACGGACGCGAAGAAAAGCAGGCCAAGTCCCTTCTCGCGCGGCAACGGCGAAATTTTCAGTTCGGCCGAGAAAATTGCGGCGAGCGTCCCTTCGCTGCCAGCCAGAATTTCGTTGAGATTATTCGGTGCGCGCAGAAAACGTTCGAGACCGTAGCCGGGCCACCGTTTCAACAAACCGGGCGGCATGCGCTCGGCGATTTGGCCGACCTGCGCACGAATGAGATCGTCGATCTTCTCGCGCTCAGCCCGCAGTGTCTCATGCGCTGGTCCAACGCTTACGGTTCTTCCATCGACAAGAACGATTTCGGTCGAAACGACGTGGTCGGCGGTCGTGCCGTAAACCGGGACGTGTGCGCCGGAAGAATTATTCGCGATCATTCCGCCGATGGTCGCGCGCGAGCTAGTCGCGACGTCAGGCCCAAAACAAAATCCGTGTGGCTTGAGAAAATCGTTGAGCTGATCCAGCACGACGCCTGCGCCGACGCGCACGGTGCGATTTTCGACGTTGAGCTCGGCGATCTGGCGATTGTGCCGCGAAAAATCGACGATCAATCCTTCGCCAATCGCGTTGCCGACCAGACTCGTGCCTGCGCCGCGCGGGATGATCGACACGCCAGCCTCAGCAGTGGCCTGAATTACGGCGCTCGCTTGACGCGCACTTTGAGGAAACGCCACGCCGGCGGGTTCAATTTGATAAATAGACGCATCGGTCGCGTAAAGTTGACGGGTCAGATTATCAAATCTGACCTCGCATCCTGCCTCTGCGATCGCCTTCTCTTGAGCCGAGGTCATCTCGTTCCTTCAAGATTCGTCTTGGCGCGCGAATTACAAGAGGACGGCGCGACGACAGCCGATGGCAGGTTAAATGCTGTCATTGCTAATGAGCGGGTGAAGACCAGCGTCAAAACGAAGATTTGGAACGGGCAGGATCTCAGAAATCAAAGCGAGATGCCTGCGCGCGCTCGTCAACTTTGTGACGATGTCATGAGGGTGATCGAAAACAACGGTGAGGTGACTCTGCCGTCCGGGCTTCCGGCGGAACCGCTTTTCACCAAACGACAGCGCCAGTTGGCCCGGCTTATTGTCTGGGCTTTGATTTTTGCCGGGTTGTTGGTCGTAGCGAGGGCCATCAAGTGACTCCTAGAGCAGCGGCAACTGCGCGCTGGTTTCCTCCGGTTCGGCAAAACGAACGCCCAGCCCAAGCAGTCGCACGTTTTTGCCGGTGCGGGCAAAACCTTCTGCGAGCAACGAACGAAACGCCTCGAGCGACGGCTCAAGGCCGGCGCGCTCCACCGTCGTCCGGGTGAAGTCGGCGAATTTCAATTTCGTGAAAATTTTTGTGATCGTGCGCGTCGTTTCCTTTTGCGCCAAATCCGCCATGAGTTGCTCGAATAATTCCGCGAGCCGCTCCTCGCATTGCTCCAGGGTTGTGAGGTCGATTGAGAAGGTCTCTTCCGTGCTGAGCGATTTTCGCGGGCGGTCCGGTTCGACCGGACGATGGTCAATCCCGCGGCAAAGATCATACAATTCGATCCCGAATTTGCCGAAAAGATCGACAAGGTCGGGACGTGAGAAGCGCTGGAGTTCGCCGCAAGTTTTGACGCCCAGCTCTTCCAGCTTTCGTTCGGTTTTGGCCCCAATTCCCCAGATTTTGCGCACGGATAATTTCTCAATGAAGTCCGGCACTCCTTCCGGCCTCACTTCAAGCTGGCCATTCGGCTTGTTTACTTCGCTGGCAATTTTGGCTATGAGTTTGTTCGGACCGATCCCCGCTGATGAAGTCAGCTTCGTCTTTTGAAAGATCATGTCGCGGATGACTTTTGCGACGGCAGCGGGAGCGCCGGAATGCGCCGTAAGATCGACATAAGCTTCATCGAGCGAGAGCGGTTCAACCAGTGAGCTGAACCGATGCAAAATCCCGCGAATCACAGTCGCTTCGCGCCGGTAAACATCGAACCGCGTCGGCAAAACGATCAGGTTCGGGCAGCGTTGCAGCGCCATGAAAGTGGGCATGGCTGAATGCACGCCGAACTCGCGCGCTTCGTAATTGCACGTAGTCAAGACGCCACGCCGGTCGCGCGTTCCGCCGACGCCGACCGGTTTGCCGCGCAACGCTGGCCGGTCGCGCACCTCGATTGCGGCATAAAAGCAATCCATATCGAGGTGAATAATCGAGCGCGGCGGCGAATCTTTCTCCACGCCGCAAATGTAGCTGCAAAGAAAGCAATCTCACAAAGCCGGCGGCAGATTAGAGACGACCTGTCAGGGCGAGATTGCCTTTTCGCGCGCTTTGCGCGATGACGAACAAATGCGATCACCGGCGACACGAGTTTTCATGGTGCGACACGGCGCCACCGTCTTGAGCGCGGAGGATCGTTTCGCCGGGGCAACTGATGTGGAGCTCTCCGATGAGGGACGCGAGCAAACGCGGCGATTGGCGGAGCGATTGAGCCACGAAAAAATTGTCGCAGTTTATGCATCGCCCCTTGGCCGCACGGTCGAGACCGCGCAGATCCTGGCCGCGCCGCACAAGCTCGAAGTCCAGACCTGCGATGGTTTCCGGGAAATTTCGCATGGCCGCTGGGAACAAATGACGCGGCGGGAAGTGGAGGAACGCTTCCCGGAAGAAGCGGCCGAGTGGGAAAAGGATCCGTACACATTTGCGCCAATGGGAGGCGAAAGCGGGCTTGCTGTGA
>WNEY01001132.1_pt1 | contig 18376 bp, 15 predicted proteins | sample 5400531 | NCBI WGS metagenome assembly WNEY01 (sample SAMN13153338, study PRJNA577476) | soil metagenome | isolation source: 200 cm saprolite under Douglas fir tree site 1 | place: USA:California | collected 2015-04-18
ACGATCGAGGACGTGCACGAGCCGTACCTGATCCAGATCGGGTTCATGGCGCGGACCGCGCGCGGCCGGGTGGCCACCGACCTGGCCTACGAGCACCTCGGCGTGGAGCCTCCTCAAGGCCAAGCGCGCCTGCTCTGAGCCTCGTAACGTGAGGCCGTGCAGGACATCGGCCGTGTGCTCCTGGTTTTCGGGATTCTCCTGGCCGTTATCGGCGGCGGCTTGATGCTGTTCGGGCGCTTCCACCTGCCCGGCGACATCACCTTGAAGAGCGGAAACGTGACCGTCTACATCCCGATCGCGACGAGCATCGTTCTCTCGATCATCCTCACCGTGGTCCTCAACCTCCTTTTCCGGCAACGCCAGTAGGGGGTTCGAGGAAGAAGACGCTTCCCGCAATTGGACGCATTTGCGACTCATGCGTGCACGAAGCCGCGACGGGCGCCACCCTTCACGCTTTCCCTAGACTTCACAAGCCGTGCAGCTAGTCCTCAGCTGGCCGATTCGACTGTTGATCGTCGGCCTCCTCATCTTTTCGCTTGGCGTCGATGGCGCGGGCTACGTGTACCGGTTGGCCAACAAGTACCCGCTGGTCGGCAACGTTCCGAACCTGCCCCCCAACTACTTCGGCTGGCCGCTGTACATCCACAAGGGACTCGACCTGGCCGGCGGCACGCATATCGACTACCAGCTGACGAACTTTCCGCCTGGGCAGTCCCGCGCGGACGTGCAGCAGCGCACGGTCGACGTGATCAACAAGCGCGTCAACTCGCTCGGGGTGAGCGAGCCTGAGATCCGCGGCGCGGGGTCGCAGAACGACCGCATCACAGTCGATCTCGCCGGCGTAACGGCCGATCAGGCCCAGAGGGCGATCGGGCGAATCACCAAGCTCGTCTATACGAAATGGGTGCCGGACGACAAGGTGACCGGCGGTCCCGAGCCGGGCTTCAAACCTCAGCTCGCCGGCCTGACCGGAGACGACATCCAGAGCGCCAGCGCCGCGCTCGATCAGAACGGTGTGTCGTGGGTGGTCAACATGACGTTCACGTCACACGGCGCCGACCTGTTCTCGAAGCTGACCCAGGACAACGTCAACGCATGCCCTGGCGATCCCGCCCTGAGCCAGAGCGCCAACTGCGCACAGCGGCACCTCACGATCTGGCTCGACCTCACTCAGAAGGACATCGACAACTGGGAAAACCCCGATTACGTGGGCGTGGTCTCGCGGCCCTGGGACGCGCCGCAGAACCCGGCCGACCCGACGCCGAAGTTCCTCACCGACCCCATCACGCAGGAGCAGATCACCGGCGGTCAGGCGGTCATCAGCGGGTCGTTCACACAGGCCACCGCCAACGACCTGGCCACCGGCATCAACTCCGGCTCGCTGCCGGTGACGCTTGTCGTCCTTGATGTGACGCAGGTCGGGTCGACGCTCGGCGCCGAATCGGTGAAGCTGAGCCTCGCCGCTGGACTGCTCGGCCTGACGATTGTTGTGATCTTCATGATCGTCTACTACCGCCTGCCTGGATTCCTTGCAAGCCTCGCGCTGCTCTTCTATGCAGCCGCGGTCTTCGCGGTGTTCAAAGCCTTACCGGTCACGCTCACGCTGGCGGGCATCACGGGCTTCATCCTGTCCGTGGGCATGGCGGTGGACGCCAACGTCCTGATCTTTGAACGCTTCAAAGAAGAGGTGCGCGCAGGCCGCACCATACCCGCAGCGGTCGACGCGGCGGTCAGGCGCGCGTGGCCCGCCATCCGCGACTCGAACACGTCGACCCTCATCACCTGCGTGATCCTCGGGTTCGTCGGGCCTGCGCAGGTGAAAGGCTTCGCGATCGTCCTCGGTATCGGTGTGATCGCGAGCCTGATCTCCTCGATCATCGTCACCCACAACCTGCTTGCGATCGTGCTGTCCTCGACCAGCTTCCGCCGGCCCGCCCTTCTAGGAGTCGACCGTGCTCGACCCAGCTGACGAAAGGTCGGACGTGAGCGCGGAGCCGGCCGAGGAAGCCGAGGAGCTCGAGGAAGAGGAGCCCGAAGAGGAGGAGCCCGAAGAGGAAGAAGAGGCCAAGGCCGAGGAGCCCGAGCCGAAGGTCGAAAAGGCTCCGCCCAAAGTCCGCCGCCTCGACATCGTCGGGCGCCGCAACTGGTTCTTCTTGATCTCGCTGCTGATCATCATCCCCGGCATCGTCTCGATGAGCACCCGGCACTTCCTGCTGGGCATCGACTTCGCAGGCGGCACCGAGTTCACGGTCAGCTTCGCCAACCACCCGACCGTCACGCAGGTCGAGGACGCGGTGTCCGGCCTGAACGTCGACGGCTCGGTGATCTCGACTGGTTCCGGCGGCTACCTCATCCGTACGCCTCCGCTTTCACCGGCGGCCCAGAAGACCGTCGAGGACGGGCTGCAGAACGCGCTCGGTCCGATGCAGCTGCAGCAGGTGCTCGAGGTGGGGGGCACGATTGCCAAAGAGACCATCGAGTTCGCGCTGCTCGCTGTGGTGCTCGCCTCGCTGGGCATCCTCTTGCTCCTGGCGGTCCGCTTTCGCAATGTGCCCGGTGGATGGCGCGCCGGATTCCAGTTCGGCGGATCGGCGCTCGCGGCGCTGCTGCATGACGTCTTCCTGCTCACAGGACTCTTCTCGATCATGGGCGCTGTCCTGGATTTGCGGATCGGACAGATCGACAGCCTCTTCGTCACGGCAGTTCTCACCGTGGTCGGCTTCTCGGTGCACGACACGATCGTCGTCTTCGACAGGATTCGCGAGAACCTGCGAGTGAGCCAGAGGCTTTCGTTCGAGCAGGTCGTGAACCTCAGCATCATGCAGACCGCAGCGCGATCGATCATCACCAGCTTCACCGTGGTGCTCGTGCTGGCGGCGATCCTGATAGCCGGCGGCGCGACGCTGAAGGGCTTCGCTCTCGCCCTGCTCATCGGCATCGTCTCGGGAACCTACAGCTCGATCTTCAACGCCGCCCCGCTGCTGGTCGTTTGGAGGCGTCTGCAGCCAGTCCGCTAGGTCTCCCATCGCGTGGGCCGGGTTCCCCGGGCCACGCCCCGCGAACAACGCCAGCCATACGGTGTCGTTGAACAGGGGGGTTCACCACAAGGGGGGCGCCCCTTGTGCATTTGAGCCTGTAAGGTAGGTGCAGGGACTGCGCGGAAAACATGCCGACATGGCCAATAACGTCGATCAGAACGCTGCTCGAGCCTACGCTCGAGCACATGGGGTATGAGTTGTACGCGGTGGAGCAGTCGGGCCAGGCCGGGCGCACGCTGCGGGTGTCGATCGACAAGGTCGAGCCGATCACCATCGAAGACTGCTCGCGGGTCAGCCGCGTCATCGGGCCTATGCTCGACAACGCTTCCCTGATCCCAGGACCGTACGACCTCGAGGTCTCCTCGCCGGGCGCTGAACGCCCGCTGCGCGGAAAAGAGGACTACGCGCGTTTTAATGGCAAGCGGGTGAACGTGCGCTATCGGACGGGGCAGACGGAAACGGTCGTTGAAGGCCAGCTCGTCGCGGTCGACGGCGCGGGCATCGCGGTCCAGTCGCAGGGACCGCGCGGGCGCGCGCAGGTGATTGTTCACATTGGATGGGATGACGTTGCCTCGGGCAGGCTCGCGGTCAGTTTCTGAACCGTCCACCGATAGCCTCACAGACGCGCTGAACGCGCTCTGTGCAGAGCTGGGCATTCCTTTCCCCGAGATGCTGCGCACGGTTGAGGAGGCCCTGGGCGCGGCGTATGTCAGGGCTTTCAGTCCGCCAGGCATCGTGACGGTGAAGCTGGACACCACGTCAGGCGCCCTGGACGTCAAGAGCCGGGTGCGCGATGCGAACGGCAACGAGACGGTCGTCGCCCTGCCATCTGAGGCTTTCAAGCGCATGGCCGCGCAGACAGCCAAGCATGCGGTGCTGCGCCACATCCACGACCTCGAGCGCGACAAGGTCCTGCGTGAGGTGTCGGAGCATCGCGGCGAGCTGGCCACCGGCATCGTCGACCGCATCGAGGCGGGCACGGTGTACATCGACCTGGGCCGCGCGGAAGGCGTGATGCCGCCAGAGGAGCAGATCCCCGGCGAGCAGCTGCATCCCGGACGGCCCGTGCTGGTCGTCATCCTCGATCCCCAGCGCAACCAGCGGCAAGCGCAGGTGCGGGTGTCGCGGGCCGCACGCTCGTTTGTGCACCGACTGCTGGAGGCCGAGGTCCCGGAGATCAAGGCCGGCACGGTGGAGGTGCGAGCGCTGGCGCGCGAGCCAGGATTGCGGACCAAGATCGCCGTCTACTCCATCGAGCCGGGGCTCGACCCCGTCGGCGCCTGCGTCGGACCCAAGGGCGTGCGCCATCGCGCCGTCCTCAGCGAGCTGGCCAGCGAGCACGTGGACATCGTTCCTTGGTCTGAGGATCCCGAGGCGTTCGTGGCCGCGTCGCTCGGACCGGCCAAGGTCGAGTCGGTTTCCATCGACCGCTCGACGCGTACAGCCACGGTGATGGTGCCGCGTACCCAGCTCTCACTCGCCATCGGTCGCGACGGGCAGAACGCCCGCCTTGCCGCCAAGCTAACCGGCTACCGCATCGACATCAAACCCAGCGACGCCGAGCCTGTGACAGATGCCGAAGCGCCGGCATGAGCCTGTCCGCACCTGCGTCGCCTGCAGGCAGGAAGCCGGCAAGGGCGCGCTGATCCGGCTGGTGCGCGGGCCGGACGGCTCCGTTGCCATCGATCCGACGGGTCACGCCTCCGGTCGGGGCGCCTACCTGCACCGCAACCAGCAGTGCATCGAGATCGCGAGGAAACGCCGTCAGCTTGAAAGATCTCTGGGCGCTGCGGTGCCGTCGGAGCTGTGGTCTGAGCTGACTGCTTAGCGGTCCCTCCCCGCTCGCGGGGAGGTCAGGAGGGGGCGCCAAACTCGCCTCCCTCCCCGCCGTCGCGGGGAGGTCAGGAGGGGACGCCGAACTCGCCCTTCGGTTGGCCCAAGGCGGCGTTGGGGATAATTACAAGTTCAGGCATGAAATCTCACGAACTCGCGCGCGAACTCGGCATCAGCCAGAAGGAGCTGGTGAACTTCCTCCAGCAGAGGCGGCTGACGCGCAACCCCGCAGGGCCGCTGCCCCCTGGGGCGATCGAGGCGGCCCGCTCGGCTTTCAAGCCCGCGTCGGTTGCGGTCAAGATCGAGCCCAACGGCGACCGCAAGGTCGTGCTGCCCCCAACCCTCACCGTCAAGGACCTCGCGGAGAAGCTGAGCGTCAGCCCGGTCGAGGTCATCAAGAAGCTGATGACCTCCAACATCATGGCGACGATCAACCAGGTCATCGACTTCGCGACCGCCGAGATCGTCGCCGACGAGTTCGGCTACACGGTCGACCCGGTCAAGAGCGAGGACGTCGTCGCGGTCGAGTCGGCCCAGGGCGAGGGCGCCGTCGTCACCACCTCGCGCGAGGAGCTCTTCTCGCTCGCCAACGAGGACCCCGGCAAGCTGGTGACGCGTCCGCCGATCGTCACCGTCATGGGCCACGTCGACCACGGCAAGACGTCGATTCTCGACTCCATCCGCAAGACGCACGTGGCGGCAGGCGAGGCCGGCGGCATCACGCAGCGCATCGGCGCGTACCGAATCGAGACGGCCGACGGGCACCCCGTGGTGTTCATCGACACCCCGGGCCACGAGGCGTTCACCGCCATGAGGGCTCGCGGCGCGCAGGTCACGGACCTGGTCGTGCTCGTGGTCGCCGCGGACGACGGCGTCATGCCGCAGACCGTCGAGGCGATCCAGCATGCGCGAGCGGCCAGGGTGCCGATCATCGTCGCCATCAACAAGATCGACAGGGACAACTCCAATGTCGATCGCGTGCACCAGGAACTCGCCGAGCAGGGAATCGTGACGCGGCACTACGGCGGCGAGTTCGAATGCGTCCACGTCAGCGCGCGCACCGGCCAGGGCATCGAGGACCTGTTGACCACCATCGTCCTTGCCTCGGACATCCTCGAGCTAAAGGCGAACCCTAACCGCAACGCGATCGGCACGATCGTCGACGCCCACCTCGAACGAGGTCGTGGCCCGGTCGCCACAGTGCTGGTGCAGGCGGGCACGCTCAAGGTTGGCGACGACTTCGTGTGCGGCCACATCTACGGCCGCGTGCGAGCTCTGTCCGACGACCGCGGACGGAGCGTCAACGAGGCGCCACCCGCCACACCGGTGGTCGTGTCCGGCATGAGCGAAGTGCCCCAGGCCGGCGACATCTTCCAGGTGGTCGGCTCCGAGAAGGTCGCGCGCCAGATCGCATTGACCAAGCTCATGGAGCGTCGCTCGCAGGAGGCCGCGCGCGACGTCGCGCCACGCATCACGCTCGAGGAGCTCGCTCGCCGCGCCAAAGAAGGCGAGGTCAAGGAGCTCAGCCTCGTCGTCAAGGCCGACGCCCAGGGCACGCTCGAGGCGCTGCTCGCGGCGCTGCAGAAGATCGAGGATCCAGTGGTGGCGATCAAGATCGTCGGCCAGGGCGTCGGTCAGGTCAGCGACTCGGACCTGCTGCTCGCCGGCGTCTCGAACGCGATCATCGTGTGCTTCAACCTCAAGGCCACGCCTGCATCACAGGCGGCGGCGGAGAAGGCAAAGGTCGAGGTCCGCTACTACGACGTCATCTACAAGCTGACAGAGGACGTGGAGCGGGCCGCGAAGGGCCTGCGCGAGCCCACTTACAGGCAGATCCGCGAGGGCCGCGTCGAGGTCATCACCCCGATCAAGATCCCCCGCCTCGGAATCATCGCCGGCAGCCGCGTGCTCGAAGGCAAGGTCACCCGCGGTGGCTGGGTCAAACTGTTCCGTGCAAGGGAGCTTGTCCACGAAGGCAGGATCAGCTCGTTGAAGCATTTCAAGGAAGATGTGCGGGAGATGGCCGCGGGGCAGGAGTGCGGCATCGGGCTGGAGGGATTCGAGACGTTCGCCCCCGGCGACGCGATGGAGACTTATCGGCTCGAGCGGGAAGAAATTTAGCGAGCATTGGTGCTCGTTTCGGAGGTCGCGATGACCAGCTACCGCACCGACCAGGTCGGCGAGCAGGTGCGTGAGGAGATCATGTCGATCATCAGGCGCGACCTGAAGGACCCGCGTATCGGCTTCGTCAGCATCACCGGGGTCCGCATGTCGCCAGATCTGCGGCAGGCGCGAGTGCGCATAAGCGTGCTCGGCGACAAGGATCAGAAAAAGGCGTCGCTGCAGGGATTGATCTCTGCCAAAGGGCTCATCCGACACGAGCTCGGGCGCCGGCTCCAGAACCTGAAGTTCTCACCCGAGCTGCGATTCGAGCTGGATCCGTCGATCGAGTACAGCGTTCACATCAACGAGCTGCTCAAGGAAGTGCTCCCAGGCGGCGACAGCTCTCAGGGGTTAACTGAGGAGGAAGTGCGATAGCCACCGCGCAGAGCGAAACCGGCAGCCTCTACGACCAGATCAAGGAGCTCATCGAGGCCAACCAGGAGATCCTGATCTTCGGTCACAAGGACGCCGACGGCGACACGCTCGGCTGCAGCCTCGCCTTCGCGGAGGCGCTGCGCACCGCGGGCAAGCACGTGTGGGTGCTGATCCCAAATCCGCTTCCGGAGATGTATTCGTTCCTGCCTGGATTCGGTGACATACACGAGGGCCCACCGAGCGGCGTCGAGCCGCAGCTGGTGTTCTTCTTCGACTCGGGCAACCTGGAGCGGTCAGGCAGCACCGTGAAGCACATCGCGTCGCACGCGACCATCGTGAACATCGACCACCACCCGTCGAACTCGCGGTTCGGCGACGTCAACGTCATCGACCCCAACGCATCGGCGGTCGGGCAGATGGTGATGGAGATGCTCGACCACTTTGGATACCGCATCACGCAGACCATCGCAACCAACCTCTACGTGGCACTTCTCACCGACACCGGCGGCTTCCGCCACGAGAACACCACGGTGCACGCGCTCGAGGACGCGGCGAGGCTGGCGAGCCTCGGGGCCGAACCCGGTCAGATCGCGACGATGGTCTACAAGATGCGGCCGGAGACGACCCTCAAGCTGAGCGGCATGGCCCTGGCCACGATGCGGGTCGAGATGCAGGGCCGCCTGGCGTGGGCGAAGGTGACCAAGCGCATGCTGCGAGAGGCCAACGCCGTGATGGCCGAGTCCGAGGGCGTCATCGATACGCTCAACTCGATCGCGGGCTTGGAGCTCGCGATCCTCTTCAAAGAGGTGCAGAGCGACCTCACGAAGATCAGCGTGCGCAGCCGCGGCTCGGTTGATGCCGCCGCCATGTGCGCGCTGTTCGGCGGTGGGGGACACATCCGTGCCGCAGGTGCCGAGATCGACAAGTCCATGGACGAGTCGGTGAAGATCGTTCTGGCCACGGCCAAGGAGGCGATCCTTGCCGCCTCAGCCAAGGCCTGAGCTTTCGCGCTTCACCTCCGGCGTCCTCAACATCGATAAAGCCGCCGGCGAGACTTCCTTTTCGGTGGTGCGGCGACTTCGCCACCTGACCGGCGCTCACCGAGTCGGCCACGCCGGCACGCTCGACCCGCTGGCAACCGGCGTCCTCCCGATACTTTTCGAGTCGGCCACACGCCTTGCTGATTTCGCGCTGTGGCTGCCCAAGACCTACGTCGCCGACATCCACTTCGGGTTCACGACCGCGACCGACGACGCCGAGAGCGACCGGCAGGCAGTGAGTGACGCGAGCGCGCTGACGGGGCGCGATGTAGAAGAGGGCCTGTCCGCTTTTCGCGGCCGCATCATGCAGGAGCCGCCGGCGTTCTCGGCCGTGAAGATCGAGGGCAGGCGCGCGTACAAGCTGGCCCGGCGCGGCGAGGAGCCGAAGCCGAAGGCGCGAGAGGTCGAGGTCTATGAGGCGAGGGTGCTCGACTTCACGCCAGGGTCAGAGCCCGTGGCGCGCGTGCAGATTCGGTGCGGGAGCGGCACCTATCTCCGATCGATCGCACGCGACCTGGGCCGGCAGCTTGGTGTCGGTGGCTACCTCGGCCGCCTGGTGCGCACCGCTTACGGCCCGCTGGAGATCGAGGCCGCGGTGAAGCTTGACGCGCTCGCTGGACCTGATGACGTGCGGGATCGCCTCCTTCCGGCCGAGGTCATACTGCCCGACATGCAGCCGGTGCGATTGAACGTCGAGCAGGAGGCGATGGTGCGCCAGGGCCGCGCCGTGCGCGTGCTGCCCGAACCGGGGCCGGGCCGGCTCCGCGCCCACGACTCAGGAGGACGGCTGATCGCGCTCGGCCACACCGACCCGCTTCGCCACACGTTCGTCCCGGAGAAGGTTCTGAGCTGAAGACCCACCTCGGGCTGCCGGTCAGCCACATCGGTCCGGTCGCGATCACCGTCGGCAGCTTCGACGGCGTGCACCTCGGACATGCCGACGTCATCCGCCGCACGATCGCGGCTGCATCAGAGTCCGGCGCCGCGCCTGCGCTCGTCACATTCGAGCCGCATCCGCGCTGCGTGCTCGACCCCGCCAACTGCCCGCAGTCGATCACAACGCTGCAGGAGAAGCTGGCGCTGCTCGAGGCGGCCGGCGTCGAGCATGCGATCGTCCTCCGTTTTGACCGAGCGCTTGCGAGCCTCGGCCCGCAGGAGTTCGTCGACATGCTCGGGTCGCAGATGGAGGTCAAGCGCTGGGTCATCGGCTTCGACTTTGCTTTTGGCAACCAGCGCAAAGGCAACGCCGCGTGGCTGCGTGAGCACGGTCACGAGGTGGATGTGGTGCCGCCGTTCACGTTCGAGGAAAAAGCGCTGCACAGCTCCGACATCAGGCGCCTCATCAACACCGGTGACGTGCACGAGGCCAATCGGCTGCTCGGCCGCGAGTACGCGATGGCCGGCCCTGTCGAGGCCGGGGATCGGGTCGGCCGGCGTCTCGGCTTTCCTACCGCCAACATCGCGGCGGAGCCCAACAAGCTGATCCCAGCCCTCGGCGCCTACGCGGGCCGCGCAATCACCGATGGAACTGAATTCGTCGCAGCGCTCTCGGTTGGGTACAGGCCGACATTTGGCGGCACGCAGCTCCGAGTGGAGGCGTTCCTTCTCGATTTTGAGGGCGACCTGTACCAGCACCGCCTCGAGCTTCGATTCATCCGCTACCTGCACCCCGACATCAGGTTCGACAGCCCTGCGGAGCTGGTGGTCCAGCTCAAGCGCGACGTCGCCGACACGCGGCGGATCATCACGCGGTGACCTCGGTCGTGGTCATCGGCGGCGGCATCGCCGGATACTGCGCCGCGCTCGGTGCCCGACGCGAAGGCGCAGACGTCACGGTGATCGCAAAGGCCCCTGGCGCCACCGCGCTGTACGCGGGCGCGATGGAGGTCGTAGACGACCTCGAAGCGGTGCTCAAGAAGGAGCCTCATCATCCGTTCAGCCGCCTGCGGATGGACCTGGTGCGACTGAGCACCGAGCTGGACACCGCGGTGCCAGCAATGCTGTTCGCCCTCGAAAAGGACGGCTTGAAGGTTGAGGGCGCATGGCGGTCGAGGGGTGCTTACGCCGACATCCACGGGCTCGCGCGCCCCGCCAACCTCGTTCCGTCCACCGTCGCCGGCGGTGAGCTGAAAGGCCTCGTGGGCCACCGTGTCACGGTCGTCGGCGTGCGCGAGGTGGGGGATTACGACGCCGCCTCGACCGCGCAGGCGCTCAAGGAGCTCCACAACATCGAGGCGACTCCGGAGGAGGTTTCGATCAGCGACCTGCCGGCCGGCGCGGCGCTCACCGACCTTTACGGACGCCGCGCGCCTTCGGTGACCAACACGCGGGCGCTGGTTGCGTATCCGCCCGGGTTCGCCAACCTGCCCGATGGAGCCTTCGAGCTGCTCGCCTCACCACCGTCGCCGCATGGATGGCGGCTGCAGCAGGCGATCGGACTGGGCGCCTTGCGCGCCGAGGTGGATGGCCTGCAGGTCGACGGAGCACGGATCGTCGCGGCGAAATCCGCTGACAAAGCATTTCGCGCCAACGCATTTGTGCTCGCAACAGGCCATTACATCGGCGGCGGCCTGCGCAAGAACGGCGCCACCTCTGAGCCGCTGCTCAAACTTGGTGTCTTTCACGAGGGCCAGGCGGTAGCCACATTGGGCACGCGTCTCCAGCACATCGACTATCTCGAACCGGCCCAGGAGTTTCGCTCTGGGCTGGCTACCGACGAACGCCTGGGCCCGCTGGACGAAGCCGGGCGCGCGCCGTTCGAGAACCTTTTCGCTGCGGGCTCGGTGCTGGGCGGCTACGACTACTCCGGGCCGTGCGGATTCGGCGTGCCGATCCTGACCGGCTGGCTGGCCGGGCGGTTCGCCGCGCGCTTCGGTCGCTGAGGCGATGAGGCCTGAGGTCGAGAAGATCGTCGGTGCGGCTGCAGTCGATGAGCGGCCCGTGCGTGACCTTTGGCCGGCCGCCACGATGGCCGAGCGCGCCGGCCAGACGCCAGATCGCGTTCTCGTGGTGCGGCCGGCGGGGCGCGAGCAGGTGGCCTCGATCCTGCGGTGGGCGACGGCCAACGCGGTGATGGTGACCCCGCTGGGAGGCGGCAGCGGCGTGTGCGGCGCGCTCGCCCCGAAGCGCGGCGAGCTGGTGCTCGACATGGGAGGGTTCGATCGCATCCTCGAGATCGACGAGGTCAACCTCATGTGCCGCGTCGAGTCCGGTGTGAACGGAATGACCCTCGAGCGGAAGCTCAACGACCAGGGACTGACGCTCGGCCACTACCCGAGCTCGCTGCCAAGTACGACGATCGGTGGCCTGGTGTCAACCCGGTCCTCGGGGCAGGAGTCGAGCCGCTACGGAAACATCGAGGACATGGTCCTCAGCCTGGCGGTGGTGCTTCCCGACGGCACGTTCGCCGCGCCGCGACCGGGTCCGCGGTCGGCCGTCGGTCCCGCACTGCACGAGCTGTGGCTCGGAGCCGAAGGCGCACTGGGGGTGGTCCTCGGCGCGGTGCTCCGCGTCCACCGCCTGCCCGCGTCGGTCATCGGCCGCGGGTACTCCTTCAGCCGGTTGGGCGATGGCCTCGAGGCGATGCGGCAGGTGATGCAGTCGGGCATCAGGCCGCTCCTCATCCGCCTCTATGACCACGAGGACTCGGTCTTCAGCCGGTTCGAGGTCAGCGACGGTGAGTGCGTTCTGGTGATCGCAACCGCCGGTGAGGAGGAGGTGGCGCAGGCCGAGGCCAGTGTCGTCAGGCGGCTGACGGCGGGCGCGCAGGACCTGGGCGGGGAGCCGTGGCGCCGCTGGCAGGAGCACCGCTTCGGCCTGTCGGCCGAATGGCTGAAGCGAATCCTGCAGCCGGCCGGCTCGTACGTGGACACTATCGAGCTCGCGGCGCCATGGACCGTGCTGCCCGAGCTGCACGAGCGGGTGAAAACCGCAATAGCGGTCGGGGGTCTGGCGTTATGCCATTTCAGCCACGCTTACGAGCAGGGCTGCTGCGCCTATTTTTCGTTTGCGGGCGCGGCGGACAGAGAGGAAGACGCGCGCGCCGCGTACAGCCGCGCGTGGGAGGGAGCGATGAGCGCTGCGCTCGAGCTGGGGGCGACCATCAGCCATCACCATGGCAGCGGCCAGGCGCGGGCGCGCTGGGTGGCCGACGAGATGGGTGGCTGGATGCGCGTGTGGCGCTCAGTCCGCGAAGGCCTCGACCCCGCGGGCATCATGAACCCGAACGCGATGGGAGGGAGACGGTAGGGATGGCAGGCGAACCTGTTCTATTCATCGTCAACCCGGCGTCCGGCGGGGGCAAGACGGCGCGCGACTGGGCGGCCATCGAATCGTGGCTGCCATCCACAGGGCTAAGGTTCGAGACCGCGCTCACCACGCGCCCGATGGAGGCGGTCGACATCGCCAAGAACGCGGTGCGCCAGTCGCGACCCGTGGTGGTCGCTGTCGGAGGCGACGGCACGCTCAACGAGGTGGTCAACGGCTTCTTCCACAACGGCGCGCCCATCCCGACCGCGTCGCGCATGGCCATGGTGCCGCTTGGCACAGGCGGTGACTTCCGGCGGACACTTCGGATCTCGCTCGACCCGCGGCAGGCGATTCAACTGATCACCTCGGGACTGCCTCGGCGGCTCGATGTGGGCTGCGTGACCTACCAGGGCAATGACGGGAACACGCAGGTGCGGCACTTCATCAACATCGCCGACGCGGGGTGGGGAGGCGAGGTCGTCCGCCGCGTCAACTCGGGCAAGAAGCGTGCGGGCGGCGCGACGTTCACGCTCACAGCGCTCATGTCGCTTCTCGCCTGGAAGAACAAACCGATGCACGTGATCATCGACGGCGAGGCTCACGACGTCGTGGCGCAGCAGGTGGTGGTTGCCAACTGCCAGTACTTCGGCGGTGGAATGCGCATGGCGCCGAACGCGTCACCGACAGATGGCGTTTTCGACGTGATCGTCATCGGCAACGCCGGCAAGGTGGAGTCGCTGCGCGGCCTGGCCCAGATCCGCGAAGGCAAGCACCTCGACAATCACAACCCGAAGATCACCGTGATGTACGGCAAGCGGATCGAGGTCACGTCATCCAAACAGGTGCGCCTCGACCTCGACGGCGAGGACCCGGGCATGCTGCCCGCGATGTTCGAGATCCAGCCAGGCTCCATCGAATTTCTGACCCCGCGCTCATAAGCCACCTCCCCACCGCGTGGGGAGGCCGGGAGGGGGTGAGGAGTTAGCCTGAGGGTGTGACGCGCGGGGTGATCGCCAGCCCGCACAAGCTGGCGAGCGAGGCGGGCGCGCAGGTGCTGCGCGACGGCGGCAACGCGATCGACGCAGCCATCGCCGCCGACGCCGTCCTGTGCGTGGTCTATCCCCAGATGACGTCAGTCGCGGGCGACCTGATGGCGATCGTGTGGCCTGCGGGGGCAGCCGCCCCGGTCGGGCTGATCGGCGCGGGCCGATCCGGCGAGCTCGCGACCATCGATGCGGTGCGGCAGCGCGGCCACGATGCCATGCCCGAGCGCGGCGCGCTGACGGTCACAGTGCCGGGGACGGTCGAGGCGTGGGGTCGCCTCATCGAACGCTTTGGCACGCTTGGATGGAGCGCGGTGCTCGAGCCCGCCGCTGCGCTGGCGCAGAACGGATACACGATCACGGGACACCTGTCCGACGCACTGAAGAGCGCTGCGAGCCTGCTGGGCCGCGAGCCGGCCGCGCATGCGCTGTACCCGCCGATGGATGCGGGCATGGTGCTTCGCAACCCAGACCTCGCATCGGTTCTCAAGGAGATCTCCCGCCACGGCTTCAATGGCTTCTATCGAGGCGAGATCGCTGCAGCGATCGCCGCCGCGATCTCCAGGCGGGACGGGTTTGTCACCGCGCAGGACCTGGCCGGCCATCGCTCGGAGTGGATCGAGACGGTGACGCTGCCTTATCGCGACGTCGTGGTCCACGAATTGCCGCCGCCGACGCAGGGTCTCATCGCCCTCAACCTGCTGAAAGTGCTGCGTGAGAGGACCAAAGCTGAGCTCCAACCCGGCCCGCGGTTCGTCGAGATGTTCAGGTCGGCCCGCGACACCGCCTACAGCATCCGCGACCGCATCACCGATCCCGACTTCGCTCCGGTTCCCGACCTTGTTACCGCCGAGGTTCCCGACGGCGGCGACACCATTTATATGTGCGCGGCGGACGAGCACGGAAATCTCGTCTCGCTCATCCAGAGCGTCGCTTTCGACTTCGGCTCAGGCATCGTCGCCGAGGGGACTGGGATGCTGCTGCAGAACCGCGGCTGCTACTTCAGCCTCAATCCGAGCCACGCCAACCGACTCGAGCCGAAGAAGCGCACGAGGCACACGCTCATCCCGGCGATGGCCACCCGCGAAGGACGGCCGTGGCTCCTGTACGGATCGATGGGCGGTGACGGACAGCCGCAGCTTCAGACCCAGGTCTTGATCAACATCGTCGATCACGGTCTCGATCCAACCGCGGCGGTGGCGCGACCGCGGATCCGCATCATTCCGGACGGCAGCAAGGTGAGCGTCGAGGCCGACTACCCATCAGCGGGCGCCATTGCAAGAAGTGACCCCACGGTCCAGCTGCTGCCCGCCGGGCACCACTCCCTCGGGCACGCACACGCGATCGTGATCGAGGGCCCGGGCAAGTGGCGCGCAGGCTTCGATCCACGCTCCGACGGATCGGTGGAATTTGTCAACTAACTGGTCAACGTATAATCGGGCGTCGGTTTGGCAGAAGAGACGGAAGTCAAGGGCAAGCTGATCGCCGGGTACAGGCGATCCGAGAAGGACACCGGTTCCCCCGAGGTCCAGATCGCGCTTTCCAACGCGCGCATCAGGGAGCTCACCGAGCACCTGAAGATTCACGCCAAGGACCACCACTCCCGCCGCGGCCTACTGCTCCTGGTTGGCAAGCAGCGGCGTCTGCTGAACTACCTGAGGGACATCGACGTGGAGCGCTACCGCGCCCTTGTCGGAAAGCTCGGGATCAGGAGATAAGAAGAAGCCCCACCAGGGCAATAAATAGAGGGAGGACTCCACGCTGGCGCGGGGTCAGCTCCTTATCCGCTCTCATCGAGCTTGCAAAGAGTTCGACGGCAGCGGCTAGGAATCTGACCTCATCGCACCTCGCGGAAGTCCTCCCACACATGGAGGTATTTGCGTGTCGATAACGACAAAGAATGTCGAGGTCGCTGGAAGGCGGCTGTCGATCGAGACCGGCCGGGTGGCCGAGCAGGCGAATGGAGCAGTGATTGTTCGCCAGGGCGACTCCGTCGTCCTCAGCACAGTGGTGATGTCGAAGGAGCCGCGGGAAGGCATCGACTTCTTCCCGCTCACCTGCGACTACGAGGAGAAGCTGTACGCGGCGGGCAAGATCCCCGGCGCCTTTATGCGCCGCGAGGGGAGGCCCAGCGAGGCCGCAATCCTCGCTTCGCGTCTGACGGACCGGCCGCTGCGACCGCTGTTCCCGGACGGCTTCCGGCTGGACATACAGGTGGTGTCGACCGTGCTGTCAGTCGACCAGGAGAACGACCCCACGATCCTTTCGATCAACGGCGCCTCCACGGCGATCGTCATCTCGGATGTGCCGTGGGCCGGGCCCGTTGGCGCGGTCCGCATGGGCCTGCTGGACGGAAAGGTTCTGGTCAACCCGCCGATGGGCCGCATGGCCGAGTCGGAGCTCGACCTGGTGGTCGCCGGCACCGCCGACGCCATCCTCATGGTCGAGGCGGGCGCCAAGGGCGTGACCGAGCAGACCGTGCTCGAAGCGCTTGAAATGGCCCACGACGCGATCCGGCAGATCTGCGCCGCTCAGCTCGAGCTACGAGAGCAGGTCGGCAGGGAGAAGCGCGAATTCATCCCAGCGACGTATCCCGAGCAGGCCATCGAGGTGGTCAACGAATACCTCGCGATGCGCCTGGACGCCGTGCTGTTCAGCCCGAACAAGGCCGCCCGCGAGAAAGGCGTCGACGAGCTGCGGCGACTGACGATTGTCGACCTCGGCGCTCGGTTTCCCGAGCACGTCGACATCATCGGCAAGCTGTTCGACAAGAAGGTCAAGGATCGAGTGCGAGAGCGAATCGTCGAGGAGGGCGTCCGGCCGGATGGCCGCGGCCTCAAGGACGTCCGCAACATCACGGTCGAGGTCGGGGTCCTGCCACGCACGCATGGCTCGGGCCTCTTCACACGAGGCCAGACGCAGGCGCTGACGATCGCGACGTTGGGCTCGATGTCCGACCAGCAGAAGCTGGACGGCCTTTCCCCCGACGAGTTCAAGCGCTACATGCATCACTACAACTTCCCGCCCTTCTCGGTCGGTGAGGCCCGCCCGTTGCGCGGCCCAGGCCGGCGCGAGATCGGACACGGGGCGCTGGCCGAGAGAGCGCTGCTCGCGGTGGTGCCGCCGGTCGAGGAGTGGCCCTACACGATGCGGCTGGTCTCCGAGATCCTCAGCTCCAACGGGTCGACGTCGATGGCGTCGGTGTGCGGGTCGACGCTGGCCCTGATGGATGCAGGCGTGCCGATCAAGGCGCCCGTCGCGGGCATCGCGATGGGACTCGTAATGCGCGACGGCAAGTCGGCCGTCCTCACCGACATCCAGGGTGTCGAAGACAACCTCGGCGATATGGACTTCAAGGTGGCGGGTACCAAGGACGGCATCACCGCCCTGCAGATGGACATCAAGATCCAGGGCCTGACTCACGCGATCCTGGCCCAGGCGCTGGAGCAGGCGCGGGAGGCGAGGCTCTTCGTGCTCGACAAGATGCTGGCTGTGCTGCCGCGGCCACGCAGCGAGATGAGCACCTACGCGCCGCGCATCACCACGATCATGATCAACCCCTACAAGATCCGCGACATCATCGGCCCCGGAGGCAAGATGATCCGCAAGATCACCGAGGAGACCGGCGCCCAGATCGACGTCGAGGACGATGGGCGTGTCTTCATCGCCGCGGTCGACCAGGAGGGCGGGCAGAGAGCGATCGACTGGATCAAGGGCCTGACCGACGAGGTCGAGGTCGGCAAGATCTACAAGGGCAAGGTCGTCCGCATCATGCCCTTTGGCGCCTTCGTCGAGGTGCTGCCCAACCAGGACGGTTTGGTCCACATCTCCAAGCTCACCGACCACCGGGTCGATCGGGTGGAGGAGGTGGCCAACGTAGGCGACGAGATCGTCGTTAAGGCGACCGAGATCGACAGCCAGGGTCGGTTGAACCTCAGCCGGCAAGCGGCGATCGATGAGCTCACCTCGAAGGGCGAGCCCATCGAGGAGAAGATCGACAAGGAGGCCATGGCGACGGCCCTGGCATCCCCGCCGCCTCCGCCTCGAGAGGGCGGATTCCGTGGTGGCGACCGTGGAGGTCGCAACGGCGGCGGCCGCGGGCGCGGACCCCGCCGCGACTAGCGGAAACAGATAGATGAGCGGGCCGATCAAGGTCGCGGTCGCCGGTCACCGCGGCAAGGTCGGCTCGATCCTCGCGGCGGCGCTGGCTGGCGAACCCGACTTCGACTATGTCGGCGGGATCGGCGCCGGCGACGACCTCGGCGCGTTTCTACGCGAGCGCCGGCCGCAGGCGCTGGTGGACTTCACCCGTCCGGACGTCGCGTTGCATCACGCCCTGGCTGCGATCGCCGCGGGCGCGGCGCCCGTGATCGGCACGTCAGGAATCGCCTCCGACGGCATTGATCGAATCGAGGCCGCGTGTAGGGAGAAGAAGCTGGGCGGGATCGTTGCGCCAAACTTCGCCGTCGGAGCCGTGCTGATGATGCACCTCGCCGACATTGCGGCTCCTCATTTCGACGCGGCAGAAGTCATCGAGATGCACAACGCAGCCAAGCTCGATGCGCCCTCCGGCACGGCGCTGTCGACCGCCAGGCGGCTCGCGGCGCGACGCGGCAGCAAGCCCTTCAGCCATAAG
>WNEY01001133.1_pt1 | contig 18368 bp, 19 predicted proteins | sample 5400531 | NCBI WGS metagenome assembly WNEY01 (sample SAMN13153338, study PRJNA577476) | soil metagenome | isolation source: 200 cm saprolite under Douglas fir tree site 1 | place: USA:California | collected 2015-04-18
ACCGAACCGTTCACGCTGCTGATCGCCCAACTTGCGTACGAGGGGAAAGGCGGCCCAAGACTAGCGTATCGGTTCGAGCGATTTGGAGAATAGGAATTCAGAAAATGGACATCAAACGAATTGGCTCGCAGCCATCCGGCAAAGGACCGTCCGAGTATTTTACCGGCACTGTACGCATTGATCCCCTGTTCGAGGCACACGGTCCAGCACGCGCGCTCGGCGCCAGTGTCACATTCGAGCCCGGCGCTCGGACAGCATGGCACACCCACCCGCTGGGCCAGATCCTGATCGTGACGGCTGGCTGCGGCCGGGCACAACGTTGGGGGGGCCCGATCGAGGAAATCCGGCCGGGCGACGTGATCTGGATCCCGCCAGGTGAGAAGCATTGGCACGGCGCCACGGCGACCACGGCCATGACGCACATCGCCATTGTGGAACAGCTTGACGGCAAGTCCGCCGACTGGATGGAGAAGGTCAGCGACGCACAATACCGGGCGGGCGAATAACGATCGGTTCGCGAAGATAGCCCCGCTTGCGGCCGCGCGGTTGGGCCCGTATCGTCGTCGCCCTCCCCATTCGGAGACCCACCATGCGACCCGTCTCACGTGTCATCCCGCTCCTCGCCGCGCTGCTCGCTTGCCGCCCCGCCGCGCCCGCCGCGCCGCCCGACACCTCGGCCGCCGCCAAGCAGGCCATTGACGCCGCGAACGCCACCTGGCCCCGCCTCACCAGCACGGGCCACGCCGACTCGATCGCGGACTTCTATACGCAAAACGCCATCGTACTCCCCCCCAACATGGCGCCCATGCGCGGCCGCGACGCGATCCGCCAGTTCTTCGGCACGTTGAACACGGTGTCGCCCACCCTGACCCTGCACGCCGACTCGGTCTGGGGCAGCGGATCCATGGCCGTGGAACAGGGACGCTGGCGCTTCGAGTGGCCCGCGGCCGCCAAACGGCCCCCCGGCGCTCCCGCCGTGGACTCGGGCAAGTACCTGGTGCGCTGGGTGAACGAGAACGGCCGCTGGCTCATGGCCCAGGACATCTGGAACTCGGACCTCGCCCTGCCGATGGCGCCCCCGCGCGCCGCGCGGTAGTATCGAGGGACCACTCCCACTCCCAGGAGGCGGGTCCATGGCGACCGTGCGGGATATGCTCGCCAAGAAGGGCAGCGACGTGATCACGATCGCGCCGAGCGAAACGGTGCTGCGCGCGGCGGAGCTCATGAACGAGCGGGGGATCGGCGGGCTGGTGGTGGCGGAGCGCGGCCGCCCCGTGGGCATCTTTACCGAGCGCGACATCCTGCGCCGGGTGGTGGCGCAGCAGCGCGATCCCACGACCACCCGCGTCGCCGACGCGATGACGAGTCCCGTGATCGCGTGCGCCCCCGAGACGACCGTCGAGGAGTGTGCCGCGATGATGACCGCCAAGCGCATCCGCCACCTCCCGGTCGTGAACGAGCAGCGGCTCGCGGGGGTGATCACGATCGGCGACGTGCTCGCCTTCCAGGTGAGCGAGCAGCAGGCGACGATCGAGTACATGCACCACTTCATGTTCGATCTGCGGTAGCGGGATCCGGAGCTCAGCTCATGACATCGTTGCCCCGGGGGTCGCGAGTGCGGCTTGAGCCGCGCATATCGAGCCGTGAAACGTAGCCCGCTCCATCCCAACGACTTACCAGGCCACGAACGAAACGCTGTTGTACCGCCCACCAGTCGCGTTGCATATTGGTCCCCCCTTATGGCGACCGGCGCGAAAGAGGTCTGGGTCTTCCAGATCGTGCACCAGGACACGGGCAAGCCCGCCCAGGGCGTGCCCGTGACGGTGCTGGACGCCTCCGGCAACGCCGCGGGCTACTGGGTGAGCGACGCCGACGGCACCGTCGCGATCCCGCGGCGTGATACTCCCCGGCTGCGGCTGCGGGTCGGCCTGCGCAACGAAGAGCCGATCGAGCTGGCCACGGCGACGCTGGGCGAGGGCCCGACGCCACTCGCCGCACCCACCCAGCTCCCGCCCGCGGCCGCCGCCGGCGGCGAGCGTCAGGCGCTCCCCGCTACGCCCCCGCCGCCCACGCCCGCGGAGCAGACTGAGGTGCCGGGCCACGTCCTCTACTTCCAGCGGCTCGCGATGTTCGCCGAGCGGGCACCGGCACCTCCTGGACCGCGCGACGCCGTCGCCGACTTCTTCACTCCGCCCGCCGACGGCCCTGCGGCGATGCGCTACGGGGTGCTGATCGAGGTGGAGGAATACTGGCAATCGCTCGGCGTGCTGTGGGGCGAGCTGCTCTACAGCATATCGCTGACGCCGGGAGACGAAGCGAAGCTCGCGGTACTCGACGGTCGCTGGCGGCGCGAGGCGGAGGGCCGCGAGCGCCCGCTCCAGATTCTCGCGCGCATGGTCGGCACGTCGATGCTGGGCGATCTCGTGACCGCGCTGCGACCCGAGCTGCAGCTCGATCCGCTCACTCTCGCGGAGCCGAACCTCGAAGCCGCCGTGTTCGATACGGTCCAGATGATCCGCGACCGCACAGAGCGCATGAGCCAGGCGCTGCGGCGCCGGCCGCTCGGCGTCGTGGACGCCCACGCGGACACCCCCCCTGGCGGCGCGATCCGCACCGTCCGCAATACCACGCGCGACCGCCTCGTCACGTTCCACTTCTTCGAGCCGCTCGAGCGCTTCAAGGTGATGGTGCGGAGCCCGCGCGTGCGGCCCGTGATCTTCGTGCCGTTCCGCCTTCCCAACGTCGCGACGCCGGACGTGGTGCGGCGCTTCGGCTACATCTTCCGCCGCACGCTGCTCGACCGCGGGCTGCTGCCCGACCTGGACCGGCTGCTGGGCGGCGACGAGCCGCGCGGCGGCGCCTCCACCGCCCGGCTGCTCGAGCACGTCGAGTCGAACCTGTTGTACTACTCGACCGCGATCATCGCCGTCGGCGACGCCGCCGGGCGCCATGCCGCGCTCGCCAAGCTGCGCGACCCGATGAACCGGCCGCTCACCGACGTGATCGAGAACGCCGTCGTGGGGCGGATGGGCGCCGCGATCGCGTTGCCGCTGCGCTCGTCGGCCCAGCTGCCGCCCGAGTGGCGCGAGCCGCTCGCGGCCTACCAGGCTCGGCCGCTACGGGCGGGCGACGGCTTCGTCGTGACGATCCCGCATCCGGGCGTGTGGGTCAGTGCCCAGGCGCACGAGGCGATGCAGCGCCAGGCCGAGTCGCACGAAGCCGCGGGCTAGAGCGCCCGCTCTGCTCCCGCCAGTTGCGTATCGCCCGCGCGTGCTTCGCGTAATGACCGTAGGTATCGAGCCGCAGGCGACGGCGAAAGCGCGTTTCGCCGCTGACTTGGTCACCGGGTGCGCTCTCGATGAAGGCGATTAACCGGCGGTGGACCTCGTCCCGCTGGCCCAGTACCTCGGCGAGCGACAAGTCCTTCTTCTGCGCCGTCATCCTGGCGTTGAAGGCGTCGATGCCGCCATACGTCACGGAATACCGCGGTGGCCTCCCGCCGGCGAGGATGAGCGGCAGGTGCGTGAGCGCCTCCTCTTCCCACCACGTGACGTGCGCGATGACGTCTCTGACTGACCAGGCGCCTGCGACGCCAGGCTCCAATAGCTCCGCGTCCGAGAGGCCGGCGTAGGACTCCTTCAGCGCCTCCCACGCCTCTTCGAGCCGTTTGAGCAGTTGCCTCCTATCCACGGACCCACCTCACATCGCGTGATGAAAGATCGCGTCAACGCAGCCGCTGTCGCTATCCGGTTTTGACGCGCAAACCGCGGGGGTGTAGCGTTGTCGGCCCCCCCTTCCGGAGCGAATGGTGGCACAGCCGCGGCAGGCGACGTGGTACCGGTGGGACGATCTTCCCAAGGAAGCGGTCAACCCTTCGCTCTCGCGCCGCCTGATCACCGGCGATCGCGTGATGCTCGCCCACGTCTACTTGAAGAAGGGCTGCATCGTGCCGAAGCACGCCCACGAGAACGAGCAGTTCACCTACATCCTCGATGGGGCGCTCAGGTTCCTGCTAGGAGAGGACGGCCGGCAGGAGGTCGTGGTGCGGGCGGGAGAGGTGCTGCACGTCCCCTCGAACGTGCCGCACGAGGCGCACGCGCTCGAGGACACGCTCGACGTCGACGTGTTCTCCCCGCCGCGCGAGGACTGGCTCAACAAGACCGACAACTATCTGCGACAGAGGTAGGGGCTCGGCGGAGCACTGTTCGTGGCGCGGCTCAAGCCGCGGCTCGGCACTGCCGCTGAAGCGGCGTCAGTTCACTGACAGGGCCGAGCCGCGAGTTTACTCGCGCGGTTCAGCGTGCGCGGCCGATGGCCCGGAGAAATTCCCGGTCCCACGCCGCGGAAATGCCCTCGCGCGGCGAATACGGCCCGGGCTCGTAGGCGCGGGAGCCGATGCCGGCCTGGGCCAGCTCGCAGATGTGCCAGTCCTGGCGGTTCGTCTCGTCCCAGAAACGCACCGCGTCGTCGGGGTCGAAGCCGGGTTGCTCGAACGACTCGGGATTGAACAGCCACTCGCACGTGATGGCGGTGCGCCGCGGCCCGTCCGGCCACAGCGTGTGGAACATCACGTAGTCGGGGTGCAGCGACAGCAGCATGTTGGGGAAGATCGAGTAGAAGTAGACCCGGTTCAGATCCTCCACCGGCAGCGCGCCCACGGGGGTGCCGCAGGCGCGGCCGCTCATGGTCAGGCTGCCGCCTTCCTTCGTGATGACCATGTAGCCGCCGAGGTAGGGGCCCTCCGCCAGGTCGTTCGCCCCGCTCGTGTACGGTGTGAGCTTGGCGAGCCCCGGATGGATCACCGGGCAATGCAGACACTCGGAGAAGTTCTGGAACAAGAGCTTCCAGTTGGCCTGTACGTCGTATTCGATGCGTCGCGCCGAGCGCACCGTCGCCAGATTGAAGCGGCTGAACCGTTCGAGCACGGGTGCGAAGGCCCGCTCGAACGGCTCCGGCTCGCGGGCGAGGTTCAGGAACAGGAACCCTTCCCACGTGGCGACGGCCACGGCGTGGAGCGGGTAGTCGCGCTTGTCGAAGCCCTGTACGTCGCCCATGTGCGGCGCGCCGATCAGGGTGCCGTCGAGCGTGTAGGTCCAGGCGTGATAGGGGCACTGGATCGTCTCGGAGAAACGCCCCCGCGCCTCCTCGCACAACCGGGTGCCGCGGTGGCGGCAGACGTTGTAGAACGCCCGCACCGCGCCGTCCTGTCCCCGCACCACGATGAGGCTCTCGCCCGCGACGGTCCGCACCACGAAGTCGCCCGGGTCTGCGAGCTCGGCGGCGCGGCCGGCGCACAGCCAGCGCCGGCAGAAGATGCGCTCCATCTCCTCGCCGTAGATCTCGGGCGCGGTGTAGTACTCGCGCAACAGGGTGCGCTGTCCCTGCCGGTAAGCTTCCGTGGGTTTGACGAAGCTGGTCATCGCGCCTGCCTCTCGCTGAGCGAGGATACACTGGCGAGCCCGTGTCCCGCAACTATGTTGCACGTGCGTCGCTCCGCCTAGGTACTTGGGCTGGCGGAGCACATCACGAAGGAGGTCGTCATGACCACACGTGCTATCCTCGTCCCGGTTGCCGCCGCGTTGGTGCTCGTGGCCTGTCGCGAGCCCGCGTCGCCCGCGTCCTCCAGTTCACCGTCTACCCGGCCGGCGTTTGCCGTCGGTGGCGGGCAGTCCGGCCTGAGCCTCCATCCCGGCGGGCTCGGCGAGCAGTCCTTCGCAAAGTGGGAGTCGCACGAGGGGGAGCCGGACGCAAAGGGGAATGCCGACCAGGCGCTCTACTTCCAGAAGATGGTGGCCACGCCGGTCTTCGCCGCCGGTTTCGCGGTAATCGACGGGCTGCAGGGTCAGCCGGCGACGGCGTTGACCGCGCTGTCCTGGGACCACCGGGCAGACGGATGGTGCGGGGCGGGGGCTCCCCGCTGGAACGTCGGCGTCACGGATGCCAGCGGCGACCATACGGTCTTCCTGGGTTGCAACGCAGCCACGCACTCTCCGAGTGGCACTGACGGCTGGACGAGCGATTCGTATTCCAGCGCAGATATCGCGGCGGCCCTCACGGCGGCCGGTGTCGATCCCGAGACCGCCACGATCTCGAGCCTCGCGATCCTGTTCGACGAGGGGACGGACGTGGGCCCCGGGTTCGTGTTTCTCGACAACATCACGGTGAACACCATGGTGTGGACCTCGCCGTCGGGCAACTCGAACTGACTTCCCGCTCTCTCTGCGACAACGGCCCGCTCAGCGCGGGCCGTTGTACTTTCCCGTCCCGAACGCCACGCCCCGCCGCTCCGGCCCCAACACCGCCACGACCGCGCCGAGCACGAACACGGTCGCAGCGACCAGCGCCATCGCCCAGGCGTAATTCAGGTGCTCGGCAACGCGAGCCTCGGCGTAGCCGATATAGCCCGCCAAGAACACGCCGCATTGGTACGCGAAGCCCGGGAGAAACCCGCGCACCGAGTCGGGGGATAGCTCGGTGATGTGCGCCGGGATCACGCCCCAGGCGCCCTGCACGAAGAATTGCATCACGAAGGCGCCGGTCACCAGGAGTGGCAGCGACGGCGCGAACGCCCAGATCGGAATGACGGCGACGGCGCCGCTCAGCGCCAGCGCGATCGTGCGGCGGCGGCCCAGCCGGTCGGAGTAGAGCCCGCAGATGACGCCCCCGCAGAGCGCGCCTACCATCGAGAGCGCGGTCAGCGTCGCCCGCTGGGTGGGAGTGAAGCCCCAGTCGCGCTGCAGGAACGTGGGGTACATGTCCTGCGTGCCGTGAGAGACCATGTTCATCATCCACATCAGGACGGTGATGTAGAGGAAGAGCTTGAGATTGCCCGCGATCGCGCGGCCGAGCCCGGTCCAGCTCTCGTGCCGCGTCGCGCGCCACACTTCCGATTCGTGCACGCGGGCGCGCACGAACAGCGCGAGCAACGCCGGCAGCCCGCCGATGAAGAAGAGCGGCCGCCATCCCCAGTGCGGGAACACGAAGAAGTAGCACAAGGCGGCGAGCAGGTATCCCGCGGCGTAGCCCTGCTGCAGCAACCCCGAGATGACTCCCCGCAGCCGGGGCGGCACCTTCTCCATCACGAGCGAGGCGCCCACGCCCCACTCGCCGCCCATGCCGATCCCGAACAGCGCCCGCAGCACCATGAACGACGCATAGTTCGGGGCGAGCCCGGTGAGGACCTCGACCGCGGAGTAGAACACCAGGTCGAGCATCAGCGGGAGCTTGCGCCCGTAGCGATCGGCGAGCAGGCCGAAAATGAACGCGCCCACCGGGCGGAAGGCGAGCGTCAGCCCGATCGACGCCGCGATGTCGGCGTCGGACTTGCCGAATTCCTTCGCGATCGCCGTGAGCGTCATCACGACGAGGAAAAAATCGAACGCGTCGAGCGTCCAGCCGAGGAAGCCGGCGGTTACGGCGGCTCCCTGGTCGCGGGCCGTGGGGGGCGTCGTGGTCATTGGTGTCCCGGTCGTGCGGCCTCTAGATTACCAGCGTTCCGCCCTTTTCACGACTGGGAGGCCGTCGTGCGTCGCGCCCCGCTGCCGCTCCTCGTCTTCGGCTTTGTCACAGGCCTCGCCGCCCAGAGCAGCGGTTCCCCCCCTCTCTCTCCTCCTGCTCCCGCCGTCGCCGTGCTCGACTTGCGGTTCGACGGCGAGCACGCGAACGTGCTCGAGCCCGGCGACACCGCGGTCGCGCGCGCCGCCACCAGCGCGCTGCGCGCCACGTTGGCCGCCGCTCCGGGCATCACCGTGACCGACTCCGCCCGCGTGGCCGCCGCGGTGGCGGCCGAGGAGGCGGGCGGGAACGCGTGCGACCGCGCCTGCGCGTTGCGCGTCGGCCGCGCGCTCGGCGCGCGCTGGGTGACGAAGGGCAGGCTCACGAAGACGAGCAACATCGTCTGGCTGCTCGTCGCCGAGCTGTGCGACGTGGCGACGGGCCGGCCGCTGCTCGCGGACAGTTACGAGATCAAGGGCGACGCGACGCGCATGGCGCCCGCCGGGGCGCGCGTGTTCGCGCAACGCATCGAACGAGCCATCGCGGCTCAGGAGAAGCCATGAGACACCCATCCCGCCTGCCGCTTCCCGCGTTGCTGCTCGCGGCGCTCGCGTTGCCCGCGCCCGCGCAGGAGACCGCGTCCGACACGCTGCTCACGGTGAACCATTACCTCGACTGGGAGCAGGTGCAGGACCCCCAGATCTCCCCGGACGGGTCGCAGATCATCTACACGCGCCGCTGGGTGAACAAGATCGACGACAAGTGGGAGTCGGCCCTCTGGATCATGAACGCCGACGGCTCGCACCATCGCTTCCTCCTCAAGGGCTCGGACGCCCGCTGGTCCCCCGACGGCACCCGCATCCTCTATCTCGCCGACGGCGAGCCCAAGGGGACGCAGCTGTTCGTGCGCTGGATGGACGCCGAGGGCGCCTCGTCCCAGGTGACGCGTGTGAGCGAGACGCCGACGGATCCGAAGTGGGCGCCGGGCGGCAAATCGATCGCGTTCGTGATGCTCGTGCCCGACTCGAGTCTCTGGACTATCTCGCTGCCCAAGCCGCCCGAGGGCGCGAAGTGGACGGCCGCGCCGCGCGTGGTGGACGACCTGCATTACCGCCAGGACCGCGTGGGCTATATGGAGCAGGGCTTCACGCATCTCTTCCTCGTCCCGGCGGACGGCGGCACGGCGCGCCAGCTCACGACGGGGCACTGGAACGTGGGCGCGCGGTTCGACGGCTTGGTGTTCGGTGCGGGGTACGATTGGACTCCCGACGGGCGGACCATCGTGTTCGACGGTCTGCGGGACTCGACCTGGGACGGGCAGTATCGGGTGTCGCGCCTGTACACGCTCGACGTCGCGAGCGGCGCGATTCGGCAGCTCGTGTCCCGGCCGGGCTACTGGGCGGACCCCGCGGTGTCGCCGGACGGCCGGAGCGTGGTGTTCACGGGATACGATTCGACGGAGCATACCCACCGCACGTCGGACCTGTTCGTCGCCGGGATCGACGGGTCGGGGATGCGCGACGTCTCCCACGGCTTCGATCGCGACCCGGGCGACCTGTTCTGGGCGCCCGACGGCAAGGGCGTCTACTTCACCGCGGGGGACCGCGGGTCGATCAACGTCCACTTTGCGGATCTCTCGGGCGCGGTGCGCGACGCGACCCAGGGCGTTCAGGTCGTCTCGGTGACGGCGGTCGCGCGGACCGGAATGGCCGTCGGCGTGCGCAGCGATCCGCAGCATCCCGCGGACGTGGTCCGCTTCGACCTGCGGCGCCCCTCCACCCAACCGCTCGCCCGCGTCACGGCCGTGAACGACGACGTGCTCCAGAACAAGCAGCTCGCGACCGTCGAGGAGGTCTGGTACCCCTCGACGGGCGGAGCCCGGATTCAGGGCTGGATCGTGAAGCCGCCCGGGTTCGCACCCGCCAAGAAATACCCGCTCATTCTCGAGATCCACGGCGGGCCGTTCGCGATGTACAACGTGGGGTTCAGTTACATGTTCCAGAACTTCGCTGCCAACGGCTACGTCGTGCTGTACGTGAACCCGCGCGGCAGCACCGGCTACGGCGACGCGTTCTCGAGCGCGATCGATCACGACTACCCCGGACCCGACTACGGCGACCTGATGGCCGGGGTGGACGCAGTGATCGCGCGCGGCTTCGTGGACACGACGCACATGTACGTGTCGGGATGCTCGGGGGGCGGTGTGCTGTCGAGCTGGGTGATCGGGCACACCCACCGCTTCGCCGCGGCGGCCGTGCGCTGCCCGGTGATCGACTGGATCAGCATGGCGGGACAGACGGACATCCCGTTCTTCACCTTCAGCTTCTTCCATCAGCCGTTCTGGGACAAGCCGGACGAGTGGCTTGCGCACTCGTCGCTCATGTACGCGGGGCACGTCACCACTCCGACCTTGCTGATGACGGGAGAGCTCGACCGGCGAACCCCGATTCCGCAGACCGAGGAGTACTTCGCGGCGCTCAAGATGCGCCACGTGCCGACCGTGATGGTGCGCTTCAACGGCGAGTACCACGGCACCGGGTCCAAGCCGTCCAACTTCATGCGCACCCAGCTGTACATGATGAGCTGGTTCCAAAAGCACAGGTTGGGAGGGGAGCCGGCGGCGAGCAGTCAAGGGGCGAGCCGCTAGCGGCCGGCTCAGCCCCGGGAGCGCGCCAGCTCTCCCGCGATCAACCGGGCCGTGAGCCGCGCGTCGCGCTGGATGTTGTAGAGCCCGCCCGTGGCGTCGTAGTTGTGACCGACGAAGTACAACGCGGGCTGGTCGAGGCTCACGACCCGGTCCCGCCGCCGCGCGAAGCCCTTCGCGTCGACCTGGACGAGCGCGCCGAGCGGCTCCAGCGCGGCGCCGAACCCGGTCGCGAGAATGATGTGGTCAAACCGGTCCGCCGTGCCGTCGCTGAAGCGCGCGCCGTCCGCCGTCAGCTCGGCGACTGCACCACGCACGGCGATCAGCCCCTCCGCGATCGCGTCCACCAGATGGAAGCCGATGACGGGGATGGCGTCGAGCGGGCTGTGCGCCGGCCGCGGCAGCACCGGCTTGCCACGCTTGAGCTCGCTCAGGAGGCGCACCAGGCCGACCGCTGCTTCCTGCGCGGTGCGCGGCAGCTTGCGGACCCAGTAGGCGACGTACTGGATCGGGAGCCCGGCGAGCGTGAGCGGCACGACGTTGGCGCCCGAGCGGACGGCGATGGTCACTCGGCCGCCGGCGCGCGCGATCTCGCTCGCGATCTCGGCCCCCGAGTTGCCGACGCCCACGACCAGGACCCGGTGCCCCACGTACGGGCCGGGGCGCTTGTACACCACGCTGTGGACGACGCGGCCGTCGAAGCGCTCCTGCCCCGGGAAGCGCGGAATTCTGGGATTGGCGACGATCCCGGTCGCGACGATGAGCGCCCGGGCTGCCAGCGTGCCGCGGTTGGTTTGGACGGTCCAGGTGCCGTCGCTCCGCGTGATCCGCTCGGCGGCGCAGCCCGTCTCGATCGGCAGCCCGAAGACCTGCGCGTAGTGCCGCAGGTAGTCCCAGAACTCGCGTCGCGGCACGAACAGCGGAGCCGTGCGGGGAAACTTGAGCCCCGGCAGGTTCGACATGTGCTTGCCCGTATGCAGCGTGAGGCTGTCGTACAAGTGTGCCCACGTGTAGCCCACGGTGTCGCCGCGCTCGAGCACCCGGTGGGGGACGCCGCGCTCCCGGAGCTGTTGCGAGGCGGCGAGGCCCGCCGGCCCGGCTCCCACGACGATGACCGGCGTCCGCTCAGGCATCGGCTCGCACGGCTTCCGCGACGCGATCCGCGAGCGCCATGATCGTGAGGTAGGGATTGATCTCGAGCGAATCGGGGAAGAGGCTCGCGTCGGCGACGCGGAGCCACGGGACGCCGTGTACGCGGCCCCAGGCGTCGGTGACGGAGTCGGCCGCGCTCCGCCCCATGGCGCAGCCGCCCATGAGATGCGCGGCCGACAGCGCCATGGTCCCCGGTCGGAAGTGTCGCGCCGTGATGCGCTGCTCGATCCGGCCGGCCTCGGCGGCGTCGATCAACGGCGGCTCCGCCGGAGCGTGCACGCGACGCGCGCCGGCGGCGAACAGGATGCGCGCCGCCGCGCGGGTGCCGCGCACCAGGCCGTCGATCGTGTCCGGCATGAGCCGATAATGCACCACGGGCCGCCCCGCGCCGTCCACGGTGATGCCGTTCTCTCCCGTCGCGCGATCGCAGGCCAGCAGCAGGATCATTTGCAGCCGCGGGAACGCCTGCATGATGGCGCTGTGGGACGCGCCGAAGCCCGTGAGGCTCTTCGCCGTCACGAACGGGAAATACATGCACGTCTCGAGCACGAACCGCTCTTCGGCCGCGCGGTCCACGAAATAGCTCTTGGGGTGGCCGACGTCGTTGGTGATGACGCGCGGGTGCTCGCCCACCAGGATGAGGGCGGGATGACACGTGAAGTCCCGGCCGAGGCGCGGCAGGCGCGCCGCGAGGCCCGAGCGGAGCAGCAGCGCCGGCGTGCCGATCGCGCCCGCCGCGCACACGACCAGCCCGGCGCGCACGCGATGCTCGCCCGGCGGCCACTCCGGCGGCGCGCCCTTCGCTCCGGCCGGCTTCGCCACGACGCGCACGTCGAGCGTTTGGTCGGCGCCGATCCGCAGTACTTCCGCGCGGGTCACGACCTCCACACCCGCCCGCTCGGCGCGCGGCAGCTGCACGCGGTTCGTGCCCTGCTTCGCCTGATTGGGACAGCCGAGATTGCAAAGGCTCGAGCCGCGACAGCCTTTCACGTTGACTGGGAACTGCTCGACCGCGTAGCCGGCCGCCCGGCCCCCCACGACGAACAGCCGGTTGTTGTCGTTGATCAGGGACTCCTCGAGCAGGTGCACGCTGTTCTGCTCGGCATACTTCGCTGAGCGTCGGACCAGATCCGCGTGGTCGAGCCCCGGCACGCCCCAGCCGCGGATCACCCGCTCGGGCGCCGTGAGCGACGTGCCGGTGTACACGACGGTCGAGCCGCCGTACGCCGACGCGAACGCCAGCGTCATGGAGCCGTCGCTCGTGAGGAAGCCGCCGCCCTCCTCGTACAGGGCTTCGGCCATCTCGAGCTCGACGCCGGTGAACTCGTGATCCGCGAAGCGCGGTCCCTTCTCGAGCACGAGGATGCTTTGCCCGTTGCGCACGAGCGGGGCGAGTTCTTGCGCCACGGTGCCCCCGCCGGCGCCCGAGCCGATGATCACGACGTCGTAGCGGCGCTCGACGGTCCCGCTCACCGGCGCGCCTCCCAGCCGCGCGGGTCCGCCCGGTAGCCGATCGCCGCCGCGGCGGCCGGCCGCCCGTAGTAGCCCATGAGTACGAGCGTGCGTATGCCCCAGAAGCCGCGGCGGATGAGGAGCGAGGGAGCGCGTTGCAGCAACGAGAGGAAGCGCGCTCGGCGCGCGACGTCGAGCGTCCGGAGGCGGCGGCCGTAGCGCAACAGCGGCAGCCAGTCGAGCAGCGTGAGGAACAGCGCCACCTGCCGCCGGGTGCGCGCCGGGCGGGCGGCCAGAGCCCGTGCCACGATCGCCTCGAACGCCGCCCATTCGGCCGCGCCGAGCTGCGACGCTTCGGGCACGACGCTGGTGGCGACGGCGCGCCAGATCGGCCGGGAGCGATCCAGCGCGGGTGATGCGGCGACCATGCGCGGAACCTACGGGCCGGTGGTCAAGCGGGCAACAATTCCAGAGTCGCTAGTGCGCGCGCTCTCTCGCGAGCAGAGCCTGCTTGCGCTCGATGCCCCAGCGATAGCCGCCGAGCGCGCCGTCGGCTCGGACGACCCGGTGGCAGGGGATCACCAGCGCCGCCGGGTTGGTCGCGCAGGCGCGCGCCACCGCCCGCGTGGCGCGCGGCCGGCCGATCGCCCGGGCGACCTCCGAGTACGAGCGGGTGCGGCCGTAGGGGATCTTGCGGAGCGCTTCCCACACGCGCTGCTGGAACGCGGTCGCGCGGATGTCGAGGGGCAGGTCGAGCTGCTGCGCGCGGCCGTCCAGGTATCGCAGGACGTGCTCCACCCACCCGCCGAGCGCGCTGTCCGCTCCGCCGCGACGCAGCTCGGCGGCGGGGAACTCCGCTCGCAAGCCCGCCTCGAGCGTCGTGACCCCGCTTCCCAGGGCGATGCGGCAGATGCCGCGCTCGGTCGCCGCGACGAGCAGCTGACCGAGCGGGCAGGGCACGACCGTATAGGCGAGGGGCACGCCGGGTGCGCCGCGCCGGTAGGTCGCGGGCGTCATGCCGAGCCGCAGGTGGGACCGCTCATACACGCGACTGGGCGAACTGTAGCCCGCGTCGTACAACGCTGGACTCACGCGGCGCCCCGCCCGCAGCCCCGCCTTGAAGCGGTCGATGCGGCGGGCGTCGTGATACTGGCGCGGGCTGATGCCCAGCACGCCGCGGAACGCGCGCAGCAGCCGGTGCGGAGTCGTGCGCATGCGGGCAGCGAGCGTCGCGAGACGCGCGGGCTCGTCGGGGTGCGCGTCGATGAGCCGGCAGACCTCGCGTACCAGCGGGACGCGCGGGTCGGGCCTCCCCCCCGGCTCCGCCGGGTGGCAGCGGCGGCACGGCCGGAAGCCCGCGGCCTCCGCCGCCTGCGGCACAGGGAAAAATGCGACTTGGTCGCGCCCCGGGCGCCGGCTGGGGCACGAGGGGCGGCAGTAGATCCCGGTCGAGCGCACGGCGTACACGAACGCGCCGTCGTAGCGGCGGTCGCGCGCCAGCACGATGCACCAGCGACGCTCGGCGGTGAGGTCGGAAACGACGGCGGCACGGGTCACGCCGAAAACATAGCGTGCCACCGTGCCGCTTTCTATCCGGTTCTGACGACCAAATCCGAGATGGGAGTCGGTCGGAGCCCCGCGAAGCGACTGCGTCGTTTTGTCGCGGAGCGGGGCTCCGGCCGACGACCGATTACATCCAGGGCTCGTCCGCCGAGGGCCCGTAGATCGAGGGCACCTTGGCGTCCGCCATCCGCAGGTAGACCGACATCTGCCCGCGGTGATGGACCTGGTCCATCAACATGAACCACAAGACGTCCAGCTTCCGCACGTCCCCCATCTGCTGCGGCGCGACGAAGAACTTCACCGTCTTGTTGAGCTCGGCCTCGGGCGTCCGCCTGACCCGCTCGATGAAGGCTTGGTGTGCCTGCTCGTACGTCGTGATGACGTCCTGCAGCGTTGCGGGCGGGGCGGGCAGCTTCCCGAAGTCGATCGCGCCGTCGAGTGCCTGCTCGCCCGCCTTCTCCTCGACCACGAACGCCCACGCGAGATCCTTCGCGCTGCGACACTTGGCTTGCGGTTTCATGTCCGCTTTGGCAGGCGGAAACGCCTTGAGCACCTTCATGGTGGTCGGGAATTCCCGTTCCACCGCGCCCAGGAACTGCTCCTTCTCGGTCATGGTCTCCTCCTCTCACCTCGTAATCAACGCAGTTGGACGACGCGCGCCAGCTTGTCGAAGCAGGCGGTCCAGCCCGCTTCGTGCTTCCGGCTTGCCTCGTCGTTCGGGAACAATTCGTGTGTGAGCACGAGCTCCGTGCTCGCGCCGCGGTCCAGGAACTCCACGGTCACGAGGGTCTCGCCCGACTCCGGCTCGTCCTCCCAGCGCCACGTGTACACCAGCTTCTTCGGCGGGTCCACCAGGCGGTACACACCGACGAGGCGGTGCGTGACGGCGCCGTCCGGCGCCTGCATGTGGATGCGGTACCGGCCGCCCGGGCGCAGGTCGACCTCGGCGACCGGCGTGGTCATGTCGCCTGGCGCCTTCCACTGCTTCATCTCTTCCGGGACCGTCCACGCCCGGAAGACCCGCTCCCGCGGCGCCGCGAAGGTGCGGCGGAGCCGGAGGGTGACGGGGGTGACGGTGGACGGCCGGTCTCGGGTGGCCATGGCGCTGTCTCCGGGCGTTCGGGTTGGGCGAGGTAGGCGGCGAGCGCGTCGAACTGCGCCTCCCAGTAGCGGCGGTACCGCTCGATCCAGCGGGCCGCCTCTCTCATGGGGCGGGCGACCAGCCGGCAGCGGCGCACCCGGCCATGCTTGGCGTGAGCCACGAGGCCCGCGCGCTCGAGCACGCGCAGGTGCTTGTGAACGCCGGGGAGCGAGATGGCGAAGGGGCGCGCCAGCTCGGAGACCGACGCCTCGCGCCCCGCGAGGCGGGCGAGGATCGCGCGCCGCGTGGGGTCGGCGAGCGCGGCGAAGGTGGCATCGAGCGCGTTCCCTTCATACTTAACCATGTGGTTAAGTGTAGGCCGCCCCACCCGGCGTGTCAAGCAGGTAGTGTTTCTCGCATCCCCCTTGGAGAACGGAGCAGGCATGCCCCGCCAGAACATCTCGAGCGGCGCACCGTGGGAGCCGCTGGTGGGCTACTCCCGCGCGGTGCGCATCGGAACGAGCGTCCATGTCGCCGGCACGACGGCGACGGGGCCCGACGGCACGATCGTGGGCACCGGTGACGCGTACGTCCAGGCGGTCCAGGCGCTGCGCAACATCGAGCGCGCCCTGACGCAGGCGGGCGCTTCGCTCCGGGACGTCGTGCGTACGCGCATGTACGTGACGAACATCGCCGACTGGGAGCGCGTCGGCCGCGCCCACGGCGAGTTCTTCCGCGACATCCGCCCCGTCACGAGTCTCGTGGCCGTGACCGCGCTGGTCGCGCCCGAGATGCTCGTTGAGATCGAGGCGGATGCCGTCATCGGCGATTGAGCGACGCCTGACCCAAGGTGTGACCCTTGACACGTTGCAGGGAGCGTCGTAAATGAGCTGACACCCTTGGAAAGGAGTCGGCGATGACGCGTTGCCCGAGTTTGACGGCGCGACTTCCGGCGTCACTCCTGGTCGCGGCGTTGGCGTGCGGCGGGCTGTGGAGCGCGGTGCAGGCGCAGGGCGAGGCCGCCCCGCGCGCCCACGTCACGAAGAATGGCGTGGATGTCGACCTGCGCTCGCTTGGCCGCCAGGTCGCGGATGCCCTGGCCGAGAGCGGGACGTTGGTCGGGTTCGACGAGGTGAGCCCCGACCCGGGTGAGACGGTCGTCCCGCAAGTCCAGCTGCGCGGTGTCAACGCCCAGGGCAATGACGGGAGCCTGGACAACCAGCAGGTGTTCCCTGGGTTCCGGTCCTTCCTGGAATTCACGCAGAGTGAGACCTCCCTCGCCGCCTCGGGCCGCCGGATGGTGATGGGTTACAACAGTTCGGCAAACCAGCCGCTGCGGCAGTTGCCCTCCGGCGGACTCGTTTTCCTGCGGCGCTTCCTCTCGGGGTTCTCGGCGTCGGACGACGGCGGGCTGACGTGGACCAGCGGCTTCGTGCCGCCCGTGCCCGGCAGCATCGCCACGTTCGGCGACCCGGTGGTCGCCGTGGACCGTCACGGCACGTTTTACTACGCGGGTCTCGGCGCGGATGCGAGCACGCGTACCACCATTCAGGTAAATCGCTCCACCGACGGCGGCCGCACCTGGAGCGACGCCGTGGTCGTCCAGCAGGACAACGGCGGGGACAAGGACTGGATGGCGGTAGGACCCGATCCCGGGAGCAAGAACCGCGACAACGTTTATGTCACCTGGACGAGCTTCCAGTCGACCGGCCAGCAACTGCGCTTCGGGCGCTCCACCGATGGCGGCGCGACCTGGGTGACGAAGACCATCTTCGCCCCGTCAGCGGATCCGAATCCGGCGCATCCGCAGAACTCGCTCCAGTTCACCAACCCGGTGGTGGATCCCATTACCGGCCGGCTGTACATCCCGTTCGCGCGCTTCAGCAATTCGGACCAGGACTTCCTCCAGGTGCTCGCGTCCGACGATGCCGGCGAGTCGTTCCACTTCCTGACCTTCAACGACCCGAGCGCGCCCGATCCGACGCTGCTCACGGTGACCCAGGCGGGCGAGCTCGTTGATTGCCGCAGTGGGGGAGTGCGCCTGGCGATCCACGCGGGGCCCTCCACCCCTGGGCGTTTTGGCCTGCGGAGCTTCGTCCAGGCCACCCGTCTGACCATCCAGCCCGCCTTCGCGGCGCGCAACGGCGTGCTCTACCTCGCCTGGTCCAACTCGACGAGCCTCGTGTTTGGGGATCCGAACTCGGGCTCCAACATCCGCTTCGTCCGGTCCGAGGATGGCGGGACCAGCTGGACCGCTCCGGTGCAGGTGAACCCCACGGTGGCCGGGGACGCCCACCACGTGCTGCCGTCGCTGGCGATCGACGTGGACCCGAACGACGTGCACGTCACCTATTACACGCAGCATGCGGACGGGACGGTGGACCTCGACATGGCCAACTCGCACGACCGGGGCGCGACGTTCCCGGGCGGCCGGACCGTCCGGGTCACGGGCACCGCCAGCCCGCTCCCGCCGACCAACAACCGCCTGACGGTCACGACCACGACCAACTACGATCGCACGATCGTGGCCTGCTATGCCCTGGGAGAGTATCAAAGCGTCACCACCGCCAACGGCTCGGTGTACGCCGCGTGGGGTGACACCCGCAACGTGGTGACGCACCCCATCAACGTGTTCGATCCGCTGTCGGGGGTCACCCACGCTCAGACGGACGTCTTCTTCCAGAAGGTGAAAGCGCAGTAGGGCGTGTTGCGCTACGAACAGGGAACGAGGTGAGGGGTCGTCCCCAGGCTCAACACGAACGGTCCTTGGGAGGCGCCCGTGGCGGTGAGCGTCATGGTCAGGGTGAGCTGCCTGCCACTCACCACGCCGCCGTAACGCGCCGCCTCGCCAGTATCGCCTGGTGCCACCGGCCCCCCAGGCTGCGTGACATACTCGCCGGCCACGTCGAAGCGTCCTTGGGCGTCGAGTTGCACCGGCACGGTGATGCTGCCGCGGCCGCAGTCAAATTGGAGCGTGGCCCC
>WNEY01001134.1_pt1 | contig 18368 bp, 13 predicted proteins | sample 5400531 | NCBI WGS metagenome assembly WNEY01 (sample SAMN13153338, study PRJNA577476) | soil metagenome | isolation source: 200 cm saprolite under Douglas fir tree site 1 | place: USA:California | collected 2015-04-18
CCAGCTCAAGGTCTACCACAAGCTCCTGTCCAATCCCGGCATGCGCTACGAGGACCTCGGCCCGGACTACTACGACAACCCGGCCCGCGTCCGGCGGCAGGTCAACGCCCTGGAAAAACGCGCCCGCGAGCTGGGATACACCCTGGTCCCGGACCTGACCGGCTGCCCGGAGGCCGCCTGACCGCCAGCCCCCGCAAACCCTGACCAGCCGACGACGGCGAAGGACCGTCCACACCCACCAACCCACGAAGCCGACGGCACAAACCGCCGCCGGCTGCTGCCGCCTGCCCGGCTGAGGTCTTATTTTCGGGTTAGCTACGCTTGGTTTGTCGCCGCTTTTCGGCCAGACCATCGCTCTCGGCGGGGTCTTGTCCGAATACCGATCGCACTCGGTCAACAACGGATCCAGGGGAACTGACTGCGGGCGTGCTAACGATATCCTGACCCGCTCGGTACTGGTGTTCAGCAAAGTAGCGGACGAGCTGGCCGCGCGAGGATTTCAAGCCGACCCTGCGCATTGGGCCGAGGTAAACCCGACGCTGCTTGAGCAGCGCGAAATCCTGGCCCGCTGCGATGACGATTCCTGCCATCACGGACCGCCCATTTTGACCGCGTGAAGCTCGCGCAGGAGGGACGCGGCCTGCCGGTAGTGCGAACTGGCTGGTGCGTCCCGGCCGAGAATCCGGACGGCGCGCCGCCCCGCGGCCCTGGCCTGGTCGCCGTCGCCAGTTTCGGCGTAGACACGAGCGAGGAGCCCGAAGATGCGACCGCGACTCTGACTCTGCTCGCTCGCGGCGCCGGCCCGGCGGGCGTCGAAGGCCAGCGCGCATTCCAGGCAGACGCGAGCCTTGTCAAGCTCGCCGAGCAGGAGCAGGGCGTGCCCGGCGTCGGTGCGACTGCGGATCGCGGCTTGCGACGTCACTCCGGCCAGCCGATCCCAGGTGATCCTGGTCAGGTTCGCCTCGACCAGGGCCTGGCGAGCCAGATCCCGCCGGGCGGCGAGGCCAGGCTCCGCATCGGCCAGCGCGAGCAGCAGGCTGGCCCACTGGTCGCGGGCCTGCAGCGCGGCCGGGTGAGCGGGCCCGTAGCGGACGGTCAGGCGAGTCGTTTCCCTCGCCGTCAGAGCGGTCGCCTCGGCCAGGTCGGTGCCGGCTGACCTGGTCTGGTAAGCCAAGGCAAGGCTCATCCTGGCGGTGCTCGTGCCGTACGCGTCCTCGCCATCGGTGATCTCGTGCTGTTCCAGCACCTTCACAGGCCCGCGACGGTTTCGGACGATACATCGCCGCAGGTCACGTGCGCTCGAAGAGCACTTTCCGCGATGCGCCGCAGCTCGCGGCTGGCGGCGGGCACGTGCGATCTCATGAAGGCGGCCAGCCGGTCCCAGTATCGGGGCTGGTCCGCCGCTGGAAGCTCGCTGACTCGCAACGACATGGCCGAATGCACCAGCCGCAACGCCGCACCGTGGCTGACTGGCAGCCGGTTCCCGCGGTTAGCTGATCCGCAGTCAGCCGGTCCGCGACCGGACGCACCGGCAGCTGGCAACCCGGCCCGCGCCCAGTCGGCGGGATCGACCCACTTCCTCAGGGCGTTCATTGCGAAGCTCACCACCCGCTCGCGACGGCCGGGCTCGCGGGCCATCAGCACCTGCAGCGCTTCGGCTATCCCGCCGATCCAGCCCGCCGCTTCGACCTGCTCTCGCTCGCAGACTGCGCCGGGAGCGGCCGGCGCCAGATCGACGGTCATGAACTCGGCGCCTTAGCGGCCAGGGACGGGCCGGTCTCTGGCGGCCGGGCACCGGACCCGAGCGTGAGGCCGATGCGCGCCATCGCTCGCTGGACCTTCCGGGACTGAGCACCCGTCAGGACCTTTTCGTGCGGTTCGCAATGCAGGATCCGGTCGGCGAGTTCAGTCAAGGTAGCCTCGACCCGGTCGGCGAGCCGATCATCGCGCGGCGTCAGGAGCTGGCTCATCTCCTCGCAGATGCCATCCAGCGCGCCCGCCGGGGTCAGGCTGGAGTCCTGCAGGATGCTGCTGAGGATCCGGTCGGCCAGCATCGTGAGCCGTTCGCTCGCGCGCTCCCGGCTACTGGCTGGCCCGCCCGGCGCGAACCGGGCGATGACGGCTAGGTCTTCGGCGACACAGCCTGGTGCTCCGGACGGCCGGCAACCGGCGAGGGCCACGCAGTCAGTTGCCCATACCGCCAGCGTCCGGTAATAGGCACTGAGCAATTCGGTCAGGTTCATGTCGAAGGCGTCAGCGACGCTCAGACAGCCGGATCGGTACGGCCAGAACGACACCACCTTGGCCTCGGCCATGAACGCCAGGCTCGGCTTGACCGCCGGGTCCGGCCCGGCCCACCGCGCGACGGTCTGCGCGCCCTGATCGGCGCCCCACCAGTTGTAGAGAGTGGCGGGAGCCGCGCTTACCATGTGCGCGATGACAGACAGGCTCGGCGGGATGGCTTCGCTCTCCAGCGCGCCAGTCAGCGCGGAAAAACACAACTCGCGCATCTTCCAAGCGGCCGAGCACTGTTGCGTCCTGGCCAGCCGATGCCATTGGGCGGTCCGCGTGTGCATTAGTTCATCAGTCAGCGACGGCAAAGCCTTTCCCCTCACTTAAGGCCTTATCTCACTGCGCTCGCTTTACACCCTAGGCATCAACTCCGCTGGCCGGGCGTACGGATTTGACGGGAATTTCCAGCGTTAATTGCCGGCAAGGCTCAGCTGGTGCGAAGCCTGGCGCTGAGTACAAGGCCGGCCACAGCGATCGGCACGGCGAGGATGACGGCGGCCCAGAACGCTTCGGTCCCCCACCAGGACGCGAAGGTGGTGAGCAGCGGGCCGGCTACCGGGTGCCAGAGGACGTTGAACAGCGAGGCCGGAAGGTTCCAGATGGAGGCGATCGTTGCCGCGATGGCTCCGGTGACCAGCACCCGGTGCGCGCCAGTGGGCCCCGGCAGCGCCGCCACCAGTGCCACGACGGCGCAGCCGAGCAGAAGGCCGCTCTGGTAGCCCGCCGCTAGCGTTCCGGCGTGCCTGAACGCCGGCTCGGACAAGGTTGTCTTGATCACGGTCACTGCCCACAGCACGGCTTCCAGCACCACGAACGTGATCAGGCCGGCCAGCAGGTGCCTGACCCCGGCCGGAACCGCGGGTAGCCCGCAGGCGGCGGGCACGTCCTGGCGGATCCTGAGCGCGGCTGAGCCGGACGGCGATCACCAGGCTGATGATCGCGACGGCCGGGCCGATGAACACCGCGGCGATGCCGGTCAGCGCCTTCCAGTTGACGGCCAGCCCGGCCAGCCAGGACCGGACGAATCCCGGCGTTATCGCGACGGGGAAGGCCGACGTGCGCACGGCCAGGAAGCCGACCGCGGCCAGCCCGACCACGCCGCAGGCCAGCGCGACCCGGCCTACCCTGGGCAGCGCCGAGGCAATGGCAGCGACCACGATCAGCGGCAGCAGGTCGGATGCTCGATGGGCGGCGATCCGGCCGAGTTGGTGATCGAGGAAGAGCTCCTGAGGTGCCGGTGACAGCAGTTGCCTGTCCTTGACGCTGATCGCGAAGCCGATCACGGTGGCCGACCAGTTCAGCAAGGTCAGCGCCAGGAATGCGCAGACCGCTACGAACGGCGCGTACCGAACCGACGCCGCCCGGGTGCGCAGCCGGTCCCTGGCTTCGAGCTGTACTCTGGCCCGTTCGCTCCGCACCCGTTCGGTCAAGGCCACCCCGGCCACCAGCTCGGCCCGACCGGCGACCGGGCCAGGATCGGCTCGCCCCGCCCGCTGGACGATGGCAGTCCACCAAGCCGGATCAGTCCGGCGCAGCGGACCAAGGCCCCGCAGGATTTGCGCCCAGGGATTGGCCGACACCAACTCGGGAATCGATGGCCGCCCGGGTATGGCGGAGCCCAGCGTAAGCCGGACCGCAGTCGCCCGCGCGAGGTTACGCTCGGCCGCGGTGAGCCCGCGGGCTCCGGTTAGCGGGACGGCCTGGCTGATAAGGGCGCTCGCCGCTGCCTGCTCGGCCCGCGTCATGATCTGCGGGACATCCTCGGCCAGCCCGTCCAGGATCAGGCAGCGCCCGCCGGCCAGGCACTCGGCGTGGGAGCACCGGTACTGAGCCGCGACCGGCAGGATCTCCTGCTCGAACAACTCACTGAGCATCGCTTCGGAACTCGCCTCCGGGGCGCACAACGCGATGAGCCCGGTCGCGTTCAGGCGTGCTCCTCGGTAGCTGGGGGTGAGTTCGGGGGAGTAGGCCGCGCCGAACGCCAGGATCGCCAGCGGAGCGCGGGACGGCTTGGCCGCGATCGCGGTCAGGTATTTCCTGGTGTCGAAGAGATTGTCGGCCACGTCGGCGCGCAGCCACTGACCGAGTTCGCCCGCGTCGGTCTGCAGCCAGCTCGCGGCGACTTCTGGGTGCTCGAAGAGGGCGGCCGCCAGGTCCGCCGGTGACCAGTAGGACCGCTGCCGGAAGGTGATCGGTGCCCGCGCCTTTGACTGCTGGCTGGCGCGCATCGCCGGACTCGCCACCGCCGGGTGGCCGCCCGCGAGCCAGGAGCTGACCTGATCCCAGCCCCAGCGGTCATCGGGATTCCTGGTCAGCAGGCCGGTCAGCAACAGTCGCCAGCGTTCGTCAGGTGCTTCGGATAGGTCGACGTCGGCGAGCACGGTCTCGCTCATCAGTACCCGGTCATCGAGCAGTCGGCCGTCAGCGGCCCGGAACCTGGTAGTGCCGGTGGCCAGCTCATAGGCGATAACGCCGAGTGACCACCACGGAGAGGCCTGGTGCCGCATGCCGATAATGCCCTCGGGGGACATGTACGCCCTGGCCGCCGCGATGTCGCCGTACCGCTGGGTCGTGGTCTGCTTGACGACTCCGCCGAAGTCGATCACCACGAGCTCGAGCGGTGCCGTCTGGCGGACCCCGAAGTTGTCCGGCTTGACGTCGATCGGCGTGCGGTCAACCTCGTCCGGGTCCTGCCAGTAGCGAATCGTCGCGGCTAGCTCGGCCAGGATCTCCCTGGCGCGAGCGGCGGGGATCGGGCCGCCCGGTGCGCGCTCGGTGGCCATCAGGACGTCAAGCGTTGCGGGCAGGTACTCCATCGCGACCCAGCCGACGGACCCGTACGGTGTCGGCGCGTAGCCGAAGCCGTGCAGTTCGGGCACGTGCCGGCGGAACCGGGGGTTTTCGAGGTGCCGGAGCAGGTCAAGATCGACCGGGGCGCCCGGGCGATGGACCTTGACGGCGACTTCCTGGCCGTCGGCTAGCCGCCGGGCGTGCCAGACATCAGCCTCCGTGCCCGACCCGGCCATGGCCACCGGCTCGTAGTCGGCCCGCAGCTCGGCCGGAAAGTAGCCCTGGCTGGCGTCGGCGGGGGACGCCTCGGCCGGCCCGCCTCCGGATTCCCTGATGATCGTTGGCGGCACCACGTCCTCGGCGCCCCGCAGGACGGTCGGCGGTACCGCGTCCTCGCCGGTACGGACCACGGTCGGCGGTACCTGGTCCTCGCTGGTACGGACCACGGTCGGCGGTACCGCGTCCGCCGATGGCCGGATGAGCGTGGGCGGGACGCTATCGCCCGGTTCAGCCACGACCGGTCACCTCGAAACCATTCTCATCAAGTTCGACCACCGTCACGTCCGCGTCGCCCGCGATATTGAACGTCTCGCCTGGAACCAGCTGAACCGGCTGGGTGATGGGCTGACCGTTGACGAACGTCTTGTTCCGGGAACCGAGGTCGACCAGGTACAAGGCATCCTGATGCCAGTACAGGCGGGCGTGCTCTCGGCCCACGTGCCGAAGGTCGGCGAATCCCGGCAGGTGGCGGGTGTCGGGTGCCTGCCGGCCGAGCAGAAGCCCGCCAGCTGGGACTGGGAGCAGCCGGCCGAGCAGCTTGACGGCGAACGTCCGCGCCGGGCCGGAGGCTGGACCCGCACTTGGACCTGGGGGGCTGCTCGCCGGCCGCGCCGGCGCCTGGCTCGATGGCGAGGTGGCGGCGGCGAACGGTACCCGCACGCGTTCGAGCCGGGCACTGCGATGAGTGGCGCAGAACCCGGGCTGAGCCGACTCGCCGCACTCGGCGGGATCAACCGGGCACCGGTAGGTCAGGGTCGCCATGACACCGCTCCGAAGGTGATTCCGCGCTGGCGCAGCGCTCGTTCCAGCCTGGGCAGATCGCCTTGCCTCGGCACGCCGATGAACCAGAGGTCGCCGCCGCTGGCGGCAACCTGGAATGGCACCTTGTCCGGTGCGTAGCTGAGATAGGGCTCGTACCGACGGGCGCCGAGCGGAGTCCTGGTCCTGATCACCTGGTTGGCCGAGCCGCGCCAGATCAGCCTGGTGGGCTTGGTCACGTCGAACCGGCCGGTGATCACCGCATCCGCCGGCTCAAGTGCGTTCGCGGCTGGCCCGGTGATCTCGCCGGGCTCGTAGCCGGTGTAGACGAGCAGGTCAGCGGTGTCGTGGCCAAGTTCTGTCCGCAGGGCGGCGGCGGCGCTGAGCATCTCGCCGAGCGCGGCGGGCTGGGCGAGCGGCTCGCCGCCGCTGACCGTCAGGCCGTCGGCGCCGGCGGCCAGCGCGTCGCGCCAGAGCCCGGTCAGCTCGGCCGTGCTCACCGTGCGGCCTGCCTCGGGTTCCCAGGTGTCTCGCGCGAGGCAGCCCGCGCAGGCCAGGGGGCAGCCTTGCACCCACACGCCGAGCCGCCGGCCAGGGCCAAGTGCGGTCACCGGAAAGTACACGCGGCTTATCCGGAGCACCGGCTCACCTTAAGCTGCCAGAAATCGCCGTCCGGCTCGACGGAGTCGACGGTGATGCGCTCGCCCCGGCCGGCGCCGTTATCGAAAATCTCCGCTGACAACGGGTTGACCAGAGCCGTCTCGACGACGTTGTTCACGCCCCGGCCGCCGTGCTCGAGCTTGGTAATGGACGCCTGCCTGAGCACCGCCCGGGCATCGTCGCTGACCTCCAGCGTGGCGCCGTGCACCTCGGCGACCCGCGCGGCTACCGAGCTCAGCGCCTTGTCCAGGATCGCGGGGACGGACTCCGGCTGAATGAAGTCCATCGCGATGAAGCTGTCGCCGAAGCGGTTCCGCAGCTCGGGACGGCCGATCGTCACGTCGAAGAACAGATTGAACGACTTGAGCAGCGCATCTCGCACCCCCTCGGGCGGATCGGTCCGCCTGAGCTGCTGGGACGTGCCATTCGGCCCGTCGGTCCGGATGCCGAGATTGGACGTGAAGATCAGGATGCATTCGGTGAAATAGACCGTCGCGCCCCGGCCGTCGGTGAGCCTTCCGTCTTCGAGTATCTGCAGGAACAGGTCGAAAAGACCCGGGTTCGCCTTGTCGATCTCGTCGAAGAGCAGCACGCTCATCGGGTTCTCGCGTACGGCGTTGGTCAACTCGCCGCCCTGGTGATGCCCTATGTAGCCGGGCGGGGCCCCGATCAGCCGGTCGCGGGAATGGTCCTCCTTGAACTCGCTCATGTCGAACCTGATCGGCCGCGAATCGCTGCCGAAGATCATCGTCGCGATGCCCTTGGCCAGTTCGGTCTTGCCCACTCCGGTCGGGCCGGCCAGGAACAGCACCCCGCGGGGGCGGTTCGGCGAGCTCGCCGACTGAGCGCCGCTCAGGCCCGCCGCCGACCGGCGGAAGATCTCCATCGTCTTCCTGACCGCCCGCTGCTGGCCGATCACTCTCGCATTCAGGTAGGCCTCGCCGTTGACGATGCTGCGGCGCAGCGCGGACGCCGCCCACAGGTTGTCGGTCACGCCCACCCGGTACAGCCGCGCCGCATCCTTGAGCTGGCTGACCGGGATTTTCCGGTCGACGGCCATCCGGCCGATCGCGATCAGCTCGGTGTTGCGCATGCCGTGCGTCTCCAGCGCGAGCGTCTCCGCCGCAGCGTCCTCGGCGGCCTCGCCGATCGTGTCCGGCAAGTCGCGCACGACGACCCTGGCGGCGGCCAGGCGCTGCTCGATCGGCGGTGACGGGATGGTGATGATATGGATCGCCTTGTTGCCGACCGGAAATTCCGGCGCCAGCCGGTCCTGCCGCTCGGTCACCCAGAAAATGGTGTTGTACGGCATCACCGGATCGCGTCCGGGCACCGGCTGGGCGGTATCGGCCAGCGCGTCCACCACCCGGTACATGTACCTGCGGGCCTCTTCGTCGCCGCCGACTGGCCCGAAGTTGTCGGCGTACGGCATGATGAGCCCGACCGGGGCGCCTCGATGGGTCACCACGTCGACGAGTACCCGCTGCAGCCGCTCACTGGCCGTCGGCGGCTCGTCGCCGCGCGCGGCCTGCTGATCCTCATCGGCCATGTCGACCAGGCCAGACGGAAAATCGCCAAAGCCGTCGCGGAGCGACCAGGCCACGAACGCGCTGGAAATCGCCTCATGGATCGCGAGGCCGCCAAAACCCCGCTCGCGGCACACAAGCTCGATCACATCGGTGATCGAGTACGGCGCCAGACCAGGCTCGTCATCGGCCGAGGGCAGCATGTAGATGTCCCTGACATTGCCGGTCAGGATGATCTGCGGGTAGATCGGCAGCGAAATTGCCAGCTCCCGCACCCAGGCTGGGGTACTGGCAACGGTACCGTCGGCGGCCGTGGCGGCCGTGGCGGCCGTGGCGGCCGTGGCGGCCGTAGCGGCGGTGTCAGCGACCATGCTGTCGTTCCTTTTCTGCGGCCGGGCGCGATGTGCCGCGCTTGGCCGGGGTCTTGGCCGTCCTGGCGGTCTTGGCGGTCTTGGCCTGGCTCGGCCAGCGCTCGGCTGGGATAGGGGCGACGGGCAGGGTGCCGGGCAGCATCAGCTGCCCGTCGGCGAGCGTGATGCCCTGATCCCGCAGGCCGTCCGTCCAGGCCGGCAGGCCGTTGGCACAGAACTGGCTCTGCACCGCCACGTCAGCGGCCGGGTCGCCCGCGACGCCGTCGCGCTTGACCACCGCGGTGAGCACGCGGCCGGCACCCGGTGGCAGCTTGACCAGCAGCCCGTAGCCGGCGGTCCATTTCTCGCCGAACGCGACCACCGTCTCGTCCTGCTCGGTGAGCAGGGTCGCGAAGTCCTCGCCGACCTCGCAGCCGATCTCCAGGAGCGCGTCGGCCGCCGCCCTGGCGACCACGTCCCGCGCCTTGACCAGGTCCGCCCGGGCTGCCGCCTGGGCCACCACGGCGCTCAGCGTTCCCGGATCGGGGTCCTGGTCAATCATGGCCCGCAGCCCGGCCCGTTCCTCGGGCAGCGCGTCCTCCGCGAGCTCAAGCAGGCTGGCGCGCACCTGCTCGACTTCCTCGGCCCGTCTTCGGCGCCGGGTTGAATCGGCGACGGCGATCTCTAGCTCCCCGAACGCCACCCGGGCCTGCCGGGTCGTAGTCGCCGAGGAGATGTCGGCGCGCAGCCGGTGCAGGGACTCAAGGTCGGCCACATCGCAGCGGCCGAGTTCCGTGCGGATAAGCCGGTCGGCCACCGCGATCTGAGCCGCGCCGGGATGAGCCTCGGCCGTCGTGGTACCCCGGTAATCAGCGACCGTTGCCCGGCTTCGAGCCAGCTCCTCGGTGGCGCCGAGCCCGGCCGCCGGGTCAGCCGAGGCGGCCGATCCGGCGGGTGCGGCCAGCAGGTTCGCCCACTGAGCGGCGGCGAGCCCGGCCAGCTCTCGCTCGGCCGCCTCGAGCTGATCCCGGTAGCTGGCGGCTAGCGCCGACAGTTCCGTGCTCCCGGCGCCGGTCCTTGGCTTGTCGAGCCGGGCGACAAGGGCACCTTGCCGGGCGCCGTGCGTGCGCCGGGCCTGCGCGTGCAGCACTCGCGACCGCGCGACCTGCCCGGCGATCTCGCCCCGTAGCCTGCGGCACGCCATTGCTTCTTGGTCGACATAGGAATAGCTGTAGCCAGCAGAGGAACTCACCTGTGCCCCGCCCCGGAGAATCCTTTGAAGGTACTTAAGGAAGATTTCCAGGGTAATGGCTCGGCCAGTGGGCCGACCAGGGTCCCGCCTTGTTCCGGGAATTTTATGGCAAGATCCGGAAAATAAATGCCCGCGTTTCTCCGCTTTCGTTCGGCTAACGCCCCTGATGGGTGAACGCGGCCCATTCCGAAATGGGAATGCTGCCCAGGTATGGTACGTCTTTTGCCAGTTCCGGCGGCATTTCGGCCGGAGCGCTGCGGTCGGGATCGATCATCCACAGCTGGGCTAGCCGCAGGGCGTCCCTCGGCGACTCGCCTTGCGTCGTCATGAAGTAGTGGAACATGAACGTCATCAGCGCCGAGCGGTCGTCGTCGATGGGCCACCGGGTACTGGTCACCGTCACGGCACCGCCGGCCAGGAACGCCGTCGCTAGCGATAGCGCCTCGTCGTAGGCGGCGACACCGTAGCCGCTCGCACAGGCGGCCAGGCTCACCAGCCCGCCGGGCGCCTGTGACGGCCGGCCGCCGGCTTGCCTCAGGATCGTCTCGATGGTCAGGCGTTCGCCATCGGCCACATCCAGGTACGACGCCAGCGGTGCGGCCCCGTTCAGGTAGACGTGGCAGCCCAGGTGCAGCATCGATGCTCCCGGCCGGTGCACGGTCGGTAGTTCGGCGAGCAGTTCGGCCGACGTCCCCCGGCCACCGGCTTGCCGCCGTCGGCCGTGAGCGACCCGGCCAAGGTAGCGGCCGGACGGGTAGCAGCCCGTCATAAGCGACTCCGCCTCGATCACGGCGAAGGGCAGACGCCGAGCCGGATCCGCGACGACCACGGGGGATGCCTGAAGGTCGAGGGCGGGCCGACGGCTCACGTCGATCAGCAGCCGGCCAGAGGCGGCGTAGGACAGAACGGCGTCCGCTACGGCGAAGCGGCTTCGGCTCGGCTCGCGGGACGACCGCGCTGCCTGCCAGGGCACGACGCTCAGCCGGCCGACGGGAACCAGCACCAGGCGGGGAACCCGGCCGGGCGCCACCCGGGCGAACCGGTCGAGCAGTGGCCCTATGACGGTGAGCCAGGCCCAGTCGCAGAGTTGCTCGAGCGCCCGCCGCCAGTGCTCGATCGAGCCGTCCTGCTCGCTGGCCCAGCCGGCCTGGGCCGCGATATAGCCATCGAGGCTGCCGGACAGGCTGCGGGCCAGCAACGGCAGTTCAAGGCAGTCCACCTCGCCCGTCGAGGCGGGGCGGGCGGGCAAGGCGGGGCGGGCGGGCAGGATCACCGCGTAACCTGGCCCCTCGCCGGCCGGCTCCAGCAGGTAGACCAGTGCGTCGGCGCCCGTCTCGGCGACGGCGGCGGCGATGTCGGCGGCGGCCGGGGAGCCGGTGAGGCGCCGGCTCGCGCTGTCGGCCGCGAGTGCACCGAGCACCTCGAGCACTCGCACCCGCTGGTCATCCGGTATCCGCCCGGCCGCATCGTCCAGGCTAACGAGCAGTTCGACGTCGCCATCCGGGCTGGCGACATCCCAGGGCTGCTGCTCGCGCTCGTCGCGAGGGTTAGCGGCGGGCGAGGCGCGCCACCGCGCCGCCAGGTCGACCTGGCCCGCCTCATCTAGCAGGTCAGCGACGCTCGTAGCCACGGTAGCGACGTGCAGCACCAGGCTGCGCCCCAGCTCCAGCGCGGTCACCGCGGCACCCAGCTCGCCATCGGCCAGGCACCATCCGGCGACCTCTGCTGACTCCCGCGCGGCCAGGCTCGCGTAGCTGAGCCCCCGCGTCGTCCCGGTCTGCAGCAACACGTCCTGTCCCCGCTCGCGCAGCGCGACGAGGCCAGTCTGGCGGGCGGCGGCGAGATCTCCGCTCACCCGGTAACAGCGGGCGAGACCGATCAGGATGAGACTTCGAACGGGATGGCCCGGCACTCGCCTGAGCCCATCTCGCGATCGCTCGTAGCTGCCGATCGCCAGCTTGATATCGGCCGGGTCCCCGGTCAGGTCGTACCGGTACCGGTACACCACAGCCAGCTGGGCGAGGAACCTGATCCGGTCAAGATCGTCTGGGCCAAGCTCGTCCAGCAGGTCGGTGAGCAGCTTGATCGCGGCGGTGACGGGTTCCGGGTCCGCAGCCGCCGCGCCCATTCCGACCAGCGCGCCCGCCAGCCTGGAGACGGCGATCGGCCGCATGAGATTCCCCTTGGGCAGGTCAGCGCCAGCCTTCAGCAGCTCAAGCATCTCCTGGAGGTCCTGGGCGCTGGCCGGCGCCAGAGCCGTTCGCAGCTGCAGGGCGAAACCGAGGTCATTGCGCAGCCTGCTCTGATACTGGCTGCCAAGTACCGACCGGGAGAGCGCGAGGCGGAGCTCTGCTATCCCGGCATCCAGAAGACCCAGATCACCCTCTGCGTGGCCGGTGAGTGCCTTCACCTCTGCCCCGAGGGCACCCACGATCACGTCGAAGTTGGGGGTGGCCTCGCTGACGCCCGGTCGCTTTCTGGCGAGCTCTCTGATGGCCGCCGCGTACCATCCGGCCGCGTCCAGATCCTGGCGATCGCCGCGCTGGGTATAGCGCATCAGCAGGGCCGTGCCGACGTTCGCCGCGAGGACGACTCGCTCGACGTCATCTTGCTGCGCCGACTTCCAGGACGCGCGCAGATTCGCGATGCCCTCGTCGAGGTCAGACCGGCCGTGCATGGCGTCGGCCCGCTGCACCAGCATCAGGCCCAGCAGGCCCTGCAGTTGGGCGATGGTCGCAGGCTCGACGCCGGGCGTCCGCGAAACGGCCAGCAGTACCTCGATCGCCTTGTCGGTCATCTCGCTGGTAAAGCTGTCCGCCGCGAGCAGCGCGATGCTCATGCCCAGATTGGACGCGGCGAACGCCCACTGCGGATCGTCGGCGGGCACCTGGTCGATCGCGCGCATGATCCAGGGCGCGGCTTCTCGCATCGACTCGGCCGATCCCGTGAGCTGGGCATAAACAGTCTTGAACGTCATCATCAGGACGAGGACCATGCGGCCGAGATCCGGATCGTCGATTCGCGGCTCGACGTCGGCCAGGCCTTCCATGCCGAGCACGACACCGTAGAGGTCGGTGACCTCGGCCGGCCGCCGGTAACGCTCGTACAGTCCGGTGGCCAGGTAAAGACCGAGCAGCCCGCGCTCGTCGGGCGGGGCTAGCGCCCAGGCCCTCATGGCCAGGTCGGCCATCCGGTCCATGACCGCCCACTCGCTGTCGTCTCCGCCCAGGTAGTCCAGTGAATTTCGGCCAGTGCGCCGAGCAGCGACCACCGATCCGGATCTTCGGCCGGCCTGAGCTCCAGCTCTGCTTCCAGGTGGGCGATCGCCGCAGCCCGCTCAACCTTGGGGTCATCGGCGTATTCCGCCCGGTCGCTGAGCGCGAAGCCGAGCGTGCCGTGGGCATCGGCGGCCAGTGACTGCTCGAGTTCCGGCTCAGCCAGCAGGCGTTCGACCCACCTGATCAGCTCGTCCCGGTGTCCCCGGTCCGACGTGTCGGCCACCCGGCTGCTCGCCAGATCCACCAGCGTGATCAGCGTGAGCTGGTCGGACTCCTCGATCTCGGCGACCACAGCCAGCAGGCGCAGGGCATCGTCCCGGTCGGCCGGGTCACTCGCCGTTCCCGGCCAGCCGCCGGAGTACCGGTCGGCCAGCAGATTGCCGAGGAACCAGCATACCTCCGGCTCGTCTGGATCGGAGAGCCTCGCCCTGGCCAGCCTCAGTTCGGCGATCGCCGCCTCGCCGTCGGACCACCGGCGCTCACCGGGCTGCCCGCCCGTGCTCTCGTAGCGAATCGCTAGCAGCCGGCCCAGGGTGAGGTGCAGGCTGGCCGCGAAGTCGCCCTCGTCCTCGGCCGGGATCTCCGCATCGGGCCCGAGCCGGACCGCCGCACTGGCCTGCGCTACCGCCAGGTCGAGGTCAGCCCGGTCACCGCCGGCCGGGGGCGGGTCGGTAAACCTGTCCCCGAGCAACCAGGCCCGCTGCCGGTACGCTTCCGCCGCCGGCATCGGAGGATTCGGGAGAACACTGTGCCCGGGTCCCATCAGCCAGGCCAGGTACCGGTCGAGCAGCCCGATCATCGCCTCCCGGTCGGCGGCCGCGCCGGTAAGCAGCCAGCGCTCACCGTGACCGTCGATCGCCATGGACATGAGTACCGGCCACGCCGAATGGGCGGCGCCGGCGTCGGCCAGTGCCTGATCGAGCAGCTCGACGAGCTCGTCGAGGCTCGCGCGAGCAGCGTCGGCATCGGCGCCCGCAAGGTGCTCATACCGCTCGGCGAGCGTCAGAACGAGATCATGGATCTGCCACAGATCGGCCGAACGCGACTCGTTGCTCGCGGGGTTATCCATCAGCTGACCATTCGCCGGGGTCTTTCAGAGTAATGAAGGATCGCAAGTATCTCGGAACGTCACCGCGCGCTCGGCGATTCTCCGGTGAAGTGCGGAAAATATCGGCCTGCGGTGTCGCCTCGGTTTAGCTGACCGGCGCTTATAATCTTGGCTGCGATTACCCGGGAGGCGCCAGTTGACGGAGCACGACTTTCTGGTCACGCTCGCCCGGTACTGGCCAGCTGTGCTGGACGAGCTAGCGCCGGAGTACAGGATCCCGTTCGCCGAACTGGTGCGGCGGCTCAGCACAGCGGCGACCAGCCAGGAAGCCGCCGAAGTCAGCTATGAACTGCGGCAGCTCACCCACAACCTGCCGCTGCGGCACCCGGTGCGGGAGGCCGCCTCGTCGACTCGGTACGGCTCCGGCACCGCCGTCGTCGATCTCGCCGATATAGCCGCCATTCTCGGTGGTCTTGACCTCCAGTTCGGGCCTGACGATGACGAGGATCCGGAGGCCTGGCTACGAGCCGCCCCGTCGCTGTCGGAGCAGGAAGTGCGCGCGTTCGGTGTCGCACCCGACCGGGCCGACCTGATCAGGCTGCCTGGTGCGGACCGCCAGCCACGACTGCCCGCGTTCCAGTTCCGGGCCGATGGCCATCCGGTGCCGGTCGTGCTCACTGTCAACGAGCTGCTCGACGCGAACGCGGACCCGTGGGGCGTAGCTGACTGGTGGCTAGGCGAGAACGCCTGGCTGGAGGCGGTCCCGGCGGAGTTGATCGGCCGCGTCGCCGATACGGTCCTTGTCCAGGCCGCCCGGGCCGAATTGTGGGGGGAGTAAGGTGACGCCGCCCGGCCCGCCCCCCGATGCCGCGATCTCCACGACCGCACCGAGGCTCCTCAAGCTCGACGTGGGCACGTCGTTGTGGCGAGTGCACGCGACCCACCGGCGCCCGACCGACTTCAAAGACAAACCGACCGATGTGGTCGTCGGTGGCGGCCGGTTCGATTCCACGCACACCGATCCTTATCCGTTCCTCTATGCGGCCCCGGAGCCGGAGACCGCCATCATGGAGACGCTCACCCGCAGCCTTCCATTTCACTTCAAGCGCTTCCGCACCATCAGGCGCGTCACGGTCGCGAACATGACGCTGTCCTGCGTCCTGGTCACTGAGCCCCTCACGATGATTTCCCTGATGAGCGGCATCGACCTAGCCTCGGCGCTCCAGGATGAGTGGCTGATCCAGTGCGGGTCGGGTGACTATCCGCAGACCAGGCGCTGGGCGGCCTGGCTGCGTCAGCAGGTGCCAGCCGCACAGGGCATCGCCTGGATGTCACGCCGCAACGTAGGCACGCAGTCAGTGATCCTGTTCGGCGACCGCTGCGACGACGCGCTCGATCTCACGTCCGTGCCGGCTATCGACCTGGCGAGCGCGGCCGGCGCGGACTGGCTGAACGCCCGGCTCGAGCCGTACCGGACCAGGATCATCCGGCCAGCGGCCAGGCGGATCGTCGCCGCCCGCCCGGTCACCTTTTAAGCACCGTCGTGCGGGTCGCGCCGCCGCCTGCTTGACGGGTTAACCACTCGATCAGCCCACGGCCCGCGCGCTACCTAGGGGTGCTGGCCGCGGCGGCTTGGTGTGCCGGAGGGCGGACCCCCTACCGAGGGACCCATGAAAGTCGGTCGGCGGGAAGGTGCTGTTTCAGCGCATATACGGCCAGACTGCCGGTCCGCGTGAGTGTACAAGATGGTCAAGCCGCCGCAGCCATCGTTGCCGCCTGCAGTGCCGCCGGGTCGGGTGACTCGCAGACCTTGTTGATCAAGATGCCCTGGCAGGCGACGGGCTTTACTTGTGCTTGGCGGGATCCGACGGCGCGGCCGAAGCCCACGTCCGGTTACGGGCAGCGTGGATTTCGCCAACGGCTAGCCCCTGCACCTCATCGATGTACCCGGCCTGATCTCGATCTGCCAGGAACATGGCATCCCCGCCCTCATCCTCGGCCTGGGTACGCACAAGCGCAGATCATGAAGGCCGGGCGTGCTGCATGCTGCATCCGGACGCCTGAAGTACCCGGAGAATAGACGGAGAAATCTTCGAAGCGATGGCATAGGCGCACGTCAGGCTATGTATTGGAGATGGCTGTAAAACCGTCGGCTCAGCCTACGTTGGTTCGAACCCAACACCTGCCACCAGTAAAAGCCCAGGTCACAGCCTTGCGGGCGCACCGCAAGGGGGGCGGTTCGCACAGACCGCCGAGTTAGCCCGTTTTGGCTCGACCCGGTTGGCCGTCCGCTGCGGAATTCTGTCCTGACCTGGGATTATGACGGCGAGGGGTTGTCGGCGCTCACCGTCATTCTGGTAGCCGACGGCCAGCGTCGCAGGGTATCCACGCCAAATACACGCCGAAAACTAGCTCGGGCAGGACGCCCGCTGCGCTGACGTCGAACGCGGCCGACAGGCGCCGTTTGCTGGCTACTCCGGCGTACGACCGCGCCCGCCACATCGCCAACGACGTGCGCTGTAGCAGGCAACGCAGACGTCAGGTACAAAGTCGGCAGAAGATCACCCAGATAGCGGCCTTCGCCTCTTATGCGCCGTCCGGCCTCGGGGCGGATCTGCATCTGCAGCACCGGCGAGTCGCTCAGGTGCGTATGAGGGTAGGGAGCCTACGGCACCCGATGGAGTACGGGTTCCGCAGTTGCCAACACGGCAGATTGGCCACCGATATCAGGCATCGCGAACAAATCACGCCTTGTAGTTAACGTCAGCCTGGCAGCAAGGCGAATTAACCGCATAACTCCGATTCGGCGCAGCTTGCGGATTGGTCTTCTCGGTCGTGACTGAGCTCGGATCACCCGATTCTGTCGTGCCTGCTCGTCAGGGGGCCGCCGGCTCAAGGCGGAGCCGTTTTTCAATCTCCTGCGAGTCGAGCTGCCCGGCTGCCACGCTCAGGGTGAGGTCGAATGCCTCGTCATCGGACAGGGCGAGGCGGTAGCCGTTTATTCTCAAGAACACCACGGTGGCCAGGAGCGCGAGCCGCTTGTTCCCGTCCAGAAGGGCATGGTTGCAGGCCAGCGAGTGCATCAGCGCGGCGGCCTTGGCGGGCAGAGACGGGTAGGCCTCCTGGCCCATGAAGCCCGACCGGGGACGATGGCAGGCTGAGTCCAGCAGGCCCATATCCCGGACCGGGCCGACGCCCAGCGCGGCGGCAAGACTGAGCACGTCCTCCAGGGTCAGGTACTCCACATCCAGGCCCGCAGGGCCAGTCATGCGCGGCCGAGGCGGTCCAGCACGTCACCCCAGCGGTCCGTCATCTCGGCGGTCGCATCGCGTACCCGGTCAGTGTGGGCGATTTCCCTCGCGCTGCGCCGGATTGCCCGCAGCACGGCTTCGTGCAGCGATACGTGCTCGGCATCGGCCAGCGCGCGCAGCAGCTCGCTATCTTCCTCGTCAAGCCTGAGGTTCATCGCCATGACCACATGGTACCACTATGGTACCGCGAAGGTTAGCTTGGTCATCGGGCGTGGTGCGGGCTCCCCCCAAGGGGGTCAGTCCCGGCTGCCTCTTTAGCGCATAACGACCAGTTCCGCAGTTCACGCACGACAGCCCAAAGATACGGGCATTGCGCGCATATCGAGTCACCTGTGCGCGGGTAGATTACAGCGTCGATTACCGTAAGTACAGGCTGGCAAGCCGTCAGGCTAGGCCCGTGCCCATCTCAGGCGGTAGCCGCTGGTTCACCGGAGTTGCGAGGCACCGCAGGGTAGGCTGCGCGGCTGCAGGGAACCGGGCCGCTCCGCCTTTCCCCGAGCTTGGGGGTGCGGGAAACTGGTGTCATGCGATTCATGTGGCGCCGGCCGGCCCCGGCCGCGTCGTCAAGCCTGACCGCTACGCTCACCGGTCACGACGGCGCGGTGAACGCGGTGGGATTCAGCCCCGACGGGCGGCTGCAGGCCTCGGCGGGCAGTGACTGGCTGGTGATCTTGTGGGATGTCGCCGATCCGGCGCGGCCGGCCCAGCGGGCCGCTCTGCGTCATCGCCGCCCTGCAAGCTTGCGCAGCGCTGGCCGCGACCTGGGCGACCTGGGCGTCAAGGCGGTGGCGTTCAGCCCGGACGGGCGGCTGTTAGCGTCCGG